>OFEK01000117.1_pt1 | contig 114443 bp, 105 predicted proteins | sample 1521131 | NCBI WGS metagenome assembly OFEK01 (sample SAMN05720209, study PRJEB24109) | activated sludge metagenome | isolation source: Anaerobic digester | place: China | collected 2015-12-16 | reverse complement strand
AAGGGGAGCGCTACAAGCAGACGCCGGAGATCGTCGACGAACTCGACCGGGGAACTCCCCGGATACCGACAAAGGGACGGAGCATCGTCTTCAAGCGCTGGGACAACCTCACGGACGCCGACAACCCGGACGCCGTCGTCTTCTTCGCCCGCCCGGAAGTGCTCTCCGGCCTCTTCACGCTTGCGAACTTCGACCGGGCCGACCCGTACGGCGTCATCGCTCCCTTCGGCGCCGGGTGCAGCTCGGTCTTTACCTTTCCCTGGCTCGAGCAGCAGAGCGAGGAACCAAGAACGGTGCTCGGGATGTTCGACCCCTCGGCACGGCCCTGCGTCCCGCTGGACGTCCTGACGATGGCCTTTCCCATGAAGAAGTTTACCCGGGTGGTCGGCTTCATGGAGGAGAGTTTCCTCACGACGGGCACCTGGGGGAAGGTGATGAAGAAGATAGACCGGAGCAATAAGCGACTGGTGGACGCGTAAGCGCCCAGCAGGAGCTGGAGAAATGCGAAACATTTTCGACCGGCGACTGGTGTTAGGGTGCAAAAAAGAGATGATCAGATGAGTTCCCGGATCTCGGCAAACGTTGCGTTCTTCGGGACCAAGACGGTATTAGCGGTATAGTTCAGCCCGCCGGCGGCGTGGAGTTCCTCTAGTTCGTAGACCCGCGGCCCGTACTGGTAGCCGGTCTCGTTCAGCCACCATCCCGGGTACCCGGGTTCCTCGACTGCCCCCGTCGCCGGATCGGTGATGAGGCCGTTTGAATACGTGACGATCAGCGTGCCCGCGAGACCGTGCCATTCGTCGATGATCTCGTCGCCCCGCGTGACCGTGAAGTTCGTCAGGAGACGTGCCGCTCCTTCATCGTCTCCGGCGGCGATGAGTTCGGCCGCCTCTCGGTCGGTCTCTTGCATGAGGGTTATCGATTCTGCTTCAAGTTCGCCCTGCTTCGCGATGATTTCGTCGATCATCGCGTCGTAGCGAAGCATGGCCCAATTCGTTACAAAATCAAACGTCCAGTAGGCGGCGTCTGGATCGTATTCAAACCGGTCGCCGGTCGCGTACGCGGCGGATACGTTTGTCGAGCCTGCATACATCGGCGCATAGACCGTCTCGTACGCGACCGCCGGACCGAACCAGAGCACGCCTCCCACCGGATCGGGGAGGGACGAGCGTGCCTGGGCGACGTAACTGTAACTGCAGAAGACCCCCGAGACCGGCCGCGGATTCGCCCCGGGACGGACCTCCATGTACGACGCGTTCTGGAAATCTGTGTGGGCATCCGCAGGCCCTAAGTACCGGTACGGGTTCCCGAACGGCCCTGCGGCCTTGCCGGTAGAGAGGTCGAACTCGGTTCCCTCGTAGTGGTCCCGGAAGAGCGAGAACGCCCCGGTCAGGTTGACCTTCTCGTCGGGTGTAACGGTGAACGGGTACGCCTTCGTGTACGAGTTCTCGACGTACAGGCTCAGGTTGAGCGACGGGGCAAGCCGGTCCTGGATGCGCCAGACCCGCATCAACGAGTAGTAAGGATGCGCATACTCACCGTAGCTGACGGCTTCGAGCCAGTCGAGGGAGCCGTCTGCAGGGGACCACAGGCCTGCCTTTTCAAGCTTGTCGAAGAGTTCGTTTGAGTAGATCTGGTCGGGGTTTCCGGGAACGACCTCACGGGTCCTGAACTCGTTTGCCGCGACAAAGACCTCCCCGTCGGGGATCCTCTCTGCGACCCAGAGGCCCCCGCCGTCTTCCGGATCGAGGCTCGAGCAGATCTCAATGACCCACGCCTCCTCCGGGTCGGCAAAGACGAGCGTCTCGCCGGTTCCGTAATAGCCGTAGGTGTCGATCAGGTCGCCGACCAGTTTAACCGCTTCCCGTGCTTTCGTGCACCGCTCGAGTGCCACGTTCGAGAGCTCCGAGGAGTAAAAGATCCGCTTTCCTTCGGCTGCATCAAGCTCGACTTTCGCGTATTCGGTGCATTCGGCGGAGAGGAGCTGGTGCTCGTTCATCATGCCGTACGAGCCGGTGTAGTAGGCGTAGGTGTGCGGCACCTGGTCGATATACCCGAGAACCATGCGCGAATCACCGCCGCTCGCACCTCCCGCCGTATCCGAACCGCTGTCGGGATCGAAAACGATTGCTCTCTTCTCTCCGGGAGCATGGTCGGCCGCGGGGACGTAGAGTATGCTGATGTCGTCGATGTTCCTCCAGTCTTTCCCGACGCCGTCGTTCGTGTGCCCGACGTACATCGACCCGTCTTCGGATGCGCCGGGCGTTATCGCAAAGACGGTACATGCCGCTGCATTCGAGACCACCAGGGATGCAACGAACAGGCAGAGGGCGCTTCGTAAGAAAACAGTCATATCCACACGCTTTCGCATAAAGAAAAATGATAACCCGGACTTAAAAGGATGGCGAATTGTTCGTTACTGTTTCGGCACGGCAGAACGGAAAGACAAAGCATATAAGGCCGGAAAGGCTGCTCGTAAAATAATGGACCCAGATGTACGTTTGAGCATGATGGAAGACTTCTTTGCTGCGTATGCGGCGGGCTTCAACAAGGCCCTTGTCGATGCGCCGGAGATCGACGTCGAGGCCACGGCAGAGGCGTTTGCCGATTGCATCATCGCGGCGGACCCGAACGGTGTCTCCTGCGGAAGGAACGGCGAGGAGTTCCGCGCTCAGATCCCGAAGGGGTTTGAGTTCTACCGGAGCATCGGGACGAAATCCATGAGGGTCGCGTCGCTTGCGGTCACACCTCTCGACGACTATCACCTGATGGCAAAGGTGCACTGGGTATCGGTGTATCGGAGGAAGGACGGCAGCGATGACCAAATTGATTTCGAGAACATCTACTTTGTCCAGACAATCGGCGAAAAACCCCGGATATTCGGGTACATCACCGGGGACGAGCAGAAACTGCTGCGCGAGCGGGGATTGATCCCGCAATAGCAAAAGACAGCCTCGCGTCCTCACTTCACGGCCCTGCGTATCCCCCGTACGGGGTAGGATTTACCGGTGATGCGGAGAGGCGGCAACGGCGTCCCGGAAGAGAGAGGCCGGACGTCACTTGCGACAGGGATCGCTCTGGTTCCGATCGTTCCGATCACGTGCTGCTCCGCAACGTGGCTCGAATGAGGGAACCGCCGGACTGCTGGCGACACGCTCCGGAGCGGATCGGTTGTACCCGGAACGCGGAATTGTAACTCTCCGGGACGGCCGCCGGCATCTCCGAACGTATCCGGAAGCACGAGGTCACGAGAAAATCCGGATCTACCCGAAACGGTCTCGCCACACTTACAGGATATACAAAGACAACATTGAATAGCATGATAGTCCCAAAACTACTTCAGGACCGACATTGATTGAGTCAGAAGATCCTGAATTATTAAATTGCCATTACGGGTCATAAAATAGGCTGGATATCGATAACACCCTTCGTCTGGCTTTCGAGACCTGGGGCGGAACAGAAGGCTCCAGAGAACAAAGATCCTGTTGGGATAGCCATAATGGACCGAAATCCTTTGAATGCAGTAGTTTTTGAGGATGGGTTATCAGATTCTTTTGGGATGGCAGGCATGATCACCCTGAGAACCCCACTGTCGCCATCGGGGTGAGGAATCCAGGATTTCAGGCAGAAATGGCGAAAGTGGGCACGAAGATACTCCTGCCACAGGGGCGGTATACATCCCGCTCAGGGAGAGCAAAACCCAGATGTCCGAAGGTGAAGGATGAAGCATATCGGAGCCGAGAACAACAAGACCGGTGAAACGCCCCGGCCAGCCGGGGCGGGCTTCCGGCGAGCTCGCTCCGCCTGGCAACCCGTCGTTTGAAGGAGAATCCGAGATTTGGCACTGGATGATTCGTTGCTCAAAAGGATGGCCGAAACGACCCAGTACCTGGAGAACCTGATCACCTACGCGAACGCCCCCATCATCGTCTGGGACGTAGGCCTCAGGATCACGAGGTTCAACAACGCCTTCGAGCGGCTGACGGGTCGAACCGCGGGCGAGGTCATCGGCCGGTCGCCGGAGATCCTCTTTCCCGAAACACGGCGTGAAGAGTTGATGGATCTCATCCGGAAGACGACGGCAGGGGAGCGGTGGGAGACCGTCGAGATCCCCATCCTCACGGCAGACGGCAGGATCCGGACGGTCCTCTGGAACTCCGCCGCCGTGTACGGTGACGATCGGGCAACGGTCACCTCGGTCATCGCCCAGGGCCAGGACATCACCGGGCGCAAACGGGCCGAAGAGGCGCTCAAGAGAGCGAACGACAGACTGGAGATGCGCGTTCTGGAGCGCACCCAGAGGCTCCGGGAGATGAACGAGGCCCTGCAGGCGGAGATCACCGAACGCGTCCGGGCGGAGGAGGCGGTGAAGGCCGAGCGGCAGCGTCTCTACGACGTCCTGGAGACGCTGCCGGTGTACGTGATCCTGCTCTCGCCGGATTATCGGGTGCCCTTCGCGAACCGTTTCTTCCGGGAACGATTCGGGGAGTCGGATGACCGGCGCTGCTACGAGTACCTCTTCTCACGCACAGAGCCCTGCGAGAACTGCGAGACCTATCGTGTCCTGAAGACAAAGGCGCCCCACCACTGGGAGTGGACCGGGCCGGACAACCATGATTACGATATCTTCGACTTCCCCTTCACCGAAGCGGACAGCTCCCCCCACATATTAGAGGTCGGCATCGACATTACAAAGCGCAAGCGTGCCGAGGAGGCGTTGCAGAGATTGAACGAGACGCTCGAGCAGCGCGTGATCGAACGTACGGACGAACTCGCGAAGGCCAACGCCATCCTCAATGCCATCTGCGAGAATACGCCGGCACCCATCTATGTCACCGATCGCCGGAGCCGGCTCGTGATCTGCAACCCTGCCGTGCTCCGGATGATCGGCAGACCGCACCCCGAGGTGTTCGGGAAGTCGAAAGCCGAACTCCTCGGTCCGGAGGCCGGGGAACCCATCGTAGCCCACGAGCAGCGCGTCATGGAGACCGGGATCACCGAGACCTTTGAGGAAGAGATCGGCGATCGGATCTACTACTCGACAAAAACGCCTCTCCGGGATCTGCAGGGAGCGATCACCGGAATCATTGCCGTCGGAACGGAGATCACCGGACTGAAACGGGTGGAAGCACAGAGGCAGGAGCTCCTGGAACAACTGCAGCAGTTCGCCGAAGAGATGGAGGTCCAGAACAAAGAACTGCAATTCACCACCGGGCAACTCCAGGAGAAGAGCAACGAACTGGTGCATCTCAACCGGGTCCTCCGGGAGAGCGAGGAACATTTCCGTTCTCTCATCGAGAACGCGTCCGATATCATCATACTTCTCGACACGAACGGGTGCATCACTTATGCGAGCCCCTCGGTGAAGCGGATCGGCGGCTACGACCCTGAAGGCCTCATCGGCATGAACATACTCGACCTCACGCATCCCGATGATTTCGCGGGGGTGGTGGAAGCGATGAGAACCGCAGCGACCCGGCCATCGGCGAGACTCACCTTCGAGATCAGGATCCGGCATGCGGCCGGGCGGTGGATATTCCTCGACGTTACGGGTGCAAACCTGCTCGGGGAGGGGAGAGACCGGAGATTCATCGTGAACGCTCGCGACGTCACCGATCGAAAACAGGCCGAAAAGGAGCGGAACAGGTTGATCGCCGGTCTGGAGGAGGCGCACCGGGAGGCAAACCTGTATCTCGACATCATGACGCACGATATCAGGAACGCGAACAACGTCTCGGGCATCTACGCCGACCTCATGCTCGACCTCCTTGAGGGCACCGAGAAGACCTACGCTCAAAGACTCCACGACAGCATCGCGCGGAGCACGGAGATCCTCATGAACGTGGCGACAATCCGGCGGATCCATACAGAATTGACGAAATTCGCGCCGGTAAGCCTCAACGGAGTCATAAAAGAGGAGATTGGAAATTTCAGCAGAGCATCGATACGGCAGAAGGTCCCACCGCTCGAGGTCCTGGCGGACAATCTCCTCTCCACGGTCTTCATGAACCTCATCGGCAACAGCGTCAAGTTCGGCGGCCCGGACGTGGAGATCGTCGTCCGGGCGGAGGAGCGGGACGGCGAGGTGCTGGTGACGGTCGAGGACAACGGACCCGGCGTGCCCGACGACGTGAAGGGGAAACTCTTCCACCGGTTCGAGCGGGGGAAGGCCCGGGGGAAGGGCGACGGGCTCGGGCTCTTCATATGCAGGACGCTCGTCGAGCGTTACGGAGGAAGGATCTGGATCGAGGACCGCGTGCCCGGCTGTCCGGAGGACGGGGCGGCATTCCGGTTCACGCTCACGCTGGCGAAGCAGGATTGAGGCCTACGGCAATGACCGGAGAAGCTCTCGCCTCCCCGCCCCCGGTCTCACCGCGGCAATGACGGGTCGCTCCCGGTCGTATCCTCCGATGAATCCTCCTGCCCGGGGAGGGGGTCGACGTCGGGTATATCCTCCGGCGAGTTCTGCGCTCGGACCCGGGTCGCCGTTCCGGAGGGGATCCTGTCGACATCGGGTATACCCTCCGGGGATTCCTGCACGGTGAGGGCTGTTGATTGCGGTGTCTCTTTCTTTTCTTTCGGGCTGAGCAGTCTGGCGCGGACGGTATCCGCCAGGTCGTCCGTCGTCAGGAGAAGGAGCGTGTCGCCGGCCTCGATGACGGTGCTGCCGCCGGGGACGAAGCGTTCTTCCCCTTTCTGCAGCAGGATGATGAGGGCGCCTCTCGGCAGCCCGAGGTCGACGACCTGCTTGCCCACTGCTGTGGCGTCGCACGGTATGACCACTTCGAGCAGCTCACTCTGGGTATCGGGGTCCACCTCGAACTCCCGGGAGAGTTTGCTGGTCTCCTCGAGCGGGGCGGCGAGACCGAGCCAGCGGGCGACGGAGGGGATCGACGTCCCGTGAACCAGCGCCGAGATGATCACGATAAAGAAGACGATGTTGAATATCATCTCTGCACCGGGCACCCCTGCGACGAGGGGGTAGGTTGCGAGGATGATCGGGACGGCGCCCCGCAACCCCACCCAGGAGACCAGGGCCTTCTCGTTCAGCGGCATCTTCCAGGGGAGCAGCGTGAGCATGACGGCGACCGGCCGTGCGATGAAGATCAGGAGGAGGGCGGCGAGAAGGCCGGGGACGAACGCCGATACGAGCTCCGAGGGGAAGACAAGCAGCCCGAGCGCAAGGAACATCACGATCTGCATCAGCCACGCGATCCCGTCGTGGAACCGGATCAGGCTCTTCTTATGAACGACGATGCTGTTGCCCACGACAAGCCCGGCGATGTAGATCCCGATAAACCCGTTTCCGCCAAGGACGGTGGTCAGCCCGTAGGTCAGCAGCACCATCGAGAGGGTGAGCACCGGGTAGAGCCCTTCGGACTCCAGCTTGATCCGGTTCAGGAGATAGACGATGAACTTGCCGAGCGCGTAGCCGAGCAGGCCCCCGACCGCCATCTGCTGCACGAACGTCGGGACGAGATCCAGGATCGATGAGCCCGGAGTAAGGATCAGGCCGATGATCCCGGTGGTGAGCAGGACCGCCATGGGGTCGTTGCTCCCCGACTCGAACTCGAGGAACGGCCGCAGGTTTCCCTTCAGGCGTGCCCGTGCCGTCCGCAGGACCGAGAAGACCGCTGCTGCATCGGTGGACGAGACGACCGCGCCGAGAAGGAGACCTGTGAGCGGGGGGAACCCGAGGACCACGACGGCAAATATGCCCAGAAGGGCAGCGGTCAGGACGACGCCGATTGTGGAGAGGGCGATCCCCGGCCAGAGAATGGGCTGGATCTGTTCCAACCGGGTGTCAATACCGCCCGAGAAGAGGATATACGCAAGTGCGATGATGCCGATAACCTGTGCAATCGCGGGATCGTCGAACGGGATGCCGCCCGGACCCTCCGAGCCAGCCAGCATCCCGACGATGAGGAAGATAAGGAGTGCAGGAACCCCGAGCCTCTCTGAGAACTTGTTTGCTATGATGCTGATCAGGAAGAGCGTCGCTATGCCGACAAATACGAGTTCGAGAGTGAGCACCATCTGTGTGTATAACTCACCGTTGAGAGGGTTTAACCTTTGGGGGCGAGGGAACGGAGCAGAAGGTCCCCGGTCAACGGGGGCATGGGCACTCCCCGGCAGGCTGACCTGCATCGCCGGGAGTACCCTGGAGCCGTCCGTCCGGGAGGCTCCGGAGGCCGGTGGTGTCGGGGCAGTGGAGTAGAACGGCCGGATCCGTCCTCACCGTCGCCGGGGCATTTCGCGGCATTGATATAGTTGCCAAACACGTCACTCAGCATGGCAAAGACTCCCGTTCTTCCCCGGCCCCTCGGCACCGTAGTCTTACTGACGGCGGCGATATTCCTCATCATCGGCATCCAGGCGATCTCGTATATCGTCACCCTCATCGTTGTATCGATGATCCTCGCCATGATCGCCTATCCCGCGGCGAAAGCGCTCCGCAAGAGGGGTCTGCCGGAGGGCGTTGCCGTCGGTGTGGTCGCCGTCATCGCCTCACTTCTCCTCCTGCTCATCTGCTACACCGTCCTCTTCTCGTTTGAGAGCCTGATCGCGGATCTTCCCCTCTACCAGCAGGAGTTGACCGCCAGGCTCTCGGAGGCTCTCGCCTTCCTGGACCGGTCCGGTATCGAGACGGGCTCGTTCTCTCCATCCGCCGTCAGCCTGGAGCGGTTTGCCGGGTTCCTCTCTTCGTCCGCCGTGAGTATTGCAGACCTTCTGCTCTATCTCTTCTTCATAGCAGTCACGACGATCTTCATGCTCCTCGAGGCCCCGCGGATGCCTGAGCGCCTGCGGAAGGTGACGGGAGACCGAACCGAGACCGTCGAGGCGTTCTCCCGCATGAGCAGGTTCCTGATCGACTTCGTCATCGTCAGGACCGAGGCAAACCTCGTCCACGGCTTCCTCTTCGGTGCGTTCCTCTGGGGCATGGGGGTGCATTCAGCCATCCTCTGGGGGATACTGACGTTTCTGCTCGCATACATCCCCTACATCGGCCTGATCGTCGCGGCACTCCCGGCGGTCTTCTTTGCCTGGCTCCAGTTCGGGCCCTGGGGCGCGATTGCGGTGATTGCAGCCGTCGCCATCCTGAACGCGCTGGTAGAAAACCCGATCTTTGCGCACTTCGCATCGCGGCGCTTCGATATCCCCGCCCTCGTGGTCATCCTCTCGGTCATCTTCTGGGGATGGGCGCTCGGCGTCGCCGGGATGATCTTCGCCGTTCCGCTCACGCTTATCGTCCTGATGCTCCTCCAGGCGAGCGAGGACTGGGCCTGGGTGAACACGCTCCTGGGGGTCGACCACCTCTTTATGGGGGTGTCCCCGGGTGAAGGCAGCGGCGTCGGCGCGCCGGAGGCCCGGTAGGAGCGGCATCCCCCCGGAAGGTTGATATCCCGGCGGGCATCTTCCCTATCAGGAAGTGAGTATGCTCCACACACGCGAGATCATCAAGCAGATCTGGGATGCACAGGGCTACGGGAACCTTGCCGTCTGGGCGGATGGAACGACCGCCGTCATCGCCCCGGGCGAGAGCCCGAAGAGAGACGGGAAAGAGCCGCTTGCGATATTCAAGCCGATCCCGCTTGTGGCGGGTTTCTCGATGCTGGACTTTGCCACCCACGACCCCGACCTGCTCAGGCTGATCGAGACGACCATCCGGGAGGCCGGCGGCGAGATCGAGCGGGACTGATCATCGTCCCAAAAAAGAGATGGGGTGCCCGGGAGGGTTATTCGGTCGTCTTGCCGTCGAAGTGCTCTTCCTGGGCCATGGCCTCCTCACGGGTCTTCCGGACGACCTTGTCCTGGTGCTCCGGCGGGGAGTAGATCGTGTAGAGTTTGAGGTTGGCGGTCTTTGACGTGTTGATCACGTTGTGCTTCGCGCTGCTCGGCACGACCACGGCGCTGCCGTCTTTCACCTTGTACTCGGTGTTGTCGATGACGACCTTCCCCTCGCCCTCCTCGAACCGGAAGAACTGGTCGACGTCGTCATGGACTTCCTCGCCGATCTCCTCGCCGGGCTTGAGCGACATCAGCACGAGCTGGCTGAACTTCCCCGTGTAGAGGACCCTGCGGAAGTCGTTGTTCTTTACGGTCTCGGTCTCGATATCTGCCATAAATCCTTTCTTCATTGGTGTGACCTCCCTTTTGGGATAGTGCTTATACGTTGCAATGTGTTGCGCCGGGACTATTTATCATTTAGGTTGCGGCAGGCGCTGCCCGGCCCAGGAAGGCGGGAGCGTTCCTCTCCGCCGGATCCCCCTGATCCCGGAACCGAAGGTGCCGGTCCCCACCGGGGTGTTATCAACCTCACTCCCCGCCCTTCTTCACCTCTCCGATCATCTCCTCGACCTCGGCATAGCCGTGCCGGTAGAATCCCTCCTCGTCAGGGTCGATCTCCCGCAGGAGACGCAGGAACTCTCCTGCATGCTCCTTTTCTTCGTTTGCGATATCGCGCATCACCTTCCGGACCAGCGGGTCGTCGGTCGACTCGGCGATCTGGTCGTAGAGCTGGATCGCCTCGTACTCGGCGGCGATCGAGAACCGGATCGCCCGGATAAGTTCTCCCCGGTCCAGTCTGCGTTCCATGTGGTTCCCGGCAAAGGGATGGCTGAATTCGGGCATATCATCAGGTCTCCTCTATCGAGGCCCAACCAGGCGGACCCCGTTTTGGGCCGTGCGGTGCCATGGCATATATAGGTTGGGTCCCGCCCGTTCGGGGCGGTGCTCCGCGCCCGGACGGTTGCATCACGAAGAAATATATCCGCACGGTATCGAACTATATCAAGGACGCAGAGTATGCAGAGAGCGCTGGTGGATAAATTGAAAGAATCGGCACAGTCCGTTCTGCCGATAGGGCTTATTATTCTTCTGCTTCACTTCACTCTAGCGCCCCTGCCGTTCGGCACGCTGGTGCTTTTTCTCCCGGCGGTCGTCCTGCTCATCCTGGGCATGAGCGCCTTCACCCTCGGCGCCGACATGGCCGTGATGCCGATGGGCGAACTGATAGGCGCGAAACTGACCGAGTCGCGAAACCTCTGGCTGATGATCCTGATCAGTTTCCTGCTGGGCCTGGCGTTGACGCTGGCGGAGCCCGACCTGCAGGTGCTGACCCGGCAGGTCCCCGCCGTGCCGGACTTTGTCCTCGCAACCACGGTCGCCTTCGGCGTGGGCATCTTCCTCGTGATCGCCATGTTGCGGATCCTCTTCCAGGTCAGGATCTCCCACCTCTTCATCCTCACCTACGCCCTGATCTTCATCGTCGCCGCGTTCACCGCACCGGAGTACATGGGCGTGGGGTTCGATGCGGGCGGCGTCACCACGGGCCCCATCACCGTGCCGTTCATCCTCGCACTGGGTGCCGGCGTCTCGGCGGTCCGTGCAGGGAAGAGTACCGAGGAGGACAGTTTCGGGTTGTGCGCCCTCTGTTCGATAGGGCCGATCCTGGCAGTTCTGATCATGGGGATATTCTACGACCCCACCGGTACCGGCTACGCCTTTGAGACCCCCGCCACGGCAGACAGCATCGGGGAACTGGTGGCGCTGTATGCCGGGGGGCTGGTCGGGTTCTTCAAAGAGGTCTGCCTCATCCTCTTGCCCATTGTCGTTTTCTTCGGGGCGTTTCAGATGTTGCGCTTGAGGCTGCCGAGAAGCCAGTTGATCCGGATCGGCGTGGGGCTCGTCTACATCCTCCTCGGGCTCACGATCTTCCTGACCGGGGTGTACATCGGGTTCATGCCCGCCGGGACCTACCTCGGGCGTGCCATCGCGTCGCTGCCGTACAACTGGATCCTGATCCCATTAGGCCTCGTCATCGGTTCCTTCATTGTCGCCGCGGAGCCTGCCGTGCATATCCTCAACAAGCAGATCGAGGATCTCACGAACGGCGCCATCTCGCGACGGGTCATGATGCTGGCCCTCTCGATCGGCGTCGGGATTGCCCTTGTCCTTGCCATGATCCGAATTCTTACGAGTATTGAGATCTGGTACTTCCTCGTGCCGGGCTACGCCGTCGCCCTCCTGCTGACGTTCTGCGTGCCCCAGATCTTCACCGCGATCGCGTTCGACTCCGGTGGTGTGGCCGCGGGCACCATGGCGGCGGCATTCCTGCTCCCGTTCGCCCTCGGCGCCACCGATGCCGTAGGCGGTCCCTTGCTGCTGGATGCGTTCGGGATTGTTGGTATGGTGGCCATGATGCCGCTGATAACGGTGCAGGTCATAGGATTGGTCTATCAGATCAAGTTGCGGAGGGCAAAGGCCGCGGAGAAGGAGCGGGCCGGAAGAGAAACCTTTGAGAAGGAGAATATCGAGAATATTGAGTTGTAACGAGGAATGAAAAATGCTGCACGAGACATCCCCCGGCGCACCGCTCGTCTTGATGGTCACGATATTCGACCGCGGGCAGGATGAACGGGTCATGGACCTGTTTACCCATGAGGGTGTGACGTTCAACCTGCTGGCCCTCGGGAGGGGCACGGCAAACTCGCAGATCTTGAGTTACCTGGGGCTCGGGGAGACGGAGAAGATGCTTCTCTTCAGCACGATGTCGTCGGAAGCATCAGACGTCCTGCTCAGGCAGGTCGGTGAAGTGGTGGGCCCGGATAAACCCAATCGCGGCATCGCCTTTACGCTGCCCATCCGGAGTGTCTGCGGAGGTCCGGCAGCGAAATGCCTGCTCGGCATATCGGAAACAGAGAGGGGAGAGCAAGTTATGGAAGAGAGAGGAGAGCACGATCTGATCGTGGTTATTGCAAACCGGGGGTTTGCCGATGTCGTGATGGAGACGGCCAAGGGCGCAGGGGCTACGGGAGGGACCGTCGTCCACGCGCGGGGTACCGGCTCAAAGGAGATGGAGAAGTTCTTCGGCGTGGCCATCCTGCCCGAGAAAGACCTGATCCTGATCGTCACGAAGAGTGAATCGAGATGCCGCATCATGGAGGCGATCGTCGCCGAAGCGGGGCCCCGGACCGATGCCCGGGCCGTTACGTTCTCTCTCCCGGTGAACGGCGTTGCCGGATTATCCGCGGGCCCGGGAGTGCCGGAAGGTTCAGAGCAGGTGTGAAGAGGGGGCGGGCGGCGATGCTGTCTCGTGCATTCCCTCGCGATTGCAGGTTACGGGCGGGCACGGGGTCTAGCAGGCCCGCTGGAGGATTGCTTCGACCGTGATCGTATAGGTGATTGTCTCTCCCGCAAGCGGGTGGTTGGCGTCGACGGTGATGCTCTTCTCGTCCAGGTCGACGACGGTCACCAGGCAGGGCTTTCCCATCACCTCGACCCGGACGAGGTCTCCAGGGGCCGGTTCGTGATCGAGCTTCAGTTTCTTGCGTTTTATCGTGACGACGAGTTTCCTGCGAAACTTCCCGTAAGCCTTCTCCGGGGGCAGCACCACGGTCACCGTCTCGCCCGGCTCTCTTCCGATCAGCGCCTCTTCAAAGAGGGGATTGATCTGGTTCGCCCCGAGGGTGACCCGCACCGGCTCGCCCGACCGGGTGTCTTCAAAGATCTCGCCGTCGGGGCGGGTGCTGGTGAAGTGCAGGAGCAGGGTGTCGCCGTCGGTTACGGGTGGCATGGGTGCTTGATCGGTTTGTCGGGCAGGGGTTTTAATTCATTGGGGTGCAGCGGATCCCGGAGCATGCCACTGAATGAGCGCTGTTAAAATTCCCCATTGTGGATGATTTATTCCAGGTCGGCGAGAATATCTCCAATTTGCCGGTGCAGAATAGGTATTTCTACCGTTGCCAGAGTCCAGACATATTTCAGATTCATGCCAGGATAATCATGAATCAGCCTGTCGCGAAGGCCTGAAATCTTTCTCCATGGAATATCCGGGTATTCATCCCGGAAGTCATCCGGAACATGTTTCGCAGTTTCCCCGATAATCTCGAAGAATCTGATGATACCCGCGTTGTACAGCGAATCTTTGAGAAATTCCTCATAACTCATTCGCTCGGTTGCCTTCATGATATTTTCAGATTGCTCATAAATATCCGCAAGATAATATCGCAACCGCAACTCCGTCATACCGTACCTCTCTCAGGCGTACAGAAGATGGCTTCCCTCATCACGCATACGCGGAATCTCTCGCCCATCCACTCAACAGAGACCAGATCCACTTTTCTCTGGAGCAAATCCTCAAGAAAATCCCCTAAGTCCAGTAGATTCTCGTATGTGTCCATCTCCGGGCGGAACGAGTATACGACATCCACATCCGATTCCGGTGTATCCTCCTCACGCGATACCGAGCCGAAGATACCGATTGTTTCGATGCCGTACCTCTCCCGGAGGGTCGGGAGCTCACGCTCAAGAAGGGCCAGAACCCTTGGCTTGATGGATTGGTATCCCTCCACTATCGATCGCCTCCGGGATTCGCCGATGATAACTCTTCGCCATCACGAGATATGAGGTTTTGCCAGTAGAGTGGGGTTCCTCTCCGCGACAGATGGGATAAAACCGGGATCTAATTTCGAAAAAGAAATGATATCCAAGCCTCAGGCGAGATTCGAACTCGCGACCTCGTCCTTACCAAGGACGCGCTCTACCGGCTGAGCCACTGAGGCGTGAAGCACCAATTATGTTGGAGGTTTACCCTATAAAAGGTTACGGCCGGGACCGGGGTGAGAACCGGGCGGGATCTCGCTACTCCCCCTCAGCCGCGGCATCGATCGCCGCGAGCGCCGTTATGCTGGCGGTCACCCCGTCGAGGGTCTCCACCTCGATGATCGGCGTCACCCTGCTCCGGCGCACGGCATCCATCACGGTCGAAAAGTCGATCGTCCCGGCCCCGACCGGCGAATGCGTGTCCTCGGTGCCGTCGTTATCGTGTAGATGGAAGTGTGCCGTCGGGTGAGCGAGGAAACAGTCCAGGCACCCGTTCAGGTTCGCGTGGCCGACATCGAGCGCAAACCCGATCCCGTCGATGAGCGGCAGGTCGTCGCAGGAGCGCAGGAAGAAGTACTCCCAGTTCCCCATGTTCTCGACGAAGAACGTGACCGAGAGGTCGTCGGCCGCCGCCGTCAGTTCCTCAAGCGACTGCCGGAACCGCTCCGTGGCCCGCGCCTGCTCCTCGATCCACGCATAGTAGCCCGGGTGGATGACCACGTCCGCCCCGACCTCCGCGGCGATGGCGAACGTCTGCGTCAGGACCTCGACGCTCGCCCGCCGGATCGGCTCAAGGAGGCTTGCGATGTTGACCCCCCGGGACGGCGCGTGGATGAAGTAGCGAAACGTGTGGCTCTCGAGCGGTTCTGCGCTCGCGAGGTAGTGCAGCCCTTCATCCATCACCTCCACGCAATCGGTCATGGGGGCGAGAGTATCGAGTGCGCGAGAGAGCGGCTCGCGGTGAAGGCAGTAAGTGGAGATGCCAAACATACAGAGTGTTCCAGCCGGGACGATAAATAGATTCGGCATAGGCACATCGCCCGGATACCCGCGACCGGTCCTGCCATCCCCGCCATCCGGCTGCTCATGACCCGCCCCACGGGCATCTCTCCGGCGGTAAAAAGGGCCAATCCGTATGGTTTATGCTGCCTCCGTCCCAAATGAATAGGTATGGTCGATGGCTTCGTCCCGGAGGTTGTCATCTCAAACCACCTCGATAAATCAAAGACCGAGGTCTTCTCCTTCATCGAGTCCAATGCCAAAGCCATCGACGAGAACTTCCCCTCCTTCTTCGGAAAAGTCGTCACGATCCTCGACCGTGCAGGCGTCCCCATCCCCGATGCGGCGCACGACGAATTCATTGATGCAATCGTATACCGGGTCTTTACCGTCAGCAAGCGGGCAGACGACTTGAAGTTCGTCAGCCGTGTCTGCGATATCGCCTGCGGCATGAAGCGGAAGAAGGAGCGGAAGGCCGGCGTCTATCTTGCGGCCGCCGTCAAGTTGATGAAGATCGGGATGCCGCTTGCGGCGGCGGCCTACCTCCAGCCGTACCGCAAGCACGACGCTACGGTGGGGTGCTGGCATGCCTACTGCCATTATCTCCTGTATAAGGAAGGCTCGGCCGAGCCCGGCTACTCGGCCGCGGAACGGTGGAACTACTTAAAGACCGCACGCCAGCACATGGAGGAACTCGGGCAGTTGCGGCCGGGCCTCCAGCGGCTGGTCAGGGGGGAACCCGAACAGGACCCGTGGCTTGCCGAGCCGTTCTGGGTGATGATCTTTCTTGCGACCGAGTGGGTGCCGGATAACCGCTGGTTCCTGGAGATCGGTCTTTCACGGGCAAAACAGGAGAACAACGACGTGGCGCTGGTGAAGATGCTGCAGATCGGTCTCGTTCGGTTTCCCGGTGATATGTTCTTCTACCGGGAGACCTACCACCTCAAGTTCGAGCAGGGCGACCTCAACGATGCCCTGGGTCTCATCCGCGATATGCTGCAACGGTTCCCCGACGACCTCGAGCCGGTCTACTACGCCCTCCGAACCGCCCTCTACCTCCCCCGCGAGGGAGAGTTCAACGAGTTCCGGAGACATGCCGAGTCGATGAAGATGCCGGGCCACATCCTCTGCCTCATCGATTATGCATACGCCTTCTTCCGGGGGCGACGGGGGCAGGCGTCCCTCTGCCTGGATGAGTTCCGCAGGAGATACCCCTCGCTGAATTACTACGTCGACCTGCTCCAGTTCATCACCGCCGACGATGCCCCGACCCGCCCGGACGGCCTCAACCGGGCGGTCTTCATCTCGGTCGACCATTTCTGCACGAGGATGCTCAAGATAGGGGAGACGTGAGGAGAACCCTGATGCTCCCGCATGCCAGACACTACTCCGGATAACCCTCATGCCATACCGTCATCTCTTCGGTCCGGTCCCTTCCCGGCGCCTGGGCATCTCGCTCGGGGTCGACCTGGTGCCGCAGAAGACCTGCACCTATAACTGCGTCTACTGCGAGTGCGGCAAGACGACCGACCTCACCTGCGAGCGGCGCGAGTACGTCCCGACCGGCCGGGTCATCGCGGAACTCGACGCCTATCTCGCGACGGCCCCGGACCTCGACTACGTCACGTTCGCCGGCTCCGGGGAACCGACGCTGCATTCCGGAATCGGCGAGATCATCGCCTTCGTCAAAGACCGCTACCCCCGCTACCGGGTCGCGGTCCTGACGGGGAGCGCGCTCCTCCCCGACCCGGCTGTCCGTGCCGCCCTGATGCGGGCGGACCTCGTGGTGCCGTCGCTCGACGCCGTCTCCGAAGAGGTCTTCCAGGCCCTCAACCGCCCGCATCAGGGCCTCACCGCCGGGCGGGTGCTTGCGGGGCTCATTGCCTTCGTCCGGGAGTATCCCGGCGAGGTCCGGCTCGAGGTCTTCATCGTCCCGGGCATAAACGACACGGATGAGGAGGTCCGGCGCCTGAGGGACGCCGTCGCGGCAATCAATCCCGACCGTGTCCAGGTGAACACCCTCGATCGGCCGGGAACCGATATCCGGGTGAGGGCGGCCTCTCCCCGGACCCTTGAGCGGGTCGCCGGAATGCTCGGTGGAGAGGTGATCGGGGCGGCGCCGGATGAATCGGCGATGGTCCCGGAGGCGAGAGAAGTCACCGATACCCTGCTCGCCACGCTCCGGCGCCGCCCCAGCACCGTCGCCGACCTCGCCCGGACCTCCGGCCTCCGGCCGGCCGAGGTGACGAAGTATCTCCGGGTCCTGGAGGAGAAAGGGGTAGTCAAACCGGTGCGAGAAAAGAGGGGCGTATTTTACCGGGCGACCTGAACCCGGCCCGTATCCACCACCGGCACGAATATGCCGTACCGGCGAAAGATATGTATGAGGATCCATGGCGGTTGGTAAGGAGATACTCACGACGCTTTCCGCTCTCGTCGACCGGGACATAACGCTCATGCACATCTGCGGCACCCACGAGGCGGCGATCGCCCGCGCCGGGCTCCGGAGCGTTCTCCCCCCGAAACTCAAGATCGTGATGGGGCCGGGCTGCCCGGTCTGCATCACGCCGCAGGGCGAGATCGATGCCGCGCTCGACCTGGTGGAACGGGACTGTACCATCGCGACCTACGGCGACCTGCTCCGGGTCCCGGGGACGAAGGGGTCGCTCGAGTCGAGCGGCGGGGACATCCGGGTGGTGCAGGGCGTCCATAAGGCAGTGGAGATCGCCCGGCGGGAGCCCGACCGTGAGGTCGTCTTCGTCTCGGTCGGATTCGAGACGACCGCGCCGACGGTCGCCGCCACGATCCTCGCCCGCCCGCCGGAGAACTTCTCGATCCTCTCGTGCCACCGGCTCGTCCCGCCGGCGATGGCGTGGCTCCTCGGCCAGGGGGAGGCGGCGCTCGACGGGTTCATCCTTCCCGGGCACGTCTGCGCGGTGATGGGCTACGAGGAGTACGAGCGGTTCCCCGTCCCGCAGGTCGTCGCGGGGTTCGAGCCGGAGGACATCCTCCTCGGCCTCCTGATGGCGGTGCAGCAGGTCCGCGCGGGGGTGCACCGGGTGGAGAACGCCTACCCGCGGGTGGTCACCCGGGAAGGGAACGTCAAGGCAAAACGCCTGATGTACGAGGTCTTCGAGCCGTCCGACGTCGAATGGCGCGGCTTTCCCGTGATACCGGCGTCGGGCCTCCGCCTGAAGCCGGTGTTCGAGGGCTACGACGCGCAGAAGAAGTTCGATATCACAATCCGGCACGTGGACAAGCACTCCGCCTGCATCTGCGATAGAGTGCTGCGCGGCGTCGCCCGGCCCTCGGACTGCAAACTCTTCGGGAAAGTCTGCACCCCGCGGACCCCGGTGGGCCCCTGCATGGTCAGCCACGAAGGAGCCTGCAAGATCTGGCACCTCTACGAATCGAGGAGGGTTTGACGCCCTCTCCTCCGCTGGCCTTTTATACCATACACGACAACATCATATGGCAGTCTCGGTAGGGTAGTGGATATCCTGAAAGCCTCCGGAGCTTTCGACCCGGGTTCGAATCCCGGCCGGGGCGTTTCCTTCTCATTTTCAAGCGCCTTCATGGCGCTGTTCCTCCAGCACCACGACCGTCGCGCTTGTCCGCCGATCCCCTCACCCGGTCCCGGCCGATCGCGTCCTGTCGGAACCCCCGTGCGTATCGTTCACCCTCGCTTTATGAATCTATGAATCCTGGTTCTTTTCGCCGCCCCTCACCTTTTTATAGTCTTATACCTATCCGGGCCGGATCGAAACGAGGTGAACGATGAAAGGTTTAGCAATGCTACGGATCGGTGAGATTGGATGGATCGAGAAGGACCGACCGGCCTGCGGTCCAAGGGACGCTATCGTCAGGCCGCTGGCGCTCGCGCCGTGCACCTCCGATGTCCACACCGTCTGGGAAGGGGCAATCGGGGACAGGCACAACCTCATCCTGGGGCACGAGGCCCTCGGGATCGTGGACGAAGTAGGGAAAGAGGTCAAAGACTTCAAGCCCGGCGACCGGGTCATCGTCCCCGCCATCACCCCGGACTGGGAGACGGAGGCCGCGCAACGCGGGTTCCCCTCGCAGACCGGCGGGCCCCTCGGGGGCTGGAAATTCTCGAACTTCAAGGACGGCGTCTTCGGCGAGTTCTTCCACGTGAACCTGGCAGACTACAACCTCGCCCACCTGCCCAAGGGCATGTCGCTTGAGGCCGGGGTGATGCTCCCGGATATGCTCAGCACCGGGTTCATGGGTGCCGAGAACGCGAACATCCAGATCGGGGCCTCAGTCGCGGTCCTCGGGATCGGGCCGGTCGGGCTGTGCGGTGTCGCCGGCGCACGACTGCGGGGCGCCGGGAGGATATTTGCCGTCGGGACCCGGCCTGCTTCCGTCAAAGTAGCGAAAGAGTATGGTGCGACAGACATCATCAGTTACAAGGACGGGAGCACCGTCGACCAGATCCTTGACAAAACCGGCGGAACCGGCGTCGACGCCGTGATCATCGCCGGCGGCGGCCCCGAGATCATGATGGACGCGATCAACGTGGCGAGGCCCGGGTCGGTGATCTCGAACATCAACTACTTCGGCAGCGGTGTCGGCGACAAGGACGTCATACCCGTCCCCCGGGTCGGCTGGGGGTTCGGGATGGCGGACAAGAACATCATGACCGGACTCTGCCCCGGCGGGAGGGTGCGGATGGAGCGGCTCGCCGAGGTGGTGATGAACGGGCGCATGGACCCCGCGCTCATGGCGACGCACGTCTTCAAGGGCTTCGACAAACTCGAAGAGGCCCTTCTCCTGATGAAAGACAAGCCCAAAGACCTGATCAAACCGGTCGTCATCGTTGAAGAGTAGACGGCAACCTCTCTTTTTTGGAATACCGGAGATACCTCCGCGTCAAAAAGTGGGTGGGATCAGTCGACGGCCGCAAGTTCGACCCTGAAGCAGTCCATCATGCCGAAGAGATCTATATCGTAGTCCGCCGTATCGGAGACGATCGCCGGGTACTGCCTGACTATCCTGAATATGGCGGCACCTTCCGGCAGGGCCGGCTTCATCGGAGCATCGACGTTCTTCTGGATGACGAGACGGGTGGGATCGAGATTTGCGGCGTAGTACTCTTTGAATGCCGACCGCTTCTCTTCGGAGATGACAACCCCGTCGGCCGCCTCGGCAGCCGTCGGGTCGTTGGGGACCCAGCCGTAGCCGGGCAGGTAGTACTCCGCCCAGAAGTGGGTGCCGGGCGTCTTAGTGATGAGCATCTGGTAGCCCCCGATGGCACGGGCAGGGATCCCGAGCGACCGGCAGAACGCCGCAAAGAGCATGCTCTGGGTGCCGCAGTCGCCATGATCGGTCTCGAACATGTAGGTGGACTCAGCGATCTTCGGCTCGCGGGCATCGAGCGAGCAGTGCGGGACGTGGCTGTAGGGGTAGGTCTCGATGATGTAGTGGTAGATCATCTGCGCCTGGATGTGCGGGTTCGTCTCGTTCCCGACGATCTCCCGTGCTTTCTCCCGAACCGCATCCGTGATCTCGATGTTCCTCTCGGACCTGGTGTAGAGCAGGTACTCGGGGTCGCTCGTGTTGTACTTCCCGACCTTTGCCGGGTCGATACCGCTAAAGATCTGCTCATAGGAAACAAAGTCGATATCCGCCGTGAGGACGAGGTCCCCGTTGACCGCCCCGGCCGGGATCTCGTAGTAGACGTAGCCGATGGCCCCCGTGGTGAACGGGCCGGCGACGATGAAGTCAGGGCACGAGAGGTTCGCGACGGTGACGTTTCGCTGCGAATCCGTCTCGACCGGGAGGGGGAACCAGATCTTCAGGATCCCGGATGAGGGAAGCGCCTCGCGCGGGATCTCGAGCCGTTCGACACCGGCGTAGTGTACCGGGTTTACGTATGGCCCGGTCCCCCCGGATCGGTTCTCCGACCAGGCGTACCGGGCGACGTAGTCGAAGTCGAGATTCCTCTCGTTCTGCTTCTGCATCTCATCGGTGTGCGCGTAGAGGTAGTTGCCGGCGACGTCATAGGAGTAGAGCGCCTCGCCCTCCGAGACGATCGTCTGGGCCCGGTTATCCAGCCAGTCGGCTATGCTCGCGTCGGTGATGCCGGGGACCCTCTCCCGCAGTGCTGCCTCTGCAGCGGATCTGTTGAGAGGATACTCAATATATGTCCTGTTCGCCCGGAACATGGCATCTCGTGCCGTCCGTGCCTTATCCAGATCGCCTGCGCCGGTGTAGAGGGCGTAGGCCCCGGCAAACCGTTCATCGGCGATACGATAGTTGGCGGCTCCATACTCGGCGAGCCCCCGGGCGTAGGCCTCGTCGGCCGGTGCACCGGGATCGTTCTTCTCTTCCGTTGTGGCGATGCACCCTGTTGCAGCGATGGGAAGCAGGACGGATGCCACCAGGAAAGCAGTGATCGTGCGGTGATCCATGGAAGAGAGAATATACGGATCGGGAAAGCCTTTTTATTTATTCGGGCCTTCTTCAGGCAGCCCGGGGATTTTTCGGAATTTTCCGTGCCCCCCGGGGTCCCGGCACGGACCATGAGGAGACGCCTTACCCGGAGGAGCGTGCGCGGGTGCGTTCCTGCTGGAATTTTCGCACGGGGCACACAATGGCCGTGGCTGAGGAAAATTTCGAAAATTCATCTCATAAAGTACATTTAATATTGTATTTTTGGCGCGATAAGAAAGGAAGGCATATATGCAAATAGATATTTTATTAATTGAAGCGGAGGCTTTTATGAAGAGCGTTTTACGCCATTTTCTGGTAATTTTGCTTGTTGCCTGTTGTGCCATCGTCCTTCCTGCGAGTGCTCAGCCGCCCGTAGGCGGAGACAACGGGTGGTATGCGGTCAACGGTAACGTGAATGGAGCACAGGTCTACTTCGACGACGAATACAAGGGCACGATCGACGCCGGCGTGCTGTACGTCGCGGTCTACACTACCGGCGCTCCTTACCAGTCGTTCCGCGTCGAGAAAGACGGATACACCACGTATTACGGAGACGTAACCTCTGTTCCCGGGAAAGGCGAGGTCTTCGATCTCTACGCGACTATCAACCCGGTCCAGCCCACACAGGGACCGATAATCGGGGGAGATATCGGCTGGTACACCGTCCACGCCAACGTTGACGGCGCAACCGTCCAGTTCGACAATGAGGTCAAGGGCACCATCAACCAGGGCGTCCTCTCCGTCCAGGTCTACACGACCGGGACGCCGTATTCGACCTACACCGTGACGAAGGAAGGGTATCAGCCCTACACGGGCACGATCGACCGGCACCCCGCCAAAGGCGAGACGGTCGACCTCTACGTGACGATGAACCCCGCACCGACACCGGTTCCCACGCAGAAATCGCCTCTCTCCCCGGTTGTTGTCGGCGGGGCGCTACTGATCGTGGGGCTGCTGGTTGCAGGCAGAAAGCAGAATTGACCCCTCACTCTTTTTTGTTGTTCCTGCTCGGCAGCAGCAGTCTCACCCCCCTCCGAAGAGCCCGGCCGTGCGGCATGGTTCCCGGAATCCCCGTGGGGGTAAGAAGCAAACCACCGCTTCCCGACGCGGCGGATCGCCCGGATGTATGGTAAACTCTTTCCCTTCCGGGAGAGTACGATCGCTGGATCGACGCCCGAAGTCGGTTCCGGGGTCTGCGGCAGGCACCGCCAGGGCCGGAACGGTATCTGGAACGGCAGGGGACTGCCGGCACATGAAAGAGATGAGTTCATGAAACGTTACCGGTTCAAGAAGATCGATGCTTTTGCATCGGGAGGGTCGCCGGGGAACCCCGCGGGATACATCTCCCTCCTCCCGGACGATGAGATCAGCGATGAGGATATGCAGCGGATAGCCCGTGAACTGAAGGGTTTTGTCTCGGAAGTCGGCTTTCTCCGCGAGGGCATGCCGGGGGTATGCGATCTTGCGATACGTTACTTCTCCTGCGAGCGGGAGGTCGAGTTCTGCGGCCACGCGACGATAGCCATCATGGGCGATGTGGTGCAAAACGACGACCGGTTCAGGGACCGGGAGAGCCTCCGCCTCCGGACGAACAGAGGTGTCGTCACGGTGCTGAACCGGACGGGCGAGGACGGCATGGTCTACATCCGGGCTCCCGAGCCGGCGTTCTCCGATGCACGTCCGGATACTGCAGAGACCGCTGCCGCCCTCGGCCTCGGCGTCCGGGATATCGATCCTGCGATACCTATCGGCATTGTGAACGCCGGCCTCGATACTCTGCTCGTCCCCCTCGTCTCGCTCGACGCATGCGTCAGATGCTCCCCCGACTACATGACGCTCCGCACGTTCGCCCTCGCTCATTCCGTCGACGTGGTCACCATCTACACCCGCGAGACGGCGTTTCCGGAGCACGACCTGCACACCCGGGTCTTCGCCCCGCCGTTCGGGTACCTGGAAGACCCGGCGACCGGCTCGGGGAACGCCGCGCTGGGAAACTTCCTCATCCGGGAGAACCTCTGGACCAGTCGGTCGCTCGTCATCGAGCAGGGGCCGAACCGGGCGAACCCGAACATCATCCGCCTGCTCCGCCCGGAAGAGGGGGGGCTCATGTTCGGGGGGTGGGGCCAGGTGCGGATCGACGGGAGTTACGTTCTCTCTACAGGAGCTCCCCCCGGGCAACCGGAATGACCCTGCCGCCGACCTGCACCGTAATAGACTCCCCGTGCCGCTCCGCCCTGCAATGGATCAGGGACGGGCGGTGTATCTCGCAGCCCTGCTCCACGCGGATATCGAGCGAGTCGCCCGGGAAGTAGCCGTGCCGGAGGAGGTAGCCGGCAAGGCACCCGTTCGCGCTGCCGGTCGCCGGGTCCTCCGGGACGCCGAGGTAGTCGGCGAAGATCCGGGCGTCGAACGTGTTCTCCGGCCGGTAGGGTTCCGGGCAGAAGATGAAGACGGCTTTTGCCCCCGTCGTGCGGATGAGCGTTTCGTAGGCATCGTGGTCGATCGCCGCCCGCCGCACGGATTCAAGGCTCTTTACCGGGACGATGATGAACGGGAGTCGTCCGTTCTCCCGGAGGATACCGCTTGCGCTCCCGGTGGTCGCCGGATGCGGAAAAAATGGTCCCGGGGGCCGGGGCCACCGTCAGGCTGCCCCGGTCGGTCCCTCCGCAATCACCGCGTGCCGGTCGAGCACCAACCCGACCAGGAGTGCGGCCGTCGAGAGGGGGAGGGCGATGACGAGCGGGTCCACGTCCTGCCACGGCGCGGAGAGGACCGCCGGAACCCCGAAGAGGAGGTCGGAGAGACCGAGCGCGGCCGACTCCTTGACGTGGACGAAGGCGGTCCACACAAACCAGGCGGCCGCTCCGGCAACAAGGCTTATCTTCGCCGCGCGGAGCGACGGCCTGCTGCTGTACATGGCGTGGGCGTATGCCGGCAGAAACGCGGATGCGCAGAGGCCCATGAACATCGCCGTCGCCCGGGCGATGATGCTGCCGGGCAGGATGAAGGCAAGGACAACGCTTACGACGATCATGACGACGGTCGCCACCCGGATCGGCCGCATCGCCGCTTTCCCGGAGCCGGTGCGCCGTATGACGTCGAACCCGAGCGACGTGCCCATGACGTGGAAGAGGGAACTGAGCGTGGACATCGCGGCGGCAAGGAGCGCCAGCATGAAGATAACGACGAAGAGGTCCGGCATCGATGCGTTGATGAAGTTCGGTATGATCGTGTCGACGTTGCCGCCGGTGGCCGCTGCGAGAGCGATCACGCCCTGGTTCTGGTAGAAGTAGACGTTCGTGAGCGCGCCGACCGTGAAGGCGACGCCGGTCATCATCAGGATGAACGGTCCCCCGACGAGGACCGCACGGTTCAGTGACCGGCTGTCCTTGACGGTCATGAACCGGACCACCAGTTGCGGCTGCGCCAGCACCCCGATGCCTACCCCGAGAACGAGCGTCGTCACCATGGTGAGCCAGATGGACGACCCGAACGCCGGCATGGAGGCCCATCCGGTCATCCCTCCGGCGGCGAGCGTCCCCGGGACGAGGTCCGACATCGCGGCAAGGGCGGTATGCGCCTCGATAACGCCCCCGAGTTGGACGTAGGTGAGGACAAGGAGGATGGTCATCCCGACGAGCATGATCCCGCCCTGCAGCGCGTCGGTATACATGACGGCGATGAGCCCGCCCAGCACCACGTAGAGGGCGACGACCGCGGCAAACCCGATGAGCGCGGTGGTATACGGGACCTGCAGCGTGCTCGTGATGAACTGGGCTCCGCCGATCAGGATCGCCGCCGTATACAGGGGCATGGCGATGACGATGACGAGCCCTGCGGCGTACTGCATGAACGGCGACCCGTAGCACTTCCCCATCAGGTCGGGGAAGGTCACGGCACGGAGTTTGCTCCCGATACTGCGGGTCCGTTTCCCGAAGACGACGAACGCGATGAAGATGCCGAGCCCGATGTTGAGGACAGTCAGCCAGATCATCCCCATGCCGAGCTGTGCCGCAACCCCACCGAACCCGATGATGGCGGAGGTGCTGATGAACGTCGCGCCGTAGGAGAGGGCAAGAACGACAGGGCTGATCTTCCTGCCGGCCACCATATAATCGTCATTTCCTTTCGTCTGACGGTAGCCGAGGTAGCCGAGGCCGATGACGAGAACGAGGTATACCAGTGTCATTCCGACGAAAAGACCTGTATCAACTGCCATCTCGTTCTTCCTCCGCTCCGTTGTTCCAGTTCAACAGGCCATACACTAAGCATGCGAGCGTAAAGACGAGCGCAAGCAGATACCCAACCCAGATCGCGGGATCGGTGATGCCGAACATAACAAACCACCTGACGGTAACGGAAAAGACCGTTACATTACACGGGAACGCAGCGAAAGGGCCGGTTCCCTACCTAAAGAAGAATGCGTTCCGCACTGACGTGCGGTTTTGCACCGGGGTGCACTGGTAGGACTCTACGTTGTTGCCAATCATCGAGTGCCTAAACAGGCTTATCAGTTCATTCTATTTAACCTCTACTATTTCGTCTGCCGCTCGACCGGGAAAGGCGGCATCGCTGCCGGCTACCTCCCGTCCAGAGGCCAAGGTCGTACCATGGGCCGCGGCGATGGCGTCCCGTCCCGGGCACCAGGTCGGCGATCCCGGCCTTCGCGAGTTCAACGATACGGCCGGCCGTCTCGAATCTCTTTTGCCTGACGAATTCCGCTTTTTTGCTGGCATGCCCCATTTTCATGTCGATCTGCCAATCGGCCGCGTGCAGGAGCCTGGCCATCTAACTGCCTCTCGACAGAGATTTTTGCCCCTGGGAGGCGGCTTATAGGCGCCGATCTGGGTTTTAGAGGGGTGGGATCTTTTGCCAACTTCCATACTCCCGGTTGGCTGCGAATACAGGAAGATCGGTTCTGCAATCGCGTACTCTGCCTGGCCAGGTCGTACGCGGCCGTATATACTCTGCCATGAACGTTACGATCGTAAACAATCAATCTTAATACATTTTCGCACCATCGGATAATTATATGGAGAATTTTCAGCACATCACCAGTTTTATATGGAATGTTGCGGACGATGTCCTTCGCGATGATTTTAAACGTTCTAACTATCCCGACGTGATCCTGCCGTTCACCGTCCTCGCCCGTATTGACTGTGTGCTTGCGCCGACCAAGAAGAATGTGCTGAAGAAATACACAGAATTAAAAGACGAGATCCAGAACCTCGACGGTGTGCTCAAGCACGAGTCGGGCTATGCCTTTTACAATGTTTCAAAATATGATTTCAAACGCCTCCTCGACGACCCGGCGAATATCCATAAGAACCTGATCGACTACATCAACGGCTTCTCCGAGAACGTCAGGGATATCCTGGACCGGTTTAAGATCCGCAATTCTATCCAGGCGCTGCACGAGAAAGGGTCGCTCTACCTCCTTATCCAGAAGTTCGCCTCCGATACGGTGAACCTTCACCCCGACCGCGTGAGCAGCCACCAGATGGGCTACATCTTCGAGGAACTCATCCGGAAGTTCAACGAACAGAACAACGAGAATCCCGGCGAGCACTTCACGCCCCGCGAGGTGATCAAACTGATGGTGAACCTCATGCTCGCGGGCGACGCGGATATGCTTACTCACAACCATATCATCAAGACGGTCCTCGATCCGGCCTGCGGGACCGGCGGGATGCTCTCGGTCACCAAGGAGCACATCGTCTCCGAGATCAACCCGAACGCGGACATCCGGCTCTTCGGGCAGGAGACGAACGACGAGACCTACGCGGTCTGCAAGAGCGATATGCTGATCAAGGGCGACGACCGCGACGCGGACAATATCAAGCCCGGCTCCTCGTTCTCAAGAGACGGGCATCCGGGGATGAAGTTCGACTACATGATCTGCAACCCGCCCTACGGGAAGTCCTGGAAGCAGGAGGAAGACTTCATTAAGGCCGAGTTTGAGCGCGGTTCGGCTGGACGGTTCGATGCGGAGATCAAGGGGCTCGAAGCGGAGACCCTGGTGATGGTGAAGGGGATGATGGGATGAAGCCTTATGTCCCGGAGCCGCTGCCCCCGGCCCCCATCGACTGGGAGGCTCACATCCCGCAGATCGCGTCGGCGAACCGCGCTCTCGCCCGGTACGACGGCATCCTCCAGGCGATCCCGAACCCACGGCTCCTGCTCTCCCCGCTCCTGACGCAGGAGGCGGTGCTCTCGTCACGGATCGAGGGAACGCAGGCGTCGCTTGAGGACGTCCTGCGCTTTGAGGCGAACCCAAAGGAGCCACTCCACGGTACAACCCTCGCCGACATCCAGGAGATCATCAACTACCGGGAAGCGCTGAATACTGCGGTGGAAGCCCTCAAGACCCGGCGGCTGGATCTGGCGCTCGTCTGCGACCTGCACCGGATCCTTCTTTCCGACAGCCGGGGCATGGACCGGGAGCCGGGGTGCGTCCGCACGATCCAGAACTTCATCGGGCGGGACGCCCGGATCGAGCACGCGATCTATGTCCCGCCGGCGCCGGAGGATGTTTCCGGGGCGCTCGCGGACTGGGAGGCCTACCTGCAGCGGGAGGAGAAGGACGTCCTCGTCCAGCTCTCGGTCCTGAAGGCGCAGTTCGAACTCATCCACCCGTTCTGCGACGGCAACGGGCGTATCGGGCGGATGCTCGTCCCCCTCATCCTTTACGAGAAAGGGCTGATCGGGAGCCCGATGTTCTATATCAGCGCCTACCTCGAGCGGAACCGGCCGGTCTACTACGAGCGGCTGCTCGCAGTCTCACAGGACGGGGACTGGAACGGCTGGATCGCGTTCTTCCTCCACGCCATCGAGGAGCAGGCCGGGGCGAACGGCCGGAAAGCAAAGGCGATCCTCGACCTTTACGACGAGATGAAGCAGACGGTGCCGGAGGTGATCCGGTCACAGTACGCAATCGCCGCGATTGATGCCCTCTTTAAAGTGCCGGTCTTCATCCCATCCGAGTTTTACGAGCAGACCGGGATACCGAAGAAGACGGCAAACCGGCTCCTCCAGCAACTCCGGGAGCAGGATATTATTACCGCCCTTACGGAGGGCGGGGGACGGCGCGCCACGACCTACGTCTTCTCGCGCCTGATCGCCATCACCGAGGGGGACCGACTGTGAGTATTCTGGTACCAGCAAACAGATTTGTGTATATCAAAACCCCGATATACACAAACCCTGTTCCAGGAAGTGTTTGTGGGTCATCTACGATCCACAACGGAATTTGTGGGTCAGAAAACGCAATATATGGCCCACAAGAATATTTGTGGGACATGGGTGACCCACAACGATCGGACCCGGCCGGCCGCCGGGCCCCCGGATCGCGGCACAGGGGTAGCGGTATGAGCGCGGGAGACGGCGAGGGATAGGACTGCAGGAGATTGCCCTGGGATTACGGGCGTCGATATGGTTTTGAGAGGGAATGCGGGGATCGATCTCCGTTATGGCGGGCATCCGGTCAACCCCGGACGATAAAGAAACCCGTATATACCCGGGTCGTAAACAGGAGAGCACAATGCCTCGCACTGAGGTTGTCCCCCGGCTCATTCAACAGATCTACCGGGCACGACCGGAGTTCAACCTATCGAAAATCATCACGAACAAGACGATGTGGAGCGGAGACCTCCGCATCGCCATGCGCGAGATCCCCGAGGAGGACTACCGGCTCATCCTCAAGCGGGCCGGAGCGGAGACCTGAACGATGCCCGGGATCACCGGCGTCACCTTCCCCGTAACCGGACATCCCATACCCCTCCATAACCCTGAGTTCACGAAAACAACCGCCGGATCGGGAACCTTTTTATCCGGCCCGGACCATCATCTCGCGCAGGCGGCCGGCAGCATGCCCATGCAAGAGAGGACCTCGATCCGGCCGACCGCACCGGGGAATACCGGATGAAGGTGCTTGTACGAACCCCGGGCGGGGTTGAAGAGGTACGGGAGGTCGATTCCGAATGGGTCATCCCCGGTGACGTCCTTGACGACGGCTCTGTCGTCCTCGAACTCTGGGACGAACTCTCGGACGATGACTTCCTGGCGATCGGCCTCTACGACTGAAGGGTGCGGGTGAAAGAACCGGAGGTCGTACGCAGGGGTGCCGCCGTGCCTGCGATCCGGCTCGTTTCCGGCGCATCTCATCGTGGAGCGCTGCTCCCCGCGCAAACCGTGAATCAGGACAATGTCGTAAAGATATTTCCGGCCTTCACGCGACGGCATAGATGTCCCTGCAGTTCTCTTTCACGGATTCACGGAAGATCGGGTTTCTGATCGCCGATAGTTCAACGAGATCGATCTCGCGGCAAAAGAGCCGTGCCGGGCCTTCGGCGAGACCGAAATAGGCCTCAGCATGCTCCGCCGGGGCCATCGGTTCGAACTCGACGACAAAATCGATGTCGCTCGCTACCGGGTCGAACCGGTCGCCTGTTGCCTGGCAGAATATCCCGAACCGTCTCACGCGGCGGCGGCGAGCAATGCAGGCGATCTCGGGGATCTTCTCGCGGATGATTGGATGCACCGGACTCCTCTATGCCGATATTACCTTCCGGCAAGCATCATCACTTTCGGATGAGAGAGGATGGAGCGCCGTCTCCGCATCGCTCCAGTTCACTCCATCCAGGGCACTCCCCGGCTCCCGGCACTCCAGTCGTCAGAAACTCCTCTCTTCGATCCCCCGGACCGCCTGCTCGATCGTAGCAAAGACCTGCTCCTCGTCCACCGCAACCTCCACCCAGCGATCGGCGTCGACGAAGTAGAGGTACGGCGTGACCGGCTGCCCCAGGAGCTGAGCGGCGGCATGCCGGTAGACCGTTATCTGGACCGCATACTCCTCGACGCCCCCCGGCGTCCCGGTCTTGTAGTCGACCAGGATCCAGGCACCGTCCGGCCGCTGCACCAGCCGGTCGATGGCTCCCTCGAATGGAACGCCGTTCACCCGCGCCCAAAAAGGCACCTCGCGGTGATCGGCGATCTTCCCCTGCATCAGGGGTGATGCCAGGAACCGCTCGTAGTGTCCCTGGAGCTCCTCCGCCCACCCGGAGTCCCGGCCGTAGCGCCGCAACACCACGGCGGGGTCCCGGCCGCGGAAGACCTCGTGGACGATCAGGCCGCGGGTTATCGAATCCGGACCGGTGGAGAACCGCGGCGGCCGGGATACCCCCGGACCGCTGAGGTAGTGCTCAATCTCGCTTGCCGAGTAGACGTGCTCCTCCTCCCCGGTGACCGGGGGGACCTTCCCCGGGCCGCCGCCCGCTGCCGGGACGTCGTCCGGAACCGGGATATAGACCGGGGAAGTCTCATCTACGTCGACCGGGATCTTCGCCGGGTCGAGGGTGAGCGCGATGCGGAGCGCCCCCAGGGCGGCTTCTTCCTGGGCGGAAACTTCCGAAGAAAGCCCGAGGCAGTGCGCGAGCCAGGCCATCCGGGTCTTTGCGGCTGGAAGGGTCTCCGGGACCTCACCCGGCATCACCCCGCAGAGGATCAGGTGATCCCGCGCCCGTGTTGCCGCGACGTAGAAGAGCCGCTTTCTCTCCGCCTCCTCCTTCTGCCGGTATTCTGCCTTGAGGAGACGGAGGACGGGCGTCTCCTCGCGCTCGTGGTCGTTTGCCGGGTTCGGTATCGAGACACCGAGCAGCAGCCCGCCCCCGACCATGATGGTCGCCCCGCCGGTCTTCGGTGTCTCCGCGAGGTCGGGGACGACGACGACCGGGAACTCGAGCCCCTTTGCGGCATGCACCGTCATGATCGAGACCCCATCTCCCGGTGCAAGTTCGAGGGGGGCATCCCCTTCCCGCTGCCTCTCATCGATGCAGCGCCCGAGTTCCCCCACGAGGTCGGCGAGCGTGGAGCAGTCGGCCTCCCGTGCGATCGCGATCAACTTCTCGACGTTCGCGGCCGCCTGCTCGCCCCCGGCCATCCCGCCGAAGACTACGGCGATCCCCGACTCCTCGACGATCCGGCGGATGAGGCGGGCGGGCGGGAGCCTCCGGGCGACGGAGAGCCACCCCCGGAGAGTCGAGACCGCCGCGGCGGCATCCGGGTCGGGGGACCGTTGCAGCCGCTCCCAGAGCGAGGCCTCCGACCCGGCGACGGCAAAGAGCCGGGCGTCGGAGAACCCGAAGTACGGCGACCGCAAGAGGCCGTAGAGCGCCACGTCGTCCAGGTCGTTTACGAGGAACCGGAGGATGTTGTAGACATCGTAGACTTCCTGGCGCTCGTAGAACCCGAGGCCCGCGTGGACGCGGTAGGGGACGCCGTAGCGCTCGAGCGCCCACTCGTAGTAGGAGAGGTTCGTCCGCCGTTCAAGCAGGACGGCGATATCACCGTAGCCCGCCGGCCGGCCCTCTCCGTTCCGGTAGACCTGTTTCTCCCCCCGCTCGACGATGGCCCGGATCTTTCGGGCGACCATCTCGGCTTCGGCCCGTCGGCCGGCCGCCCGGTCCTTTACCTTCGGGCAGAGGAGGAGTTCGACCGATCCGGCCTCCTGCCTGAACGCTCGCAGCGGTTCGTAGAGGAATTCCCAGGGACGTCCTGACTCTGCCATCAGGGCGCCGAAGACGGCGTTCGTGAATCCGACGACCTCGGGCGTGCTTCGGAAGTTGACGTCGAGCGCGATCGTCTCGCCGCCGAGGTCCTGCTCGATCAGGTCGCGAGTATGCCGGAACTGAGCGACATCGGCCTCCCGGAAGAGGTAGATGGACTGTTTGGGGTCGCCGACGATGAAGAGGTTCCCCGGCTCCCGGCCGAGGATCGCGTGGATGATGGCGATCTGGATGGGATCGGTGTCCTGGAACTCGTCGACCAGGACAAACCGGAACCGGTCCCGGAAGTGCGCCGCGATATCCGCGTGGTCGGCAAAGAGCCGGTGGGTACGGTTGACCAGGTCGTCGAAGTCGAGAGCGTTTCGTCGCCGTTTTTCCGCTTCCACCGCCCCGGTGAAGGCGCGGTAGACCGTGCCGAGGTCGTGGAGGAAGTCGAGCGTCGCCCTTGTGAAGGGGTCGGCCGGGTCGATGGCAGGCGGGCAGGCAGTCTCGTGGTCCTTGAGACACCCTTTCAGGACGCCGTAGGCCGCCCGGAGGCGTTCGAGGTCGTCTCCCGCCCAGTTCTGTTTCTGTCCCATATTTGCCCGGAACCGCGAACCCGTGTGGACCCCGGCGAGTGCTGCGACCGCGTCTGCAGCGAGGTGCGGCTCGACGGCCCGGAGGTAGGTCTCGGCCGGGTCCCGTTCGCCGGGGTAGCGGGCGGAAAGGTCCTTGAGCGTCTCAAGCGAGGGGCCGGCACGGTCGAAGAAGGCTGCACGCGCCTTCGCCCGCTCTCCTTCCACGGCTGCCGTCCAGGCGTCGAGCACAACCTCCTCGCTCCCTCGTAAGGCGGCAAAGAACGTCTCAGAGTCATCGCGGCGCGAGTAGAGCGCTTCCAGGTAGTTCTTCAACTCGTAGGCCCCGACCGCACGGAGGACGCCGATCACCGCGTCCCGGGCTCCTTGGGGCGGATCACCGTAGATGAGGTCATTCATTGCCTCATCGGCGAGCAGGATCGCCTCCCGCTCGTCGAGGACGGTAACGCCGGGCCCGACACCGGCCTCGAGCGGGAACTCGCGGAGGACGGAGGCGCAGAAGGCATGGAAGGTCGATATCTTCGCCCAGAGGAACTCGTCGCGGACTGCGTCCCACGCTTCGCCTCCCCTCTCCGCGAGGGCCTGCCGGACCCGGACCTTCATCTCCGCGGCCGCTTTCTCGGTGAAGGTCAGGGCGAGGATATCTCCGACGTCGACGCCGCTCTCGAGCAGGCTGATGTACTTCTGCACCAGAACGTGCGTCTTTCCCGTCCCGGCCCCGGCGGTGACGCACTTGCTTCTCGTGTGGTCGAGCGCGGCCCGCGCCTGGCGTTCAGTCAGTCCCATCGGTCGTCACCTCCGTGTTAAGCAGCCGCAGGTCGTCGAACCGGCAGATCGTCGCAAAATCGCAGTAGCGCGGGCAGGGGCCGGCATCCGACCGGGGCGGGAAGCGCCCGCTACGGATCCCGGCGAGGTACTCTTCCACCCAGCCGAGAGCATTCTCGACCAGCGCCCGGACGTCCTCAACGCCGCTCTGCCGTGATCCCGGGAAACAGACAAAACAGTCTTTCATCGCCTTATCCCAGAAGACCGGCCGGTTCCGGACCTCCCCGCGCCGGAGGGTGTAGTAGGTGCCGGCGACTCCCTGCATCCCGGTCAGGGTCTCGACCGCCCGGATGTAGAGCGGCAGCTGGAGCGCTCTCCCTGCCAGAATATCCTTGAGGGCGGGGTGCGAGGTCCCGGTCTTGTAGTCGGTGATCGCGAACCGGCCGTCCGGCAGGACGTCGACCCGATCGACCCTGCCCCGCAGGCGGAGGATCTCGTCGCCGAGCGGGACCGCGACTGCGTCGGGGATCGATACGGGGTCGACCTCTCCCGGCGAGACCGGGAGGCCGAACGAGACCTCGAAGGCCTGCGGGAGGAGGCCGGAGACCGCGAGTTCCGTCTCGTGCCGGAGGAACCGCTCGAGCAGCCCCGGGCCGGCCGCGGGCGACCCGAGGAGATGCTCCCTGTCTGCGACCCAGGCCGGGCTTTCGAACGTAAACCGATCGGCCTCCTCCCGGCCGGCATTGAGGATCCGCCGGAGAGCTTCCGGATACGAGGCTTGGGTGACCGGGTCGTTGCCGTCGCGTCTCCAGCCGGAGTAGAACCGGTAGGCGACCCGGTGGACGAGGTTCCCCCGCTCCTGTGCCGTCAGGTCGGGATCAGCCGGAGGGAGCGAGGTAAGGCCGAGGCCCCGCTCCAGGTAGAACCGGAATGGGCAGTCGGCGTAGGTCTCGAGCGCCGTCGGGGAGAAGACGGCCCCTTCGCCGAACCGTTCGGCGAGTATCGCGATGCTCGCCGGGTCACCGCCGAGCAGGCCGTCGTAGGGGGAGTCGTAACCGCCCTTCCGGTGATAGTTCTCGATGTTGAGCCGGCGGATGGCCTCATGCACCCCAATTCCCGGCGGCATCTCTGCCGGCACCTCCCCCCGGGCGAGGAGGGCGCCGGCGCGTCGGGCTGCTGCGAGCGTGGAGTCCGGAAAGTCGTCGCTCCCCCACGCCTCCGGGGAGAAGGTCTCGCGGACGGCGTCCAGAAACCCGGAACGCACCAGGGGTGTTGCGCCTTCGGCCGCGGGGAAACTGAGGTAGACCCGGAAGCGGGCGGCAAGGAGGGCCGCGATGAAGTGGTAGCGCTCCTCCCGGAGGACGTCGTCCTTCGACCGTGTCGCAAGGCGCCGTGTCTCGGCATCGGTGGTAAACGGGAGCCGGGTGGTCAGCCGCGGCATCGCGCCCTCGACGAGGTCGCCGATGAAGAGGTAGGGGACGGCGAGGTGCTGGACCTCCCGGACGCCGAAAACCTGGACGGCACGAGGATTCCGTCGCCGGCTGCCCCGGGTCCCGGCAACGAGGAGGCCGAGGAGGGAGGCGAACTCCGCAAGGGGCACCTTCTCTTCCGGGAGCAGCCGGGCGAGTTCCTCAAGCGCCGCAAGGGTCTTTACGAATCCCCGGAGGTCTTGCGCCTCGCCGTCCAGCAGGTCTCGCTCCCCCTCCCCGGGCATCGCCGGGGCCTGCCACGTAGCCAGGAGCGAGCGGTATGCAGCGAGGTGCTCCGGGATCGTCTTCGTCCCCGTGAGTGTCGCAAGGTCGGCAAAGAGCCGGTGAACCTCGTCTCGCACCGCTTCAATCGAGGCGATTCTTGCTTCGAGCCTGCGCCCGGCGGATGCCGGTGTATCCGGCCTCGCCCGATCCTCTTCGAGGGCGCGGGCGAGCGCCGCGAGCCGCTCGTCCCAGGCGGCCGATCCGGCGGTGACCCGGGCCTCCCGGGAGAGGAGGTCGATCTCGCATCCGCGGGTGTCCGGTAGGTAGGGAGAGGTCGCGAGGGCGACGACGTCCTCCCGCCGGTAGCCGCGGGCCGGGACGGTGAGGACCGAAAGAAGCGCCTGGACGAGCGGCGATGTGGAGAGCCGCCGGCCGCCGGATACGGCGTACGGGACCCCGAAGTCGGGAAAGATTTCTTCAACGTACGGCACCGCCGCGTCGAGGTCGGGGAACGCGACCGCGATATCGTCCGGCCGGACCCCGGCGGTGATAAGGTCGTGGACCTCCTGCGCTATCGCCCGGACTTCGTCGAGCCGGTCGCGGCGTTCGGCGATGTGGATGAACCCGCCGCAGTCTCGGGGCGGGCCCCGGGAGAAGAGGGCGGCGAGGTGCGAGGAGCGTCCGTCCGCCGCGACGACCACGTCCGGATGCAGCCACCCGCCGTCGTCCGCAAAGATCGCCGGGTTTGCGGCCAAGGGGAGGGCGTAGTGGAACTCGTCCGCGGACTCCCGCAGGGCAAGGAGCAGGTCCCGCTCGAGCGGCATCGGCCCGAAGAGCCCGTAGACGAAGACCGTCCGGACCTCTCGCGAGCCCGCGAGGAGCCGGACTGCCCGGGAGAGGAGGGTGCTCTCGTCGACGAGGCGGCGATCGTCGAGAAACCTGAGGTAGGCGTTGAGGAGACGGGCGATCTCGGCGCTCTTTGCGCTCTGCATCTCGCCGAGCGCGGCCGGGTAGTTGACCTTCCGCATGGTAAGGACCGAGAAGAGGGTCGCGAGTTCGTCGACGGCCCCGGCACCGGAGAGGAGCGGATAATCCCCGGCGGCGAGCAGCCGGGCGAGGATGAACCGGGTTCCGGCCGCCGGGATCGGGATCTCCGACGCAGTGTGGTCGTCAAAGACCTTCCGGGCGAAGCCGGGGAGGGTCGTGACTGCGCCGGCGACGAGCGGGGCACCCTGCTTCCCGAGGCGCCGGGCGACCTCCCGGGCGAGGCTCGAGGTTGGGACGATGAAGACGGTCCCGAACGGGTCGCGGCCGGCGGCTTTCCGGAACTCCGCGATGAACACGTCGAGACCCTCTCCGGGCAACTGGCGGTACAGAACGGCGGTGGACATCCGATGAACTCTCCTGGTGAGGTGTTTAGGAAGGAGGAGGGATGAGTGTTGTTATTTTGGCCGGCACAAACCGGAACCGTCTTTGACAAAAGCGACCTGAAACAACAGCATGGATAGAATCGACCGCTACCGCGGCTGCCTCCTCGGCCTGGCCGCCGGCGACGCGCTCGGGACGACGCTTGAATTCCGGCCGCCGGGGACGTTTGCACCGATCACCGGGATGGTCGGCGGCGGGCCGTTCGGCCTCCGGCCGGGCGAGTGGACCGACGACACCTCGCTCGCCCTCTCCCTCGCCGAGAGCCTGATCGAGAAGAGCGGGTTTGACCCAGTCGACCAGCTGGAGCGCTACGTGCGCTGGTACCGGGAGGGGCACCTCTCAAGCACCGGCACCTGCTTTGATATCGGGACGACGACCCGGAAGGCGCTCGAACGGTTCAGCCTCTCCCGGGAGCCCTTTCCCGGGCTGACGGACGAGCGGTCGGCGGGGAACGGGTCCCTGATGCGGGTCTGCCCGGTGCCGATGTTCTACGCCGCCGACCCCGTTCGGGCGATCGAACTCTCCGGCGAGAGTTCGCGGACCACCCACGCGCTGCCGGTTGCCGTCGACGCCTGCCGGTTCTTCGGGGGGCTGATCCTCGGCGCCCTTGCCGGCGCCCCGAAAGAGGTGCTGCTTTCGGAGCGGTACTCCCCGGTTCCGGGCTACTGGGAAGAGCACCCGCTCGCCGGCGAGATCGATGCAGTCGCGGCGGGATCCTACCTCCGCAAAGAGCCTCCGGCGATCCGGGGGCGGGGATACGTCGCGGCCTCGCTTGAGGCGGCGCTCTGGGCGTTCTCGCGAAGCAGCACGTTTGCGGAGGGCTGCCTCCTCGCGGTGAACCTCGGGGAGGACGCCGACACGACCGGGGCGATCTACGGGCAGCTCGCCGGGGCGTATTACGGGGCTGCCGCGATCCCGTGGGCGTGGCGGGAGTGCCTCGCCATGCGTGATCTCATCGAGGCGTATGCTGAGAACCTGATGCGGTGCGCGAGGTGCAGGACCGGTGAGCCGGAGCGGGTTCTCCGTATGGGAGATAGAGTTCTGCCCTTGTGCGACAGAGATGGCTCATGAACGAAGAGACCGTCGCAATGCTCGACCACGTTAAAGCCGTGCTCCCGGCATCCGGGGCCCACGGGTTCGACCATACCCTCCGGGTCGTCAGCCTCTGCGAGACGCTCGGCGCCCGCGAAGGAGCGGATATGGCGGTCCTCATCCCGGCCGCCATCTTCCACGACATCGCCCGGCCCATTGAAGAGGAGGCGGGCGTCCCCCATGAAGAAGAGGGGGCACGGATGGCGGCAGCGTATCTTGAGTCCGTCGGCTATCCGGCGGACCGTATCGCAGGCATCGTCCACGCCGTCCGGGCGCACCGCTACAGTGCCGGGATCGACCCCGAGACCCTCGAGGCCCGGGTGCTCTCGGACGCCGACAACCTGGACGCGATGGGTGCGGTCGGGATCGCGAGGACGTTCATGCAATCGGGAGAACAGGGACGGGGCATCGGGGACGCAATCGATCATGTTCACGAAAAACTCCTGAATCTCAAGGACCGCATGCACACAGAGAGCGCCCGGGAGATCGCCGGGGAGAGGCATGCGTTCCTTCTCGCGTTTCTCGCGGCCCTGGAGGACGAGATGCATCTCCGGCCCCTCTCCGGGCGATAAAGAAACGGTTAACCGTCCTGCGGAGTGAACCCTCTCATGGATACCCGCATATTCGTCTCATTCCTCATCGGGGCCGTGATCGCCGCCGGCACCGCTGCCCTGATCGGCGGGAACCTCCCTCTTTTCTGGCAATGCCCTTTCACGCGTCCGAGCAGAACTTCAGCCCCACGATGCCCGCTACAATCAGGAAGAGGCAGAGGAGGCGGCCGGCGCTCCGCGACTCGCCGAAGAGGACGATCCCGGCGATGACCGTCCCGACCGCCCCGATCCCCGTCCAGACCGCATACGCGGTCCCGAGCGGGAGGCCGGAGAGCGATCGCGAGAGGAGGTAGATGCTGCCCCCCATCACGACGAGGGTCGCCACTGACGGCGCAACTCTCGTGAACCCTTCGGTATACTTGAGGCCGAGCGCCCAGCCTGCTTCCAGGAGGCCGGCGAAGAAGAGGGTTATCCAGGCTGTGTTCTGCATGGCTCCTCATAGATCCGGCCGGGCGGGGGATATACCTTGCCGGTGTCCCGGCACGGAGTGCCGGACGGTGGGCCGCTCTCCCGGAGAACCCTGGGGACCGTCCGCTTCCGTCACCTTTAACATACAGGACGGTCCTTCCCGACGCAGAACGGAGGTATGAGAGTGGTGAAAGTTACCATCGACAGGCCGGGCTGCATCAGTTGCGAGTCCTGCTGGACGCTCTGCCCGGACGTCTTTGAACAGGACCCAAACGACGGCCTGAGTTCGATCGTTGAGCAGTACCGGGTCAACAACGACCCTGCACAGGGAGAGGTGCCCGACGACCTTGCCGACTGCGTGGTGGAGGCTGCCGACTCGTGCCCGGTGACGGTCATAGTAGTAGAAGAGTAAGGCCATCGGGGGGAGCAGAAAGGCTTTTATGGTCATTAAACCCAGGAAAATTATTATTCATAATTGGTGGATAAAAATTATATACGTTCAGTGCTATGGGGGATCTTGCCTGAGAGGGGGGTTCAACCAGAAGGCACATCAACATGATGCAGCAGGTTCACAGACCTGGGCGGTTACGGCCTGCGAACACGAGAAAATACTGCACCATGAACCGAAATGTGTCCGGGGCTGTAGCCCATCTCTTGGGCACCTTTTTCCCGATCATCACCTGCGGACCCCTACCGCACATCGGTGAGCGATCCCGTGCCGTCGCTTTTGCTCTTCGTAAGCACCGAGAGGTTTCCGTTCGTCTCGAGGACGATTGACTACACGCTTCCGGGAGAACCAATTCCTTCCGATCGTAACGCCTGCCGAACCTCGCTTGCGACGCTCCGCTCCCGCCGCATCGCATCATACAGGAACTCTCCGTCGTGGAAGATGAGGCGGGGCTCTGACTTCACCGCCTTCTGCACCTTCTCCGACCGGACGGACGACCAGGAGATGATATACTGCAGCACGATAAGGAGGCCGAGGGTCAGGACCCCTTCCGCAAGCGAGACGTCCCGCGAGACGATCGTCGAGGCGAGGATCGAGCCGATGGCCACGTTCACGATGAAGTCGAAGGGGTTCATCGACGAGAACGTTCCTTTTCCCGATAAGAGGACGATGATCACGAGGGCCACATACGCAAGGATATCGACAATCAGGACCCGCCCCAGGAAGGCAGGGTTGCCGAAGAAGATCTCTCCCAGGAATCCAGCGCTCATACCCCGCAGTGTGCAGGGGTGCCATAGCCCTTTCTGCCAGAGGCGTCTCAAAAAAGAGGGGTGTATCAGAGCGCGGGCTTGCTCTTCAGCGCCTCGACCAGGAGCCGGATCCCGGCCTCGACGTCGGCGGTGTCGACCACCTCGACCGGCGAGTGGATGTAGCGGGCGGGAATTGAGAATGGGATGCTCGGGATACCGCCCCGTTCGAGGTGGATGATCGTCGCGTCGGTGTTGCCGCCGGTCCCGACCTCGAGCTGGCACGGGATGCCGTTCTTCCCGGCGGTCTCCCGGAGCCACGCGGTCATCCGCGGATCGGCCATGAGCCCGCGGCCGCTCGCGCTGACGATGACGAGGACCGGCCCTTTGCCCATCTCGACGCTCGCGTCCTTCTTCTCGATCCCCGGATGGTCGCCGGGGATGGTGACGTCGGTCGCGATCGCGCAGTCGGGGTTTAGGGAGTATGCGCTCACCTTCGCGCCCTTCAGCCCGAGTTCCTCCTGGACCGTGAAGACGCCGTAGATCGTGTGGGGCGACTTCGCCTGCTGCAGGGCCCGGATGAGCATCGCGACGCCGACCCGGTTGTCGAACGCTTTGCCCGTGATGCGGGTGCCGGCAAGGTCCGCAAACTCGCGGTCGATGGTGATCGGGGTGCCGATCTCGATGCCGAGGTTCTTCACCTCCTCCTCGCTCGTTGCGCCCACGTCGACGAACATATTCTCGATCTTGATCTCCTTCTTGCGCTCCTCGTCCTTCATGACGTGGGGGGGTTTCGCGCCGAGGACGCCCATGACCGGCCCGTTCTTCCCGTGCAGGATCACCCGCTGGCAGTAGAGCACCGGTCCGTACCACCCGCCGATGGGGACGACCCGGATGAACCCCTTATCATCGATATACTGGACCATCAGGCCGATCTCGTCCATGTGGGCGGCGAGCATGATGGAGAAGTCGTCGCCGCGTTTTGTGGCGATCAGGTTGCCCATCGTGTCCTCGCGGATCTCGTCGACCGCCCCGGCAAGTTCGGCCCGGATGATATCCCGGATGTTTCCTTCGCTGCTCGATACGCCGTGGGCGTCTGAGAGCTTCCTGAGTAACTCTTTGACCATGATTCCCTTCACTCCATAAGAGCCCCGAGCCGCTCGACAGCCCGGGCGAGGGTCTCCCGGGACGTCGCGTAGCTGAAGCGTGCGTGATCGGGTGCCCGCGAGCCGAACGCTCCGCCCGGCACGACAACGAGACCGTTCGCGACGGCCTTCTCGATGAGCGCCTGTCTCATCGGGACGAACATGTAGAACGCGCCTTCCGGCCGGGGGAAGTCGAGGCCGAGGGCGGTGAGCCCCGTATAGAGGAGGTCGCGCCGGGCGCGGTACTCCTCCCGCATCCGGGCAACCGGCTCCTGGTCGCCGGTGTAAGCGGCGAGCGCGGCATACTGCGATATCGACGTCGCACACGCCTGGGCGTACTGGTGTATCTTCAGGCACTCGGGGATGTAGTCCTCCGGTGCCGCAAGGTAGCCGACCCGCCAGCCGGTCATGGCGTAGGTCTTGCTCGCGGCGTTGACGGTGATGACGTCCTCGCCGAACCGGGCCGCGCTGACGTGCTCCTTCTCGTAGATGAAGTGCTCGTAGACCTCGTCGGAGACGACGGTGACGCCCCGGTCGCCTGCGTATTCCACGAGGGCGCGGATGGACTCCTCGCTCTCGACGGCGCCCGTCGGGTTTGCGGGGGAGTTCAGGACGAAGACCCGTGCCCCGTCCATCTGTTCCTTCGCCCGCTCGACGTCGATATGCAGGGTCGCATCGAGTCCCACCCCTTCCGCCCGCCCGCCGGCAAACGCCGCGAGGGCTGCGTAGGAGACAAAACCCGGATCCGTGACGAGGACGCGGTCGCCCGGATCCACGAGCGCCTCCATGACGAGGTGGAGCGCCTCGCTCCCCCCTGCCGTGACGAGGACCTGATCCGGCCGGTAGGCGAGATCGTTCTCTCGCTCGAACTTCTCACAGATTGCCTCGCGAAGTTCCGGGATCCCGGCGTTCGGGGTATAACCCGTCTTTCCCTCTCGTATCGCGACGATCGCGGCCATCTTGATGTGGTCGGGCGTATCGAAGTCCGGCTGCCCGATACCGAGGTTGATTGCATCCGGCCCCCCGGCATCGAAGAGCTTCCGGATGCCCGACATCTCCACCGACCGGACCCGGTCGGCATACCTGTGTTCGCTCATAATCTCCTCACTCAATGTTCGCGTGCCGGCACTGAAGGTCTTCGGGCCGGCACTGGGTGATCTCCATCAACCGGGATATGATTGCATCCGCAAAGACCATGGCGGTCGTCTCGAAGATGGTACCGAGCGGCGCAAACGACTTGTGCTCGCCCATCATCTGCCGGATCTCGAACTCGGCCGACTCGTCGGCGACCTTATCCCGCTGGCTTTCGATGACGACGACGCAGTCAGCGATACGCCCGATCCGGGACTCCCTCTTCGACGTGATGAGGGAGACCCGTCCGCCGATCTCCTTTGCAGTCTCGGAGATATCCGCGATTGTCTTGGTCGCGCCGGACCCGGAGAAGACGATAATGACGTCTCCCGGCTTCATGGCCGGGGTCACCGTCTCCCCGACGACGAATGAGGAGAGGCCGAGGTGCATCAGGCGCATGGCAAATGATTTTGCAACCAGCCCAGAGCGCCCCGCGCCCATAGTGTAGATACGGTTTGCGTTCAGGATCTCGTTTAAGAATGCATCGATCTGCTCGTCGGACATCACATCCGCGATGGTCCTGATCTTGGTCGACATCAACCGCATCATGTTCTTAACCGGGTGATTTGTCATCGTAGTTCCTCTGTTACGTTTCACGAGAAGATACATTAGAATATCTCAGGTACGCCGATGTGCGGAACATTTCCGGGGACCCGGATCAGCCGCCGGCGAGAACCCTCAATGACTGAAAAGTCCTGGAGAGGCGTTTCTCAAAAGCGAGGGCGGCCGCGGCCGGGTGCCGGCGGCTGCCGGGATCAAATATCGGCATAATTGTGCCCGGACTGCAAAATACTGGAGTGTATTCAGGATATTATTCATCAACCATTCTGCTCGATCATCCCGGGCAACGCAAAAGGCTATTGATGATTATTGCAAATATATACAAAATTCAGCGTGATGACTCGGGTGAAGGGCGCGAATATCTGCCGTTAAAATCCTCATATGTGGCACTATTCTCGCCTGTGTTGCACCGTAGCGCTAAATTGGGGTAAATGCTCCTGCACGATGAGGCAGATCAGGGATTACGTGTGCCTGCCGCCCCCCGCACCGCTATGCAGGGGGCGCACGGTGGGACTCAAGGGACAACAACAGGTGACAAGATGGAAACTCGGCCGGCGGGGCAGGAAGAGCATTCGGACGAGGAGATCCTCGGTCTCCTCGACGAGAGTGTACGGGAATGGTGCATACGAGAACTGAACGGGCGGTTCACGCCGCCGCAGAGGATGGCAGTCCCCCTCATTCACGAGAGGAAGAACGTCCTCGTCTGTTCGCCGACCGGATCGGGGAAGACCCTCTCGGCATTTCTTGCGATTATTGACGACCTCTTCGTCCGGGCGCGGACCCGAAGGCTCGAGGATAGCGTCTACTGCCTCTACATATCGCCGCTCAAGTCGCTTGCAAACGACATCCATAAGAACCTCAGTCTGCCGCTCGAGGGGATCGGGGAGATCGCCCGGGAGCGCGGGGTCGAGCAGACGCCGGTCCGGCACGCCATCCGGCACGGCGACGTATCGAAGGCCGAGAAGGCGAAGATGGCGCGAAAACCCCCGCACATCCTCAACATCACCCCCGAGACCCTCGCGATCCTCTTGAACTCCCCGAAGTTCCGCGAGAGCCTCAGGACGGTCCGGTGGGTCGTCGTCGACGAGATCCACTCCCTTGCAGGCTCGAAGCGCGGTGTCCACCTCTCGGTGAGCCTGGAACGCCTGGAGAGACTGGTGAAGGAGGCCGGCGGCGGGTTTACCCGGATCGGGTGCTCGGCGACGATCGAGCCTCTCAACGAGGTCGGTCGGTTCCTCGTCGGCGCCGGGCGCGAGGTCGAGATCGTGGATACCCGGTTCGCGCGGGAGTTCGACCTCGCGCTCCTCTGCCCGGTTCCCGACCTGATCGAGACGACGCCCGAAGACCTCTCGCGGCACCTCTACGCGACGATCCACCACCATATCCAGGCCCACAACAACACCCTCGTCTTCACGAATACCAGAAACGGCGCCGAGCGGATCCTCCACAACCTCCGGGTCCGCTACCCGGAATGCTACACCGAGGAGAACACCGGGTGCCACCACGGCTCGATGGGGACGGAAGGGAGGCTCCTCGTCGAGGAGCGGCTCAAGGCCGGGGAGGTGAAGGTGGTGACGACCTCGACGTCGCTCGAACTCGGGGTCGATATGCCCCACGTCGACCTCGTCCTCCAGGTCGGGTCCCCGAAGTCCGTGGCAGCGCTCCTCCAGCGGGTCGGGCGGGCCGGGCACCGCCTCGGCGAGGTGGTGAAAGGGCGGATCGTCGTCCTCGACCGTGACGAGCTCGTGGAGTGCGCGGTGATGCTCAAGGAGGGGCAGGATGGGTTCGTGGACCGGATCCACATACCGGAGAACTGCCTCGACGTCCTTGCCCAGCACGTCTTCGGGATGGCCCTCGAGGGGGAGCAGCAGATCGACGGGATGCTTGCGGTCATCCGCCGGTCCCACTGCTACCGTAACCTCGAAGAGGAAGACCTCATGAGCGTCGTCCGCTACCTCGCCGGGGAGTATGCGGGGCTCGAGGAGCGGCACATCTACGCCAAGATCTGGCACGACCCGGCAACCGGGACGATCGTAAAGCGGGGGAGGAACGCCCGGATGATCTACTTCTTAAACTCCGGGACCATTCCGGACGAGTTCTCCTGCGACGTCCTCACCCGGGACGGGGTCTTTACCGGGACCCTGGACGAGAAGTATCTCGAACGGATGAACAAGGGCGACGTCTTCGTCCTCGGAGGGCGGCGCTACAAGTTCGCCTACCGCCGGGGCGGGAAACTCTACGTCGACCCGACAGGCGACCGCCCGACGATACCGAGCTGGTTCTCGGAGAAGCTCCCGCTCTCGTTCGACCTCGGCCTGCACGTCCTCCGGTTCAAGGAGAGGATGCTTCGCGCGATGCAGACGTCTGCAACGGAGGAGATCGTCGATGTGCTCCTTGCCGACTACCCGATCGACGAGAATAGCGCCCGGAGCATATGCGCGATCTTCGAGCAGCAGGTCCTCTACCTGGGGGAGGAAGCCGTCCCCACGCCGGACAGGATCGTCGTCGAGGAGCAGGTGGACCGGGAGAACCGCCGCCGCCTCTACTACTTTATGACCAACTACGGGCTGCGGTTCAACGATGGGTTCTCCCGGATCGTCGCCTATATGATTGCACGGGACGTGACGACGAATGTCTCGGTCGGGATCAGCGATACCGGCTTTCTGGTCTCGATACCACTTGAGAAGAGAGCCGATCCCGCCCGCATCCTCCGGGGCATCCGGGCCGACGAGTGCGGGGAGGTCCTCGAGGCGGCCGTCGAGGGCACCCAGCTTGAAAAGAGGGTCTTCCGGATCAACGCGGCCCGGTCGTTCATGATCCTCAAAAACTACATGGGGCGCAAGAGGAGCGCCCGCCGCCAGCAGGTGAGCGCCGATATGCTGATTGCGTTTGCAAAACGGTTGCCGAACTTCGCCGTGATGCGGGAGACCTACCGCGAGGTGATCGACGACCGGTTCGAGGCGGAGAACATCCGGCGGATTGTCGACGGGATCGCCGACGGGGGGATCGAGGTCGTCCTGACCCATACCGCGTCCCCGAGCCCGCTGGCGTTCGGGATCGCGACGCTCGGTGTCTCCGACGCGGTCTACGCGCAGGACCGGCTCACGATGCTCCGCGAGTTCCAGCGCCGCGTGATGACCAGCATCGAAGACGGGGCTGTGGCATGAACGCGGTCGCCGAGGCCGACATCCTTTCCCGGTTCGGCTTCTACAAGGGCGCCCTCTACGTCCGGGACCTTGGCCTCTGCGTCGTCTCCGACGTCCACATCGGGCTTGCCGAGACGCTCTACCGGCAGGGGCTCCACTTCCCGCTCCACGAGGAGGAGACGCTGCTCGATCGGTTCGAGGCGATCCTGGAGCGGTTTAAACCGATGGCCTTTGTCCTCGATGGCGACATCTTCCACTCTTTCGACCGGGTGAGCCGGGACGTGCGGGAGACGTTCTCGACGGTCCTTGCGACCCTGCGGGCGGAGTGCGAGGTCGTTCTGGTCCGCGGATCGCACGACACCATGCTCCCCGCTATCGCAGGAGGAACGGTCGAGCGCTACGACCGCGGTGGCTACACGGTGGTCCACGGCGACCGGGAGGTCGCCGACCACGGGGCGCTGGTCATCGGCCACGACCACCCGGCGATCGAGATCGATATGGCCCGGTTCCCCTGCTTCCTCTATGGCGAGAGGGCGGCAGACGGGAAGGACCTCATCGTGATGCCTGCCTTCAATCCGCTCTCTCCCGGCGTCGTGGTGAACTACGCGCGAGGCCGGGACTTCCTCTCGCCCATCCTTCACCGCGTTGATGCGGGCAGCCTGCAGCCGGTGGTGGAGGTCGACGGCGAGGCGGTGGTCCTCCCGCCGCTCGCGGGCATCCGGCGGTTCGCCTGAAGGGACGCCGTCTCACGTCCGGTGCGGGGCTGCTTCGAGACCCCGGGGGGAGAGACGGGTTCCGGGCTGCGCTCTACGGCAATTCTGGAAAATGGGGAGCGCGAAGCAGGTTATCTCCCCTGCTTGCGGCGTGCGCACCAGAGAGGTGGCTTCAAAAATGGAGAGCAACTCAAAAATAGTGAGTTACTCTTCGATCACGACGATGGGCTTGATGAGGTCTCTTGGCTTCTCCTTCATCAGGAGCAGAGCCTCCTCGAGCTTGTCGAAGCCCTTGAACCGGTGGGTGAGCATCGGGGAGAGGTTGAGCTTACCGGTCTCAACGAGGCTTGCGAGTTTCTCCATCCGCAGCCTGCCGCCGGGCATCAGACCGCAGTGGATGAACTTGTGGCTCATACCGCAGCCCCAGTCGACACGCGGAACGAAGACGTAGTCGCCCGAGCCGAGGTAGTTGACGTTCCCGATCTTTCCGCCGGGCTTGACCATCTTGACCGCCTGCTCCATGGTGTGTACGTCACCACCGGCGATACAGACCTTGTCGACGCCCTTGCCGTCGGTCTTCTCGAGAACCTGCTCGACGATGTCGCCGTTCTTGTAGTTGATGATGTCGGTTGCACCGTAGCCCCGTGCTGCGTTGGCACAATCCGGCCTGCTGCCGACCGCAAGGATATGGGACGCACCCATCAGGTTTGCACCGGCAACGCTCATCAGTCCGACAGGGCCGATACCGATACAGCAGACGGTGTCGCCGAGTTTGATCTCAGCGAGTTCCGCTGCGTGGAAACCGGTCGGGACCATGTCGGTGATCATGGTTGCTTCTGCTACCGGGATGGAGTCCGGGAGAATCGCGAGGTTTCCGTCTGCTTCGTTGACGTGGAAGAGTTCGCCAAAGACACCGTCCTTGAAGTTCGAGAACTTCCAGCCTGCGAGCATGCCGCCGGAGTGGGTCGCAAATCCTGCCTGGGCTTCGCGGGACATCCAGTCGGGAGTGATCGCCGGGACGATAACGCGGTCGCCGGGCTTGAAGTCCTTCACCATTGAACCGACTTCGACGACCTCTCCGACAGCTTCGTGTCCAAGGATCATGTCAGTGCGTTCACCGATCGCTCCCTCCCACACGGTGTGGATATCGGAGCTGCACGGTGCAGCTGCAAGCGGCTTCACCAGTGCATCAAGCGGGCCGCACTTGGGTGCTTCCTTCTCAATCCATCCGATCTCGCCGATCTTGCGCATTGCAAGTCCTTTAATTTTTTTCGCCATAGTATATCCATCCATTAGGCTATCTCGTGAACCGGAGGTTCACGCGGGCCTCACGAGCAATGCTCATGGACCTGTGCCGATCGATACCTGCCCGATCGACACTTTTGCGACCGGATGATCAACCGACATAGTTTCCCAGTTGCTGAGCGAGACATATATAATTTATGTTCTGTATCACACCGCGAATTATAACGCCATTTCAAGGCTTTTTCGCTCATCCGCGGTAATTATTCAGTAATTCAGGAATGAGGTGCAGTGAGGGACTAAACACGGATTTCATGCAGTTAGGGCATATAGTGGCCAATATTCGCCCCATTTTGGCTTTTGAAGGTTCAAGATAGAAATATCTTTATGGAGTATAATCCCTAATATTATATCATATGGAGGAGTGGGTCCGTACATGGTTGAAAGAGCAGCGGCAAAAGGGCGAGAGATGCATCGAGATCAAGGAGATCCAGGGCAAACCGTACGTCTATCGCTCAACGAGCGTCTATGACCGGGCGACCAGATCACCGAAGAAGGTGAGCACCTACCTCGGGCGGCTCACGAAAGAACACGGCCTCATCGCCAAAGGAACAAGGCGCGCGGGCACCTCTTTACAACCTCGCAGTGTTTATGAACACGGAAATGCCGCCCTGATGGCAGAGGAACTCGGTGAACTGATCCCCGTTCTCCGGGAAGCGTTCCCCACCTGCTGGCAGGAGATCGTCGCACTCACCTTTACCCGGACCGCCGTGTACACCCCGCTCGCGAGGGTTGGGGACACCTGGGGGAAACTCGACAACGTCCTCGGTATTACGCCGGATTGTAATCTTGGCGCTCTCTCTCAGGTCCTCCCTGCAATCGGCAGCGATCATGCCGCCCAGCAGGCGATGTTCCGGCACCTCTCCACACAGGCGCACCAGTTCGTCTACGACCTCTCGTTTGTCTTCTCCTGCTCGGACATCTTCAACCTCGGCGAATTCAGCAATAATACTGATAACGTCTGGTTGCGGCAGATCAACATCGCGCTCTCCGTCGCAACGGATACCCGCCTCCCCACGATGTTCCGGATCCTGCCGGGAACGGTCGGGGACGCCGCTACCCTCATCGCATCCCTCGCCGGGAGCGATACTGCAAGGACAACGCTCGTCCTCGACCGGAGAACCGTCTCAGAGGCAAACGAGACGCTCCTGCAGGAAGGAAAGATCCCGTTCGTCGTCCTCCAGCGCCGTAACAACGCCCGGTATGCAACCAGGATCCATCTCACCGAGCACTTCTTCTACCGCAAACAGCTCATTCGTGCCGGCAAACGCGAAGTCAACGGCTTGATGCTCTACCTCTACGAGGATGCCGATCTCGAGATTGAGGAGAAGAAGACTCTCTATCGCCTGCTGGAAGTGGGTCAGATCGACCGGGAAACGCTGAACCAGCGCATGAAACGCGCCGGCAGGATCATGCTCCTCTCCTCGATCGTGGCGGACCCGCAGGAGATCTACGAACTGTATAAGTCGCGGAACACGGTTGAGGACCATTTTGACGCGTTCAAGAACCTGATCCTGGCAGACAAGCCCTACCTCCAGGACGCCACAGCGGTCTTCGGCCACGTCTTCGTCGGGTTCCTCTGCTTCTACCTCTACTGCCGGATCCGGAACAGAATTCGACAGGCAGGGCTGTCCGCGCACCTCTCGCCCGAAGGCCTCCTCCTGAAACTCTCGGAGGTCTACTCCGTGGTCTACGGGGACGAGAAACGGATAACCGAGGTGCCGGAGCAGGTGCGGGGAATCGCCGAGAAGCTCAATCTGGAGATCCCCGGTATGTGAAGGGCCGGGTGCGCGATGCGGTAGAAAGAAGGGAGAGATGGTGGGGATACCCGCCGTCTAGGTGAGTTTCCGGTACAGGGCGATGTCAAGCGGACCGGCGAACAGCGGTCCTGCTTTCTCCACAAAACCCTGAAAGTGGGATGTGTTGTTGTGGAATTCGATCGCGGCCTGGTCTTTCCAGACCTCGACGAACGTGAACTTTTCGGGGTCCCCGATGTCGGCATAGAAGTCGTAGGAGACATTTCCCGCCTCGCTTCTGCTGGCCTGGACCAGATCCCGGGCGAGGTTCACGAGGTCGTCTGCCTTGCCTGCTTTGGTACTGCATTTAGCAACAATGGTTATCATTCAAGTATCTCCCAATGCCGGTCGGCAACATATGTGATTCTTTTTGGAGAGTTGATAAACCTACGCACCTGCCCGGAAGACTTCCGCCGCGTCCTGATGGTCGTCGCGACCCCGGCAGCGGCGTTCAGAGGGGGGGGTGGAGGTGGACAGCCGGTACCCTGCGGCGTGACGGGAAGATATGCGCCCTCGAGGGATACCGAAACAGCATAGCGCCCGGGAACCTGATATGATCCCGGCAGACTATGTGGATCGCAAACGTCCTCGACGGAACGGTCACGCTATTTATCGGCATCATAACCCGGGCCTTCAACGCGAGCGGCCTCATTGCGGGCTACAACACCGCGCCTTCAGAGCAGCGGGCGAGGTACGACGAAGAGACCGCTCTCCAGGTTCGTGGGGAACCTTCTGGTCGCCGCTTCCATCGTCCTCCTCGCCCGGCGGGCTCCTGCCGGCAGTTGCCGGAGCACCGGACAGCCTCGCCATCGTATCATGGATCCTCTTCCTCGCGGTCATCGTCGGGGGCGTCGTCTACATGAATATTGCCGATCGTTTCAGGCGGTGAGGCGCGGAACGGGGCACTCCGCAACTCAAGCAGACCCCCCAGGCCCGGCCTTCCTCTCCGCGTAATCCGGGTGCCGGGCCGAAAAGACCGCTCCGATGAAGATCGGGAGCCATATGCAGATGTCCGTGACGACCCCGAGGAGCGGGACGATAGTGAACCGGCAGAGGGACCAGTACGAGGACGGAGACGATCGCGAAGATGAGCGTCGTCGTCCAGGCGATGATGAACCGGTCTTTGAGTCCCGGTAGCCGACGAGGAGGGATGCGGCGAGCGAGAGGAGAAGAATGAACTCGAACGGCACCGGGGTGTAGACGACGAGGCCGGCAAAGATCAGCCAGGGAGAAAACAATACGAGAAGATCGAGGGTCTTCATGGGGGTCGTCACACCCGATATTGAAGGTTTTCGGACTGCGTGATGAACATTTTGGAACGAATCCGGGGACAGTCCTGCATGAGTAACGGCTATATACGCTCTCGCCCTCCGGAGTCCCGGAGATGAACCTTATGTCACGCCGGACCGTTATCATCCTCGCCGCCGTTGCGGTGCTCGTCCTTCTCGGCATCGTCGTGGCCGTCGTGCTGCCGCAGGGGGGCACCGCAGGCCCCCTGCCGCTCGATACGATCACCCTGCCTGCGGGGTTTGCGATCGACGTCTACGCCGGGAACGTCACCGGAGCCCGGTCGATGGCCCTGTCGCCGAACGGGACGCTCTTTGTCGGGAGTCGCGGTGCCGGAAACGTCTACGCCATCCCCGATCGCGACGGCGACGGGAGGGGCGACGAGGTGATCGTCATCGCGAGCGGTCTAAACTCCCCGAACGGGGTCGCGCTCCGGAACGGCTCCCTCTACGTCGCCGAGATCAGCCGCATCCTCCGCTACGACGATATCGAGGCGAACCTCGAGAGCCCGCCCGAGCCGGCGGTCGTGAGCGACGCCTTCCCCGGTGAGGCCTCGCACGGCTGGAAGTTCATCGCGTTTGGCCCCGACGGGAAACTCTACGTCCCGGTCGGGGCGCCCTGCAACGTCTGCAACCCCGACGACGAGCGGTTCTCCACGATCCACCGGATGAACCCGGACGGGACCGAACTCGAGATCTACGCCCGGGGCATCCGGAACACGGTGGGGTTCGACTGGCATCCGGAGACCGGTGAACTCTGGTTCACGGATAACGGCCGCGACTGGCTCGGCGACGACGTCCCGCCCGACGAGCTGAACCGGGCGCCGGAGGCGGGGATGCACTTTGGGTTCCCCTACTGCCACGGCACGTCGATCGCCGATCCGGAGTTCGGGGCCGGGCGGTCGTGCGCCGAGTTCACGCCGCCCGAACAGGAACTCGGCCCGCACGTCGCCGCGCTCGGCATGCGGTTCTATGACGGCGGGCAGTTCCCGGAAGAGTACGCGAACCGGATCTTCATCGCCGAGCATGGGTCCTGGAACCGGATCGAACCGATCGGTTACCGGGTGATGACGGTCACGCTCGAGAATGGGACGCCCGTCTCCTACGAGCCCTTCGCGGAGGGCTGGCTCCAGGGGCGGGACGTATGGGGAAGGCCTGTCGATGTCGAGGTTGCCGGCGACGGCTCGCTCCTGGTCTCGGACGACCGGGCGAACGCCGTCTACCGGATAACCTATACGGGGGTCACTTCCCCTTCCTGACGACTCTCTTGAAGGGGAACGGGGTCGGGCCCGGCGTGATGATCGGGAACGTCCCCTCCGCCGCCCGCCTGACGTCCTCGATCGAGTAGAACGCCTTGGGGTTGAATTCGTGGATGGCGTCCTCCACGTTCTTGATATTCTTTCTCTTGACCACCGAGAAGATGACCTTGCCCGGTCCCTGCTTCCCCTGGGCGTCGAGGACCGTCACCCCGTAGCCCGCGGCGCGGAGGTAGTTGATGAGGTTCGTTGCATCCCGCTGGGTGATGATCCGGATGAGGGCAAGCCCCATCGCGAGTTTCTCCTCGACAATCATCCCGACGTAGTTTCCCGTGGCGAACCCGGCCGCGTAGGCGAAGTAGTTGAGCGGGTTCGTGAGGTTCTGAAAGATCTGGCCGACGGCAATGATCCAGATGAAGACCTCGAAGAACCCGAGGACCGGGGCGACCATCTTCATCCCCCGCGAGACGAAGATGATCCGCATCGTCCCGATGGTGACATCGCAGATACGTGCAAGAAAGATGAATGCCGGGACGACGACCAGGGAGAAGAACTCCGGACCGACATCCGGGACGATGCCGAGCATGGATCATTGTTGATGAGCGGGTAATATAATCCTATCCATATGTAAATATCTGGCGGCCACAAAAAATTCGTGAGACGCCGTTTTTCAGGAAAATAATCAAAAATTCGGCGAAAAACGGGTGATGGCGGATCCGGGTTTCCGGGCAGACCCGGTGCCCGCCGTGCATCACTCTTTCGCCCGGAGTCTCTCGATCTCTTCTTCGACCTCTTTTGCGCCCTGCTGGTAGAACTCCTTCTCTTTCGGGTCCAGTTCGATGAGCAGGCGGTAGAACTCACCTGCATGCACCTTCTCCTCGTCCGCGACATCCCGCAGGACCTCGCGGGCCAGTTCGTTGTCGGTGGCGTCGGCCATCTGGAGATAGAACTGGATGGCTTCGTATTCAGCGGCGATCGTGTAGCGGATGGCACGGATACGTTCGTTGTGGCCCATCGTCCGGTCGATGTTGTTCCCGGCAAACGGTTGTGAAAATTCAGGCATATGGTAAACCTCACGAGAGTCGCTCCGGCCGCAGCGGCGTGCCGGTAGCTGGCCGGTTTACTCTGGAGAAACTATATGCCGGTCGGTTTTTGCGTGCAGGGGGAGAGGAGGAGCCCGGTCTGTCCGGTCCCGCCCCTGCAGGTGCCCTGTTCCCTGTGCTTTTGCGCGTGGTGAGGGAGAGAGGGGTGACAGCTTCCGGCGGGGCGGGATATGATCGATCCGTTTCCTTCAAAATACTACTATAATCAATAATATTCTCTTAACTGTGCTGTACGTCATCGGATATTTTCCATATCTCTAAATAGTATTCCACGAGAGTTACACCTGAATGTAAATTCAGGTGATCGAAATGGATAACGGCCGGGTGAAGGGAATTCGCCCGATTAAGATCTTTTTCGCGCTGACAGTGCTTATCTGCGCAATGCTGATAGCACCGGCAGCTGCAGAGGCCCTGCCCGACAGGGTCTATGTGAACGCATCGTATGACGATGAAGCGCCCGACTATGGGGTACTGAACTTCTCAGGCATCCAGGACGCTATTGACGGCGTCACGGAGGGCGGCGAGGTCTGGGTCTACAACGGGACATACAACGAGTCGGTCGTGATCGACAGAAGCATGACCGTCACGACTGTTTCATACCTTGAATGCCCTGGCCTTGATGGGGTGACCCTCGACGCCATGGGTGCGCATACCGGTGTCGAGATCACCGCAGATCAGGTCTCTTTCTCGGGGTTTAAGGTCGAAAACGCTTCCGGGGTCGGGATCTATGCCCATGGTGTTGAAGCGGTCGAGATCATCCACAACAACGTCTCGGTCCTCGAGGAGATCTATGCGATCACCTATGGTATCCTGGTTCAGGTCGGCACGGATGTCTGCATAGACAGCAACGAGGTGCGTGCCATCGGGAGCAGCGCTCAGGCGGGCATCACGGTCGATGAGGTGACCGATGCCTGCATCCACGACAACTACGTCGTGGCGGTCTCGCAGCACCGTGAATCGACAGCAGTAGGGGTGAACCCCATTACGATTCGTGTCGCACCTGACCTTGAAGAAGAAGATGACCCAGCCTTCGCTGCTGAGGACGCCGCTCCTCCGATAGAGTCCCTCGGGGTTCTGATCATCAGGAGTGCTGATGTCGTCGTCGAGAACAACCGGGTCGTATCCGTGGGCGCCTGCACCCCGGACGAGCCGGATCTGCACCACTCGGCCGTTGAGGCCTGGGGTATCCGGTCCGGCAACTCGGAGAGCCTGAAGATCCTGGAGAATAACGTCACGGTCGTCGGAATGGCTCTCGACGCAGCCTGGACGGTCGGTATCCTCGGCAACGGCGAGAACGCACTCGTCCAGAACAACACGGTCGAGGTTATCACCGAGTCCTGGGTCGTCCTGCCGGTAGGCATCGTGATCTCCGAGGCCGAGAAGGGGCAGGTTCTCGATAACGAGGTCGAGGTAGAGGCCACCTGCATCGGCGAGCCCGACGAAGGAGAAATCAGTCCGGAGGCCGCCGGCATCATAGCCGACAATTCGCCGAAAGCCCAGGTTCTCAGGAACGACGTTCGATACACGCTCACCGTCACCGACGCAGGCCAGCTGGCCATGACGTCGACAGCGGGTATCCACATTCGCGGATGCGATGAGTCCCGGGTGAGCGAGAACATTGTCATCATCCAGACCGGGATCTTCAACCTGCCGGTCGACGGTGACGAATCCACTCAAGACGAAGAGTCCCTGACTCTGGGGGTCGGGAGGGTTAAAGGCATCGACGTTGAAGTGAGCAACGAACCCGAGATCTGCGATAACGTCGTGCATGCCTTCGGCACTGTCATGACCTACGATGAGACTGCCGGGGGCCTCAATGTGGGCGCCCTCTCCGCTCTCGTCCTGACAGGCATCCACGTCTGGAGCGCCTCCGACGACCTCCTCGTGAACCCCGTGGTCCACGAGAACGTGGTCGTGGTCAGGGCGCAGACGCAGACCAATCTGGTTCCCGAACTGGAACTCGATGAAGAAGAGGTAAAAGCCGCCCTTGCAGGCAACAGCGCCCTGCTCGCCCGTTACGTCGGCATGATGCAGGAGAGCGAGGAGTTCTCCGTCGCAACGTGCCTCGCGGACACCAAAGGCCTGTCGGCCCTCACGGAGAGCGACCTTGAGTTCGAACCGGATATCGATGAGGCGACCCTCGCTGCCGCACTCACGGTAACAGCCGGCATCGTCCTCGAAGATGTCCTGAACCCGGAGGTCTGCTGCAATTACGTGCCGGTGTACCAGGACGTCGCCGTCATTGCGGGTGACCTGCCGGTCAATGACGTTGACGTGACGCTCCAGACTCCTTTCTCGTTAGGGCTTATCGACCAGGCCTTCTCGGATGAGCAGGTGCAGCGGGCGGTCCTGCTCGGCCTCATCAACGAGAACGGCAACGGGTGGCAGAACCTCTCCGAAGAGGAGAGAGCGGCGATCACGGAAACCGTCCTCGCCGGAGATACCGGTGTTCTTGCAGCCTACACTGAAGACGAGACGCTCACCGGGTATCAGGCACTCATGGAAGACGGGGAAGCGTTCGAGTTCCTGAACGGAACCCGGCTTGCGGCCGCGATCCCGCTCTCGGTGAGCTGCGGCGTCTACGTCAACGACGCCGAGGGAGAGATGGTGATCCACGACAACGAGATCATGGTAGAGACCAGCGCTGCCGGCATTGCACTCGCGGAGGGCGGCGACCTCGATGTGCCCGACCCGGCGGCTGGATCCGTCGGCATTGTAGCGGCGTTCGGCTTCGCCGGAACAGGTGACTCCATCGACGTCGAAGAGAACTGTATCCATGTGATCACCGACGGCATGTTCCTGGGCCAGGCCATGGGAGGCGATAACGAGACCGCCGACGCAGTAGCAGGCACCGCAAACCTCCTCCTCGGAGTGGGAGTTCTTGCCGGTGCAGACGACGAGCGCGTCGTGAACAACAACGTTACTGTCGCACAGAGAAGCCGGGCCCAGACCCTGGCGTTCAACATGGTTAAGGACAGGACGGCCCTCAGCGTTGCCGCTACGGCGGGCGTGGGCATCGGTATCGTCCTCGATCCGTACGAGGTCCTCGATCCCGACACCTATGAGCCCGCTCCCCCCGCGCCGAACGAGTGGTTCGCAAGCGTCATCGAAGGTAACACCATTGCCGTCACGAACGATATCAACGCTCTCTCGCTCGCCGAGATGCTGCTCCCTGCACCCCTCGACGGGTCGTCGAACGCGCTCTCCGGCGCGGCAGGGGCCGCGGCGAGCTTCGGCATCGTCGCACCCGAAGCCGACGTGCTCGATAACGTCATCGAGATACATGCGGTTCAGAGCGGTTACGCAGGGGCCTTTGTCGAGGAGAGGCCCATCATTCTAGCGCAGTCAGCGGAGATCGACCTGCCCGGCGCCGGGGCCGCGAACCTGGGAGTCGCCGTCTCGAACGGTATCCTGACCGTGCGCTCCTACATCGAGAACAACACCGTCTACACCGCGGCGAACTCCGAAGCCGTCGTTGAGGCATCAACGGAGGAACTCCTCGAGGACGCCGGCATCCTCGCCGGCGCCGTGGCGGCCGACGTCGGCATCGTGAGCCTGAGCCCCTCCTACATCGATGGGAACAGCGTGGACGGGGATGTCTCCATGACCCTCATCACCATGGTCAACGGTGACCGGGTGGACGGAGAAGGCGTCCTGTTCCTGGGCCTGGACCTCGGCATCCTCTCGCGTGGCAGCGATGCGACGTTCAACAACATCCGCAACGGCTACATCGGGCTCCCCTACTACTACGAAGAGGAGGAGTACGAGCCCTACGCCTTCTACAACTGGTGGGGCGACGCGAGCGGCCCATCGGGCTTTGGCCCCGGCACGGGAAGCCCGGTCACCGGCACCAACTACGAGCCCTGGCTGACACAGCCGGCGGACGTCGTCCTCAAGACCGGCAAGTCCTGTTTCGGGCTTGAGATCGGGTCGCCCAACATCGGCGGCGACGGCTACCGTGACGGTCTTGAGCCGGGCTGGAACACCCTCTCGTTCCCGCTGGCGCTTGAGAACAACACCTGGCAGGCGGTTACCCACGCCGGCGACGGCCTCAACTACAGCGTCGCCTGGACCTGGGACGCTGCCGGCCAGCGGTGGGTCCAGATGACTGCGACGAGCAAGATCAACCCGCTCGATGCGGTCTACATCCGGATGAACGAATACGACCGTCTCCCGGTCGCGATCAGCCCGGAGATCACGAACCCGCCGGTGAAGAGCCTCAAGGCAGGGTGGAACCTGGTCGGCCCGGCGTATGACCTCGATAATGGGCCGATAGGCGATCCCTACCTCTGGTGGGGCGAGCCCTACGGGACCCCGGTCTGGGAGGCGCTGACCTCCGCAGAAGAGACGCCGGCAGGCCTAACAGGCTACAGCATCGTCGTTTCCCCGTCCATCAACCCTGAAGCCTGGGTCTATACCTGGGAAAATTACTGGGACGACGGATACGATATGGACGCCACCTGCGGTTACTGGGTCTACATGAAGAACCCCGTCGAACTTGCCGGGTTCTCCTCGACCCCCCTCCCCATGCCCGGATGGGCATGGGACCTGTAGGGCGGGGACCCACCAACCCATTTTGAGGAACAACTATGAAGCGAACACCAGCAACCATCCTCACGCTCCTCATCGCAGTCAGCCTCCTTGCCGTCCCCGCGCTCGCCAACGGCGGTGATACGATCCCGCACGTCTTCTACGGGCAGGTCTATAACGTGGACGGCTCGAACGCCCCGGCAGGCTCGATCATCGTCGCATCTGTCGCGGGGAACGCCTCCGGAACGACCACCGTGACCACGGCCGGGCAGTATGGGGTCGGTCCCCTGGACGGGGACGCCGAGAAGTTTGCCGTCTGGAATGCCGCCATACACCCGGGCGACACCATCACGTTCTCCATCTACGGGGTCACGGCAAGAGAGTCGGCGGTCTACGAGAGCGGCGGCTTCACGAACCTGACGCTCACCGCGAGCGCGGCGCCCCCCACGCCCACGCCGACAGGCGGGGGCGGCGGAGGTCCGAGAGGTGGCGGTCCTGTCATCACGCCCATCCCTACCCCATCCGCACCGGCGGTGCCCGTCGGGCAGGCATCGCTCCCCCTCTCGGCGACCGGTGAGGTCAGCGAATCGGTGACGGTCAGGACCGGCGACAGCGTCGGTTCGCTGACCATCGGCGAGGGCACGCGTGCCCGCGACGCAGACGGAAATCCGCTCGGCGAAGTGACCATAGTCCGTGCCGACGCCGCCGGGCTGCCCCCGAATCCGCCGGGGACGGCGATCGGGCTCGCCCTCACCTGCGGGCCGGCCGGCGCCACCTTCGACCCCCCGGTCACCATCACCTATACGCTCTCCGAGGAGGAGTGGGAGAGGGTCAGTGACCCCGCCACCCTGCAGGTGATGTGGTACAATCCCGGAACCGGCGAGTGGCAGGAGGTCCCCGCAACCGTGGACCCGGCAACCCGGACGGTGACGGCACAGGTCTCGCACTTCAGCCTCTTCGCCCTGACCTGGGCCGCAGCATCCCCGGCGGAGGGGGCCACCCCGGCCATGACCGGAGCGCCGGGCGCAGAGGTCACGCAGGGTGAACCGGGCGCGGCAGCCACCGGGGACCTTCCCCTGGCCGCCATCGCCATGATCTTCGGGACCGTCGTGATCATCGCGGCAGGGTTCCTACTGCTCCGGCGCCGCTAACTCCCCGCCCTTTTTTCCCGCGTCCGGCCCTGATAACCGGAGCCACGGTCCCGGCCGCCTACAACCGGACTATATCTCCGGGAGGTCGGAAGATGCCGCTCCCGGAACCTTGATGCACCGGCAGGAGAGACCCTGAAGGGGAAACCAGGACCGCCATGATACTTCCGCCTGCCTTCTACGAACGGGATACCGTGACCGTCGCAAAGGACCTGCCGGGGTGCCTGCTCGTCCACCGCGAGGATGCGGGGACGACGATGGGCTGGATCGTCGAGGTCGAGGCCTATCTCCGGGACGACCCGGCTGCCCACTCGTTCCGGGGCGAGACGGCGAGGAACCGGGCGATGTTCGGGCCGGCGGGGCATGCCTACGTCTACCGGATCTACGGCCTGCACACCTGCGTCAACGTCGTGACCGGACCGGAGGGTGCGGGGGAGGCGGTCCTCGTCCGGGCGCTCGAACCCGTCTGCGGGATCGACCTGATGCAGGCGCGGCGGGGGACCGGGGATCCGCTCGCGCTCGCGAGCGGGCCCGGAAAACTGACGCAGGCCCTCGGCATCGCGATGGACCTCGACGGGACCTCGCTCTCCGAGGGCCCCCTCCAGGTCTGGTCGCCTGAGAGCCTCCCCGGCCGCCGGCCGGAGGGGTGGCAGGGGGAGATCGTCCGGACGACCCGGATCGGGATCACGAAGGCGGCGGACCTTCCCCTCCGGTTCTACCTCAAGGGGAGCCGCTACATCTCGCGGCGGTGACCCCCGCCGGGGCCCCGGCGCCGGACCAGGCTCCCTTCCACCGCCTGACCCTGGAGCGTTATCGTCTTCTCGGCCACCGGGATCTCCTTTCCTGCCCGCTTGAGAGCCTCATCGACGATGTAGCGCACCCCGCTGCAGCACGGGACTTCCATGTGCAGGACCGTGATCGACCGGACCGTGTGCCGCGAAAAGATATCGGCGAGTTTCGTGACGTAGCCGGGAACGTCCGCGTCCAGTTTCGGGCAGAAGATGAGCAGGATCCTGCCCTGCAGGAAGTCCCGGTGAAACTCGGGGTAGGCGAAGGGGACGCAGTCACCGGAGACGAGGAGGTCCGCGTCGTCGAAGTAGGCGGCCGCGGGGTTTGCAAGCGTCAGCTGGACCGGCCACTGCCGCAGTGCCGACTCCACCCGTGCGGCCTGCTCAGTCTCCGCGGCCTCTCCTCCGGGGAGGGTCCGTGCCATGGAGCCCGGGCATGCCGCCGGGGCGGCGGGGGTCTCGTGCGGGGGGACCGGGATCTCGTTGGCGTTCAGGTAATCGATTGCCCGGTGGTAGAGGGCCCCCTCATTGTGGCCGAGGAGGTGCTCGAGATGCGCCCTGATGACGGCCTCGCCCTGGGGGACGATCTTCTCCATCACCGCCTCCTCGCTGTACGGCCCGGCCTCCCGCTCGACGACGCAGATCGCGCCTTCCGGGCACGTCCCGATACAGGCGCCGAGCCCGTCGCAGAAGAGGTCGCTCACGAGCCTTGCTTTACCCTCGATGATCTGGAGCGCTCCTTCCGGACAGTCCGGTATGCAGAGACCACACCCGGTACACTTCTCCTCATCGATCTCGATGATCTTTCGCTTCATCCCCGTTCTCTCCGTATGATTCAGTCTCTTCGTCGCCGATGGTCAAAAGCGTTTGTGGCTAAAGATCCCGACACGAAAGCAGTTTATCCCGGAGCGGAGAGAACTGTAGAGTAATGTCCTCTTCCCCGATCCGCTACCCTGCACCCACCCTTGACGTCTGCAACGTCTACTTCGAGCGCGTCTACGACCCGACGATGCACGTCGTCTTCGTCCTCGACGGCGAGGTCGACGGTGAGACCCTCCGGGAGGCGACAATACGGCTGATCGGATCCGACCCCTACCTCCGGTCCCGCTACGCGGAGGTCGATGGGCGGCCCTTCTGGGAGGAGATCCCGGAGGAGCGATGGAAGGGGGCGTTCGTCCTTGTTCCGGCCGGCGAGGATGAGGACCGGCCTCTCACGACGCCCCCGCCGCCGCTCGACGTCCGCGCCGGGCCGCAGGTCAGGGTCAGCCTCTACCGGAGAATCGAGGGCGATACCGTGGCCGTCACCTGCCACCACGGCTTTTGCGACGCCTCCGGCGCCATCACCCTTGCGCGGCGGGTCTTTGCGGCCTACCGGGGGGTCATGGAGGACCCGGACTTTTCACCGGCCCCCACGGCCCCCGGCGACCGGGGGACGGGCCGCGTCCTTGCGCTCTATCCCGAAAAGGAGCAGAAGAGGGCGCTTGCCGAAGAGGAGCCCTTCATCGACCGGTGGCGCTTCCCGGTCGAGCGGCCCGGAAGGGGAACGCCCCGCGTTGCGCACCGGACCCTCGCGCCCGAGCGGCTCGGCCGGGCGAAAGCGTTCGGCAGAGAGCACGGGGCTACGGTGAACGACGTCCTCCTGGGTGCATACTTCCTCGCCCTCCTGAAGATCCGAAGCGACCCGTCGGACCGGGGAGCACCCCGATCGGTCCTGACCTCCGCCGACCTGCGCCGGCAGCACCCCGGGATACACGGGACGGATCTCTCCACGAACCTCTCCATCGCCTACGAGGTCACGCTCCTCACCGGGGAGGAGACGCGGCTCCCGGAGTTCGTCCGCCGGATCGCGGGGATAACGGCCCGCCGGAAGGCAGGAAGTTTCGGTCTTGCGTCCATCCTCTTCTACGAACGGATCATGGCGGGCGGGTTGCCGGCGCTGCAAGCGTTCTTTGACGGGATGGTCGGGAGGTATCTGGAATCCGGCCTGAAGAACCCGGTCTTCTCCAACCTCGGGATCTTCGACCCCGGCCACTACCTCCCCGTCCCCGGAAAGAACGGCACAACGCTCGACCTCCTGGACGTCCAGTATCTCCCTTGTGTCTGCTGGCCGTACGGGTTCCTGATGACGGCCTCAACCTTCCGCGGACGCCTGACGGTCATGACGGCCTACGAGGAAGGGCCCTACGCGACGGCAACCGTAGAGCGATTCCTTGATTATATGAGCGAATTACTCCCGTAACCTTTGTTCGCGGGTCTTCACCCGCCCCCCTCCGACTCTTCGAAGAGTCTGGCGAACCGGTCCATATTCTCGACCGCCCCCTCCTTCGTGCCCGGGGCGAGCGCCGCGTCGCGGTCCTCGTTGAAAAGATCGTCGGGTTCGTCAAAGACGCGCTCGATGATACCCTGCGTAACCTGCTCTTTTTCTGCCGTTGGAACCTCATCTTGCAACCGTCCTATGACGACCGGATCACCCCCCATAAAAGATGCTCGCTATCTTGTAGAGGTCCATATCCACGGTCTTGAGGTGCGCCACCGCCTCTTCGAGCGGGACCGCGACGATATCGTCCCCCCGGAGCGCGACCATCTTCCCGAACTCCTTCTTCTGGATGAGGTCCGCAGCCGCCACCCCGAACCGGGTCGCGAGCACACGGTCGTGCGCCGTCGGAGAACCGCCCCGCTGGACGTGCCCGAGCACCGTCACCCGCACCTCCATCCCGAGCCGGCTCTCGAGTTCGTCGCGCAGGTAGTTCCCGACGCCGCCGAGCGTCACGTGGCCGAACTCATCCGTCCGGGCGGATTGTGCGATCGCTTCCTTCATCCCCTTCGGCTGAGCGCCTTCGGCGACCACGACGATGCTGAACTTCTTCCCCCGTTCGTAGCGTGCCCGGAGGTGATGGGTGACCTCGTCGAGGTCGAACGGGATCTCCGGGATGAGGATATCGTCGGCCCCGCCCGCGATCCCGGCCATGGTCGCTATCCACCCGGCATGCCGGCCCATCACCTCCACCACCATGATCCGGTGGTGCGACTCCGCCGTCGTGTGGAGACGGTCGATCGCCTCGGTGACGATAGAGACTGCGGTGTCGAACCCGAAGGTGTAGTCGGTCGCGGCGACGTCGTTGTCGATGGTCTTCGGGACCCCCACCACCGGGATACCCATCTGTGAGAGTTTGTTCGCGACGCCGAGAGTATCCTCGCCGCCGATTGCCACGATCGCGTCGATCCCGAACTTCCTGATGTTGTCGCGCAATCGCTGGACGTCCGCTTCATTCTTGAAGGGGTTCGTCCGCGACGTCCCGAGGATCGTCCCGCCTTTCGGGAGGATCCCGGTCACCGAGTAGTCGGTGAGCGGCTCGACGTTCCCGGCAACCAGCCCGAGCCACCCGTCCCGGATACCGATCGTGTCGAACCCGTGCTTTGCCCCCGTCCGCACAACCGCCCGGATCACCGCGTTCAGGCCCGGGCAGTCGCCTCCTCCCGTGAGGACGCCGACCGTCGTCATCAGCATCTGCCTCCCGTGCAGATCTCATTTGCCTCTTTGACGCTCGCACCGTCGAGGGTGATCGCCGATATGGCGTTGCAGAACCGGACCGCCTCCTCGAGCGACCGCTGGTGGATGTTCCTGCCGGTCGCGTTCCCGACCGTGCCGCCGATGTGGATCTGGTCGTGGAGCTGCTGCAGGAACTCCTGCATATCGGCGTGGGACCCGCCCGCACAGACGACACCGGTCCTGCCTGCGGCCGCCGTCGCCTCCTGGAGCAGCGTAGCATCGACCGACCCATCCTTCTTCGGCGGATTCACTTTCGCAAAATCGCTCCCGAGAGCCGCCGCGACCCCCGCCGCCCCTGCAACCAGGTGCGGGTCCCGCTCGTCCCTGACCGCCTTGCCCCGGGGATACATCCAGAAGACGGTGATGAGACCGTTTGCGTGCGCATGATTGACGATCTGGGCCGCCTGATAGAGCATCATCGGCTCGTATTCGCTTCCGAGGTAGACCGTGTAGCCGACGCCGAGGATCGAGAGGCCCGTCCGGTCCCGGAGGTCGACGGCCTGCTGGACATGGTTGAGCTCGGAACTGAGCGGGTCACGCTGCGAGGTTCCGACCAGGTTGGTCTTGGAGTTGAGTTTGACAAGGTACGGCACGTCCCGGTAATCCGCGCCGTACCGGGCGATCAGCCCGAGTTGCGTCGCAAAGACCCCGATCCTCGCCCGGCTCGCAATCCGGAAGAGGTGCTCGGGGTCGGCGTCTTCGGGATGGATGCCCTCGCCGGCAAAGTCATCGTTAAGGTGCTCGATCTTCTGGTCCCCGGCAAAGAGCATCAGCCTCCCGGTGCCGTGGGTGATCGCCTGATAATTCTTCCGGTATCTTTCCTGCTCTTTTGGGGGCACATCGAGGGGGATCCTGATATCGGGTGCAGGTGGCATACCCCTTCTTCCCAATCCCCACATACTTAAGTGTTGCTGGCAGCCCGGGAGATTCAGGTTGGGGATACGGTGCGCCGGATTGCCCGGGATGTGACGAAGTTTCTCCCCCGGAGCAAGGGCCCGGGGTAGCCCCTCCAGACGTTGCCTGCGGCAGAAGGGGTCCGGCCACTCCCCGGGTTCTGGAATGACCCAGGATCCTGCCGACCGATACAGGGTGCCCCTCCCCGCCGCCGTACGGGCAAAAGGTATTTATTGCATCCAATCCTTCACGGGTCGCCTCCCGGAAGGGAGTGCGGATATGGTGGTGAGCAAGTATGAAAGGCATGAAAGAGTCCGCCACGAGCGGGATGTCGAAAGTCGCCGGGTCCCTGCAGGAACTCGACCCACGGATCATCGAGCAGATCTCCTCCAGGATCAACTTCCCTGCATCGAAAGACAGTCTTATCTCCCAGGCAAAGGATAGCGGAGCATCTCAGGGCACCCTCGACATGCTGAACCGGTTCGAGGACAGGCAGTACAGCAGTTCGGATGATATCAAGTCCGAGATCCAGAAAATTCAGGGAAAGTAATCGTTTTTCGGCCGCATGCAGGTGCTGCGGTTGGCACCTGCCGGTCTCTGCTCCCGGTGACCGGAGCCGGGAGCCCGGCGATCAGAGGTACTCGGGGAGCGTGGGCTGCCCTTCCGGTGAAGAGTACCACGCCGCCATCTATATCTGATCCCCGGGTGCATGCCGTGGCATGCTCATCGTCGGACACCGTGGCGCGAGAGCGCTCGAGCCGGAGAACACCCTGCGTGCGCTGCGGCGAGGGATGGCGTGTGCCGATCTCGTCGAGGTCGACCTGCGCCTCACGAGGGACGGTATCCCGGTTGCCATCCACGACGCGACCGTCGACCGGACGACGGACGGGACCGGACCGGTCAAAGGTTACACTATCGAGGACCTTTCAAGGCTGGACGCGGGGAAGGGCGAGCGTATCCCGACGCTCGGAGAAGTCCTCGACCTTCTTCACGGACAGACCGGGCTTGTCGCGGAGATCAAGGAGCCCGGCACCGAGGCGATCATCGCTTCAGTGCTCATGGACCGGCTGCCGGAACGGCTCTTCCTGGTCTCATTCCATCCGAAAAGCGTTGCGATGGCGAAGCAGCTCCTCCCCGGGGCAGAGGCGGGCATCATCTGCTCGGGGGAGACCGATGACCCCGTCGGGCTCGCCCGCTCGGTCCAGGCCGAGATTATCCTCCCGCAGTGGGACCGCGTCTCGCGCGAGGTGGTGGAGCAGGCGCACAGCGCCGGGCTGCTCGTCGTCCCCTGGGTGCTGAACACAGAAGAGGAGTTCGGGGAAGCAGTCCGGCTCGGCATCGACTGGTTTGCGACCGACGACCCCTGCGCCGCACGACGGTACCTGCAGGAGCGGGGCCTGGAGCGGCCGGCTCCCACGAGATGACGGCGGGGTCAGACGAGCATCCCCGGCAGGTGCTTGAGAAGCCACGCCTTCACCTCGACACTGAGGCTCTCCGCCGCCTCATCCAGGTTGTGGCCCGCTCCTTCGTAGATGACCAGCCGTTTGGGTTCATGGGCACGCCGGTAGACCTCCTCTGAAGAGTGGAAGGAGACGACCGTGTCAGCGTCCCCGTGAAGGAGGAGGATTGCCGCACGCCCCCCGAGGCCTGCGACCGGCTCCGTCCCGGCAGTCTGCGTGGCGATCGCGACGACTGCCCTGACCGCGGGATCGCTCGCCGCCGCCTGGATCGCCACCGCCCCCCCGAGCGAGTGACCGACGAGCCCGAGTACCCGGATCCCCTGGCTCTCAAGGTAGCGCATACCGAGGATCGTATCGACGGTCGACTCCACCAGATCGGCCGGGTGCCGGTACCGGACCCGGATCGTGCTGATCCTGTCGTTTCTGAGGTCATGCGCCAGACGCGGGTAGAGATCCCGTGCAGGGGTGTCAAACCCGCCGCCGGTCCCGCCCACCAGGACGAGACCGGCGCGTGCCGCCTCCGCTGCGTAGTAGCGGCAGGTGGTCGTCCCCCGGTCGGTCTCTATCTCCACGATGTCATAGGACTCGCCGACCTGCGGCACCCGTCGCACGTTCGTGAGATGCACCTCGACCTTCGTCATATCTATTTCGACTGCCGTCGTCCCGAGCATGGGGTGAAGTAGATGCTGTGCTACTTGTCCTTTGCGGCAGGGTTCGGGGGGGTTGAATCGGACGGCAGGGCGGGCGGGCCTGCACGCCGTAAGCGACAGTACCTCCCGGACCCGTGCAGAAACTACATTATTATTAATAGCACAAATATATAGTGAAATGAATAAAATCTGGCACAAACCCTTCCAGCAGGTCGGCAACGCTCCTCCGGCAACCGGTGTGGACGGGACCGCTACAGTCCCCGGTGCCGGGGAATCGGATGCCGACCTCCTCGACGCCTACTCCCGGGCCGTCATCCGGGTCGTTGAATCCGCGGGGCCCGCGGTCGTGAGCGTGGCCGTGGAAAAGAACCTCCAGGGCCGGCGCGGCGAGCAGATCGGAGCGGGCTCGGGCGTGATCGTAGCGCCGGAAGGCTACATCATGACCAACAACCACGTGGTACAGGGGGCAGGGAGGATCGAGGTCCGGATGCCGGACGGGACCGCTCTTCCTGCACGCCTGGTCGGGGCCGATGCGGCGACCGATCTCGCCGTGCTTCGTGCCGATACCGAGAATCTCCCGTATGCGTCGTTCGGCGACTCGGAGGCGCTCTCGGTCGGCCAGCTCGCCATAGCCATCGGCAATCCGCTCGGCTTTGACTCGACTGTCTCGACGGGAGTCCTGAGCGCTCTCGGGCGGGCGTTCCGGAGCAGGGACGGTCGCCGGATCGAGAACATCATCCAGCACACCGCTCCCTTAAACCCCGGCAACTCCGGCGGCCCTCTGGTGGACTCACGCGGCCGGGTCATCGGCATCAACACGGCCATCATCCCGATGGCCCAGAGCATCTGCTTCTCGATCCCCTCGAACACCGCCACCTGGGTCCTCCCGCAGCTCGTTGCCGACGGCAGGGTGCGGCGCGGGTACCTTGGCATCGTCGGCCAGTCGCGACCGCTCCCGCGATCGCTTGTTGCGGCGCTCGAGCTTACCGGGAGGCATGCGGTCGAGGTCGTCTCGATCTCCCGGGCAAGCCCCGCCGGCCGGGCCGGGCTTCGGCCGGGCGACCTGATCATCGCGATCAACGAGATACCCATTGCGTGTATCGACGACCTGCACCGGTTCCTCGCCACCTGGCCCATAGCAGAACCGGCAACCCTGACGCTTATCCGGGGAGGGCGGGAGATCACGCTCCCGATCATCCCGGCGGAAGCGGTCGCATCTCCCGTCGCCGGGTGAGCGGCGGGGAGCCGGTCAGGGAACCCAGGCGATCCGGGGTTCCCGCCGCGCCGGTTTCGGCGGCAGGGGAGCGGGATAGCCGAAGATCAGCGGCGCCACAACCTGGTGGTCGTCAGGGACCTTCAGCGCCGCGCGGAGGCCGGGATTCTGCTCGACGAGGGTCGCGGCACCGACCCAGCAGCTGCCGATTCCGAGCGCCCAGGCGGCAAGCATCATATTCTCCGCACAGAGCGTGCAATCGAGGACGCTTGAAACGGCATCCCGGGCGCCGAGGACCAGGACCAGCACCGGAGCGTTGTAGAAGATGCTGAACTCCGGATTCTCGAGCGCCGCGAGGAACTCTTCCATCCCGGGACGGGGCTCCGCTCCGATCTTCTCCAGGAGAAGCGGCTTGCAGTAGTCGGATGCCCGCTGCATCAGGTCCCGGTCTCTCACGACCACGAACTGCCAGGGTTGAAATCCGAGAGCGGTCGGTGCCTGGATGCCTGCGGCAATGATCGCCCTGAGGGCCTCATCCGGGACCTCCCGGTCAGTGTAGTTCCTGACGCTCCGGCGTTCCCGGATCACGGAGAAGATCCCGATTGTCTCTGGTTCCGTCATCATACCATCCCCTAAAGATCGCCGGTGATATGTATGTTGGGGAGAAATCGCCGGGGGGGAGGGCCTCGACCTCCTCTCGTCCCGCCTCCGGAGCGCCGGAGCAGGATCCGTCCCTGCAGGATATCGCGCATGCCGCCTAAATTCGCCGCGGGAGCGAAGAAATGGTATATTCTGCCCGGGAACCGGATCGATATGTATTTTATCCCCCTGGAGCACAACCACTACAGCTATCGCATTCCTGTGCCAGAGGAGAATGAAAGATTCATGTAGTGACCGGGCGCCCCGTGACCTGCCGGTGCCCGACGACGGACTTCTCATGGTAAACAACGACCGGAAGGTTCTCTGGTACAACCCGGCTTTCGCGCGGATGCTTGCCGTCCGGCAGGAAGGGATCATCGGGATGGACGCGGGCTCTCTCTTTGATACGCACCTTCTCCCTACCATCGAGGATCAGGACTCGGCACGCATGGTCCGGCAGGCTCTCGAGCACGGCGCGGACCCGCCCACCCTTCTCTGTCGTGCCTGGAGACCCGACGGCACCCTGCGCTGGCTCTCGATATCTCACGTGGCGATCACGGTCTTTGTCGGTCATCGGCTCATCAGGATCCGGGATGCCACAACGGACCTGAATGCGCACCACTTCAAAGCCGCGCTCGAAGCGTCGCCGGTGGTCGTCTTTGCGCAGGACGAGGACCTCCGCTACACCTGGTCGTACAACCAGGAACTGGGACCAGCCGATGCGTTCATCGTCGGTATGCGGGAGGACGAGGCCTTTCCCGAGAACGCCGCGACCCTTACTGCGCTCAAACGCCGGGTCCTTGATACGGGAGAGACCGTGCGGGCAGCGGTGACCATCACCGTTGCAGACGACACTCGCGTCCGGGACCTGACGTTAAAACCCCTTCGAGATGCAGAGGGGAAGGTTGTCGGCATTACCGGCACAGCCTTTGACGTGACCGAAAGGGACCGGGCGGAGGAGGCGCTCCGGAAGAAGACGGACGAGTTGAAGAAACGGATGAACGAACTCCAGTGCCTCTACACCGTCACGCACCTCGTCGAGGTGCCTGGGATAACACTTGACAGGCTCCTGCAGGCGGTTGCCGATACCCTCCCCTCGGGCTGGCAGCATTCGGACGACACCGCGGTGAGGATCCGGATCGATGACCGGGAGTACCGCCGGGGCAGCATGGAAGAGACGCCCTGGAAGCAGGTGGGCCCGATCGTCGTTCATGGCGAAAGGGTCGGCGAGATTGAGGTCCGGTACCTCTGCCAAAAACCGGAAGCGGCTGAAGGGCCGTTCCTGCCGGAAGAGCAGATGCTGCTTGACGCCGTCGCGGAGCGGCTTGGTCGGATCATCGAACGGTTGCAGACGGAGGCGGCGCTCCAGAAGAGCGAGGAGAAGTTCCGGGGGATCGCCCAGCGGAGTTTTGACCTCCTCGTGACGTCCTACCTATCAGGCGGGTTAAATTACGTTTCGCCGGCGACGGAGCGGATACTCGGCTACTCCCCTGATGAGATGGCTGGGACAGCCTGGGAGGATTATATCCTCCCTTCAAGCCTTCCGGTATGGGAGGAGGGGCGCCGGAAGGTGCTCCGGGGCGAACAGGTCGAAGAGATCCAGGTCGAGGGCAGGAGGGAGGACGGGGAGACTGTCATACTGGAGTTAAACGTCTCGCCAATCATCGAGAAGAAGGTCGTGGGGTTCCAGGCCGTCGGCAGGGACATATCCGACCGGATCCTGTACGAGCGGCTCCGGGAGCAGGCTCTCGATATGACCGAGCGCAATATCGCGCAGTTCGCCGTCCTTGCCGACCATGTCCGCCACCCGCTCCAGGTGGTCATGGGGGTTGCGGACCTGCTCGACGACGATGCGGCCGCTGAGAAACTCCGCGAGCAGGTTCGGCGGATCAACGCTCAGATCAGCGAGCTTGACCGCGAGTGGGTGGAGTCCCGGAAGATCCGGGAGTTCCTGAAGCGCTACGAACTCTAAGTCGATCACCGCCGCCGGCGCGGCCTCGTCTCGCGAGGGTGGGCAACGACCTCGCGGATGTCGGCGAGCGGCCCCGGAAGCAGAGAGCCTTTCTTCCCGACGACGTCGGCCGCCCGGATGGTGGCGGCGTGGTAAGTCAGAGCGTAACTCTCTGTGAAGAGGTCCAGCCCGCCCCGGGCAAAGTCGTCGAGCGAGAGCGGAATCGAGATCCCGTCGGTGGACGGGCTGCTCGATACCGGGCAGATGAGCAGGTCCCCGCTCTCCCCTGCTGCAATGACTACTACGGGGCGCACCTTCCCTTCGCCGAGACCCCCGATACGTACGGAGGCCAGAACGACGTCTCCACTGACGTATCGTCCCATCCGGATACTGGTTGACCCCAAAAATCGATAAGGTTGGTGGTGTGCCGGTGGCCAGGCACCATACATCGGGAGAAGCGGGGTTCCCCCAACCCCCGGTGCACCGTTACGGTGCCTGTCCTTTTGCGTTCCCGTTGAATCTCGGGTGCTCGTCACCGAACGCGTTCTGGTTCTTCATCTTCTCTTTTCCGTTTCCGGCATGCCCATTATCCTTCTCCATCTTCTTGTTGCCCGGGTTGATCACGGATACGGCGCCGCTGCCCAGCACCGGGATGTTCCCCTCCTCTGTCGTGACGTTCCCGGTCACGGTCAGGTTGCCGTCACCGGCGTTGAGGTCGAGGTCCGCTCGCCGGTACTTCAGGATGAGCGTGCCGCCGTCCTTCATACAGAAGTTGACTCTCTCGGGCGTTGCGTTCCCGATCCTGAACTCCGAGGGATCCGGCACCGTCACGTTTGCACTGCTTGAATCGCCGAACCCAAGCCATTCCGCAAGGTCGACAAAGATGGTCATGAGACCGTTGCTCTTCTGATTCAGCGTCTTCGGGACAACCTTCACCTCAGCCGACTGCGGGCTGACGGTCACGTTCAGGGTATCGCAGGCGACAGCACCCGTGGCGTTGTTCGCGACCTTTACCGTGACGACATAGGTGCCGGCGGCAGAGTACGTGTAGACGTCCTGTATGGTGCCATTGTAGTCGTCATCCGGCACGATCTCCGGTGCCGTCGTTGCCGTGCTCCAGTTGACGGAGGCGCTCATATTCAGCGCATCGAAAACGTCCGTGTCGTTGTATGTAGCGAGGATGGTGATCGGCTCGCCGGCGAGTGCGATGCGGTCGTCCCCTGCATCGACCGTGAGGGCGGCCTGCACGGCAGGAACCACCAGGAAAAGGGCGATCAGCAGGGAGAAGATTCGGATAGTAGTGTCACGTTTCATGGGTTAACTCGTCTCCGATAGATATTGACGATCCTCTCCTATTTGACCGCATGGAACTTCCCGGTTCAATCAATCACCCGGGCGGTGGTGCGGAGACCGTCCCCTCTACACGGAGCAGCCGGGCGTTGATCGCGACGATCACGGTGCTCGCGCTCATCAGGATCGCGCCGGCCGCCGGGGTGAGGACGATACCGGCGGAGAAGAGGACGCCGGCGGCGAGCGGGATGGCAACGGCATTGTAGCCGGTCGCCCAGAGGAGATTCTCGATCATCTTCCGGTAGGTCTTCTTCGAGAGGGCGATGACCGCCGCGGCGTCCCGGGGGTCGCTCTTCACGAGGACGATATCGGCGCTTTCCACGGCAACGTCGGTCCCCGCCCCGATGGCGATTCCGAGGTCGGCCTCGACAAGTGCGGGGGCGTCGTTGATCCCGTCGCCCACCATTGCCACCCGGTAGCGCTGCTGCACCTCCCGGATCTTTGCGGCCTTCTCGTGGGGCAGGACCCCGGCAAAGAACTCGTCAAGATCGAGTTCCCCCGCCACCCACGCGGCGACGTCTCGGTTGTCGCCGGTGAGCATCATACACCGGACGCCCATCGCTTTGAGCCGGCGGATTGCCTCCGCCGACTCGGGCCGGATGATATCGGCGAGCGCGAGCGCCCCGGTGAGCCGGTCGTCCTCGAGGAGGAAGACGACGGTCTTGCCCTGCCGCTGGAGGCTCTCGACCCGCCTGTCCCCGGCGATACCCTGCTCTGCGAGGTAGCCCGGGCCGACCACCCGGACGATTCGGCCGGCGACTTTTCCCTCGACGCCGACGCCCGGAACTGCCTGGAAATTTTCGACGCGGAGTAGAGAGAGTCCTCGTTCCTTCGCGCTCCTGGCCACGCCCCGGGCAATCGGGTGCTCGGAGTGCGCCTCCACCGATGCCGCCACCCGGACCACGTCCTCCTCCGCCGTGCCGGCGAAGGCGAGGATATCCGTGACCCCGAACCTCCCCGTCGTGAGGGTGCCGGTCTTATCGAAGACAACTGCTGCGAGGTCTTTTGCCCGCTCAAACGCGCTCCGGTCCCGGATCAGGAACCCGGAGCGGGCGGCAAGGGCCGTCGAGACCGCGACCACGAGCGGAACGGCGAGGCCGAGCGCATGGGGGCAGGCGATGACCATCACGGTTGCGGCCCGCTCCACCGCAAACCCGGTCCCTGCCCCGAGGGCGAGCCAGGCCGTAAACGTCACCGCACCGACAGCAAGAGCAATCACGACCAGGAGGAACGCCGCCCGATCTGCGAGGTCCTGGGTCCGGGACCGGCTCTCCTGCGCTTTCCGAACGAGGTCGATCACCTGCGCGAGGTAGGTCTCCGCCCCTGTCTTCCTGACCTCGACGACGACCGAGCCCTCGCCGTTGATCGCGCCGCCGATGACTTCGTCCCCCTGCCGCTTCTTTACCGGTCTCGACTCGCCGGTGAGCATCGCCTCGTTGACGCTCGTTATGCCCTCAACCACCACGCCGTCCACCGGCACCTTCTCCCCGGGCCGGACGAGGACCCGGTCGCCCGGCACGAGACGATCAACGGGCACGTCCTCGGTCCTTTTGTCCCGGACCAGGTGCGCCTCCGCCGGCATGACCCGGACCAGCTCCTCAAGCGCCCTCGACGCCCCGAGGACCGAGCGCATCTCGATCCAGTGGCCGAGGAGCATGATGTCTATCAGGGTGGCGAGTTCCCAGAAAAACCCCTCTCCGCTGACGATGCCGAGGACGACTGCCGAACTGTAGACGTAGGCGACGGTGATTGCGACGGCGATGAGTGTCATCATACCGGGCATCCGTGCCCGGAGTTCGGTCACGATGCCGGAGAGAAACGGCCAGCCGCCGTAGAGGTAGACCACGGTCGCAAGAGCGAGGAGGAGATACTCCGAGCCCGGGAATGTGATGGTGATCCCGAGGAGCGCCTGGACCGGCGCTGAGAGGAGGAGGATCGGGACGGTGAGAATGGTCGAGACGACGAATCGCCGCCGGAAGTCCTCGAGAGCGTGATGGCGGGTGCGCGAGCCCCGACCGCCCCCGGGGGGGAGATGCGCTTCCGCGGGCTGGACCCCGTGCCCGTTGTGATCGTGGTTCACATCAACCCCTCTTCCCGGTCCTGCTGCGCGCGGTATTCGCCCATGCCGGCGGATAGCGATCCGGTAAGATGTAAATATACCGACTGCCGCAGGCCGGGGAATGCCGGTTGAAACGGACAGGACGTCCGCAATATGACCATCGGAGGTACCTCGTCTCCCCGAAATGCTCTTCCCGGTCTGTGCGCGCAGTCGCGGTGAGCACGAGGTCCGTGTGGGGCTGCCGCAAAGATGACGGCGATCTCCCGGGAGTATATAAGAAAATATATATATCATGATGCACAGGCATACTACCTACGAACGTGTAAAATCGTTCGACAAAGGCGATAAAATCTAAAATTCCGTCGAATACAAGCTTTAACCGTTTGGCAATAGCGAGAACATTTTATTTGGTATTAAGTATAAAAGTGCCTATAACCTGGAGGGGGTGATTCCGGCAAATGCATGAACATGCGCCTGCATACGGCAATATAACCGCGTTTGCTGCTGTACTGGAGACGCTTGAAGAAGGAGTGCTCGTCATCGGCCCCGACAACCAGATAGCCTGCGCCAACGGGAAACTCCAGCGTATTCTTGGTACCGACCGGGCCGCCCTCAGCGGGGCCGACCCGGATTGGCTCATCCGCCGGACCATCGTCGGAGAGTCGTGCCGGGCCGAGATCCTCGCGTTCCTCGCCGGCCGCTTGCGGTCTGCCGACGTCATATGCAGACCGCAAGCGGCCGGCGACGAGAAGGAACGAGTCCGCTGCTCGTGCAGGGTCGTCGACGAGGGGCCGCTTCCGGGTATGCGGGTCATCCGTCTCTCGCCTGTGCCCTCCCCTTCCGCCGGGGATTCTGTCACCGGCGCCTCCGCCATGACCGGGATAGAGGAACTCCTGCAGGGGAGCGAGAATGGATACCGGTTCCTTGTCGAGAACCTCAACGAAGGCATCGGACTCATCGACAGAGTGGGCGTCGCGGTCTTTGCCAACAAGAGGATTGCCGATATCACCGGCTACCCGGTCAACGAACTGATCGGGATGCCGGTCGGCGCGCTCGTCGATGAGGAGGGTGCTGAGTGTCTGGGAGCATACCTGCAGAGCCTGAGTCAGAACTCGCACGAGGTCTTTGAGATCAATCTCATCCGTAAAGACGGCGCCCGCATCCACACGCTGATGGCGACAACCCCGATCATCGACGCTGACGGCGTCTGCCAGGGGTTCCTCGCCGGGATCCAGGATATCACCCCCTTAAAGCAGCTGGAGGTGCAACTCCGGGAGAGCGAGGAGAAATACCGGTCGCTCGTCGAACACTCGGCCGAGGCGATCTTGATCCACCAGGCCGGGAGGATCGTGTATATCAATCCTGCCGGCATGAAGATGCTCGGCGCTTCGCGCCCGGAGGAGATCGTCGGGAAGGCCATCCTCGATATCGCCCACCCCACATTCCGGGACACCATCAGGTCGGTTATCGCGCGGGACCTCGAGGGGGAAGAGACGCCGATCCTCGAACTGCTGCTCGTCAGGGTTGATGGGACGGCGATCCCCGTCGAGGGGAGGGGCACGGGGCTGCTTTATTCGGGCAAACCCGCGGTCCAGGTGGTTATGCGGGACATCACCCACCGAAAGCAGGCGGAGGAACGGCTGCAGGCAAGCAACCAGTATCTCATGCTGCTTAATCGGATCATCGGCACGTCAGCATCGGCCAGATCGCCAGGCGAACTTCTGGAGACCGCCCTCAACCAGATCCTCGACCTCCTCAACTATGACGGCGGCGCCGTTTGCCGCGCTGGCGCCGGACGGAGAAGGATCACGCTCCCATACGAGCGGAACATGCCGGACGGGTACCTGGAGCTGGCGGAGAGCCTTATGAGCGAGTCGTGCGCCGGGCCCCTTGCCGGCGGCCTGCCCTACTACCTTGAGCAGAACCGGGACCCGAGCACCTCGGCGTCACGTCTCCTCCGTGAACTCGGGTTTGCCGCACTCGCCTGCATCCCGCTCGTTGTCGAGTCCGATGTTTTCGGGGCGCTCCTTATCGGGAGCAGGGACCGGGGATCCTTCTCCCCCGAAGAGCGAGGGCTCCTCGAGGCGGTCGGCCGGGAGATCGGGGCCGGTATCCTGCGGGGACTGCTCTACCAGAGACTCGAAGCGGCGAATCGGGAGGCGAACCTCTACCTCGACATCCTCACCCACGACATCAAGAACGCCGACAACGTCGCAAATATTTACGCCGACCTCCTCATCGACGAACTTGACGGGGAACCGGCCCGGCACGCCCGAAAGTTGAAGAAAGGCATCAAAAAGAGCATCGAGATCACCGCAAACGTCGCCACCATCAGGAAGATCCACGAGAACCAGACCGTGCTTGCACCCGTCGGCCTCCACGAGGTCATCATGAGTGAGATCAAGCACTTCCCCGACCTCCGCATTCACTACAACGGTCTCCCCGTGGAGGTCCTCGCCGATAACCTCCTCCCGGAAGTCTTCACAAACCTCATCGGCAACGCCGCAAAGCACGGCAGGCCAGGGGTCGAGGTCATGGTGACGGTCGAGGAGACGGATGAAGAGACCGTCCTCGTCACCATCGCCGACACCGGCCCCGGCATCCCCGACGACATGAAGGAAGCCCTCTTCTACCGGTTCGAGCGGGAGGGGGGAAGGCGGGGGAGCCAGGGTCTCGGTCTCTCGATCTGCCGGATGCTTACCGCACGATACGGCGGCAGGGTCTGGGTCGATGACCGGGTCGAGGGGCACCCGGAAGAGGGCGCGGCGTTCCGGTTCACCCTCCGGAAGGCCGGATGCGACAGGAGCGCCTGACCCTATCGCACGGGTCCCGGCGTCGGAATCGGTCCTCTGGCTCGCCGGGTGCAAACGATTGGGTTTATTTCCCCTGTCAGGCAAGATATTGTCATGCACAGGATCCCTCTTCTTCTCCTCCTACCCTGTCTGCTCCTCTCCGCCGGGTGCCTCACCGCGAGTGAGCCGCCGGCGGAGGCAGGTATCGTGCTGGTCGCCCCGGCGGACCCCGTCGCCCTCTTCGACGGCACGGGGACCTTGAGCAACCTCATCGGCCGGGAAAACCCCGGTATCCAGACAAATTACAGCGTCGCGTACTGCATCATCCCGCCCGGGAACGGGACCCCTCCACACCGGCTCTTCGAGAGCACCGAACTCGTCTACGTGATCGGCGGAACGGCGGAGATCCGGTGCGACAACGCGACGGTGACCGCCGGTGCAGGGGAGACCGTGCTCCTGCCCGAGCGGGTCCTCCAGTCGATTACCTCGATCGGGGATACGGATCTCCTCTACCTCACCGTGGTTCAGCCTCCATTCCACCCCGATATCGAGTTCTCCGGCGATGAGCTTGCCACCCTGAGCATGACAACGGACGCAAGACCGGTCGTCGTCGCCGGTCCCCGTGAGGGGATCGAGTGGGACCTCGAATCCGGCGTGGCAGTCTACACCCTGATAAACCCGGTGCTGATGAGGGAGAAGGCTCTCCCGATCGACTACAGCCTCGCGTACGTGGAACTCATGCCGGGCGGCTACCTCGGCTACGACGGGATCAAGGGTTCATCCGACCTCCTCTACGTCATCGAAGGAGATATCGAGGTCAGCACCCCCGGCGGGCAGGCGGTACGGGTCCCTGCCGGGAGTGCTGCCTGCATCCCGCCGGACCTGGTGAAGGAGACCCGGAACGTCGCGGCTTCGACGACGAAGGTTCTCTCGTTCATCGACCCGGCATGGGTGCCGGAGAAGACCGGTCTCTTTGAATGAGGGTTCTCTCCCATCTTTTTTTCTGGCGCTCAGAATGAAGTGCCGCCGTCCGGCCGGCCTATCCGGAGGGCGTTTGCGATGACCGCAAGCGAGAGCCCCATGTCCCCGAACGCCACTGCCATCCAGAGGGAGATGAGGCCCAGGACGGCGAGTGCGGCGATGCCGAGTTTCACGACGATCGCTGCCGTGACATTCTGCCTGACGACCGAGACCGTCTTCTCCGAGAGAGCCACGAGGTAGGCAACTTTTGCGATATCGTCCTCCATCACGACGATATCGGCCGCCTCGATCGCGACGTCCGACCCGATGGCGCCCATCGCGACCCCGACGTTCGCCCGGGCCAGCGCCGGTGCGTCGTTCACGCCGTCGCCGACCATCACCACCGGTCCGTTGCGGTCGATCAGCCGCTCGACCATCGTCACCTTCTCCTCCGGGAGAAGCCCGGCATGACACTCGTCGATCCCGATACGGCGTCCAACCGCCTCGCCGACGCGCTCGTTGTCCCCGGTGAGCATCACCGTCCGGATGCCCCGCGATTTGAGATCGGCTACGGTCTTTTTCGCATTTTTCCGGATCACGTCCGAGAGGACGAGAAGCCCGATGACCGCCGAGTCGGTGCCGGCGAGGACAACGGTCTTTCCCTCGCTCTCCAGGCGGTCGTACGCCGCCCGCCATGCCCCGCGGGGGATCTCCGCAAAGAGTCCGGTGTTCCCGACGACGTAGGTCGCGTCGCCGATCCTCCCCCGGACGCCCCGGCCGGTGATCGAGGCGAACTCCTCCACGTCCCGGAGCGGGATGCCCTCCTCATCCGCCCGCCGCCGGACCGCCTCCGCAATCGGGTGGCCGGACCGGGACTCAAGCGACGCAGCGACGGCGAGCACCTCCTCCTCCGGCACCCCGAAGGCGACGACATCCTCCACATCGAGCCTCCCGGTCGTGAGCGTCCCGGTCTTATCGAAGACGATCACCCGGGCGAGCCCCACGGCCTCGAGGGAGTCCCGGCCCTTGATGAGGACGCCGTTATGCGCCGCGGTCGTGATCCCCGAGACCATCGAGACCGGGGTGGATATGGCGAGCGCACAGGGGCAGGCGATGACGAGCAGGATCAGCGCCCGGTAGAACGATTCAAGGAACGGGACCCCGAAGGCGAGCGGCGGGACCACGATGAGGAGGGCGGCGACGAGGATGACCGCCGGCGTGTAGTAGCGGGAGAACCGCTCGATGAACGCCTCGGTCGGGGAGGTGTGGGCCTGGGCCTCCGCGACCAGCGCCACGACCCGGGCTATCGTGCTCTCCTCTTCGGGCTTCGTCACCCGGACCTCCAGGTAGCCCTCGGCGTTCCGGGTTCCGGCGTAGACAGCGTCCCCAACGCCTTTCGCCACCGGGACGCTCTCTCCGGTGATCGCCGCCTGATCGACCGAGGACGCGCCGGCGGTGACGATGCCGTCGAGAGGGACCGTGTCGCCCGGTCTCGCGATCACGGTCTCCCCGACGGCGACGTCGTCGACGCCGACGGTCACTTCCTCGCCGTCACGCCGGACCCGGGCCGTCTGCGGCGCGAGATCGAGGAGCGACGCGATCGAACGCTCCGCCCGCCCGGCTGCGTACTCCTCTAGAAACTCCGCGATGGCGTAGAGGAAGAGGACGGTCGCCCCCTCTGCGGGGTTCCCGGTCAGGAACGCACCCGCGGCCGCGATGGATATGAGCACGGCGATGCTGAACCTGAGCCGGATGATCGAGGAGAGCGCGTCGCTCAGGACGCCGTAGCCGGATATGACCGCGGCGGCGAGCAGCAGGGCCGTGCCGGCGCCGGGGTAGGGGGTGAAGTATTCGACGAGTATCCCTGCAAGGAGGAGAACCCCCGAGACCGCAAAGACCGCGATCTCCCGCCGGTCGACGACCGGCCCGTGGACCTCGCAGATCCCGGCCCGGCAACGGGGGCAGGGACACCCGTCATCGGCGGCCACGGTTCCCCTCCTGGCAGTCTACAGGGAGCCGGCAGCCTGCGGCCGGGACCCCCGAGGTGTAGGGTTCCATCATAGCATACAGGATTGTTGACTGCGTTTCACGTGAACTACCCCGCGCCTCTCGGGCGGGGCTTCCTGCTTCATTCTCCTCCCCATCGGGAGCGAGTCCACAGGCTCGACGGTGCGTTCCGCACCTGCTATCCCGACAAGATTCTGCTCTTGCAGGGCGAACTTCTTGATATTGATCGCCGCGTTGATGTCGCGGTCGTGGGTCGTCCCGCAGTCAGGACAGACCCACTCTCTGTCTGAAAGGGCGAGATCCTGCTTGAGATACCCACATTTGCTGCACATCTTCGATGATGGATCGAATCGTCCGATCTTCAGGAGGGTCTTGCCGTACTTCCGGCACTTGTATTCCAGCATCGCGAAGAACGTGCTCCACGATGCATCGGAGATGCTCCGGGCAAGGCAATGGTTCTTTTGCATTCCAGCGACATTCAACAATTCGACTGCAATGGCTTGGTTCTCGCTCACAACGCGAAAAGAGAGGTTGTGCAGGAAATCGTTGCGCTGGTTGGCGACCTTCTCATGGCACCGGGCAAGTTGCTGGATTGCCTTCTGCCGGTTCTTCGACCCTTTCTTCTTCCGGGATACCCGTCGTTGCAACACTTTCAGACGCTGAAGAGAGTTTTGCAGGTATCGGGGGTTCTCGATCTTCTCTCCCGTGGAGAGGGTGGCAAAATCCATCAACCCAACGTCGATCCCAAGCGTTGTGTCCAGAGAGAACTGCGCAGGTTCTGGTTCGGCTTTCCTGTCATCGATAAGGATACTGATGAACCATTTCCCCGTCGAAGTCACAGAAACCGTCGCATACTTCATCTTCCCGGTGAAGACGCGGTGGAAGACGGTTGTTATCTCACCGATCTTCGGGAGTTTGACCCGACCCTGCTCGAAGTCCACGGTGTAGTGCTGCGGTACCTGAAAGGATTGTACCGGATTCTTCTTTGACTTGAACCGGGGAAACCCTTTCTTCTCGCGGAAGAACCGGGTGAAGGCATTGTCGAGGTTCTTGTTTGCACTCTGGAGGGATTGGGAGTTCACCTCCTTGAGCCACGGATGCTCTTCTTTGAGGGCGGGGAGACGGGTGTTCAGGTCGAAACAGGAGAGTTTTCGACCTGCCTGCTCGTATGCCCGGATCTTCTGCTCCAGAGAATGGTTATACACAAACCGACAGGCATGGATGTGCTGCACGAGGAGCGAGATCTGCTCCGGAGAAGGAGACATCCGATACTTGTAGGCCTGAAGCATACAAACATTATCGCGCCTTATAAAAATATATAACCTCTGGTAATTGTGTGACGAAGGGCGGCTCCGCTTTCATCCCCACCCTGAAGGGCGGGGTCTTCCCGCTCCGCCCCCTTCACCCCCGCAAGATAAAAATGGTTCGGGCGCACTCCCGGACCTGCATCCGGCGTAGTTCCCTCCGGGAAACCGGCATGGAACAGGAGATCGCTTATTCACCAAACAGAAACATTATGACGATATCGCTCCAAGTGATCGCAAAGATAACTCGTACGGTATGCCCGGGTGCAGCCCGGCATACCGGCTACCTGCCCCCTTCTCCTGCAGGATCTGAACGATGCCTCCAACACCTCCTCCGAATGGACCAGATGCTCCCGCCCGGCCCACCACCGCCACGGACGGTGCCGTAAAGAGAGCTGGAAAGGGGATCCGGGAGCAGAAGGTCGACCAGGATCGCCGGATACGAGAACTCACGACACTCTATGCCATCAACGGCATCGTCGAGCGGCCCGGGATATCGGTCGACGAGATCCTCCAGGAGGTTGCCGTCATCCTTCCTGCGGGCTGGCTCCACCCGGAGGATGTTGCCGCCCGGATCACGGTCAACTGTCAGGAATATGGGTCAGCAGGGTTTATTGAGACTCCCTGGAGGCAGGAGTGCCGGATCGTCGTCCATGGCCGGGCTGCCGGGAAGATAGAGGTCTGCTACCGCCACGAACAGTCGGGAGCGGATACTGCGCCGCACCTTGTCGATGAACGTCGCCTGATCGATGCCGTCGCCGGGAGGATCGGCCGAATCATTGAGCGAGTGCAGGCGGAAGAGGTCATCGGAAGGAGCGAGGAGAAGTACCGCCTCCTCTTCGAGCAGATGCTCGAGAGTTACACCCTCTACGAGGTCGTCCGGGATGGCGATGGAAACCCCGTCGACTACCGTATTGTCGAGTTGAACGAGAAAGCAGCCGGCGTATTCGGCCGCCGCCGTGACGAACTGGTCGGGCGGCGGCTCTTCGATATCTTCCCGGCGATCCGTGAGGGTGCCCGCGCTCTCTACGGGGAGGTTGCAGAGACCGGTGTTCCGACGCGGCGGCGATTGCAGGAACCGAAAACCGGGCGGTGGTATGACCTGCACATCTACCGCCCACAGGCCGGGAGGCTGGTCGTCACGGGGCAGGAGATCACCGAGCAGAAGCGAGCGGAACTCGCCCTCCAGGAGAGCGAGGCGCGATTCAGGGGGATCTTCGAGCAGGCAGGGACCGGGATCGTGCTCATCGACCCGCAGGGGAGGATCTCAAGAGCAAACCCGGCGTTTGTGCGTATGTTCGGCTACGGTGAGGATGAACTGTATGCCATGCAGTTCTGCGACCTGATCTACCCGCCCGACAGGGAGGGGCCCGGTTATCTCCCGGGGGAGAACGCCGCACAGGATAAACGCTACGTGACGAAGGACGGCAGGGTCGTCTGGGGGCGGCTGACCACCTCACTGCTCCGCGACCCGGAGGAGCGCGGGCTCGTCATCGGGATGGTGGAAGACATCACTGACCGGCGGGAGATGCAGGACGCCCTGCTCGAGAGCGAGGAGCGGTTCCGGGAGATCGCCCAGCGGAGTTTCGATATGATCTACACGTGCTATACCGACCGGGGGATCACCTACATCTCCCCGGCCGTGCAGAGGATCCTCGGCTACACTCCGGATGAGATGCTCGGCGAGCAGTGCAACGACTACGTTCTCGCAAAGACCCGTTCCGACTGGCGGGAGGCCAGGGACCGGATCGCCCGGGGGGAGCCCGTCGAGGGGCTGGTGGTGGAGCTCCGGAGAAAGGATGGGACGGTCGCTGCCGTCGAGATGAACGAATCCCCGATTGTCGAGGGCGGCAGGGTGGTCGGCGTGCAGGCCGTCGGCCGTGATGTCTCGGACAGGAAGTGCTACGAGGATATGCGGCTGCAGGCGTTCGAGCAGATCGAGCAGAATATCGAGCAGTTCGCCGTCCTCGCGGACCACATCCGCCTGCCCCTGCAGGTGATCCTCGGCATGGCCGACCTGATCGAGGACGAGACGGCATCGGCAACGATCCGGGAGCAGGTGAAGCGGATCAACGGGCTCGTCAAGCAGCTCGACGAGGGCTGGGTCGAGTCGCGCGAGATCCGGGAGTTCCTGCGGAGAAACGAACTGGTCTGATCCGATCCGTGCGCCAGTTCGGGCGATTCACTTGCCGGCACAGCGGTCCCTCCTCTATCCCGCACCATCGATCCGCGGGCCCTGAAGATGCTCAATGGTGCAGGGACTTACCCCCGCCACCTCGGCAGCGTCGAGAGATACTGCCGCACCATCTCTTCTGCTCTTGCAAGGGGTATCCCGAGGTTTGCAGCCATCATCGGCGCATACTTCTCGACCGCCTTCTCCTTCGTCAGATCAGGTTCGGTGAACCCCCCGTCACGGTAGCAATAGGTGCAGTGCTCCGTGCTCAGCGATCCGTCCGCTTCCGTCCCGGCGTCCTCGTCGCGGAGAAGGGGCATCCCACAACTCCTGCAGACGGCAACGTCTCTCCCGGTCCACCTCCTCAGGCAGGAGAGCTGCTCCCGGGCGAACCGCTCTGCATTTCCGGCGGGGATATCGTATAACTGCGACATGATCGCCCCGCACTTCTTCGCCATTTCGTCGATGGTGGCCCCGGGTTCGGTGAAAGCGCCGTTCTGGTAACAATAGGTGCAATAGTCTTTTGAGAGTCTTCCGTCCGCTTCCGTCCCAAAATGCTCCGCTTCGCTCATCGGCATGCCGCAACTCTGGCACGTTCGTGTCTTGTTCGTCTCCATAAGGTCTTCTCCTGGCGCTGAAACGCTCAGAATAGATGAACGGCCTCTGCAGTACATAACCATTTGCAAAAGGTTACGGGAACGGTGCCGCCGCAACCGCCCGGAGGAGAAGAGGGCGACGGAGCGCCAACGATTGCCGGGTCGTCCCCCGGCTGAAAGTGCCGCTTTACTCCCCGCGGGGCGGGAACCGGATCGCTATCTTCCCGTCGGCACCGTGTTCGAGCACCGCATTCTGCTGGAGCGCCCGGGCATACCCCGTGAGGTAGGGTTCGGCCACCCGTTTGTCTGCGAAAGTCTCCCGGACCGCCGCCGCTGCGCCGTCGCCGTCGATGATGATTGTTGTACCCCCATCGGTGGATTCACCGGACACGCAGGGGATCCCCCACATCAGGAGAAGCCCCTCCATCAGGGTAGGCGGGTCGAACCGCTCCTCGTTGTGGGCCAGGAGCGCTGTTCCGTCCTCCGCGCCGAGCCGCCCGGCGATGACGGCAACCTGCTCCGCGAAGGCCGGGGAGGCATCATGGAGGAGGGCCCGGACGAGCGGCCCCGTGACGTCGTGCCGCCGAAGGGCCCGGGCTACTTTGATGAGCTGCCAGTCCCGGGCAAATGAGATACCGGTACGCATATCATCCTCTCAGGATGCCGTAAGTCATCACGCAGAGGCCAAGAATCACCACAACGCGGGAGAAGACCGCCGACCAGGCGATGATGAAGGCGTCGGGTGTGAAGATGCTCACGAAGTCCGCAAACGTGATCCCCACGACCAACGTAAAGAGCCCGTAGATGAAGAGGAGCAGGGTCGGCTGCCGCACGATCCGGTAGGCGTTGAAGATGAAGGCGATGAGGAGCGTCCCGAGGAGGAGCGTCACGATCGCAAGCATCTGCTGCATGGTCTCAATCTGCAATCCGTTCATGTCTGTTCCTTGACCTTCCTCACCGATATGATCGTCTGGATATCCTTTACTCCCGGAAGACTGGAGAGCGGAACCAGGACGCTCCGTTTCAGTTCGGATATGTTCTGCACCCGGACCTTGACGAAGAAGTCCCCGGGCTCAAGCACCTCGTAGAGTTCAAGGATGCACGGGAGACCCTGCATGAACTCCTCGACCTCAGGCTTTCCGTCCGGGTGGACCCTGACGTTCAAAAAAGCGACCAGAGTATGCTCGAAACACTTCTGGTTGACGACGATCGTGAACCGTTCAAGGATACCGGCGTTCTTCAGTTTCTCGATCCTTTTAAAGACCGTCGATGGTGCGATGTCCAGCATCGAGCCGAGCTCTGCCATGGACATCCGCCCGTCTCTCTGTAATTCCCGAAGAATCGCATCGTCGATCTCGTCCATCTATAGAGTAATTACAGGCACTTAGATATTAAAATTCCGTATTTAGTTTATACTCTCAAACATCTTTTTTCCATTTCTAATCAAAAATGCCTGCCATATTGGATATTTGCTGAAGTTCTGTCAGGGTATAACGAAACAGAATCATACCGGGAAAAAGAGGAAACGATACCCACAACCTCATGCCGGCGAGAAAAATTATTTCAGCCCCGGTAACCGTTCGTTCCCCCGGGGTTGATGATTCTGGTGGGTCCGGGACCTCCTGCCGCCTCCCGGATGGCCGTATCGATGAACTCACGGGCCGCGATGAGCGCACGCCGCGCATCCAATCCCCGCGCAAGATGCGCGGTGAGCGCCGCGGAGAAGCAGCACCCCGAACCGTGCACCGAATAGGGGTAGCGCTTCCCGGAAGCCTCCGCCACCCCGTCCCGGTCGACGAGAAGGTCGACCGCCGTGCCGCCGGGAAGGTGCCCCCCTTTCACCACCACGGCCCGGGCCCCGAGGTCGAGGATCCGCCGGCCGGCCTCCGCCATATCCTCGACGGTCACGACCCGCATCCTGCTGAGCACCTCCGCCTCGGGGATGTTCGGGGTGACGACGGCCGCCCGGGGGATGAGCAGTTCCGTGAGGTCTGCGACGGCGTCCTCTCTCAGCAGCCGGTGGCCCGACGTCGAGACCATCACCGGGTCGATAACAAGGTCCGCTCCCTCCGGCAGGGCCTCCGCGACAGCCCGGATGACCGGCCCGTCGGCGAGCATCCCGGTCTTCCATGCCTCGACACGGAATTCGTCGGCGACCGTCTCTATCTGGGCCCGCACGGCGTCCGGCGGGAGTACCCATGTCCCTCGCACCTCGCGGGTATTCTGGGCCGTCACCGCCGTAATAACCGTCAGCCCCCAGATGCCGAGCGCTGTAAACGTCTTCAAGTCGGCCTGGATACCCGCTCCTCCTCCCGAGTCGGAACCGGCTATGGAGCAGGCGGCGATCATCTGCGCACCCGTCATTCTTCATCGTTCGGCATGGATCTGCTTGAATCTTTGCCTCTCCCCCGCCACTCCCTTTATCTGATCCCGCACCGACCACTTCTACAATGGATGTAGAAGAGATCAGCCGCCGGCACCTCGCTGCTGGCACCCCTGACGACGAGATTGTGCGCATCCTCGCCCGGGACGTGCTCTCCATAAAGCGCCACCACGTAACCCCCGCCTACGCCGAGGCATTCGCCCGGGCGGTCCTTGCCGAAGCGAAGAACTCGACCGATCTCTCCGGCGACCTCTTCACCTTCGAGCCCTCCGGCTCGACGATGGGTGAGTTCGGCGTCGGGTCGCGGGGGTCCGGGGACTTCTTCGCTCACCGGCAACTCGCCCGGATCATCGGCCGGACGGACGCCGCGGTCGGTGTCGACGAGATGGACGATGCCGGCGCCGTCCGTGCCGGAGGCGAATATATCATCACCACCGTCGACGGGATGCACTCCCGTCTCTCAGACTTTCCGTTCCTCGCCGGGTTTCACGTCACCCGGGCGACGCTCCGCGACGTCTACGTGATGGGCGCAAAACCAGTCGCCCTCCTCTCCGATATCCACGTCGCCGACGATGGGGACGTTGCAAAGATATTCGACTACACGGCGGGGGTCTCAGCCGTCGGCGAGGCGATGGGCGTCCCGCTCGTCACCGGGTCCACCCTCCGCATCGGCGGGGACATGGTCCTCGGGACACGGCTGACCGGGTGCGTCGGCGCCGTCGGCGTCGCCCGGCACCTCACGGCCAGAAAACAGATCACCCCCGGCGACGTCCTCCTCATGACCGAAGGTGCCGGCGGCGGGACGATCGCCACCGCCGCGATCTACTCGGGGTTCCCCGACGTCGTCGAGGAGACGATCAACCTCCACTTCCTCAAAGCCTGCGAGGCGCTCCTTGCAAGCGACGTCCTTTCCGGCATCCACGCCATGACCGACGTCACGAACGGTGGTCTCCGGGGCGACGCCTACGAGATGGCCGAGACCGCCGGCTGCCGGATCGTCGTCGTCGAGGACGACCTCCGCACGCTCGTCCGGCCGAAGGTCCTCTCGATGCTCGACGCTCTCGAGATCGACTACCTGGGCGTATCGCTCGACGCCCTCCTGGTTGTCGCGCCGCCCGAGGTTGCACCCGAGATCCGGCGGGTCGTCGGGACCGCGGGCGTCGCGATGAAAGAGGTCGGTTACGTCGAGGAAGGGAAGCCCGAGTCCGTCCTCTCTGTCAGCGGCGAGATCCGGGACTTCACGCCCCGGTTCCGGGAGTCGGCCTACACCCCGGTCAAGAAGGTCGTGGACGAGGACAAGAGAGACTTTGCGGAGATGAAGGCGGGGGTCGAGCGGGCGGCGGAGGCGGCGCTTGCAAAGAAGCTCCGGATCCTCTCCCGGCTCCGGTCTTCGTGAGGAGATCGGATGCATTCTCGATTGGCGGAAAGATATCTGTTGTCTTAAGACGAGGGTTATCGTAAGAGATCGTATATCTGCTCTTTCGTCATACCCTCAAATTCTGCGACGTCGGTGACGATTGTGTTCAGCGTGGCCATGCTGAGTTCGTCGTGAAGGGGAACGGTAACCCGGAGCCGTTTATCTCCAACAACTTTACGCAACTGGACGTGACTTCCAGCCTGCCGGAGAAAGGAAAACCCGAGTTTTTCAAGGACTTTGATCATCCCGAGTCCACTAACAACCGGGTGTCGCGGCAATGATATCGACCTTGTATTCGAAATTTGGCGGGATTGGGCTCTCCTGTTCGTGGGTCTCTGATTTATATCTGGTTACAACGGTGATCCGTTCTCCCGCTTCGAGTTCTTCCGTGTAATGGAGCGATGTTGCTTCCAGGATGTTGTCGATGAGTTCTCCGATGCTTTTGCCCTGGGTAAAGATGGCATTTTCAGGTGCATGTGCGCTGGCGCTCCACCATCCTTCGGCATACGTTACTTCAAATGTGACCAGCATGAAGTTACACCTCTGCGTAATTGGGATATTGGGTTTTTCAGGGATAAGTTTGATGGTGACATGGTTGCCACATCCAGATCACATTATCTGTCATCATCTTATCAGACGCGCACGACGAGGTCGGCGGTATCGGTATCCGCAGTCAGAGGAGATGCCGTTCCCCGCGCCTGCCATCAGGGTGGCGTTCTCGGCAACGCCCTCGTAGTCGTTAACCTGCTCTTTTCTCCTGTCTCCTGCAGGAGTATGCAGGTGGGCGAGTGTGGCGGGCATCGAGACTGCGGATGGGAGGGCACCCTGCCGCCCCTAGTAGGGGAGAGAGCAGCCCCCCTTCACGCGCCTCCGGGGTTGACGACCCTCCCCATGAAGAGAATCGCGCCGGAGTCCTTCTCGACGATGAGGAAGACGAACGGGTGGTCCGCACGGAAGACGGGTGTGGCACCCCGCCCGCCTATGACTCCGGTCGCGGCCGCGGCCTCGGTGCCCTCCTCGTTCACGTCGACGAACGCCTTATGGAAGACCCCGGTGATGAAGAGATCTTTCGTGCCGTCCATCCCCGACAGGTCGGCATCACCGGCAAACGCCGTCGGCATCCCCATCGCAGCAAGCGCTCCCGGGAGAGGATACCCCGTCTCCAGCGTGAACTTCGGGAAGAAGACCCTGACGTTCTGCGGGACCAGGGAATCCTGCAGACCGGCAAGCCTCTCCGCGTCCAGGGCCTCCTCCGCAGCCGTCAGGTTCTCCCCTCCGGGGAGGAGGACGAGCATCGCGAGTTCGGTCTCGTTCCCGTGCGCGTACGGCATCTCGAGCACCTGGAGGGCCTCGGTCTCCGCGTACGGGTAGACGGCGTTCCCGTGCATCATCGCGACAGTCACCGTTTTGCCCGGTCCGACCTGGAACTCCTCTTTTGTCGTCTCGTTCGCGTCGAACTGTTCGACCCAGGTGCCTTTGAAGTAGATCGCGTTCGTGATCACGAGCCGGGTCATGGAGTCGATTGAACCCGGCGGCAGGAGGTCGCGGATCTTCTCTTCGGTCTTTTCCTCCACCCACCGGTTGATCGTCTCCCGCGACCCCTCGGGGTTCTCGATGAAGTCAAGGTTCGTGACGTTTGCCCCATACCAGCGGGCGGCCGTCTCAATATACTCCGGGAGGAAGGAGTACGTCTTCTCAGCCCAGAGGGCGTTTGCGGTGCGGAGAGTGTAGTTGCCGCTTCCGCGGTTCAACCCGGCGTCGATCGCGGCAAACCCTTCCCGCCGGAGGGTCTCGTTCGTCGGGAGGTGCAGCACCGCCCCGATCTCGTCGGCGGTCGCGCCGCGGGCGCCCTCGCAGGTGATCGCAAGGGCCGACGAGATGCTGTAGGGCGAGAAGAAGAGGTTGTCTCCCGCATGCGCCGGGTCGGCCGCGAGGTGCCGGAAGAGGTCGAACGCGAACCGGTTGTTCCCGGCCGCCACACTATCGTCGGCTACGTGTACGCCGGAGATGGAATTCGTGCTCAGGGGTACGGTCCCGCAGACAGCCGGTCCCGCAACAATGAGCGCCAGAACCAGGATGCCTATTCCAGAGATCAATAGTCTTTGCATCGTTCTCTCCCGTGGATGGCATCGAGGTGGCCGGTGATCCGCGAACCGGGTAACTTCCGGGCATCCACACGGAGTCTTTCTGCAGGAAGACGATAATACCGGCGAAAACGTTCGATCCCGGTCGAACGGGTTCAAAAACTATATCAGTCACGTGGCTTCCCACCCGCAGGATCGGGAGACTGCGTCGCCGCACGCCTCTTCCGCCACCGGACATAGGCATACGTCATGAGGGCTCCCCCAATCACCGCGAGCGCGATCCCGGCAACGAGCAGTTCCACGGGAGGCCCCTCCGGGCCCGGGACACCACCACCCCCCGGCAGCGGGGGCACCGGCACCTCCCGGACCGGCGCCGTCAGAAAGGCCGTGAGGGCGGTTATCCCCCCGGCGAGGCTTGCCAGGCCCGCCGTCAGGATGATCCGGATCCGGGCGCTGCCGTGCGGTTGCAGGAGGCCGCGCCCCTCCGGCGTGAGCGCGTAGTATACCCAGGCGTGCCCGTCACCATCGGCAGCGACAAAACCGGCGTCGGTCAGCCTCTGCAGGTGGTGATGAACCGTGGACTTCGCCAGGTCGAGGTCGTCCGCGAGTTCCGTGACCGTCATCCTGCGTTCATTCAGAGTTTTTAGGATATCAAGCCGGGTCCCCGAGGCGAGAACCTCGAACGAATCCTTCGTCAGGACGATATCGACCGGCTCCATGGGAAGGAGTTCGGGGAGGCGGGATATAACGATTCCGTTACCGTCGCCGTAGCGTAAGATGAAGCCTCTCCGCGCAGCCCGGGTCGGGCGGGAGCAGGGAACGACCCCTGCGCCCGTTCACAAAACAGCCTACTCTTTTGGTTTCTTCCCCGCCGCACAGACGTTATACGCCAGGTACGGCAGTTTCTCCTCGACGAAGGGCTCCACCTTCCGGGCAAGGTTAAAGACCGGGTCGGCGAGGTTTAGGTGTGCAAACGAGCACCGGCCGACCGAGACATCCTCGAACCCTGCATCCCGGAAGAGTCCGGCGATCTCGGCGTTGGTGTAGTAGTGCTCGTCAAAGTCGCCGACGCCCACCTTCTTCAGTCCGACCTTCTCCCCCACCTGGTAGAAGAGCGGAACGATGCTCGTGAAGACTGTCCTTGATAAGGTGCAGATGGCGATCCGGCCGCCGGGCTTCAGAACCCGGTAGCACTCCCTGAGCATTCCCTCCGGGTCCGGGACGTAGCTGAAGGCGAGCAGGCTCGCAAGGGCGTTGAAGGTCTCGTCCTTAAACGGGAGGACGTCGGCGGTCCCGACGCAGAATCCGCTCTCAGGGCAGCGGTGCCGCCCGTGCCTGACCATCCCCGGGCTGATATCGAGCCCGACGGCCCGGCCGCCCTCCTCGACGTAGCGTTGCACGAAGAGCCCGGTCCCGCACCCGAGGTCGAGGAGGAACCCGTCCCTTGGGAGCACGCTCATCACGTGATCGCAGATATGCTTGTGGTAACACTTCCCGCGGCGACCGTCGTAGCGGTCGTCATAGACGTCCGCGACCTCGTCATAATGTTGCTGTACTTTCTTCACTGAACACCTCCCGGGCGATCCGGGCAAGGAGTGCGTTGATCTGAACAAAATCGTTTGCGTTGTGGCAGAGCCGGTGGTCCGCGTCGGCGAGTGCGATCGCAAGGGCCGGGTGGTTGTACTCGCGCCGGATCACCTGGCGGAGCTCGCCGACGACGTCCCGGGCCGAGAGCCCGTACTCGATCATCAGCGCTTCGGTGATCCGGCGTGCAACGTCGAAGTTGCCCGCACGGAGCGCGTCGAACGCAGACGCGGCGACATTCGCGGTCTCGGAGCGGGATACTTCTGCGAGGTCGAGGTCTTTCCCCGACGCGACGGTGATCTGGAGGTACATGATTGCCCGCCGCAGGTCGCCCCGTGCGGCATGGACGATCAGGTCGAGTTCGTCGTCCGGGATTGTGGCTCCCTCCGCGGTGAGGATCTCCTGAAGGCGGGCGCGGATGACCCTGCTCTCAAGTGGGGCGAAGAAGAGCGGCAGGCAGCGCGACGCGATCGCGGGGATGATCGCCGATGGCCGGGTCGTGACGAAGATGAACCGGCAGGTGGCGCTGTAGCGCTCCATCGTCCGGCGCAGGGCCTGCTGCGCCTCAAACGTCAGGCCCTCGGCGTCCTCGACGACCATCAGTTTGAAGTCCGCATCGAGCGGGCGCATCGAGGCGTACCACTTCACGATGTACTTGAAGTTGGTGATCAGGCTCTGGTCCTTCCGGTAGACCAGGGCGAACCGCTCGTCCGTCTCAAGAGCGCTCTTCCCTCTCCCGAGGAGGCCGGCGGCGCTGAAGATGGTTGTGTTTGCTTCCCAGTTCTCGCCGTAGAGCCTCCGCGCCAGGCACTCGACAGCCACGGTCTTCCCGGTGCCGTGCGGGCCGGAGACGAGCATGTGGGGCACGCTCCGCTTGTCCGCAAACGACACGAGGTGGCGGACGACCTCATCCTGTCCGATGATCTCGTCGCACCGTTTCGGCCGGTAGACCTCACTCCAGAGCATGGGCCAATCTCTCTCTCATCTCATCTATTGCCGCCCGGAGAAGATAGGTATTGTCAAGCGTGGCGATCAGGCGTTCACCCTCGCCGGGCTCAAGGGAGGCGCACGCCGCGGTGATCGCGGGGATGGCGCGCGTCACCTCGTCGACGATCGTCAGGGTCGCCGTGCGGGCGGTCCGGGAGAGCGGGTTTAAGTCGACGGTGATGACGGTCTTTCCCATCGCCCGGAGCGCCTCACAGCGGTCCCCATCCTCAAGGGGCACGAGAACGACGTCGGCGTCCCCGATCCCCCCCGGAAGGCAGAGCGCGCGGTCGTGGGAGAGCGGGACGAGCCGTTCCGGTGTCCCGGAGAGGACCCGGGCGCCATGCTCCGTAAGAAGCCGGGTGATCAGCCGTATTCGTTCGTCGGTCCGGTGGAAGAGGTTCACCTCGACGTCGGCGCCGCTCGCATTCTGGAGCGCCGCGACCTCAGCCGCCGCCAGCGCCGCCGTGTTCCCGTTCACCGATATCACCGCGTGCCGGGCGGCAAGAAGCATCGCTGCAGCCGTCCGGGCGGCGAGAGCAGCGCTCTCGGTCGTTTTCTCACCGAGCAGGTAGTCGAACGCCTCCCCGCGCCCGTGGGCTGCAAGCCCCTCGAGGGCGACGACGCCCTCGCGGGCGTATTGAGCCAGCCGTTCGCGGGCGATCAGGGAGCGGTAGCGTGGATGGTCTTTGGGTATCATGGTCTCGTCTCGATAAGATATGCGCCGCGGCGTGCGACCTCCAGGCGGTAGACCTCCCCGAACCGGGAGAGCACCCGCTCCGCGCCGGGGCCACAGGCAAAGACGCCGTTTCCAAGCATCGTCATGCTGGCCGGGACCCCCGAGCCGTCGCAGGCCTCGAGCACCCCCCGCACCTCCGGCGCGATGAGCCCGCTCTTCTCCGCGAATCCTCGTGAGAGACGACAGAAGTCGGCGAGGCCGCGTGGGCAGCGGTCCGGATATGCAGCGGCGATCCGCGCCATCGCCTCCCCCGAGGAGAGGACCGAGGCGGTCGGGAGCGGGCCGAGGCTCATGGCGTAGAGCGGCTCCGGTGGGTAGAATCGGGTGATATCGGCGTGGATCCCCGGCCCCGTTCTGCAGACGACCCCGCCGGCCTGGCTTGCGGCGACGTCCCCGAGGCCGGAACGGTGGAGAACCTCAGCCTCATGGGCCCTCTCGGCCGCCTCGTCCGCCGAGAGGCCGAGGTCGAAGAGGTGGTTTGCCGCCGTGAGGGTTGCAAGGAGCGCCGCCGCCGAGAGGCCGAACCCGGCGCCGATGGGGAGCCGGCACTCCGTCGTGACGACGGCCGTGACTCCCAGCCGTTCGAGGGCGTATTCGACCGGCGGCGATCCGGCGGTAACACGACCCTGCCGGACCACCCGGACGCTTGTTGCACGGGCGGGGCTGACGGTCGAGCGCACCCCTTCATCGATGACCACGCCGGCCCCGACGCTCCCGGTGGCTGCGGGGTCGCCCCCCTCGACCCGTTTGAAGTACCCGGATATGTGGCCTGGGGAGAAGGCTACAGCAGTCCGGACCATACCGCCGCCGCGACCTCCTCTTTGCTCCCCGTCACATCGGTGACCCCGCCGGCCGTCATGAGCCGGAACGACCCCTCCGCCGCCCCCATCGCCGGGGGCGCGTTCACAACGACCATCCTCGCGCCCGCCTCAAGCATCGCCCGCGCCCGCTCCTCCTCGTGCCAGCCGAGTTTGAAGGCCACCGTCACGGGGCGGCAGGCCGCCATCACTTCGTCGATGATCTTCGGGAGCGGATTGAGCCGGACGGTCCGGGGCGAGCCGCTCGGGATCTTGCCCTCCCGCCGTTCAGGGGCAAAGTCCGATATCGCCGCCGCGCTGACGTAGACATCGACCCCCTCGTTGCGGCAGACCGAGAGGACCGCCTCACGCATCTCTGCGGCGGTCGTGACACGGATGTTTCGGATGCACGGGAACGAGCCCGCATGCACCACCGTCACATCGGCGCCGAGCCGGAAGGCCTCGAGGGCGAGCGCCCGGCCCATCCGCCCGGTCGATCGGGTGGTGAGGACCCGGACGTCGTCGAGCGGCTCTGCGCACGCCCCGCTCGTGATCAGGACCTTCTTCCCCGCGAGCGGCCGGCCGGAGACCGCCCGCTCGGCGTGGAGGACGACGACCGTATTATCGGCGACCTTCGCCTTCCCCTCCTCGATCCGGGGGTCGATGACTTCGATGCCCCAGGAGCGGAGCCGCCGGAGATTCTCGGCGACACCCGGGTGGCGGTACATACTCTCGTGCATCGCCGGGGCGAGGACCACCGGCATCCCGCGGCCGAGCGCCGTCGTGGCGAAGGTGGTCACGGGGGTGTCGTCGATCCCGCAGGCGATCTTGCCGATCGTGTTCGCCGTCGAGGGCGCGATGAGGAGGAGGTCCGCCGCCCCGCCTTCCCCGCAATAGAGGACATGCTCCACGAGACCGGTGATCCGGGTCACCACGGGGCGGGCGGTCGCGTAAGCCAGGGCGTCGGGGTGGATGATCCCGGCCGCCGCCTCCGTCATGACCGCCTGCACCGTCGCGCCCTCGCGGCGGAGGGCGTGGGCGAGTTTCACCGTCTCGACGGCCGCAATGCTCCCCGTCACGGCGAGGACCACCGTCTTTCCCGAAAGCGTCTTCACGATATCGTCACATCCTGCACCATATGCCACGCGTGCGGACCGTACTTCTTCACCCGGCGGGAGGCGATCGCCGCCCGAAATCCCGCCTCTGCCGCCTGCTCCCGGATCGTGTCCGCCTGCTCCCCGATGCTGTGGACGTGGAGCACGCTGCCCGTCCGGACGTGGGCGAGGGCGTCGGCAAGCATCGAGGGTGCGTCGAAGTGCCCCATCAGGACCCGGTCGTAGACCCCGGAAACGAGGTCCCGGCAGTCCCCGACCTCCGCCGTGATGCGGTCCGCGACATGGTTTGCCATACTATTGCGCCTCAGGTATTCAAAGGCTATCGGATTGATCTCCATCGCGTGGACCGCCGCACCGCCTGCGGCCGCAGGTATGGAGAAGTACCCGATCCCGGCGAACATATCGGCGACCCGCTCGCCGGGCCGGACGAGGGAGGCGATCCGTGCTTTCTCAGTCCGATTGCCCTGCGCAAACATCACCCTTGTCGGGTCAAGAATGAACGTGTAGCCCTGCTCGCGGTGGCGGACCTCGCCGGCGGTGCCGTAGAGGACCTCGACGTCAGGGACGCGCATCGCGCCGGTATACCCCCTGATCCGGACGATCCCCCGGGGACGGCAGTGGCGCACGATCGCGGCGAGTTCCTCCTCCGACGGTACCTCGCCGTGGAGGACTGCGATATCGCCGATGAGGTGGTAGCCCCGGCCCCGGTAGGGTTCCCGCTCGGGAAGGTCCGTGTCGGCCGGATACCCCTCCCCGACCGGGACCCAGGCGATGCCGCCCTCGACGTAAGGCCGGCGGGTGCGGTCCACCCACTCTGCATCCTGGAGGCTGGCGAGGGCGCCCGCCGGCATCTTCCGAGCACGCATGGCAGTCACCCAACGATGACCAGACGGTCCTGTTCCTCGTCGCGGAGCACCCGGATCGGCTGCCCCTCCACCGGGAACGTCCAGGGAACCGGGCTCTGTTCCCGCGTCTGGTAGGTCTTCGGGTCCATCAGCCCCACCAGGTCCGGTTGCGTGAAGACGACGAGCGCGGACTCGGCGTCACGAGTGTTCCCGAGGAGGCGCTCGACCTCGCCTTCGGCAAGGGTCCGGGTCATGCCGCTCTGCAGGTCGAAGACCCGGAGGCGCTGCCCGTCGATCTCGCGCACCTCGAAGTAACCGCCCCGGGAGACCACCACGTCACCTCTCTGGTAGAACGGAAGTCGAATAGAGTAGGTGATCCGGTAGAGCGCTTTCCCCTCCTTCTCGCCGACCAGTTTCGGGTGGGTCGTATACCGCCCGCCGAGAGCCCCCGTTATCCCCCGGGCGAGCTCCTGGCCGAGGTGCTGGGACCCGACGGTGACATCGACACCGTCCTTCGACTCTTCCAGCTCCGATATGAACGAGAACCGGTCCCCCGACTCCTGGAGCGTCTCCTCGATCTGCTCTGCGATCTTCGTCGCGATCTCGCGCTCGTAGGCGTTGATCTTTCTGTTCGTAGCCCGTACCTGGACGATCCCCTCGTAGTAGCCCCCGGAGATCCGGCTGCACCGGTCGCAGGACTCTTTCTGCCAGAGGATCTGGGTCTCGCAGGTCTCCCGGACCGGGACCGAGTAGAGGGTCGCCTCCACCTCGATGGTGCAGTTCGTCCGGCTCAACCCGGTCTCCTCCGACCTGACGGTGACCCGGATCTCCTTTGCATCCTCGTGAATATCGACCGCCGATACCGCCAGCTCCGCGATGAGGTCCTCACGCGGCACCTTCAGGTCCGACCAGGTCTTGCCACGCTTCTGCGACTCGCAGACCGGACAGTAGACGGCCATCACACGGGGCCGGCAGGTCAGCAGCCGGACGTCCGCGGCCCGGCACTGCGGGCAGAGTCCTTCCTCGGTCGGCTTCCCGCAACGGGGGCAGATGCTCGTCTGTATGGTCATAGGTTATATCCTGAATATCTGGGCATGGGGCACGTCGCCGATCATGATGCAGTCTTCCTCTGCGATCAGCCCTATGGCGATGGCGAGGGCTACGACACGCTTCCCTATAATATTAGCGTTCGTCGCGCACGACAGAGCCTCCTTGACCTCCTCCTCGGCGGCACGCTCCGTACCATAAAATCCTCCGGTGATACAGATTTCTATGTCTCCATGCGCCAGAGTGACGTCGAGCAGTTCGGCGTCGCAGGCAGCCACCACCTCACCGGCGCCGGGCATGCGGTGAACTTTCAGGTGCATCTCAGATCTCTTGGACGGGAGTCGTCAAAAAGGTGCGCTGTTGTGGCTAGGAAAGGACGATATCCACGCCGTAGGTGCGCGAGGGGGTCTCTCGATGGATGCGCCAGGCATCCTCTTCGGTGATGAGCCCTTCTTCAAGATACCGGCGCGTGAACCGCGGGACCGATTTCGGCCCGATGACCGCGCCGGGCCGGGAGTTCTCGTCCATGTAGTCGCTCTCCATCGTGAACCGCCGGCCTGCCCGCGCAAGCGCGGGGATATCCTCGTGCCGCGCGATGAAGGAGGGCATCAGTGGGGTGTCGGGCGTCGCGAAGTGTTTGACGACCCGTTCGACCGGGATTCCCGCTTGAGCGGCCATCGTGACGACGTCGGTGCAAGGACCGCTCTCGGCGTGGAGCTGGACGGCGCAGCCGCAGTCGGCGCCGAGTTCGAGCGAATGAAAGAGGACCGCGTTCGAGGCGGCAAGCACCTCAGGCGCGACCTCGTAGTGGGGCCGGCCGCTTTTGAGGGCGACGGCCCGCCCGTCCTCGACGTAGCGGGCCGCGAGGTCGAGCCCGGCCATCATGACGCCGGCGGCCGCTTCAAGGCTCATCCGCTCCACGAGGTGGCCTATCTCCGCCGGGTGGACGCCGAGGACCGGGTAGACGACGAGCCCGGCCTCGCGGACCATCTCCGCCACCCGGAGCGTGGCATCGAAGACCTCCCGGTAATCCTCGCCTGATGAGGGCTCGACCCCGAGTGACCAGGAGGGCTTCGCGACCAGGAAGATGTGCGTCCCCCCGCTGCGGCGGAAGTCCTTCGCGGCCTCGATCCCCCGGCCGTTTTGCGGGTCGATGTGGATGTGGTCGTCAGTGATCGGTATCGCGGGAGGTTTCATGGTACTCGACGATCTCCATCATGGGGTAATCGTCCTCGAGGTGCAGCCGGGCCCGGCAGACGGTCGCCCCGACCTCGGTCGTGATCTCGGCATCGAACATCTTCCCGGCAAGTTCCGAGTAGCCGAACCGGTTCGAGACCATCATGTCGCGGTTCAGCCGGACGCGGATATCCGTCACGTAGGGCTGGAGGCCGACGGCCTGCTCGATGGCGGCTTCGACGGTCGCGGCGGTCTCGCGGGCGATGGGGGTCCCGACGAACTGGTGGTAGAGAGCGCCGAGCTTAATCCCGGCTTCGAACGCCGCTTTCTCGCGGTCGGTGATCATGGTTAGTAGATTTGGGGTGCGGGAGTAAGAAGGTGCGCCCCCCCCGGAGGAGAGTATGATGAGAGGGTTTCGTTTTGTGGTTCGGGGACTCCCGAATCTGCGCAAGAGTGGTGATATGGTCTCACGCGAAGCCGCGAAGAACGCGAAGACTAGCAGAGAGTTGATATTACTCCCCTTCGCGACTTTCGCGGCTTCGCGTGAGTCAGCAGGATATGGAGAGATCCAGGAGAGGAGCGGGCAGCATGAAACAAGTCGTCGATAACCGCACGACGTTAGACTTGGATGCCGACTTCGGCAACGAAGGTCTCCATGATGTCGTCGTTCTCGAACGCGTCGTCCCCGAAGGTTTCTATGTGAAACTGTATGGCAGACTTCACTTCGGCAAGTGCTTCTTCGTAGGTGTCCCCCTCTGCGACGACAGTGCCTTTCAGACCCAGGGGGTAGGCGACATAGCCGTCCGGGTGCTTCTCGACGATGATCTTTAAGGTCTTCATGGATTCATCCCCCCTCTATTCGATCTGAGCAGGGGCGATCAGGGTGATATTTGACCTGTCCGGCGATATACTTTAGCCCGATTTCTCCGGGTTCGTTCCGGGCATGCCCCGGCTTCATTCCGCGTTACCCCCGCCCCCGGAGTTCGGGCGGCGGAGGAAGATGACCACCCGAAGAATAGCGTAGAAGATGGTAGCGACCAGTACGCACTCGAGGTAGAACCCGAGGAGCGTGAACCCGGAAAACACCAGACTGTATGCTAATGTGCCTTCCGCGAGCGGCAGGACGTTCATGATGCCGTCGAAGAACCACCCGAGAAGCGGCAGCCTGTCCGCGAGCAGCGGGGGCTCGCCTTTCCAGCGGTGCGGGGTTACGAACAGAGCGATTACAAGCGGAGCCGTTGCTGCGACGGTAACGAGCATCGTCTGTATTCGCCCGTGAAACGAGAGGACGCCTGCAACAAGCGGGAACGGCGTGGCGGCCCCCGCAATTGCAAGGGTCAGGATCACCAGAAAGAGGGTGAGGAGGGCAAAGAGCGGTACGGGCTCTGGATGACCTGAGGCGATGCTGGCGACAACGACCCAGACGGCCCACGCGATGACCGCTACGAGCGGTGGGATTGCGAAGCGCAACCGGCTTTGAGAGAGGTGTTCGTAGAGGCGGTGGAAGTTTGCGGAGAGTGAGAGCCTCATCAGATCACCCCTGCTCCATGTTCGGGTGAGGCTTTCTCCGTGTTGCGCTCCAGTCCCATGCCAGATATAGAACGAGGATCGTAAGAAGACCACCCACCCCGTTGACCTGATAGGGAAGGGCGTAGCCTCCAAGATACAATATCCCGAGAACGGGGAACCACAGCAAAAAGCCCAGGAGGTTGCTCTTAAGTCCGATCACGCTGCGAACGGCCTCGATGCCGCCCAGTTCCCGGCGGTATATCTGGTGGTCCCCGATCATTACGACGAACGGGATGAGGCCAAGGGTAAGCCAGGCGGTGAATGGGTTTTGCGTGAATACCTGGCGCGGAAAGAGGGCGCCTTGAACGAAGAGCAACAGAGCAATCCAGATGATGACCAGCAGAAGCCCGAATATGAATCCAGGTTCTTTATCGTATTTATCTGGGCCCGGCTCCATCGTACAAGAGCCTCGACGCAGGTTTATTTATAAATTCTGTCCCTTCCCTCTACACGTCCGTCGGCTGTTCGCAAAAGCGGGACGATCGATCCTGCCCTGGGGGCCGTGGGCGGGGAAGAGAGACTTTTTCATGGCGAGGCAAGCCTATCCACAGTCGGCGATTCAGATACAGGCGAGCATCGTCCGGGTAAATGGGGTTTGCGGAGAGAGTGCCTTGCCGGATTATCGTACCCCCGCTCTGCGTTCGCGTGAGGATTTCTTCGCATTGCACTTCTTTTCCACAAAAGGTAAACAACGGCTATGGTAAGGAGACCCCCAATCCGTTTAACATAGCGGCTCCTCCGCCGTCACAACAGCGACGGCCGTTCATAATAGGTCTCCAGGAACGTCATAACAGCTAAAAGAGCAGAGGTTATGATCACGTACAAACGTATAGTGCGAGGGCTGAGACCTGCAGCGGCAAATTTGGCGGTGACGAAACGTGAGAGCATGACCAGGAGGACTAGGGGGATTACGGCCAGCCCAAGCAATATCGATGATAACAGGTGCGCCGGATCTATGTATTCCGGATACCTGATCAGAGCGCCGAACCGGATGATCGTAGCGGCTATAAAAAGGGTCAAAAAGGTAAAAAAGAGTTTGAACGATCTCAGCATAAGACATCCCACTCCGCAGCCCCTCTCTCAACCATCAATCCGTTCCCTCCGGTGTGCGTCGCCTTTCCCAGACATAGTGGATGGGAAAAGCAACGATACCAACAAGCGCGATCCCCCGGAGAAGGGGAAGGACGGGATGCCCCAGTGCCAGGTGGCGCAGGAGAACGATCCCGGCTGCTCCGAGGTAGAAGACAACTCCTTGCGTGAAAGTGACGCGGCGCTCGCCGCCATCGGTGAAGATGATGCGCGTCAGGAGCAGGGCGACGATGAGAAGGACAGGGAGCCAGAGGATCTGGTTGATGGAATATGCAAGGGACGCGTAGAGGTAGATCAGGAAGACCGTGACGAGAAGGGCGGCATCGATCACCTTCTCGACGATGCCTCTTCTCCGTGCCGTCTTCCTTTCTTCGTGCTTCCCCAGTCGAAGCGCATGGCGAAGGATATTCGCTGGACTGGGGTCGTTCAGGCCTTCTTTTCGTCTATACCACACCATAACGCAGGCGACTACTGCAGCGATCGTCAATGGCAGGGGTAAGAGCAAAAACGATGGCAATGGGAGGTAGTCTGTTGTGATGATGAAAGCGGTGACGATAAGCGAGACCCCAAAGGTTGCAACTGAACGCCACAACTCTTCTTTGGCAATAGTATCAATCTTCATGCGTACATCACCGAAGCATCATCGGGGAGAGAGCCCGCGTTCCGATATTCCCGTTCATTTGCTCTCCTCCTGTAGTTCCCGGAGGCAAAAAAGGCTCAACCCTAAGTACATAGAATGCGAACCGCTCTTTCGCCTTCGGGTAGTGGGGAGCTCGCCCGATCTTGGACGGATGGGGTGAGCCTCCGCCGTTTTGCGAGCGCGTTCCGGGCATCCGCACAATGACCTGGATGTGTGGACATTTATGTTTTCTGTCCTATTTCTTTACACGTCCGTCGGCTGTTTGCAGAAGTGAGGAGATCCATCCCGCCCTGTGGGATGCGGATACAGGAGAGAGGTCGTTCTCGCGGCGGGATTGGATCGGTCATCGGTCCGTTCTCTTCGGCGTGCGCCGCCGCTCCCTGATGGAGAGGAGGGGAAAACGATGCCGACGAGCGCGATTGCCCGGAGGAGGGGAGAACGGGGTACCCCGGGTGCTAGGTAGTTCTTCTTCCTTCTCGACAGGGTGCTCAAGCCGGAGCAGGACGATGGATACGGGAAGTGATCCGGTTCTGCCGGTGGAAGTCCGCCGCGATGAGAGGCTTTCCTGCCGGCCGCAATCGATCGAGTAATGCGTACTATGCGCCAGGCCCGTCGCTCATGATACCCGGTACACGATTGTAGGTCCCGACCAGTATACCGGCTCGACTTCCCCGCACTCCGCAAGCGTTTTCAGGCCGCTCCCGTACTTCACCCGCTCCGTCTCTCCGACGAAGATGTAGCGTACATTGTACTTCGCAAAGAGCGCTTTCGGGTTCTCCGTGTACATTCGGTCGACGTCCAGAGACCGTCGCTCGATCTCTTCCCATCCCCGCCCCCACATTACTTCGTGGGTACGCCACCCGATAACCGTGGGAAGCCCCGTGAAAGCCGATACCCGCGACGAGTAGGTGTACGCGTCCCCGGGGGCTTCCAGGACCACATCTCCGCTCTTCGCCGTCTCTCCAAGCCAGCAGAGTGCGGCATAGTCGTCGGGTTTCTGCTCTTTGAGCCATGCTGCCCCGTCAAACGTCAGCGTTCCGGTGCCACCCATGTATCCTGCGCCGGGCATGGCTATGAGCGATCCAACCGGATGAATAGCAGCAACAGCTATCAGGACGACCGCTCCCGCCACCAGAACCCTGCTTCGTATCCGGGAGAGGAAGTACGCCGACGCCACCCCCAGGAACACCCACGCCTGAAGATACAACTTCATCACGGTGTTCAGGCGCTCAAACGGCTGGCCGTAGGCATCGTTGATGAAGAAGACCTCGCAGAAAACAATCATCAGCAGGGCGATACCGGCGAGCATGGCCGGGTACTCGTCGTTAAACCATGCACGATAGAAGAACGGGAGGGCGAGAAGCGGCAGTACCGCCAGCGGAAAGTTCAGTGAGCAGGCGACGAGCGCAACGCCGACGACCACGGCCGCCGCGAAGATATCTTTTCTGGAAAATGTATGCAGGTCGATCAGGTATGCAAGCGCCATGAAGGCAAAGACAGCGAATATGAGAAGGAAACCGGTCATATCCGTTCTCTGGCCGGGATCGACGACGCCGACCAGCCCCGTGAGCAGTGATGCTGCGAAGATGCAGCCCGCGAGCCCGATGACGAAGAGAAATGCTTTCTTCTTTGTCGCGACATAGGCCGTCCCGGCACAGAGGAAGAGACTGGCGGGAAGGCTCCAGGCATTCACGCCGACGAGGAATGCGGCGGTGACGAGAGCTGTTGCGAAGGTCGCCCACGAGAAGTTTCTGGAGAATGCGAGGCACAGCCCGACGAGGGCCAGCTGGAAAGGAATCGATACGAAATGGGCGTGCAGGTCTCCCTGGAGAAAGGTATAGAACGGGTAAAAGGTGATCGTATGGGGAATCACGCCTGTCGCGGCCGTGAAGTCGAAGGAGGAGAGCCATTCAGGGAGCGATCCTGAGAATGTGTGGAACTGGAGGATATCCGTTCCGCTCACATACGCCAGCAGGTGTACAAACCCTGCCGGAAAACCGGAAACCATGGTGAGAAACGCTGCAACGAACCCGTACAGGTACCGCTCGGTCAGGTTGAGCCCGATGCCGAATGCCGTCTGCACGCCCATGGCAAAGAAGGCGGCAACGGCAATATTGTAGCCGACGGCAGCCTGCACCCCGGAGAGCGCGATAAGGACGGCGGCGGTCAGGTGTCCAAAGTAGTAGTAGGTCAGGCTCATGCCCGCGGACCAGGGATCGGCGGGCGGCAGGAAATCGGTCCGCAACAGGGACTGGAGAAACGCCGCATCCATGAAGTCTTCGGAGTACCCGAAGTAGATCTCCGGTTTCTGCATGAGGAAGAGTGCCGCGAGAAGAAACGTCGCGACGAACAGTCCTTCCTGCACCAGCAGTCCCCTCTCTATCTTCAGGTCGCGGCGGTGGTAGACGACGAGCGCGGCCAGAGCAATGAGGACGAACAGACCGATATATACGCCTGCGGCGAACGTGACCAGCCGGAGGGATGAGAGCAGCCAGGCAACGAGGGAGACGATGACGATCCCGACCGGCCGGGCGAGCGAGTAGCCGGTGTCCCGCAGGTTCCCGGCCAGGGTCCGGACTATCGGAAACGAAAGGAGACCTATTACTTCGAGGACTACGAAGAAGGCAAGCAGGTCCATCCGGTCACGCCTCCTTCCCCGCGAGACCCGACGGGGAGGCGGCACCCGGCATCTGCAGGTCGTTCTCCGTTTCGGGGGCTGCGCCAGCAGTTTGAATCATTTCGGGCAGGTACGCTTCGCCGGAAAGCAGCACCCGGTCGTACACTGTTCTCCCCGGTTCTCCCTTTTCCACTCTTGGTGGGATGCGTTCTGCCGTGATCTCACGTTCTACCGGTTTGGGGGGGACAGCCAGCGCCGGCGGAGACGGTGGAGTGGCGGTAGAGACACGATCTGCGGTGTCCATCGTTTCGAATAATCTGTTAGGTTGGACGGGGCATCCTGCACAGGAACAAGCACGATATCACTTTTTCTTGCCCTGAAGGACCAATAACGCTCCCAATATCCCGATAATACCTGCCTGCAGACAGAATCCCGGAACCTCCTTCCCGGATGGCTCCAGCTCCAGATCGAGCTCGTTCGTCAGGTTTTCAAAAATTATCTCGCGCTGGAGGGGGAGGTAGCCCTCTTTCTGAACGATGATGGTCTGATCGTACCCGATTGCTTTTTCGATCAGATACCTGCCGTCTCTTCCCGTTGTGTTCGTCACCGAGAGGGGTTCGTCATCCAGCTCAAAGACCGATTCAAATCGCATGGATGCGTTGTGAATCGGGTTGCCTTCAGGGTCCGTCACCCTGCCCGAAACGTTGATCGCCCGCGGCGGAGGTATTCCGCTGTGGATGGTCACGTTCAGGCTTTTTTCGGCCCGGTTTCCGAGGTTGTCGGTCGCTATGACCGTGATCCTGTTCTCCCCTTTAGAGACCGGCACGGAGCACGCGAACGTCGTTTCGTTCCCGCACGAAACTTCCCCTATCTCGCTTTGAACAACCACGCTCCGTATGCCGGATGGGGCATCGATCTTGCCGAGAACCGCAACGTGGGGCGGAACGACATCGATCCAGCCCTCAGCTCCGTCGGTCGGGGAGGTGACGGTGATGGTTATCGGCGCATCGATACCGGTGAGGGGTGCGTTCCCGCTATTTTCTTCACTCGCACTCACCACCGTCACGACGCCCATGCTCGCCAGCAGCACGGCGAAGAGCATGGAGAGTGCCCGCATTCCGATGGTTCCGTTCATGAGTTTTTCCTCCTGTATATTACCGGAGGCAAAGGAGACACAATCCTAAAATACAAGGAGTGCAAACTTATCTCTTGCCTTCGGGTAGTGGGGGGTTCATCCGGCCTTGGACGGATTGGGTGAGCCTCCGCGGTTTTGCAAACGCTGTTTTGAACATCCGCACAGTAACCTGAACGTTTGGACATTTATGTTTTCTGTCCTATTTCTCTACACGTCTATCGGTTGTTTGCAGAAGTGGGGCGATCCATCCCGCCCTGTGGGATGCGGATACAGGAGAGAGGCTGTCTCATCTGGTTAAGTCCTGCAAGAGTGACCTCGCCTAACGACAGTAAGTACATTGACCGCGTCGGGGGCAGGGGACCACCACGCTCCGGATCGTCACATAGCCCGCCAGAAGTCGGGACGACTCAGAGAAAGGGTTCTTGATCGCGGCCCCTTCCCCGAGCAGATAGGAGAAAGGACGGGCGGGGCACCGCAGATGGCGGGGTTTGCCTCGCACCGGAACGCTTCCGGGCCGCCCGGCATCATCAACCGTCGCTGTATCTCCCATTTCCACTCATCCTCCTGTGTAGATCCTGGATACGGGGTATGGCGATGAGGTTCTCCCGGGCGAGACGCAGGCGGATGGACAGGTGTAGGAAGTGATCCGGGCTTGCCAACGCCTTCGGCCGGGTCTGGATGAACATCGCCGCGCTCATTGTCTTCCCTGCGGCCTTCTTCGCCGCGACCTACGTGAAGTTCATGCGGATGGGTATTCAGGTGAAGATCGGGCACCTGCACCGCCGGGGTCGCAGCCTACCCGATCAGCTTCACCAGCCCGTGCCGGGGCTCGAGCACCTCGCCGCCCCGTTTCAGCTGCTCGAGGGTATGCTCGACCTTGTCGCGGGAGAAGCCCTGCTGCACAAGGATATCGATGACCTCATCGACCCTCGCCTGGCCGCCGGAGTCGCCGGAGACGTTCCGGATAGCCTCCTTGACCGACCGGATGATGTCGCGCTGCGACTTCGTGACCCCGGTCACGAGCTTGTCGATATCGAAACTCCCGGTCTCGGCGTCGTAGGCGACCTGCCGGAGACAGGCGTCCACGATCTTTAAGATCCGGTCGGTGTCCTCCGTGTCGACGGTGTTGGAGAGTCGCATCCGTGCGCTCGCCTCCGCAAGCCGGACCAGTGCCTCGAGTTGCCGGGCGGTGACCGGGACGGGCTTGTTCCCGCTCGCGAGGTTTCGCAGACGCATGTAGTAGGCGATCAGCGCCTCCTGGGCACCGCTGGAGAGGATGGGGAAGCAGGTCCTCTTCGCATAGGCAATATACTTCCGGAGCAGCGTCGGGTCGATGTCGGGGATGACGGGCGCAAGCGCCCGCTCGATGTACGCCTCATCGACGTCGGGCAGCGGCGTGTAGGCGTGCTGCTTGATCAACTCGCCGACGGAATGCGTCTTGATGATGTGCTGCGCGATCGCCCCGTCGCGCTCGGCCTCGGGCTGGTCGGTCATCACGAAGATGAGGTCGAACCGGGAGAGTAGCGAGGGCGGCATATCGATCTGCTCCCCGATCGGGACGAACTGGTCGAACCTCCCCAGTTTCGGGTTCGCCGCGCCGAGGAGGGCGCACCGGGACTTCAGGGTCGCGGTGATGCCGGCCTTTGCGACCGAGATCGAGTTGCCGCACCAGATCGGGATGCCGTTTCGCCGGATATAGAGGGTGTGATTCGGGACCTCAAGGCAGTAGATCATCCCTTTGTAGAGCCGTTTCTCGATATGCCGCTGCCCGTTTGTGTTGATGTTCGGCTCGTTCTGGCCGTCGCGGATGAAGGTCACCTGGTAGATATCGTGGGTCGTGGTCGTGGTCCCTCCCCGCGGATTGGCCGCGGCGGTCCCGGCCTCCTGCATGAGATGGACGTTCCCGGACCACCCCTTCTTCAGCAGGAGTTCGGTGACGTCGTCGGCAAGCCTCTTTGAGGAGGTCGTGTAGATCGAGACCCCGGTCGTCTTGTTGACGTAACCGTCCCCGAGCATGAGCGCGTCGAGCAATATCACTATCTGCTCCGGGGGGAGCCGTTTGGCATAATCAGGGACGTATTTCTCGTGGCATCTGCCGAACGGCGCGAGGTGCTCCGCAAGTTGCTTTGCGCTGATCGCGAAGTTCTTGCCGTCGTAGGAGAAGTTAAACGGCAGCCGTTCGAGACACTGCCGGATTGTCTCGGCTGATTCGGGGTTCGTCTGAGATACGATCACGCGGTAGGGGACCCCGGTCCTGGAGTGCCGCTGGACCGACCCCTCGGAGAGGAAGTAGCCCAGGAACTCAAGCCAGTCGTCCATCCTGACGAGGATGGGTTCGGTGAGCCTCCCTTCGGCGTTTTGGTTCGCGAACTTGACGACGGGCGGGATCTCGTAGGTCTCCTGCCGTTCTCCTGTCCATACGGCGTTCTTCTTGAACCGCATCCGCTTGTGGATGGGGATCTCGTCCATGCGGATGAACCGGAACCCCTCCCACTCGTCGGCGCGCCGATTCAGGTTGACGTACATCCGGTGGTTCGGCGTGACCGCGAGGTCAACCTGCCGCGATTTGACGTAGTACAACTCTCCGTCGTACTCTGATACCACGAAATTGGACGGGGATGCGTACTCGAGCCTGCCGTCGGGAGAGAGGGTTGCGACGCGATCGTCTGCGGTTACGTCCCGAAAGAGTTTCCACCCACTCTCCGTGAGAACCTCGGTCTCGTCGTCGTAGCACTGCTGTTCCATCGCCTCGTGCAGCGCGCTCCGGTCCTCTTTCGCCATCTTGTCCATCTCGTCGACGGCGGCGATACCCATATCGGCGAGGACCAGCGCACCGGCCTCGAGCGTCCAGCGACCGTCGCCGAACTCGTCCTTGACAGCCGTCGCCGTCAACCCGGCGGACGTCGACGACTTCCCGCTCGTGTAAATTCCACGGGGCGAGAGTTTTACGACGTAGCGCAATATCTGGCTCTTTGCTATACCCGGGTCGCCGACCAGGAGGACGTGGACGTCGCCGCGGAGGCGGGAGCCGTCCGGCATCTCCTTTGCGATACCACCGAAGAGCTGGAGAGCGATCGCCTCCTTCACGTCGTCGGTCCCGTAGATCGTCGGCGCGATCGACCGGGCGATCTTCTTGTAGACCATCGGGTCACGGGCGAGTGCCATGATCTTCGCCTCGTCCTCCTCGGTGATCGAGACCTCTTCGAACTCCTTCTCGGCGATCTCGATCGAGTTACATTCAAGGTAGATGTCAAAGAGCGTGCTCTTCTGGCCGGAGTTGACCCGCTGCACCGACCGCAGGATGCCGTTCACCACCACCCGGTCGCCCGGCGAGACCATCCCGGTGAGGTCGTCGGTGACGTCGATATCGAGCGTCTGGGGCTGCTCGCCGCCCCGGAGCCCCTCGGGCGACTCCTGGATCCGGAGTTTCTGGGCGTCGACGAACCGGCACCGGTTCATGATCAGGTCGAGCCGGGTCTTCCTCTCGCAGTTCGGGCAGAAGTCGGGCTCATCGAACCGCCCGTAGCCCTGCGGGACCGGCTCAGTGTTCTTTCCGCAGGAACGGCACCGGAAAACCGCGCTGACGATCCGGGGGCGCACCTCCGTGGTCTTCCTGAGGATCCCCTCGATGCCGACGAATGTGTTGATCTGATCGGCCCTGATGTCCCGGACGTCGGTCTTCTGCGGCAGGTTCGTGAACCGGATATTGAGCTGCTCCGGGTCCTGGCTGTCCTTGAGTTTTAAGAGTTTGTTCTGGACGATCGCGTCCCGGATATCCCCGATGACCTTGCCGGGGTTCCGCAGGAGCTCGAATGCCAGTTTGTTGTTCAGGATCTTGCGGTAATCGATGATGAGCGACCGATTATGGGGATACTCGCGGGAGAGCTCGGCGAGCTCCCGCTTGTACTGTTTCTTTAAAAACTTCGTCCACTCACCGACGTTGTCGGTGACTTCGACGGTTACCTCTTCATCCACGGCTGGAATCCTCACCGGTTCTGCCCTGCAGCGAGGACGAACCGGGCGAGCAGCGCCTCCATCTGGATGTCGCTGCTTGCCCCTTCCGAGAGGCGGAAGTCGGTCTCACCGAGGGCATCGATCAGTCTCACTTTGAGCGTCCGGTCGATGTCGCGCTGGACGAGCGCCCGGTAGCACTGGTTAATCAGTTCGTTCGGGGCGATGCCCCGGCCGCGGGTCAGTTCGCTGAGCGCCAGCTCGGCCTCATCGAATCTTCCCGCTATCGAGAGGTCGAGGAGTTCGTCGATCTCCGCCGGACGTGCCGTCGCGGTGATCTGGTAGACCGTCTCCTCGTCGATGGCGGGCCGGATGATGGCAGCGCCCTGCAGGGCGTTGATCGCCTTCCTCATATCCCCGGAGGCCACGTAGACGATGGCGTCGAGCGCCCCCTCCGTGACGGTGAGGCCTTCGGTTGCCGCGATCCGCCGAACTTCCTCGATGACCGCTTCGCGGTCGAGCGGCCTGAACCGGTAGATGGCGCACCGGCTCTGGATGGGGTCGATGATCTTCGAGGAGTAGTTGCACGAGAGGATGAACCGGCAGGTCCGGGCGTAGGTCTCCATCGTCCGCCGGAGAGCCGCCTGCGCATCCGTCGTCAGCGCGTCCGCTTCGTCGAGGAAGAGGATCTTGAACGTCGCGCCGGCAAGCGGCGACGTCCGGGCGAACTCCTTGATCTGGTTTCTGACGACGTCGATGCCCCGCTCGTCGGAGGCGTTCATCTCGCGGAAGTTCGTCTGCCAGGAGTCGCCGAAGAACTCCCGCGCGAGCGCCACGGCGGCGGTGGTCTTCCCGATCCCCGCGCTGCCCGTGAAGAGGAGGTGCGGCAGGTTGCCGGTCTTCACGTACGATTGAAGACGCACCACGATATCCTTCTGTCCGACCATCTCGTCGAGTCTTCTGGGCCGATACTTCTCTATCCAGATGGTGTGGTTGTCGTCCATTTGCATAGGGTATTGGCGCTCGTGCATCGTAAAAGCATCGTTATCCTCTCTCCAGTGATCCTTTTTAGAGGGTTGAGGTGAATAAAATAGGTACAGAACTCTATGGAAATACCATGAGTTCGTGTGGAGTTCCGACCCGGCGGTACCCCGGGACCAGGACTCCTTTCGGAACGGACAGAAACGCATGGAACCTGCAGAACGGGTATTTGCACGAGACTTCTCCGCGGCGCGGCACACGGTGGACGCCGGGGGCGGCCGGGACGGCTCATACGTGGTGACGCCTGCCGGCGCCTGGTGTCGCCGCCTCTTCATCGTCGGGGCTCTCACCGAGCGTAAGGGAAGCGGCGACCTGATGCAGGCCCGGATCGCCGACCCCACCGGGACGTTCCGGATCACGGCGGACTGGCAGCGCCCGGACGCGGTCGAGACGCTCGACCGCATCGAACCGCCCGCCTTCGTCGCCGTCACCGGCCGGGCGACGCTCACCGGAACCGGCGAGAGAGCGCATGCAGCGGTAGACGCCGAGGCTATCAACGTGGTGAACCGCACCGTCCGCGACCTCTGGGTGCTCTCGACCGCCGGCGCGACCCTCGACCGGCTCGAAACGCTCGATAAGGCTCTCCGGGACGGCGGTGACGAGCGGGCCGCGACCGTCCTCCGGCTCTACGACACCACAGAGAAGGGTCTTCGGGAGATGGCCGGGATGGTTCGGACGGCGCTTGAGAGCGTCCGGCCCGATACCGCCCCCGATGAGATCGCGCCGGTCGTCGAGCGAGACCTCCTCCTTGCCGCCCTCGTGGACGAGGGAGGCGCCCGGGGCATCGCGGTCGAGGACGCCGTCGCCGCCGGGGTGCGGGCCGGCCTCTCCGCACGGGACGCGAAGCAGGCGCTCGAAGAACTCCTCGCCGAAGGGGAATGCTACCAGCCCGCATCGGGCATGATCAAACGTATCTGACACAATATGCACCTGCATTTTATTGAGAGCGGCCCGGCCCTTCTGGTCGAGCAGGACCGGCGCGTGCTGGTCGTCGCCGACCTGCACATGGGGATCGAGTCGGGCCTCGAACGTCACGGCGTCCACATCATGAGCCGGAGCGCCGCCCGGGTCGACCGGGTGGTCGCCTGCATCGAGGAGACAGAGCCCGACCTCCTCCTCCTCCTCGGCGACGTCAAGCACAACGTTCCGGTGACGAGCAGGCAGGAGTACCGGGAACTCCCCGGTGTCCTTGAGACGTTCCGCGACCACGTACCGATTTCCGTCGCCCCTGGAAACCATGACGGGGGTATCGGGCGGTTCCTCGAGCCAGGTGAACTCCTGCCCCCCGGCGGTGCGCTCGTCGACGGTGTCGGCTACCTCCACGGCCACACCCATCCCGCCCCCGAACTCTTCGGTCACCTCATCGTCCTCGGCCACCACCACCCGGTCGTCTCCCTGATAGATACCGTCGGGTGTGCCGCACGCGCCCGGCCGGCCTACCTCTACTCGGGGATCGACGGGCCGTGCCTCCTACAGGGGGCAGAGGCGCCTCCTGGAGATCGCACCCGGCTCCTCTTCGTCCCGGCCTTCAACGAGTTCGCGGGCGGGATCGATATCCAGCGGCTGCAGAAGAGCGGGCTCGGCCCCCTCTCCCGGTGCATAAACAGAACGACTGCGGAGGTGTTTTTAGCAGATGGCACATACGTCGGCTCCCCGGCCACGCTCTGCCCCGCAGACGACCGCTGACCTCCTCGATCCGAGGGTGCGGGAGGTCGCCCGGCGGCGCGGATTTACCGGGCTCTCCGAGGCCCAGGAGCAGGCCATCCCGCTGCTGCTCGAAGGCAGAAACCTCATCCTGGTGGCACCGACCGGCACGGGTAAGACTGAGAGTGCGATGCTCCCGGTCTTCGACCGGCTCCTTGAGACCACCGGCCCGGGATTCAAGGCGCTCTACGTAACACCGCTCCGGTCCTTAAACCGGGACATCCTCACCCGGATGGAGTGGTGGTGCCGGGAACTCGGGCTCTCGGTCGGCGTCCGGCACGGGGATACGCCGCAGAACGAGCGGCGGAAGCAGGCGCTCAACCCGCCTGACCTCCTCATCACCACGCCGGAGTCCCTGCAGGCGATCTTCATGGGCAAACGCCTCCGGGAGCATCTCAGGCATATACGGTACGTCATCATCGACGAGATCCACGAGCTCGCCGACAGCAAGCGGGGAGCGCAACTCGCGGTAGGGCTCGAACGCCTGGCCGCCTACACGGGGGAGTTCCAGCGGATCGGCCTCTCGGCGACCGTCGGAAATCCCGACGAGATTGGCCGGTTCCTTTGCGGGTCCCGACCGTTCTCGCTCGTCGAGGTGCCGGTGGCGAACAGCCTCGACATCAGCGTCCGGTTTGCCGGGGAAGACTTCGCCGCCCAGACACGGGCCGTCGGGAAGTGCCTGGACGCGCCCGGCTCGACCCTCGTCTTCGTCAACACCCGGGTGACCGCCGAGGCCCTCGGCCACCAGCTCTATCCCCGCGGGGACGTTGAGGTCCACCACGGCTCGCTCTCGCGGGACGTCAGGGTCGACGCCGAGGAGCGGTTCCGGATGGGCGAGATCCGGACGCTGATTGCCACATCCTCGATGGAGCTCGGGATCGATATCGGGCATATCGAACACGTCGTCCAGTTCGGATCGCCCCGCCAGGTCTCGCGCCTGGTGCAGCGGGTCGGCCGGGCCGGCCACCACCTCGATACCATCTCGCGCGGCACCGTCCTTGCGACGGGGTTTGACGACCTCCTGGAGTCGTTCGTGATCGCACGTCGGGCAAGAGCGAACGAGTGCGAGCGGATCGTCCCGCCCGCCGACGCCGCCGATGTCCTGGCAAACCAGGTGGCGGCGATCGCGGTCGAGTACGGGGAGATCGAGGTCTCCCGCGTCCGGGAGATGATCGAACGGTCGGGCGTCTTTACCGGGTGCGGGCCACTTCTTGACGATGTCTGCCGCCAGATGGCGGAGCACCGGCTGATCCGGCTCGACGGGACCCGGATCATCCGGACGGGACGGGCCCGGCGTTACCTCATCGAGAACCTCTCGATGATCCACGACGAGCGGAAGATGGAGATCTTCGATATCGTCTCGCGCCGGACGGTCGGGACGCTCGACGAGTCGTTCGTCCTCGGGTGGATGCACACCGGGGCGGTCTTCATCACCAAGGGCCAGCTCTGGCGGGTGCTCGATATGGAGGGAGGCAAGATCACGGTCGAGCCGGCCACGAAGGCGAAGGGGGAGGTCCCGTCATGGGAAGGTGAGCAGATCCCGGTGCCGTTCGCCGTTGCCCGGGAGGTCGGGGCGCTCCGGAGGACCCGGACATTCGACCGGTACTCGGATCTCCCTCCCGCCATCGCTTACGCGGAGCGGTGGATTGCCCGGATGGACGAGGGCAACTACCCGGTCCCTTCGGACCAACTTGTCACCATCGAGAACACGGACGAGGGAGTAGTCTGCAACGTCTGCGGGGGGCATAAGGCGAACGAAGCACTGGCCCGAGCGCTCTCGGTCCTCCTCTCAGCCCGCTACGGGACGGCCGTCGGGATCGAGGTCGGCGCCTACCGGTTCCTCCTCCGCCTGCCTAATAACGTCCGCTCACTGGAGGTGCAGGAGACCATAGCCGCGCTCGAACCTGCGCATCTCCCGGGGATCCTGAAACTCGCCCTGAAACGGACGGCGCTCTTCAAGTGGAAACTGGTGCAGGTGGCAAAGAAGTTCGGCGCCATCGATGCGGATGCCGACTACGAGCGGTTCAGCATTCACCGGCTCATCGACCTCTTCGACGGGACCGTCATTGCGTCCGAGGCCTACCGTGAGCTCTTCAGCAACTCGATGGACGTGGATGCGGCGCAGGAGATCCTCTCAGGCCTCCGCGACGGCCGGATCGCCGTCACCACCGGGCGGTTAAGCCCGCTCGGGAGCGAGGGGCTCTCCTCCTCGCGGGATATGATCCCGCCGCCGATGGTCGACCAGGCGGTTATCGGGACGCTGATGCGGCGCCTTGAGAAGGAGAACGTCGTCCTCTTCTGCATGAACTGCCGGAAGTGGAAGAGCCGGACCGTCGTCGAGCGGGTCCCCGACCGCCCGCAGTGCCCGCTCTGCAGCGCCCGCCTCATCGCGGCGTTAAAACCCTGGGACGAGCAGCTCATTCCTGCTATGAGGAAAAAGGACAAGTCCGAGGAAGAACGAGCGATCGAGATTCGATTCCTCCGGAACGCGAACATCGTCCTCTCCAGCGGCAAGAAGGCGGTGACCGCCCTCGCCGCGAAGGGTGTTGGCCCGGAGGCAGCGTCCCGGATCCTCGCGACCCTCTCCGAAGGGGACGCCTTCTACCGGGAGATCCTCAAAGCCGAGCGGAACTATGTGAAGACGCATCGGTTCTGGTGAGCGACGGGCCCGAAACCCAAAGGGTTTCGGGGCCGGAGCTTGAGAAAACGCGAAGCGTTTTCGAGTAGCGACGGTTCATAGAACCGGAGGGTTTCGGGGCCGGAGCTTGAGAAAACGCGAAGCGTTTTCGAGTAGCGACAGTTCATAGAACCGGAGGGTTTCGGGGCCGGAGCTTGAGAAAACGCGAAGCGTTTT
>OFEK01000115.1_pt1 | contig 115074 bp, 94 predicted proteins | sample 1521131 | NCBI WGS metagenome assembly OFEK01 (sample SAMN05720209, study PRJEB24109) | activated sludge metagenome | isolation source: Anaerobic digester | place: China | collected 2015-12-16 | reverse complement strand
ATCCTTATGGATATGTTTTAGTCGCTCCAGTGGCTAATAAAGCTAGTGCTTTTTATGGCAAAACATTCATTCAGGGTGCTACTGGTGGTATATCCAATAGTGGAACATCAATAGTTATTAAGGATCCTAATGGCATCACAGTAGATACAGTGAGATATTACACTACTGCTCCGTGGCCTACAGATGCTAATGCTAATGGCTATAGTTTGAGCTTATGTGATCCTAGTTTAGATAATAATGATGGAGCTAATTGGTCATTAGGTACTAGACCTTTTACCATAGTAAATGGTAAAATGGTTTATGCTGACCCAGGTGAAGGCTGCTATGTAGCTCCAGATACTATCCCACCTACGATGATATCTGCAGAAGCTATTAGCGATACACAAGCTAAAATAGCATTTTCTGAGCCAGTAGATGCTACAGCTGAGAATGTAAATAATTATTCCATTACTCTTGGAGTGAGTTCTGCAGTTAGATTAACTGGGTTAGATTCTGTGCTTATCACCTTTACTCAACCATTAGTGCCAAATACTGAATATCAGCTTTGTGCTAGTGGCATCCAAGATTTAGCTGGCAATGCTATGACATCATCACAATGTGATAACATAGAATGGATAACTACACAACCACAAGATACTATCCCACCACAACCATTAAATGCATGGTTAGAGAATTTAAGTGAAGTAAAAGTGTCCTTCAATGAGCCAGTAGATGCTAGTGCAGAAAATATTGCTAACTATACAGGTATAAATGTAGCTACTGCTACTAGAAATACCACATTAGATACTGTAACTTTGACACTTTCTACACCTATACCTAATGCTACTCCTACTACTATGTACGTGAGCAATATCAGTGATACCGCTGGTAATGTGAATACCAATGTTTATGAATTTACTTTATTTATGGATACAGTTGCGCATACTCCTAATTGGGTAATCACTGAGATAATGTACAATCCTCCTGAAAGTGGTATTGATAGTTTAGAATTTATTGAAATTAAGAACAATACTGCTTTTACAATGAATTTCAAAGATTATACATTGAAATATGGTACTACTTCACACACTTTTACAGAAGATTTATTTGTAGATCCTTATGGATATGTTTTAGTTGCTCCAGTAGCTAATAAAGCTAGTGCTTTTTATGGTAAAACATTCATTCAAGGCTCTAATATTGGAATAACCAATGGTGGAACATCAATAGTCATTAAAGATCCTAATGGCATCACAGTAGACACAGTGAGATATTACACTACTGCTCCATGGCCTACAGATGCTAATGCTAATGGCTATAGTCTGAGTTTATGTGATCCTAGTTTAGATAATAATGATGGAGCTAATTGGTCCTTAGGTACTAGACCTTTTACCATAGTAAATGGTAAAATGGTTTATGCTGATCCTGGTGAAGGTTGCTATGTGGCTCCAGATACTATCCCACCTACACCCCTTAATGCATGGGCTACTTCTTATACTACAGTTAAAATTTCTTTTGATGAACCAGTAAATAATAGTGCAGAAAATATAAATAATTATAGTGGCCTAGATATATCTACTGCTACTAGAAATACTACTCATGATACAGTAACACTTACTTTAGCTACACCATTACAAAATGCAGTTCATTATACTTTATCTATCACTAATATTGCAGATGAGGCAGGTAATATTAACTCTAATATATATGATTTTGATATTTCTATTGACCTATCAGCTCCAAATATTGTTATTACTGAAATCATGTACAATCCTCCTGAAAGTGGTACTGATAGTTTAGAATTTATTGAGTTATACAATAATGATACTTATACAATAGATATGAAAGAGTATACGTTAACATATGGTGCTAATACATTTACTTTCCCAGACGGTATAACAATAGCACCTAATGCATTTTTAATAATAGCACCTAATTCTACTGCAGTTAATAACTTTTATGGAGTAAATGCTATACAAGGTTCAACTGCTGGCATCCCAAATACTGGCACTGCTATAGCACTTAAAACTCCATACGGTGTGGTAGTAGATACATTGACATTTGGAAGTGGTACTCCTTGGCCTACTGACGCTAATGGACAGGGGCCATCTCTTACATTGTGTGATCCTAATTCAGATAATACTGATCCTACTAATTGGTCTTTAAGCGATCATGAGTATAATATTATAAATGGATATATGGTAAAAGCTGATCCTAACTCTCTATGTATAATAGATAATGTTGCTAATTTCAATAAAGAAATTATAAATATTTATCCAAATCCTGCTTCTGATAAAGTATTTATTAACACTAATAAAACTATAAACTCTATCGTAATTTATGATATTTTAGGTAATCAAGTGGCTCATTATGAACAAGTTAATAATAATCAATATACACTAGATGTTAATAATTTATTAGCACAAATTTATATTGTAAAAATAGTCTTTGTAGATAATAGCATTGTTAATAAAAAATTAATTATAGAATAAAAAATTAATGAGAGATTTCGTAATTGTGGATGTAGAAACTACTGGCGGGAAGCCCGGAGCTTCCCGCATCACTGATATAGCAATAGTATTTATTAAAAATAATTGTATCAATGGGCATTATTCCACTTTAGTAAATCCTAATAGAGAAATTGATCAATATGTTCAAAAAATTACTCATATTACTAATAATATGGTAAGGAATGCACCTAAGTTTTATCAAATTGCTGAAGAGATTGATTTTCTCACTAACAATTGCATACTTGTCGGACATAATATTAGGTTTGATTACTCTATGATTAGAAGCGAATTTAATAGACTTGGCATAAATTACGAACGCGAAACGATAGATACTATAAGCATGGCTAGAAAAGCATTACCAGAGCTATCTCTTTATAATTTAGATGCTGTTACTAAATATTTGGATATTGAAATAAATAATAGACATAGAGCATTAGGTGATGCAGAAGCCACAGCCAAATTATTTTTGCAATTATATGATATGTGCAATTATAATCTAGAAAACTCTCTAAAGATTCCTTATCATTTTGATGAATAGTTAAAAAATAATATTTTTCACTTTTTAACATTGATAATTATCACAATTATTAATTTAGGGAAATTAATAATTTACTTTTGTTAAATAAAAATTAACCCCCAAATATATATTATTATGAGTATGTTTTGTTTTCAATGCCAAGAGACAGCCAAAGGAACAGGTTGCACAGTCAATGGCGTTTGCGGAAAAAAAGACGATTTAGCTAGGCGAATGGATGTATTGATATATCTTTGCAAAGGCATATCTACCTTATCAATAGAACTAAATGATAAAGGAATAGCTACGCCAGAAGTGAATCCTTTTATACTAAATAGTCTTTTCCAAACTATAACAAATGCAAATTTTGATAAATCAGCTATAACAAATAGCATTTATCGTGGATTAGAACTGAAAAGAAAATTATTAAAATTAGCAAAAGAAAATGGTGTAGATATTAGTAAATTACCTGAAGCTGCTACCTGGGATGCTAATACTGAAGCAGAGATAGAAGCTAAAGAAACTGAAGTAGGAGTTTTAACTACTAAAGATGAAGATATTCGTTCACTAAGAGAATTAATAGTTTATGGAGTAAAAGGTATGGCAGCATATGCAGAGCATGCTCATAATCTAGGTTTCGTAGATGAAGATATTTATAATTTTATGAAAAAAGCCTTAGCTTCTACACTTGATAATTCATTATCTATAAATGATTTAATAAATTTAGTATTGCAAACAGGTGAATACGGTGTAAAAACTATGGCTTTATTAGACAAAGCTAATACCACTAAATATGGCAATCCAGAAATAACTAAAGTAGATCTAGGTGTTAGAAATAATCCTGGTATTTTGATTTCTGGTCATGATCTGAGAGACCTAGAAGATTTATTAATACAAACTGAAGGTACAGGAATAGATGTTTACACACACAGTGAAATGCTACCTGCACATTATTATCCATTTTTTAAAAAATTTAAACATTTTGCAGGAAATTATGGTAATGCATGGTGGAAACAACGTGATGAATTTGAAACTTTTAATGGACCTATACTTTTCACTACCAACTGCATAGTGCCACCTTTCGAAAAAGCTACTTACAAAGATAGGATTTACACTACTGGATCTGCTGGTTTAGATGGTGCTACACATATAGCTAATAGAGAAAATGGTAAAATGAAAGATTTCTCTACTATAATAGAACATGCAAAACGCTGCAATCCACCTCAAGCTATAGAACAAGGAGAACTTATAGGCGGCTTTGCTCACAACCAAGTGATAGCATTAGCAGATAAAATCGTAGATGCTGTCAATTCTGGTAAAATCAAAAAATTTGTAGTAATGGCTGGATGTGATGGCAGACTAAAAAGTAGAGAGTATTACACAGAGTTTGCAGAGAAACTACCTAAAGATACTGTGATATTGACAGCTGGATGTGCAAAATATCGTTACAATAAATTAAATTTAGGTGATATAGATGGCATACCACGTGTATTAGATGCTGGGCAATGTAATGATTCATATTCTTTAGCTGTTATAGCTTTGACACTGAAAGACGTCTTTAAGGTTGATAATATTAATGAACTACCAATAATTTACAATATAGCTTGGTATGAGCAAAAAGCTGTCATCGTTTTACTAGCATTGCTATATTTAGGTGTAAAAAATATTCATTTAGGTCCTACCCTGCCAGCTTTCTTATCTCCAAATGTACTAAAAGTATTAGTAGAGAACTTTAACATTAGCACCATCAGTACTGCTGATGAAGATATTAAAATGTTTTTCCCAAATTAAATAATAATAACAATTATGGAATCAGCTTTTTCACCAGAAAAAATATATGAATTAAAAGAAAGCATAGTATATGCAGAAGGTTCTGTCGTTAGTAAAATTGTTAGCAAAACTAACGGTGGAAACGTAACTCTCTTTGCTTTTGATAAAGATCAATTCTTAAGCGAGCACACTGCCCCATTCGATGCTATTGTGATAGTAATAGATGGTCGCGGCAAAATTACTATAAATAAAAAAGATTATACATTAGCAGAAAATGAAATGATAATAATGCCTGCTAATATACCACATGCTGTCTATGGCATTGAGAAGTTTAAGATGCTTCTGATAATGCTAAAAGATTAAAATAAATGACGCTATTTTAATATAGCCTTATTAAAAAATCCTAGATTATAAATATATTAGAAATATTAACTATTTTTTGAGTTCAAAGATTAATATGTCTAATTATGTATGATTTAATAACTATATGTTATATGTGATTTAGCTTTTATAAACTTCTCATACATCTTTTAAATATTTCTAAAAATATCCCATATTTATAGAATAGGACCTAATTTATTAATTAGTATTGGTTTATTACAAATATTGTATAAACTTTTAGTGTAGAATATTTAAATTTAATTTTTATTCTTATAATTGTTAATGTTAAGAAGCTCTAAAAAATATTAAAATATGTTATTTATTCTGTAATGCTGTTTTAAAGATTTTCTCTAACTGTTTTTGGTCTACATCTGTTAGTTTGTTAATGTACAGGCAACCAACACCGGTTTTATATTTTCCTAGAGTTAGCAATAATTCCTTTTGTTCATTAACATCAATATTTAAGTATAAACTAATGATAGCTTTTCTAGGTGATAACCCAATGATAAACCAATCTACTTCTCTACCTGTTTTAGGACTTTTATACCTTTTATTTCCGAAACCTATGATAGCATTACCCCACATTTTTGGTTCTTCACCAGTAATGTTTTTCATCATTTCAATAATAGCAATACTATCTGCACGTTGTTGTTCATTAACCAATGTGTTAATAAATTCATAAACACTTGCAGTGGTTTGCTGAGTTTTTATTTTTGCTACCTTACTCATACTTTTTATTATTTATTTTATGCAATTGAACTGTTTTTACTACAAATTAGTTTTTTAAATTATAAATAAGCTTATAACCTAAATTTATTTATTAAAAATTTTTAAAATAGACAAAAATAATTTAGTTTAAACATTTTGCTTAAACCATTAAACTTCTATACTTTCACTCCACTAGCATTCATCAAAAAAATTATTTTTAAAACATTTAATTAATTATGTCTTTTTCAAATATTTATCTAACCAGCCAAAAAATTCTCTTTGCCACAAAATACCATTCTGAGGTTTCAGAATCCAGTGATTTTCGTCAGGAAAAACAACCAGCTTAGCAGGAATATTCCTTAGACGAGCAGCCTGAAAAGCCTGCAAACCTTGAGTATAGCTAATGCGAAAATCATTTTCGCCATGCATCACGAGTATAGGAGTATCCCATTTATCTACTAGCCTATGTGGAGAGTTAGCATATGAACGTTGTGCAATTTTATTATTTTTATCCCAATAAGGACCACCTAGATCCCAATTAACAAACCAATATTCGTCAGTTTCTAAATATTGACTTTCTAGATTAAACATACCAGAATGAGCAATAAAAGCCTTAAATCTTTTGTTATGCACACCAGCTAAATAATACACAGAATAACCACCATAGCTTGCTCCAACAGCCCCTAAGGCATCTTTATCTACATATGGTGCAGTAGCGAAAGTATCTATAGCTGTCAAATAATCTTGAATATTCAATCCACTATAATCGCCACTAATCTGCTCTAACCATTCCATACCAAATCCAGGTAAACCTCTACGATTAGGTGCTACCACAATATATCCATTTGCTGCCATTAATTGAAAATTCCATCTATAACTCCAGAATTGGCCTACCATACTCTGTGGACCTCCCTCACAATATAATATGGCGGGATATTTTTTAGTACTATCGAAATTTGGTGGATATATTACCCAAACAAGCATTTTTTTCTTATCTACTGTATTAATCCAATATGGACGTACCTCTCCCATCTTTAATTGATCTAACCAATATTTATTAATAAAGGATATTTCATTTTCTTTACCATTTAATGGATCTATCATATAGATTTCATCGGGTTTAGACATAGATTGTTTGATACCTATTATGCCTTGTTTAGATATTAAAAAGTCATTATAATTATGTGTACCACTGGTTATAGCTATAGGTTTCTTTTGATAAATATCTACCAAATATATTTGCTGAGTACCATGCCATGGACTGATGAAATGGAGGAAATTACCATCTGTAGACCATTTCAGATTAGTAGTATGAGTTTCATAATCCATTACTGCCTCCCACATGGTATCTTTAGTAAAATCATATATAAATGGTCTAATACGATCAGATTCATAACCTTCGCGCTCCATACTCTCCCAAGCTATTTTTTTGCCATCAGGACTGAAAACAGGATTTTGGTCGTAGCCTAGCATTCCCTCTGTTAGATTAATAAGTTTATTTTTCAGCAGATCATATATATAAATGTCTGAATTAGTAGACAAAGCATAGTCTCTGCCCATCATAGCTTTAGCAGTGAAAGCTATTTGGTTACCATTAGGATGCCAATTAATTTGTTCATTGCCAGCAAATGGATATAATGGACATTCGTAGGTCTGATGCTCCATTACATCTTGTCCGATGGTATCTATTTTTTCAGCATAATTAGCTATAAATAGATGAGAAAAAGATTTCACCCATTGATCCCAATGTCTTGGTAGTAGATCTTCATATATTCTAGCATTTGCTTTTGGTAAATCGGGATAAATGTCTTGAGGATCAGGTATTATTTTTACGTCTTTAAAAAAAGCAATGTGTTTTTGATCTGGAGCGTATTCGAACCCATTGATACCACCTTTGATAAATGATATTTGTACTGTTTTGCTACCATCTATATTCATTTCGAATAATTGCATTTCTCCATTATCATCTGGATAAAGATAACCTATTTTTTGTCCATCAGGACGCCACCTAGCATTATATTCGCTTTTTGGTGTAGAAGTGATTTTTTGTCTTTTTTTGTCATTTAGATTTATTATATACAGCTCTCTATTACCTTTGTTTTCATGCCAATCATACCAAGTAACACCGAAAAGCAATTTATCCTTGTTAGGTGAAATCTGCATTTCGGAGATGCGTCCCAGGTACCACAGTTTTTCAGGTGTCAAAATATTAGACTCAAACTTTAAACTATCTGGACCAATGATTTTTTCTGTTGTTTTAGCTTTTTTACAAGAAATAAGTAGTGATGTAAGGCATAATAATAAAACTATAAATTGTTGTTTTTTCATAAAAATATTTTTTAAACATCAAAAATAGGAATATTTTTTTTAAATATAAAAATAGAAATTACAAATTTTTTGATTTTTATACTTATTATATCTTTAAAAATATAATTTGTTTAAAAGAAATATTCCAATTATTTTTGCACTAATTAAAATTGATAATGTTAATAAGGTTTTTTTATACAATTGGTATTTATATTTATGGTTTTATTATTAATATAGGTGCTATTTTGGGCCATAAAAAAGCAAAATTATGGACAAGGGGCAGAAAGTTACAAAAGGATATTTATGCTAAATTATCCCCTGCAGACAGATGGATTTGGATACATGTATCATCATTAGGAGAGTTTGAGCAAGCAAGGCCTGTCATAGATCAATTGCACATTAAATATTCAAATCATAAAATTTTATTAACATTTTTTTCTCCTTCAGGTTATGAAATTAGAAAAGATTATCCTAATGTAGATATGGTTTTATATTTACCATTAGACATTCCTAAAAATATCAAAAGATTCATATCTGCTTTTTTACCTGAATTAGCTATTTTTGTCAAATATGATTTTTGGTTTAATTATTTGTATTATTTGAAAAAAAATCATATACCTACCATCTTAATCTCAGCTAACTTTAGACCTAATCAGTATTTTTTTAAGTGGTATGGGGTGTATATGAGACGATACCTAAAATATTTTGATTACATTTTTGTACAAAATAATATTTCTAAATTTTTACTAGAAAAATATCTAATATTAAATGTTACTGTTTGTGGAGATACTAGGTTTGATAGAGTTTATGAGATAGCTAATAATCCAGTTTATTTCCCACAAATAGAAAATTTTATTGATAATCGTTTTGTATACATGGCGGGTAGTAGCTGGGAAGAAGATGAGAAATATATTGCTCAGGCTTTAAAAAAATTCCCAGATTGGTGCTATATCATAGCTCCACACGAGATACATAAAGAACGAATAAATAACCTGAAAAAAAACCTGCCATCAAATGCTGTAACTTATTCAGAATTAACTGCTCCAAATTTCGATATTTCAAAAATACAAAATTCGAATGTTTTGATAATAGATACAATAGGAATTTTGTCAAATTTATATAGATATGCAGATATTGTGCATATAGGAAATGGTTTTGGTAAAGGTATACATAATATTTTAGAAGCTGCCGTTTATGGTAAGCCTATAATATTTGGACCTAATTATAAAAAATTCCAAGAAGCAGTAGATTTGGTAAATTTACATGGAGCATTTAGTTTTGATAATATTAATCAATATTTTGATATTTTAAATAATTTATATAATGATAAATCATTTTATAGTACTGCCTCTGAAGTATGTAAAAATTACATAGAATCTAATGTAGGAGCTACTAATATTATTTTAAAATACATTGATGATAAATTAAAAGAAACTTGGTAAAAAAGCAACTAATTTAAAACAACCAGAAATTTAAAAAACATATGAAACACATTAACGAAATTGCAGAAAGTATAGGAATACCATTAGAGGATTTAGAACTTTACGGCAAATATAAAGCCAAAATACCATTTAGGCTAATAGATAACGATAGAGTTAAACAATCAAAATTAGTCTTAGTTACAGCTATTACACCTACACCAGCAGGAGAAGGTAAAACTACAACATCGATTAGTCTGTCTATGGCACTAAATAGAATTGGTAAAAAATCTATTGTTGCTCTTAGAGAGCCCTCATTAGGACCTGTTTTTGGCATCAAAGGTGGTGCTACTGGTGGAGGTAAAAGTCAAGTATTACCTATAGATGATATTAATTTACTTTTCACTGGTGATATTCCTGCTATTGAGAGAGCTAATAATCTATTATCTACTTTAATAGATAATAATTTACAAAGTAAAAATCGAAATTTAAAGTTAGACCCACGTAACATTTTCTGGCATCGAGTAATGGATATGAATGATAGATCATTACGTAATATTGTAATTGGGTTAGGAGGTATTTCTAATGGTATGCCTAGAGAATCTTCATTTGACATTACAGCAGCTAGTGAAGTAATGGCAATACTAGGTATGACTGATAGCATTAGCGATTTGAAACAACGTTTAGCAAATATTTTTGTTGGATTAACGTATGATAAAAGTCCCATTTTTGCTAGAGATTTAAATGCTCAAGGAGCAATGGCTGCTTTACTAAAAGATGCAATTAATCCCAATTTAGTACAAACTACAGATGGTACACCAGCTATAATTCATTGTGGACCATTTGCTAATATTGCACAAGGTACTAATAGCATATTAGCTACTAAAATGGCAATGACATATAGCGATGTAGTTGTTACAGAGGCAGGATTCGGTTCAGACCTTGGTGCAGAAAAATTCTTTGATATCAAATGTCATCAATTCGGATTAATGCCTAATGCAGTAGTTATAGTAGTAACTATTCGTGCTTTGAAATATCATGGCGGCGCTACTAAAGAAGAATTTGCTATTCCTAATGTTGAACTTGTAAAAAAAGGTCTTGCTAATTTAGATAAACACATCGAAAATATGATGATGTATAACTTTAAACCTGTTGTAGCATTAAATAAATTTGATACTGATTCAGAAGAAGAAATCGATATTGTTAGACAACGATGTAAAGAATATGAAGTAATGATGTCTATAAATGAAGGATTTGCCAAAGGGAGTGAAGGTGCTATTGATTTAGCTGAAAAAGTTGTACAAAGCATTAACTATTGTCCAAATTGTTTCAGACCAATATATAAATATGAACAACCTATTGAAAAGAAAATTGAGATAATTAGTAAAAATATCTATGGTGCTAAAGATATAGAGTTCTCCCTGAAAGCCAGGAAAGATTTAGATTTAATAAAGAAGTTGAATTTAGAAAAATTACCTGTATGCATTGCTAAAACTCAGTATTCTCTTTCTGATAATCCAGATTTGAGAGGTAGACCTAAAGATTTTATATTAAACATAAGAGAAATAGAAATATCTTCGGGTGCTGGATTTGTAGTTCCCATTGCAGGAACCATCATGCGCATGCCAGGGTTACCAGATGTACCTTCTGCAGAAAAAATTGATATCGATGATGATGGCGTTATCTATGGAATAAGCTAATAAAAATCTAAAATGCTAGCAAAGCACTAACGAGATTATAAGCTCCGTCATAAATTTCTGCTATATTAGACTCTAGCATATAACATGGTGTAGTAACTATTTTGTTCTCGTAATCTATTACTACCTCTGTTTTGTTAGAATTTTTATGCTTTGCACCAAATGTATAGATATCTTTTGCTGTTTTAGAATCTTGACCAATAGTTACTAAAGAGTCTGGTATTAATTTAGCTATTATAACTGGAGCAATGCACATAGCACCAATAGGTTTTCGGGACTTGTAGAAATCTAATATTACTCTTTCGACTTCATTATCTACTGACATTTTTTCACCATCTATAGCATAAGTGCTTAAATTTTTTGCAGCACCGAATCCACCTGGTAATATTAAAATATCGAAATCTTTAGCTTGCAAAAGTTTTAAATCTTTTACATTACCTCTAGCGATACGTGCAGATTCTACAAGTACATTTCTTTTTTCATTTGTTTCTTCACCAGTTAGATGATTTACTACATGATATTGTTCTTTATTAGGAGCAAAAAGCTCAAAATCAAACCCTAATTTTTTAATAGCTAACATGACCATCGTGGATTCATGTATTTCTGATCCATCATAAACTCCACATCCTGATAAAATTATTGCAAATTTTTTCATAATTTTTTTCTAACAAAATTAAAATATTAATTTATAAATACCATCTTTAATTTTAAGAAATTAAAACATTAAAGATTATTTTTATAAAAAATACGAAAATCATTTAGTAGATAAATAATGGTTCTATAAGGTTTATTGTGGGTAAAGTTAAAGATGGTAATTTCATAAAACATAGCAATTCAGTTTTTTATAAATTTATTTTTTTCAAAGTTTCTAAAGATGTTTCGTTCATGCGAATGAAAGGTAGGTGGTGATAGACTTATAAATAGTGATATTGGGTAAAACAGGGGTTTATCCAAGTGTGAGCGAGGGCTGATGTAACATAAAATATGTTAGACTTATTGATTATATATAATTTTAAAATATTTTATTATTTTTGTCAAAAATTTTTTATCATGGATAAATTACTAAAAAATTCAAAAGAATACCTCGCTCTACCTAAAGACCACAAACGTGATTTCCTCGATCAGCTTTATCAATTTCTAATTGATGACCATGCTACAGTAGTAGATTATCAAAAGCTAAAAATCAAATCTACAGCAGCCATCTGTCCAAACTGTAAAAGTGAAAACGTTATCAAAGCTGGTACACGAAAAGGTAGACAGATATACAGATGCAAAAATTGTAGATATCAATTCAGCGAAACAGCACGTACCTTTGTATATCGTATGCGCAAATATCCATTGATGTTAGACTACTTACGCTGTATGCTCGAGGGTAAAAGCTTAAGAGCTTGTGCTGATGAAGTGGGTATTTGCTTAAAAACAAGTTTTCGATGGAGGCATAGAATATTAGCAGCATTGAGATCATTTGAAGGAGGTATTAGCTTCTCTGGCATAGTAGAGGCAGATGAATTGCTAATGCAATATTCAGAAAAAGGAAGGAAATACAAAAGCAGAGAAGAATATGAAAAAGCAAAGAAGAAGCGACATCCCAAGGTAGCAGTATTAGTAATAACAGACAGAGAAGGAAATTTACTTTTCAAACATGTAGGAGATAAAAAAGTTAAGAATGAGCAATTGAAAAAAGAACTAAATAATAGGATCACAGAGAGTAATCTATTATGTGTAAAGCCTAAAAAGGAATTCAAAAAGGCTGTAAAAGATATTAATAGTAAAAAAGTAATAGTGAACAAAAAGCAATTAAAGAGAGGTTTATACAGTGTAGAGATAGTGGAGAGCAAGATAGACAATTTTAAAAAATGGCTGATTAGGTTCCATGGAGTGGCTACGAAGTACTTACAGAGCTATTTGATGTGGTTCGTTGTGATGAATAAGTACCTAAAAGATATTATAGAGCCAGACATTGGTAGGTTGCTAAACTTGTCATCGCACGACAGATGGGCGTGGGACAAGTATTGGAAATTAATGAAATTAAAATATAAATAATAGCAATTAAGTCTAACAAAATATTAATTCAACAAACCCCATCTCCTCTTTCCCTCAAACACATGTTTATAAAAGCTTATTAATTATTCGAAAAAGTATTCGTTACAATATATTATTTGTTTAAATTTCTTAATAATACAATTTTTCCAAAATTCTATTGTCCATAAAAAACATTATAGAACCAAATATTATTTATCAATTTTCTTTAAAACGTTTATCAAAATGTCAAAGGTCCTTTTTACTGATGGTATTAGTAATCTTTCATCAGGACTATGCACACCTTTCATCTCTGGACCTATTGATACCATTTCTAAACCAGGAAATTTTTCACTAAAAAGACCACATTCCAAACCTGCATGTATAGCTCTAATGACAGGTTTTTTATTTAAAACTTTTTCAGTTTCTTCAGCAACTAATTTCAGTAAATAACTTTCAGGATTTGGTGTCCAACCTGGGTATCCATCGTTAACTTTTACATTAGCCTGTGCTAACTCAAAAGCTGATTTTACCTTATTACAAATATTTTCCTTAGCAGATTCTAATGAACTACGTTGACTTGTGGTAATTATATAATGCTCATCTTGTTTTTTAATACTTGCTAAGTTAGTAGAGGTTTCTACGAAATCTGGTATATCTTGTGACCATGCAAACACTCCATGAGGTAAAACATATATTAAACGAATTAGTCTAAATGCCATCTCTCTATCTAACCATTTATTAGTAATATCTTTTTTTGTAATTGTAATTTTAACACCAGGATCACTGATTTTAAGTTCAGTTTTGAATATATTTTGATAATCTATAACAATATTTTTTATTTTATTATAATCATCTTCGTTATCATAACAAAGCACTGCTGTAGCTTCTCGTGGTATAGCATTATGTAAATTGCCTCCTTCGATGTTTACTAGTTGTATTGTTTCATTACTATTTAATAAATCATAAACAATTCTTGTTAATAATTTTATGGCATTGCCACGTTTTTTTTCGATATCATCTCCAGAGTGCCCCCCTTGTAGCCCAGAAACAAAAACTTCTACACTATTTTTTTCTTGTCCACTCTGGTATTTTATAAGTAAAAAACCAAGGGTATTTTTACCGCCAGCACAACCGATAAAAATTTGTCCTTCATCTTCACTATCGAGGTTTATAAGATATTTACTTCTAATCATATCCTTTTCTAATCCATTAGCACCAGTGAGGCCAGTTTCTTCATCTACTGTGAAAAGGCATTCAATGGGACCTATCCCTTCAATATCACTATCCAAAATAGCTAATTGCATAGCTACACCTATCCCATCATCTGCGCCTAAAGTGGTACCTTTAGCTTTTACCCACTCTCCATCTATATAAGGTTCTATAGGATCTTTTAAAAAGTCTTTGTCAACATCATTATTTTTTTCACAAACCATATCTACGTGACACTGCAGAGCAACCATAGGTTTATTTTCACCGCCTTTACTTGCAGGTTTCCGAATTACAATATTATTTACTCTGTCTTTTTTATATTCTAAATTTTTAGACTTAGCAAAATTTTCTAAATATGCTATAATTTTATCTTCATTTTTAGAAGGTCTAGGTATTTGGGTGATTTCATAAAAATATTGCCATACCTTGTGTGGTTCAAAATTTATAAATGGATTATTCATAATAAAAATTTTTTACGAAGATAAAGAATAAAATTGTAAAAAATAAAAAATTATTTTAAAAATATAATAAAGGATACTGGAAAATATTGTATATAATCTCCAAGAGCACTTCTCCCAAGGCAAACAACTCAACTTAGAATTTCTCAATAATCTCTACAATAAGATGAAACTCAAAGGCATCGACGTAGTAGATTATCAACATTTAAAAGCTCAAAGTGTCTCTCCACAATGTCCTAATTGCAAAAGCATTCATATTAAGAAAAATGGACATCAATAAGGCTAGCAAATGTAAATAGGGAGGATGTTGAATATAGCTGCGTCAGACTGGGAAGCATGGTATGTATATATGAGGTTGAGATTTAAGCATAGGGAAAAAGTTAACATAAATATTTATTACTACTTATCCTTTTGTTTTTTCCCCCCCTTTTTAATTTACACGATTAATTCTAACAAATAAACCAAAGCAATTATCTTCACATTATACAAATTGCTATTGATTGTGAATTAAAAAATTTATAACTATATATTTAAAATTGGTATTTCTTATAAATTTCTAATACTTTATAAAATTTTACTGCTGAAATTTTTGCAAAATTTCAAAATCTTTTTGTGCATTAGCTATATCTCCTATCAATCTATAAGCATTAAACCTATTAATATATGCTGTGCTATTATTTGGATCTATTTCTATAGCTTTTGAATATTGCTCTATGGCTTTATGATATTCATTCATATTCATATAGCATAATCCTTTCCAAATATAAGAGTTAGCATTATTAGAATTTTTAGAAATGCTGAGATCTAAATATTTTAATGCATTACTATAATCTTTTTGGTTATAATATATCACTCCAAGCCAGTAATATGGTTCATAATAATCTGGATCAATTTCTATACTTTTATTAAAATCTATAATAGCAGAATCATAATTTTGAATATTAAAATAAGCAATCCCTCTCCACATATAAGCCTTAGGATCATCGTTCTTAATTGTTAAATATTTATTGTAATCCGGTATAGCTTCTTTAAACCTTCCAAGTGTAGATAAAGTATTAGCTCTATTTAATAATCCATCTGGATTATCTGGTTTTAATTCTAAAAATCTATTAAAATCTGCAAGTGCTTGATCTGGTCTACCCGTATTATAATATAAAATTCCTCTATTAAGAAAAGGTTCTGCATAAGTATAGTCCAGGTTAATAGCTTTAGTAAAATCTTGCAATGCTTTCTCTACATATTTTTCTTTCATTTGAGGATTATCTTTATAAATATCAATAGCATAATGATCCCAATATAAAAAACCTCGATTATTATATCCATAAGCATAACGTGGATATTTATTTAACACATCACTAAATAGTACATCACCGTTACGCCAATAATAAGTTCGTTGGTGTGCAAGAAATGTAAAAATAACAACAATAATTCCAAGTATTACATAATTTAATTTTATATTTTTAATATATTTTTCCATTAGAGTTAATGCAGAAAATGATAAACCTATGTATGGTATATAAGTATATCTCTCACTAGCTATCATGCCTCCTACAGGTATAATTTGTATCACCATGAGTAGATTAATTGTAAAAAATAATATACCCCAGATAAATTTTTTGTTTTTTCTAAGTAAATAAACAATGACGCAGAGGGCTATAAAAGCAATAGGAATTATAAAATATTCTGTAGGTAAAACACCTCCATCTTTAATAGGATATGGGTAGGCAGCACTCAAATTGATTGGTAAAAAGAATTTCCATAAATAAAGTATATAGCTATATATCACTATTAGAGCTCGTTCATAACCTTTCAAAACTGGTCCTAGCTCTTGTATTGCTCCCTCTTGTGCTAATATTGTTATAATGCCAAAGCCTAATGATAATAAAAAAAATGGTATCTTTTCTATCCATGTTCTCCATCTCCATAATCGCTCATAATATAAATCCATTGCTAATAAAACTACAGAAAATATTACCGCTGATGGTTTAGACAAAAGGCTGAGAATAAATAAAAATATGATCCATAGATACCATTTAGTTTTTTTATCTGGTCTATTAACATAATAATGATAGGTAATGAGGGCTAATAAGAAAAAGAATGTATAAAGCACGTCTTTCATCTCAGATATCCATGCTACACTCTCCACATGCATAGGATGTACTGCAAAAAGTAAAGCCACTCCTATAGAGATCCATTTTTTATTTTGAAGTAGTGAAATAAACTTATAAACTAAAAAAGTATTTAAAACATGAAAAATGAATTGTACAAAATGATATAAAAATACTTTAGTACCTACAAATTTGAAAATTACAGCATATACAATTAATGTGAGAGGTTGATAATTACTAAAATAAAAATTAGAAAATATATCTTTGATGTTTTGCCAACTTAGACTGTCTATATATGGATTTTTAAGTATATATCCAGCATCATCCCAATTATATATAAGTTCATTTTGAAAAGAATTGAAATAAACCAATAAGCAAGAAATGAATAGGAGTAAATAGATATAAAGAGGTTTATCTAAAAATTGATTTTTTTTATTTGATAATGAAGGTGAAGAATTTTTAGTATTTTTGTGATTTTTGCTATTATTTTTATTATTATAATTTGTTTTATATGTAGTTTTACTCATTATAAAATAATTTTAAAGCAAAAATACAATATTTTATTATAAACTATTTATCTGTATTTTTCAAGGTTTCTAGAGTTTTAGCCTCTCCATATTCTATCAACTCTTTTATATTACCGAAATCTAAAGCTTTACAAATATCTTTAGGAATATCAATTATCACATCTGGTGGATATGCTTTAATAGTTAAATCTGCAATGCGTTCTATCATAGCTATAGCAGAGGTGTTAAGTAATTGGATGTATCCAATATTATCTGCACTGGTAGCTGAACTAGTAATATAATCTAAAATATTTTTAACATTAGCACGAGAAATAAAATTTTCAATACGATTAATAAAAGCATTATAACGTCTATTACGGCGATTTTGTGTTATTGTATTTTCGATTTTCTTTTTTACAATCAATTTCTTGCCTTCTTCGTCAGCATATAAATTTATAACAAATACATCTAATTTATCCCTATTAGGTAAAGGCTCTATAGGAATAGGATTCAATACTCCTCCATCTACCAAAATTGTATTATCATAGCGAACAGGCACTATCAATGATGGTATGGCTATAGATGCTCTCATAGCTTTATATAAACTACCTTTTGTGAAATAGATGGGTTTATTACTAATGATATCCGTAGCTGCTATAGCACACGGTATATTGAGATCTTCAATATTTTTATCTGGAAATTTTTGATTTAAAATTTCAAAAAAACTATCAACTTTAAGTATGCCATTTTTTTTAAGTGTAAAGCCTAATAGATTTAAAATCTCTTCTTCTGAGAGAGAGGTTATCCATTGCTCAAACTCATATAGATCACCTCGAGCATACATACCAGCTATCATGCTGCCTATAGATGCTCCAGATACAGACTTTATATTATAACCTTGCTTTTCTAAAGTCTTAATTACTCCAATTTGTGTGGCTCCTCGTGCACCACCACTACTTAAAACAAGTCCTATATCTTTTTTCATAATTGAAACTGAAATTTTTCGTTTTTAAATATTTATTTATCAAATTATTATACAAAATTACATATCTCAAAAATAATAAACAATAAAAATAAATTATTATTATAAAAAAATTTTTTTAATATTTACCTAGAATAATTTCATTTAATGGGTTACGAGATAATCTCAATATTGGAGCAAATAAATGCCTTTTGAATTCATTTTTCTCAATCATACGTTTTACTGATTCAAATACTCTTATTTTTTCATCTGAAACATCAATGTTTAACTCATTTAGTATTTCCCCTATAGGTTCATTCCATTTATTATCTTCTATCCATTCATATAGCATTTTGTCCAATAAATCATACGCGGGTATAGAGTCTTCATCTTTTTGACCAGGATGTAGCTCCGCAGATGGAGCTTTTGTAAGAATAGATAGAGGGATTATATCTTTATTATTCAGTTTATTAATATATCTAGAAATAGAATAAACTTGAGTTTTATATAAATCTCCTATTAGTGAGAATGCTCCTGCTAAATCTCCATATAAAGTGCCATAGCCTACTAATAGCTCACTTTTATTACTAGTATTCAAAACAATGTTACCAAATTTGTTTGAGTATGCCATTAATAGTAACATTCTGAGGCGTGCCTGAATATTCTCTTCTGCAATAGAAAAATTAGTATTAGCAAATACTGGATTTAATGTTTCTAATGTTTTATCATAAATAGATGTAATCGGCAAAATATGATTTTCTATTCCTAAATTATTGGCCAGTAATACTGCATCATCTACAGAGCTCGGAGTCGAATACATAGATGGCATTATCAGACCTACAATATGTTCCGCTCCTATAGATTCTGCAGCTAAAGCTGATACTATAGCACTATCTATTCCACCAGATAACCCAATAACAATATCCGTAAATTTATTTAATACCATAAATCTCCTAATACCCACAATCAATGCCTCATGTATCACACTATCAAAATCATATTTAATATCTTTTGCCTCATAAATATTATTATCGATTAATCCATCATTCCCAAATAATTTAGAATATCTTATAGAACCATCAAAGCTATTAGCTGATAAACCATAGTACAATTTACCATAGTCAAAACTATTTATACTTTGATAAATGAAATTATTTCCCCTGTGATTTTGAGTATGATTGAAAACATCTAAATAGTGTTGATAAGAAAAAGGTTGGTAATCATGAATAATAATGTTATTATTTCTGAAATCTATTTTATTATAAACATCATCTGAATAAGTAACGATGGTATATTGCTGATCTTTATAGTTAAACTTTATTTTACTATTTGCATCAATTTTTTTATCAAGATTCAAATAAATAGAGCCGATAAATTGCCTTTTATTATTGCCTAATATATAATAATGTACTTTCAAAAATTTATTCTCTATCGCAGCGGGATATGATAGTAATATATCATTATTCAATTCTTTAGCCAGTCTATCTAGCATATGATTTAATAAATCATTTTGTGTATCTATGGTACTAGGATGATAAAGTCTCAAAGTAGATGGAGGCATAGCATAGAGAAAATCAGTTTTTTGTGGTAATTTATTAATAATATTTAAAATTCTATTACAATTATCTTCGATATCAAAAGGATGAGTTACTAGATTAACTAGTTTAATTTTATTCATATATTTTAATAAATTTAATTAAACAAAATTACTATAATTTATAAAAAAGAAAAAGATATTTAAATTTGTATAAAATATACAAATAATGAAAATTTTAATTATTTGTACTGGTAATAGCTGTCGCAGTCAAATGGCAGAGGCTTTTCTACAATCATTTGATAGTAATTTAATTATTTTTTCAGCAGGTACAAAGCCAGAGGATAAAGTAGACGATATGGCTATTGCTGTAATGCAAGAACTTGGGATAGACATAAGCCAAAAAATCCCAAAATCAGTAGAGAAATACATAAATGAATATTGGGATTATGTGATAACAGTATGCGATAATGCTAAGGAAACATGTCCAGTTTTTTTAGGAGATGTGCGACATCGCATTCACATTGGCTTCGAAGATCCAAGCAATATACAAGGATCAGATGAATATAGATTGAATGAATATCGAAGGATTAGAGACGAGATAAAAGAAAAATTTCTTCAATTATATAACGAGATAAGAGAGCAATAAATATAGTCGAATAACCAAATATATTAGATAAATTATTTCAGGGCTAAAGCCCATCTCTTTTTCTTTGATGTTCCACGACCTAAAGGTCGTGGTCAATAAACTACGTTATTTTGGTAGATAATCTGATTTCAGGGCAAAAGCCCATCCCTTTTCATTGCTATTCCTCGACCTAAAGGTCGAGGTTAATAAACTACTTTTTGACATCTGACCTTAAGTTTGAGATTTATAACCACCTATTTCATTTTTTATCTGTAAGCTAAAGTTATTATTTAGAACTTTTGCATATGACATGATGGTCAGTACTACATATCAATAATAGTCTATCTAATACACACTTCTATTAACCACGACCTAAAGGTCGTGGTCTCAATAAAACAATTAACCGGGCTTTAGCCCTGATAATCTTTTGATTAATTATTCATATTATTTGATAAAAAGTCAATTTATTGTGATTTACTTTGATTTATTAAGCAACTTTTTATTAATCATAAAAACCTTTATAATCATCCTCCACTTCTAAACTACTAAACTCCTCCACTCTTTCCCTCCTCCAATCCAAAAAAATTATCATTGTTTTTTGTTTAGAAAATTCCCCAGTATTTTTAATAAATCATAAAAATTGTATCAAAAAAATAGTTCATTTTAATTTTTTGAATTAGGCGTTTAAGTAATAATTGATTTTCCTTTGTGAACTCTGTGATTTCTTTGTGTTCTCAGTGGTTAATATTCTATTTATAACTTCTTATTATTTTTTTAACACAAAGGGCACAAAGTTTTACATACAAAGAACACAGAGATCTATTTTGAGGTTATTATCTAAACGCCTAATTCAATTAATTTTTTTATATACTGCAAAAAAATTTTTATAATTCAAAATTGTTTGTAATTTTGCAAACAACGAACAATAAATTATGAAAGAAATAAAAAATGAACAAGAAGTATTTATGATAGATAATGAAGAAATATCTCGCTTTGCCAAAGCATTAGCCCATCCGACGAGGATAGAAATATTAAAATTTCTTTCATCATTAGATACATGCTATTTTGGTGAAATACATAAGGAACTACCAATATCAAAAGCTACGGTATCTCAGCATTTGAAAGAGCTTAAATATGCTGGTTTGATAGATGGAGAAATAGATGCACCTAAGGTGAAATATTGTATTAATAAAAAGAATTGGGACAGAGCACGTAAATGCTTTGAACAATTTTTTTCTATTAATTCAAATAATAAAAAATCAGATTGTAAATAAAAATCAAAAAAATAAAGAATATGGAAATTAAAGTTTTAGGACCTGGATGTGCGAATTGCAAAGCACTAGACAAGTTAGTTAGAGAAGTTGTAGCACAAAATCACATTGACGCTACTATTGAAAAAATTGAAGACATCACAGAAATCATGAAGTATAATATCTTGACAATGCCTGCACTCATCATAGATGGTGAGATTGTGCTGAAAGGTAGAGTGCCCTCTATAGAAGAATTAAAAGGAATATTAACAACTAAAAAAAAATAATTATGAAAAAATTAATTTCATTTATAGTATTACTTGCATTAAACATTTCACTTTTCACAGTAAATGCTGTCGAGTCAGCAAAGGATGATGTAAATATGGTTATATTAGCGCCAAAAGTAGAAGTGTATTATTTCCATTTTACTAGACGTTGTGGGACATGTGTAGCCATAGAAGAAGAAACACAAAAGGCTCTCTCCCAGTATTTCCCGGAAGAGTTAAAAACAGGCATCATCGTTTTCAAATCTATCAATATTGATGAGACAAACAGCAAAACATTAGTAGATAAATATAATATCGGTGGTCAAGCATTGATAGTAATCAGTGGATCTAAGAGAGCAGATCTCACTAAAGAGGGATTCATGTATGCTCAAAGCAATCCAGATAAATTTAAACAAATTATAAAAAGTACTATTGATCCATTTATAGAGTAATAGATATGGAGTTTTTGCAGAGTATTCTCGATAATTCGCAATATGCTTTTATTACTGCATTTATTCTTGGACTTATGACCGCAATTAGTCCATGTCCATTAGCTGTGAATATTTCAGCCATGGGATACATCAGCAAAGATATAGAGAATAAGAAAAAAGTTTTTTATAATGGGCTAATTTATACACTTGGTAGAGCATTCAGCTACACACTATTAGCAGTAATAATTTTTTTAGGTGCAGATCAGCTAAATATCTCAATGTTTTTGCAACGTTGGGGCGAAAAAATATTAGGACCATTACTAATCATTATTGGCTTTTTTATGCTTGATGTTTTTAAATTAAAAATACCATCTTTCTCAAAATTATCTGATAAAATTAGTAGTAAAAATAATGGTACCTATTGGGGATCTTTTGCTTTAGGCACATTGTTTGCGATGGCTTTTTGCCCTTATAGTGCAGTTCTGTATTTCATGATGTTGATACCTCTGACTATTGCAAGTCCCAGTGGGATTTATTTACCTGTAATTTATGCCATTGCCACTGGACTACCAGTGATACTTTTTGCATGGCTTATTGCTTTTGCTGTAGGAAATGTGGGAAAATTTTATAATAAAATTAAAAACGTGGAGCTGTGGTTTCGTAGGATTGTCTCGGTTATTTTTATTGGTGTTGGCATTTATTTTCTTACTTTTTTGTTTATTTAAATTTTATAAAAAATTTTTTTAATGAGTTCATTGTTTACAAAATACAAATTTTTTCACAAAAATAGTTATGAAATCACATAAAAAAATAATTATTGCTTCATTATTGTTAATAGTATGGGTGCTAATCTATATGAACCTTGGAATATTCTCTGATTGGCTTGTTTACGATGTTTTCAGAATGTCAGCAGGGGCAAGAATAACTGAGGCAGTGAGGTTTTTCATTTTTGATTTTCCTAAAGTGCTGCTACTTTTGATATTGATAAGTTTCGTAGTAGGTATCATCCGTAGCTATTTCACACCAGATAAGACACGTAGGGCATTAGCAGGCAAAAGAACATTTACTGGCAACGTGCTAGCATCTGTCTTGGGTATAGTAACACCATTTTGCTCATGCTCTGCTATTCCAATGTTCATCGGATTTGTAGAGTCTGGAGTCCCTCTAGGTATCACATTTTCATTTCTTATTTCTTCACCAATGATTAACGAAGTGGCTGTAGTGATGCTATATGGAATGTTTGGCTGGCAGGTAGCATTGATCTATATTTTGATGGGGCTTATCATTGCCATAAATTCTGGTTGGGTTATTGGCAGACTAAAATTAGAGAAATGGGTAGAAGATTGGGTATATGCTACACAACTCGGCGAAGGTGATAATAGTGAAGATAAATTGACCTTTGACGACCGCATAAAATTTGGTTATGATTCAATGATAGGAATAGTAAAAAAAGTATGGCTTTTTATAGCAATAGGAATAGCAATAGGTGCAGGTATGCATGGCTATGTGCCAGCAGAATTTTTATCATCATTTATGGGCAAAGCCAATTGGTATGCTGTGCCATTAGCTACCTTGATAGGTATTCCGCTATATTCTAATGCAGCAGGCATTTTGCCAATTGTGGCAGTACTTGTGGAAAAAGGTGCTGCTATTGGTACCGCATTATCATTTATGATGGCAACCATCGCTCTTTCACTGCCTGAAATGATTATGCTTAGAAAAATATTAAAACTACCGCTTATTTTATCATTTATTGGCATTGTTGGCGTAGGTATAATGATAGTTGGATTTCTATTTAATATAATTATTTAAATTTCACCTTATTAATTTTTCGGGATTAATTATTAAGTGAATAATATGGAATAAATCAAATAATAAATAGCTACAATAAATTTTGTTGCAATAGTATTTTTTTCTCAAACTTCTATACCAATTGTTCGAGGTTAATAAAATACTCTTTAGCATTATTTTCCAAACCACTGATTTTATTCTAATTTTATTTATTTCCTTTGTTTTTTATAACACTTTTGATAAATCATAATAACCTTTATAATCATCCTCCACTTCTAAACTTCTAAACTTCTCCACTACTCCACTCTTTCCCTCCTCCAATCCAAAAAAATTATCATTGTTTTTTGTTTAGAAAATTCTCCAGCATTTTTAATAAATCATAAAAATTGTATCAAAAAAATATTTTTTGATTATTATGAATAAAATCATTATTTTTGTATAAAATAATAATTAACATGCTTAAGCAAAGTCAGCAACTTAGACTTTTACAAAAACTTTCTCCTCAGCAGATTCAATTGATGAAATTAATACAGCTGCCTATTTCTGAGCTGGAGCAAAGAATTAAAGAAGAGATAGAAAATAACCCTGCTTTAGAATCTATGGATGATCCAGATATAGATAATGCTGAACAAGATAATACAATTAATGATTTTGATGATAAAGACATAATTGACGATTTTAATACAAATAATCAAGATGATGAAAACGTAGAAAATAATTATGATGATAGTGTAGATGAATATCTCAATGAGGATGATGATATACCCGATTATAAATTATATGTAAATAATAGCTCAGATGATGATACATCAAATTTTCAATATTATTCAAATAATAGTCTAATAGATAGCTTAATAGAACAATTAGATTATAAAAATTTAAACGAAAAAGAACGAATAATCGGAGAATATATAATTGGGAATATCGATGATAATGGTTATCTGCAGAGAAGTGTAGATGCCATAGTAAATGATTTATTATATATTAGAGCAATAAAAACTGATCAAAAAGAAGTGGAGAAAGTACTAAATATTATCCAGCAGTTTGATCCACCTGGTATAGCTGCTAGAAATTTGAAAGAGTGCTTATTACTTCAATTAAAAGCTATATCACAAAAAACTCCAGAAGTTTTATTAGCTATAGAAATATTAGAAAATTACTATGAAGAGTTTACAAAAAAACATTATGATCAAATAATCAAAAAAGCTAATATTAATGAAGAGCAATTAAAATCAGCTATTTCTGAAATTCTAAAACTAAATCCTAAACCTGGAAACTCTCAAGCTCAAGTGGGTAATCAAGCTATCAGTATTATTCCTGATTTTATTATTACTATAAATGATGGCGACTTAGAGTTAACCTTAAATAATTATAATATCCCTTATCTGCGAACCAGTAAAAAATATGAAAGATTATATGACAGCTTATCAAAACAGTCTAATGATGATCCTAAAAGAAAAGAAACTTTACAATTTATTAAACAAAAAATAGATGGTGCTAAATGGTTTATTAATGCATTAGAACAAAGACAAAACACATTATACATGACTATGAAAGCTATTATGGAAACTCAAAAAGATTTCTTTTTAACAGGTGATGATACTAAGCTAAAACCAATGATTCTAAAAGATATAGCAGACAAAATAAAAATGGATATATCTACCGTCAGTAGAGTAGCTAATAGTAAATATGTGGCTACACCATATGGCACTTTTCTACTTAAACATTTTTTCTCAGATTCTCTAGAAACACAATCTGGTGAGGAAGTATCTAATAAAAAGATTAAAGCTATTTTAAAAGAACTCATAGAAAATGAAGATAAATTTAATCCTCTTACTGATGATGAGTTAGCTAAAATTTTAGAAGAAAAAGGCTACAAAATAGCACGTAGAACGATTGCTAAATATAGAGAACAATTGAAAATACCTGTTGCTCGTCTTCGCAAAGAACTATAAATTATTATTAAATGAAAAAATTCATATCTCAAACTCTGTCTATTATTCTGCATCCAGTATTTATACCACTTTGGTTTGCTATTATTTTGATTAATTCTGGTTATTTTTTAAATTCATTTTTAAATATCAATTTCTATCAATCCTATATATGGTTATTATCTATTATAATGATAATTTTACCCATAATAATTGTGATTTTTTCTCGACAATTAGGATTAATAGAAAGCTTTGATAGTTCCATCCCCATAGATAGAATTAAAATTTTATTAATTATTTTATTAGCTAGCTTTTTCCTATACTTTTTTTTCAAAAAATTCAATGTACCTTTATTTTATTTATTACCAATAAGGATTAGTATAATATTAACAATTTTACTAGCTATATTTAGTACTTTTATGAATGTAAGCATACACAGTGCAGGATGGATGTCATTATTTAGCTCATTGTATGTTTTACAATATAGATTAATGGAAATTAACATTGTATGGATATTAGTTATAATACCAATATTATGGGGCTTAGCTTGCTATGCTAGACATCTTGCAGGTAAACATAATACTTTACAATTAATAGCTGGCGGAATAATAGGGGCTTTGACAGGACTTAGTATTTTTTTTATGAGATAATAAGTATATAAAAATCTATGACAAGGTTTTTTTATAATTTTGCAAATAATTTAATTGAGCTATGAATTTTATACTTTATTTTATATTAGGATTATTAATTATATTTTGGCTGATTAGAAGAATTTTACCAATTTTTTTAAAAAAGAAGTTTAAACAATATCAAGACAATATAGACAGCCATTCTGAGACTAGTAAAGGTAAAAATGTCAAAATTAAATTTCCTAAAGGATACAAGAAAAATAAAGTAGATGTATCAGATATAGAAGATATCAAATACAAAGAGAGTAAATAATGAATATCTTAATAATTACATATTACTGGCCACCTGCAGGTGGTAGTGGAGTACAGAGATGGCTATATATGGCTAATCATTTAGCAGATATTCCAGGTAATAATGTAACTGTTTTTGTACCAGATACTCAAGATTATCAAATATTAGATCCTACTTTATCAGCAGATGTTTCACCAAAATTAACAATCATTAAGAGGCCTATTTGGGATCCTGCACATTTTTATAATAAGGCTGCAGGGGAGAAGAATAAAATAGGATTAGGAATGAGTACTACAAGTAACCAAAAATCTTTTATACAAAAATTAGGGTTATGGCTTAGAGCAAATGTTTTCATCCCAGATTCTAGAGTTTTTTGGGTAAAACCTTCATATAAATTTTTAAAAAAACATATAGAACAAAATAACATAGATGTAATAGTAACTACAGGTCCACCACATAGTATTCATCTGATAGGACTCAAACTAAAGCAATATTTCAAAGAAAAAATTATTTGGGTAGCAGATTTTAGAGATCCTTGGTCAGAAATTTATTATATTGAGACACTACATCCTAGTAAATATTCACTAAAAAAGACAAAATATTATGAAAAAGCTGTTCTAAAATCTGCTGATATAGTTACTATTGTTAGCAATTCTTTATTAGATATATTAAAAAAAATACATAATAGAGAATATTTTATCATCGAGAATGGTTTTGAACAATCAATTATACAAAACAAAGAAAATAACATTATTAATAATTTTTTTAATATCGTTTATACTGGAATACTTTCCCCTCAAAGCAATATAGAAAATCTGTGGAAAACTATTTCTATGCTATTAAAAGAAGAGGATTCTTTTTCTACACATTTAAAAATAACTTTGATAGGCAATATAGATAGCAGTATTATTGATAATATTAATAAATATAATCTAAATAAATATACAGAGATACATTCATCTATTCCTCATTATGAAGCAATAAAAGTACAACAAAAATCAACAATTTTATTATTGATCATTCCCCGTTCTTCATCTGCTAAAAGTATAATTACTGGAAAAATTTTCGAATATTTTGCTGCTGGAAGACCTATCCTGGGCATAGGACCAACTGATGGAGATGCAGCGATGATTTTGGGAAATTCAGAATATGCTAAAATGATAGATTGGGATGATCTAGAAGGTATCAAAGATTTTATTTTAAATATTTACAAAAAATATATTGATGGCGATAGATTGATAATAGATTATCCTCAAAAAGAAATATATAGTAGAGAAAACTTAGCAAAAAAATTTTATAATATATTAGAAAATTATAAAAAGTCTCAGTAAAATTTGTGAAATGGACATTTAGCATAAATGTTTCCTAAAAAATTTTTACGATACAATGTTTGATGTGTGTAAAGTTAAAGAAGGTAATTTCACAAAACACATCAAGTTTGGTTAATATAAATTTTTCGAAGGTGCATAAGATATATGTTTTGTTATTGGGAATGTGGGTAAGTAGTAGTGTGGTTTTATTAAGATTGATATGTTGTGAAATAAGGTTTTATCCAAGTGTGAGCGAGGGCTGATGGAACATTAATTCTGTTAGACTTAAATAATTTTATAATTTAAATTATTCTTATTATTTTTGTCAAAATTTTTTTATTATGGAAAAATTACTAAAAAATTCAAAAGAATACCTCGCTCTACCTAAAGACCACAAACGTGATTTCCTCGATCAGCTTTATCAATTTCTAATTGATGACCATGCTACAGTAGTAGATTATCAAAAGCTAAAAATCAAATCTACAGCAGCCATCTGTCCAAACTGTAAAAGTGAAAACGTTATCAAAGCTGGTACTAGAAAAGGTAGACAGATATATAGATGCAAAAATTGTAGATATCAATTCAGTGAAACAGCACGCACCTTTGTATATCGTATGCGCAAATATCCATTGATGTTAGACTATATACGCTGTATGCTCGAGGGTAAAAGCTTAAGAGCTTGTGCTGATGAAGTAGGTATTTGCTTAAAAACAAGTTTTCGATGGAGGCATAGAATATTAGCAGCATTGAGATCATTTGAAGGAGGTATTAGCTTCTCTGGCATAGTAGAGGCAGATGAATTGCTAATGCAATATTCAGAAAAAGGGAGGAAATACAAAAGTAGAGAAGAATATGAAAAAGCAAAGAAGAAGCGACATCCCAAGGTAGCAGTATTAGTAATAACAGACAGAGAAGGAAATTTACTTTTCAAACATGTAGGAGATAAAAAAGTTAAGAATGAGCAATTGAAAAAAGAGCTAAATAATAGGATATCAGAGAGTAATGTACTATGTGTAAAACCCAAGAAGGAATTCAAGAAGGCAGTAAAAGATATAAATAGTAAAAAAGTAATAGTGAATAAAAAGCAATTAAAGAGAGGTTTATACAGTGTAGAGATAGTGGAGAGCAAGATAGACAATTTTAAGAAATGGTTGATTAGATTTCACGGAGTAGCTACGAAGTACTTACAGAGCTATTTGATGTGGTTCGTAGTGATGAATAAGTACCTAAAAGATATTATAGAGCCAGACATTGGTAGGTTGCTAAACTTGTCATCGCACGACAGATGGGCGTGGGACAAGTATTGGAAATTGATGAAATTAAAATATCAATAATAGCAATTAAGTCTAACAGAATATTAATTCTATAAACCCCTCTCCTCTTTCCCTCAAATGTAATTTTATACAAGCTGAAAAATATTATATGTTTACGTTATATTAGGTGTTTGTATAATTTATACAATAATAATCCTATTCAATATTTCTTTTATCCTAATTCTATTGCTCATACAAAACGTCATATATCAAAAATTTTACTAATCATTGAAATATATAATTATAAATATAAAAAATTATTAATTTTCAAAAAATATTTAACTTCGCAGAAAAATAATTATAATGAAAAAGTATTCATTGTGGAATAATGTAATTGGTTGGATAGTATTTGGCATAGCAGCATTTGTCTATTTATCTACTATCGAGCCTACCACGAGCTTTTGGGATTGTGGTGAATATATAGCTACTTCTTATAAACTACAAGTTGGGCATCCTCCTGGAGCTCCTACTTTTCAATTATTAGCTCGATTTTTTACATTATTTACTAATGATGTTACTAAGGTGGCAATGTGCGTCAACGTAATGAGTGCGCTAATGAGTGCTTTTACAATTCTCTTTTTATTCTGGACTATCACTTACTTTTCTAAAAAAATATTGATAAAAGATGATGAAAATTACAATTTGTATAATATTATCGCTGTTTTGGGAGCAGGATTAGTTGGAGCCTTGGCTTTTACTTTTACTGATTCATTCTGGTTTAATGCTGTAGAAGGCGAGGTATATGCTACCTCTTCATTTTTCACTGCTATCACATTCTGGGCAGCTACTAAATGGGAAAGAAATGCTGACGATCCTCATTCATTTAAATGGTTGATTTTCATTATTTTTTTAATTGGCTTAGCTATCGGTGTCCACTTACTAAATATACTAGCAATTCCTGCTATAGCACTGATTTATTACTATAGAAAATATAAACCTACAACCAAAAAAACTATTATCGCTTTATTAATAGGTATTGCTATTTTAGGATTACTGTTCTTGGTTATAATACCTGGTGTAGTGTGGTTTGCAGGAAAAATAGAAATATTTTTTGTTAATTCTTTGGGTTTACCGTTTAATTCTGGTACAATATTTTTCTTTATCCTTATTATTGGTGGCATTGGCTTTGCAATATGGTATACACAAAAGCATAAGATGATTTTAGCTAATTCTATATGGCTATCATTAGCATTTTTGTTAATTGGATATTCTACTTTTTTAATTTTGCCTATTAGATCTAATGCAAATACACCTATAAATGAAAATGCACCAAAAACAGCTCCAGCATTGCTAGCATACCTTAATAGAGAGCAATATGGCTCTACACCATTACTATTTGGTCCTTATTTTAATGCTCCTTATGCTCCTCGAGATCAATGGAAAGATAGAAGTCCTGTTTATGAAAAAGATGAAGAGTCAGGGAAATATGTTATTATTGATAAACGCGAAAATGCTGTTCCAGCATACGATAAACAATTTACTACATTTTTCCCACGTATGTGGAGCAATCAAGAATCATATCACGAAACTGCTTACAAAGAATGGGGAAAAATCAAAGGTGTGCCTATCAGAGTGAGTTCAGGTGACGAAAGTCAGGTGATTTACAAACCTACTTTTATAGAAAATTTGAGATTTTTCTTTTCCTATCAAGTAGGGTTTATGTATATGAGATACTTCTTCTGGAATTTTGTTGGTCGCCAAAATGATTTACAAGGACAAGGTGATCCAATGAATGGTAATTGGGAATCTGGTATTAAATTTATCGATAAAAATAATGTCGGTGATACTGATGTATATCCTACCTATATGAAGACAAATAGAGCAAGAAATCATTATTACTTCTTGCCTCTAATATTAGGCCTTATTGGATTATTTTATCAACTCAATAAGAATAGTAAAAATACTTTTATTGTTTTTATGCTGTTTTTTATGACTGGTTTAGCTATAGTTTTATACTTAAATCAAACACCTTATCAACCTCGAGAACGTGATTATTCCTATGTAGGGTCTACCTATGCATATTCTATTTGGATTGGTCTTGGCGTACTAGCTATTGCAGATGGATTAAAAAAATTATTAAAAAAAGAAAATATTTTAGCTCCTATTGTAGCTACTTTATTGTCTTTAGTTTTAGTTCCTGCTATAATGGCTAAAGAAAACTGGGATGATCACGATAGATCTAATAGATATACTGCTAGAGATATTGCCAAAATGTATTTGGATTCTTGTGAACCAAATACTATATTTTTTACCACTGGCGATAATGATACATTCCCTTTATGGTATGTACAAGAAGTGGAAGGGCATCGCACAGATCTCAGAGTATGCAATTTATCATTACTACAAACTGATTGGTATGGTGATCAAATGAAACGCAAAGTTTATCTCTCCGATCCTTTACCTATATCTATGGATCATAAAGCTTATCGCTCGGGTACCAGAGATATTATTTATGTTTTTGATCAAATTAAAGAACCTATTAATCTCAAAGAATATTTTGATTTGATTAATAAAGATAATAATGCCTTCGTGATAAATGATCCGCAATATGGTAGAATAGATTATCTGCCAGGTAAATTATTTTATGTACCTGTAGATAAAGAAAAAGTATTAAGTCTAGGAATAATTCCCGAAAAATATAAAGATAGTATCGTAGATAGCGTTATTATTAATATTAATAGATCGGCTATTACTAAAGCACAACTATTTTTATTAGATATTATTGCACATAATGAATGGAAACGTCCAATTTACTTTTCTGTTACTAGTGGACAAGAATCTTATATGGGATTAGAAAAATATTTATTCCAAGAAGGAATGACTTATCATCTTTTGCCAATCAAAGCAAATGCAGTGGATGGATATACTGGCAGTGTAAATACTGATGCGATGTATAATAATTTCATGAATAAATTCCAATGGGGTAATATGAATGATCCTAGAGTTTATTTAGATGAAACTAATCTCAGACTGGCTAAAAATCTTCGTGGTATCGTTTCGGGACGTCTATCTACTTATTTATTATATGAAAATAAAAAAGATTCCGCTATTAAAGTACTAGATAAGGCTATGTTAGAAATGCCCGAAAATCAAGTGCCTTATGATATTTTTATTTTACCTATCATAGAAAATTACTTGAAAGCTGGTGCTATTGATAAGGCTAAACCGATTATGAAAAGAACGGCTGATGTTGCTATTGAATATCTTAACTATATTTATTCCTTACCTGATAAAAAACATAAATTATTAGATGTTGAAAAACAACAATACTTATTTATGCTTCAGTCTATTTTGAGAAATGCTGATCAATATAAATTAAACGATATAACTGATACTTATATGAAGCAATTTGAACATTTTTATCAGTTATACTCTACGAGAGGATAATTCTAATTTTAATGTTAAACAAACAAAGCGGAGCCAAAGGCTCCGCTTTGTTATTAAAACGATATTTGGATAATTTTTCAAGCAACCATAGCTGTTTTACTTTTACCTGCTGAATACAAGTCATTAGCTTTAAGGTCGTAATACACTTTCTTTTGACCATCTACATCTCTCACACTGCGATGAATGGTAGCTAATACGATGATTTCATTACCTTTTCTATACTGCTTACCTACTATATCTGCTAAGGTGCTTGTGAGTGTAATGGGTAAATATTGGTTATAAAACTCAAAAGTTGTACCATTCCATCTACGCTCAGATACTCCCAGAGTGAAACTATATTTCTCCCAAGTACCATAATTAAATGTTCTCACCTCTGATGCTATGAAACCTTTCAGTAATAGCATGTTTACGCTCTTTTGATTAGCAATGATTTCTGCTAATTTCTCAGCAAATTCATTTTGATCTAATTGGAAATTTTCCATTTGATTTTCTTCTTCGTTAACGATGATTTCGTTGTTTTGTTCTTGTGTTTTCATAATTTTTTTTTTTTTTGAAATGTTTGTGCAGCAAAATTAATATCACTCATATACCATAGTCGGATAATAATCAATTACTTACGAACATATTCGTTTGTAATTATTTGTAATCGATATATTTAAGTTCTATAGCCTTTAAAATATTTTTGGCATAGTTTTAGTTATCACTATTTTTAAAAAAAAATGATGAAAAAATCATTTATTATCTTAATAATTTCATTGCATATTACAACTCTTTGGGCTAATAATATTTTCCCAGATTCATTAGTCCTTAAATGGGCAAAAGACGATCCTACTCTCTCGATGATATTATCAAACATACCTAAAAATTGGCATTTCGAATTAAAAGATTCATATTTAAAAATATTTTGTGAGGATAGTTTAATATGTGAATCAAGAGCTATTAAATCTGATAGCATAAAAAATACTTACATAGATAAAGTGCAGCCATTTATATTACTGAGATATGAACCTATCTGGTCAATAGAGAAATTAGTAAATTCTAAACAAAAAAATGAAATTCTTTACAAACAAATAATCGAATTACAGCAAAAATATAATAAACAACCTACAAAAAATCAAAATATCATAGATAAAAACTCTACACATTTAGATAGCGTGTATTATAATAAATTGCAAGTATTTAATAATAAATATATAGCAATACCAGATTTTAGTACATCTAAATATAGTTGGTTTTTTGTAGATGAATGTTGTATAAATAATGAAGATTTGAAATTTTCTCCTACAAAAATTTCATTAGAAATGATAAATATTAAAAATTTATTTAGAGAATTAGGTGGCAAATAAGCTACTATTTATAGTTTTGATAACAATTTTATAAATAGTGATTTCAAAATGGCAGCTGCTTGATATGCAGTTAATTTTTGTTGTAAAACCTGCTGTTTCAGTGATTCATATTCTGATTGTAGTTTATCATTATTCCAAAAGAATAAATTAAGCTCTTCAACTAAATAATCATATATACGTTGTGCTTCTTGTTGTTGTCTATTTCTATCAAAATAGCCGTTATTTTTTGTTAAATTGACATAATTTTGAATTGTTTCCCAAATAATATCTAAATTATAGCCAGTGATAGCACTACACACATCTACTACAGGTATCCATCCTGCAGGATGTGGAGGTAAAAGGTGCATTGCTAATTTATATTCTTGTGCTGAAATTTTTGCTTTATTTAGATTATCACCATCAGCTTTATTAATAAAAATAGCATCTGCCATCTCGATAATACCACGTTTCATTCCTTGCAATTCATCTCCTGCACCAGCTACAAGCAATAAAAGGAAAAAATCTATCATATTTTTTACTGCTACCTCACTCTGTCCCACTCCTACTGTCTCGATCAATATAATATCAAATCCAGCAGCTTCACAGAGAATCATCGATTCTTTTGTTTTGCGTGAGACTCCACCCAAAGTACCAGCAGATGGTGAAGGACGAATGAAAGCCTTGGGATTGGTTGCCAGCTTTTCCATACGCACTTTATCTCCTAAGATGCTACCTTTAGATATTTGACTAGTAGGATCTATGGCCAATACAGCTACATTATGGCCTAAATTTGTAAGCATAGTACCGAAAGACTCTATAAATGTACTTTTACCAGCACCAGGTATCCCAGTTATACCAATACGTAAACTTTTGCCACTTAGCGGTAGACACTCTTGTATTATCTTTTGAGCAAGCTCATAATGTGTAGGATTCAGACTCTCTATCAATGTAATAGCTCTAGATAAAGCTACTCTATCCCCTTTTTTAATACCCTCAATAATTTCTTCTACTGAAAAAGTTTTTTTTTGTGATAAAAATTTTTTTACCACATCAGGATTTATCTGAGATGGCTCATCAATGCCATCATTCACCTTCAATGCAGATTCTTTTTTATCTTTTTCTTTAGACATTTTATTGATTTAAAATTTCTAGAATATCGGCTTCTAATGTCTCCTTTGGTGTTTCTATTATGCGACCAATCTCTTTCCCATTTTTATAAAAAATAAATGTAGGAATGAGCTCTATATTTAGAGATTGTACTAATGCATCATATTCTCTCGCATGTTTTTTTCTATCTACTGCTATTAGCTGAATTTTATTTTCATCAAAATTTAATAATGAAATAATTTTATAAAATTTAGGTACTTGCTCTTGAGAGTCGCCACACCATGAGCCCATTACAATAGTTATAGAAATATCTTTTAGTAATGGTTTTATTTTTTTTATTATTGAAGTGTCTGGGTTATAACTTTCAAAATAAAATTTATAATATTCAGCAAAAACAGGATTTAGTAAATCTTTGCTATCAATTTTGTCTATAAGCACTTGCTGATTTAATGTGTTATCATAAACTATCATACTATTATTTTGTGAATTTAATACAAGTGAAAATATAAAAAATATTAATAAAAAATTTATTTCTTTCATAATGATTATTTTTGATAAAAAATTTTTTAGAAAAATGACTGCACAAATTTACAACTTATTTTTGAAATCAGGCTCTATTGCTATTTTAATAGATCCAGATAAAACCGATGACAAATTATTAAAAAAATATATTCATGCAGGCAAAGAAGGTATTTGTGATTTTTTTTTAATCGGGGGTAGTTTGATTTTTGATATAGAAAAATATAAAGAGATTATCAACATATTAAAAAGAGAAACTAAGGTACCTGTGATAATATTTCCTGGGAATTATTTGCAAATAGTGAACAATGCTGATGGCATACTTTTCATGCAACTTTTTTCAGGTAGAAATCCAGAATATATGATAGGACAACAGTTAATAGCTGCTCCGATAATTTATAAAATGGGAATATCAGCGATACCTACAGCATACATTTTAGTAGATGGTGGCAATATTAGTAGCACAGCGTATCTGACTCAGACTATACCTATTCCTCCTAATAAAAAAGATATTTTAATAGCTACTTGCTTAGCTGCAAAATATAGCGGTAGCCAATTAATATACATAGAGGCAGGATCTGGTGCCATCAATCCGTTAAATCCTAATTTAATAACTGATTTAAAAAATATTGTCAATTTACCAATAATCATAGGTGGTGGAATAAAAAATATAGAAACTATTGATACATATTTTAATATGGGTATAAATGTCGTTGTAATTGGTAATTATATCGAAACAAATAATAATTTTATCGAGGAATTAAAAAGATATAAAATTAGATGAAATAAAATCTGGAATTATAGTGGGCGATAATGGATTCGAACCATTGGCCTCCTGCTTGTAAGGCAGGCGCTCTGAACCAACTGAGCTAATCGCCCTAAAAAATAGATTGCAAAATTAATAAAAATTTTTTAATGAAAAAATTTTTTATTCAATTTTTAAAATAAATTTATTGTCAACAGTTTTGTTAAATCCAATTTTATTTAAATATTTAGTATGAGTAGGTACAGTAGAATAAGTAATTAACTGCTTTACTCCCATAGATTTAAAAAATTCAGATTTATAAAATAAAAATTTTGCTGGCTTGAGATCTCTATAAGTAGGCGTTACATAATCAATAGAAATATCTACATCAGACTCTACATGCTTAAAAGAGAATAAACCTACTATAGCATTGTCTTTCATCAGAATATAATTATCTTCATCAGATCTTAAATTTTCGAAATCAGGAAAAAACTTTTTGATATCATTTTTGAAATGATTAATGAAATATTTAACAATGTTTTCATCTGGAGATATATGAATAATTTCGAAATCACCATATTGCTTATGAGCTTGATATAAGAAATAAATATTCAAAATACCATTAATGGCATTCAAAAGCATTACTGGCATGGCATTTATCATAACGCCATAAATAACATAAAAAATATTACCAATCAAAAGATACCAGCGAAGCTTCACTATAGAACGCATCATCACTGATAACAGTACAAAAGCAGAAGCTATGTATCCTATTATTTCGACTAATAATGAAAATTGCTCTGGGCTCATAAAATTTTATTTATTAAAATTACAATAAATTTTCATTCCATTTTTCTGCAAAAGATGATTTATTATTTTCTAATAAATCTACTAAAGCCATCAAAGTTTTCCTAGCATCGCCTATAGGATAATAAAATGTGTCCCAATGATCACTGTCTTCACCATCATGATTAGGCAAAACAAAATCAAAATTTATCGCAAGTTTCAGCTCCTCATAAGCACTTATTGCTCTATTTTCTATATTTTCTAAATCCTTAATTGATAAAATACCTTTTTGATTTTGTGTTCTCTTTAACAATTTTCTATGCATTATGTCTGTAATTAATTCAGACAAAATAATATTTTCATTATTTTTAAAAAATAAAATTTCTTCTAAAGACAGTGGCGAAATGAAAATACTCAACCTCTCTACATCGCGTAGTAATTTACTTTTTATTAGCTCACATCCCACAAAAGGATTACCTTCGTAAACAATATTGTTTGTCTTTAGATTATTTACTAATTCATTAATATCTAATGCTTGTATATCATCGCGGACATCAAAAACTAAGTAATTTTTATTATTTCTTAAAGAGTTTAGATAATCTTTTGTTCTAAAATAATAATCATCTCCATCCACCTCATTAGGTCTAGCCGAACGGCTATTATATAAAATTAATTTTTTATAATTTTTTGCAATATTAGGATAAAATTTATTAAAAGCTTTCAATAGTGGACTCTTACCTACTCCAGATGGTCCACTAATAATTAATAATTTATTCATTAAAAAAGAAAATTATTTTTTAGGTTTTTTATTTTTACTATTAGAATGCGATGGATATTGCTTTTTGTGTTGATTATAATATTTATATGGTTTGTCTGTATCTAAATCTACAACGACATAATCACCTAAACTTACAGTAATATTAGGAGGAAGAGCATTAGAAGATTTCCAAATACCAGATTCTGCATAAAAATAAATGCCTCTATTAATATCATAATAAATACCTACTGAAGGATAATATCTATACTCATATTTAGCTCTCACACCATGAGCAGGAGCATGAGGAGGAGGAGATGGTTTGTGTTTAGTCTCTTGTACTTCTACGATGCCCACACAACTAGCAAGTAAAAACGAAATAATCGTCAAAATTAATAACCTTTTCATAATATTATATTTTAATATTTTATTAACAAAATTATATAAATTTTTTAAAATTTATTAAAAGTAAGTAATTATATATCAAAAAAATGAATCAAAATATGAAAAAAATGAAAATATTTTATTTAATGATTTCTTAATATTAGATAATAATTAAAAAATATTAACTTAAAAATAAGGTTAACTGGGGTTTATACTTTTGTAAAAAAACATGAAAGATTTAAATTTTTACCTGCATTACATTATTATTACACTTGCAATATTATTTTCTAATAAAGCAATAGCACAAAACCTGAGTGGCTACATTTTTGACAATTCTAGCAAAGAACCTATTGCATTTGTAAATATTAGAATTAATCATAGCAATAAAGGAGGTACAACTGATTTCGATGGTAAATTTCAAATAAATAATTGTAATGAAAATGATACATTATACATATCAGCTATTGGCTATCAATCTTTAGTTATTAAAATTTCAGAAATACCAGCTAATCAAACAAATAATTTCACAATATATTTATCTAAACAAAATGAGATTTTAGAAACCATAGAAATTAAAAGTACAAAGATTGATAATAATCAAATAGCATTATTAAATAGCATTAAAAATAACACTATCATTACTACTGGTGTGTCTCAAGAAATAATAGCTAAATACAAAGAATCATCAAGTACAGATGTGGTTAAAAGACTGCCAGGTATTACTATGCAAGATCAATTTATTATAGTCAGAGGATTAAGTGCTAGATACAATAATATTTATCTAAATGATGTAAAAGCTCCTAGTATGGAAGCTGATCAGCGAAGTTTCTCTTTTGACCTTATACCAGCTCAATTCATTGATTACATACATATTTATAAATCACCTTTTTCTGATTTTAGCTCAATATTTGGTGGAGCTTTAGTAGAGATAAAGTTACGAGAAGAAGTCGATAAAAATTCATTTACTTTATCTCTTGGGCAGTCTATAAATCCAGTTACTACATTTAAAGATTTTCAATATTACGGAGAAGATAAAACCTTGTTTTTGCCCATAAAAAACATTTTTTCGCTTCCAAACAATTTTCCTACATCATTAGTAAATAGTACTAATGAAAATAGATTGCAATTAGATAAAACCTTAAATAGGTTATGGATTCCTACGACTGCTGTAGCACCGACAAATACAAATATATCATTAACATATTCTTTGCATAAAAAATTTAAAAAACTAGACCTTTATAGTAATTTAATGCTATATAGCAATTCTAATTTTGCAAAAACAACTTTTGAAAGAGCTGGATATAATAGTTACAACACATTTTCAGATAAACCAGATACTAATTTTTATTTTCTTGATACAACCTATGAATCCAGATATATGAATAGTGCTTTAGCTACTTTCAATACCTTGTTTAACAATAATAGCATCAACTTAATAATATTATTTACAGATATAACGATAGATAAGGTTACATGGAGAGAGGGTAAAGATTATTATGGAGGTACAAATATTCGTGGCAATGAAATGCTGTATAAAAAAAGGAATATTTTATTAAGTGAATTATCTGGGAAACATAAATTAGGTAAAAATACAGATGTACATTGGTTTGGAGGAATTACCTCTACGACAATGTTACAGCCAGACAATAAAAGATTAACTTGGGTTAGAAATGATCAACAAGATAATGATAGATATGGGCAATATGCTCTTAATTTTATGTTTACAGCTAACCCTGCAATGTCTGGAAGATTATTTCAAGAATTACATGAAAATGAATATAGTGCTGGTGCAAAGTTAATTCAATCTGTAAATATTAATGATGAAGAAGGTAATATAAACTTTGGATTATTTGCTAGCAAACTTTCTAGAAATTTCGATGCAAGAAATTTCGGTTATAGAATATCTAATGTGATGCAGTTTGATTGGGATATGGCATATTTGCCTGTAGATAATATATTTACAGATGAATACATTAATACATCAAGTGGCATTATACTAGATGAGACTACAAATCCTAGCGACTCATATACTGCTGATGAAACTAACTATTCTATTTATACTGCATGGCAGCAAAAGTTAAATAGCTTTTCTTGGTATTTGGGCTTGAGAGCAGAGTATAACACTATGAGACTAAATTCATATACTACAGATGCTACTAATCCTCCAATGATCGATGATAAAGTAAATTACGAAAATCCAATGCTGTTTTTTAGTCCTTCATTAGCATTAGGCTATGATATTAATGAAAAAATGAAAATCAAATTCAATTTCGGTAGAACATATGATAAACCACAATTTAGAGAAATAGCACCATATGCATTTTATGATTATGAAGCTAAAGCAGTGATAATAGGCAATTCTGATTTGTGCAATGCTACAATAAATCATTTCAATCTGCGATATGAATATTATTTCTCTATAGATGAACTTTTCTCATTTGATGTTTTTTATAAAACCTTCCAAAATGCTATAGAATATAAAATTATACCAGCAGGCACTGGATTACAATATTCATATCAAAATGTTCCTAATGCTACTGCAATAGGATTAGAAACTGAAATTCATAAAAAAATATTACCTTGGATGTTTGCTATTGCTAATGTCTCTTTTATAAAAAGCAATGTAATGTTTAAAAATGAAAGTATAGAAAACGATAGAATGCTACAAGGCCAATCTCCCTATGTAGTAAATGGTGGATTGTTTTTCCAATTAGATTCTTTAGACCTACAAGCTAGTATATTATATAATGTTTTTGGCAAACGTATAGCTTTTGTAGGAGACCCATATACGAATAACCCAGACATTTATGAGCTACCCTATCATAATCTAAAAATTAATATTTCCAAAACATTTGCTAAAAAATTCATTATTGATTTTCAAATTAATAATATTTTAGGAGGCAGCAAAGAATTCATACAAATAGAACAATCAAACTCTGGAGAAGATGTTACATTGATTACAGAAAAAAGCAATATTCCAAGAATATATAGCTTTAAATTCACTGTAAAAATATGATATCATATTTAATATTTATAGATATTCTATAATACAATAAATTTTTGTTCTATAACGGATAGTGTGGGTAAATTATTAAGATTAATTTTTTACAACAAAGAATGAAAGAAATTGCAAAGTGTTTAAAGATAATAATAGATTGTAATAAAAACTTTTTATTAGTTATTTCATTATTTTTAATTTTTTCTCTGCACTCTTTGTTAATTCTTTGAGAACTTTCTGGTTATTATTTAAATGTCCAATATTAACAAATTACTTTTTTCTAAATCTTTACCTATATTAAACATTGTAGATTCAACTATATCCAATAGAAAAATTGTTAGACATTGCAAATTTCAATTTTGGAATATTAAAATTACCTATACTGCTAAAATTTTTTCTATATAATTTTTCGAGATTATTATTTTAAAATAGAGCCATTAACATAAATAATAATAAAAGTCTAATAATCTATAATAAGATTTTCTAAATCTATTGGGGTGATATATAGATAATTTTAAAATTGAATAATTTTTAGCGAAAATTATTAATTTTAAATCTTATTAAATGCTTATGAATATATTAGAATATATTTTTTAAATATGTGATGTAAAAATCTTCTTTTGCTCTCATATCCTCTTTGCTAATATCATCACTATCATTTTCGCCACAGCTATGCAATATTCCATGGATTATTAATCTCATTGCTTCTTCATTAGTTGGTTGATTTAATATATCTGCATTCTCTATCAATCTTTCATAGCTTATAAATAGCTCCGCAAATAAATAATCATCTTTTATCTCACTAAAACAAATCACATCTGTGTAATAGTCATGAGTGAGAAAATTTTTATTTATTTCTAATAACTCATTATCATTTAGCCAGTTAATAGCGATTTTCCCTTCATTAAATCTATAATCACTTAATATTTTTGAGATAATATTTTTGATATTATTATAAAAATTCTCAGGTAATAAAGAAGAAATTTTATTAAAATTATTGAATATTATTGCCATTGTTATTATTATTTTTGATTTTAAATATTTTTTTAAAGAAATTATTAATAGTATTAATTCTTTTTAGCCAAGCATCAGCCTCCATTAATGGGCTATCTTTAATAGTTTTAATAGTTAACCATAACCCGAAGAGCAATAATATGAAAGCTGGCAACCACATTCCTATAAAAGGTGAAATTATCAAATCTTTGGCTGTTTTTTCAAAAATTATTGTAATTATATAATATAAAACAAATACAAGTACCGATATTACTAATGGGAAGCCAAGCCCACCTTTGCGAATAATAGCTCCTAGAGGTGCACCTATAAAAAATAATAGCAAACAAGCTATAGAAAGTGTAAATTTCCTATGCCACTCTATCTCATAATATGCTTTTGATTTTTTCAATGATTTACTGAGATCAGTCTGATTGTCTAGCATATTAGCATTATTAAGTACTTGCTCTGCAGCCATTTTATACATTTCTCTACGATGAATTTCATCTAATAAATTTATTAAACTATCAAAAGTATTTTTAGTGACATTAGCATTAGGTTTAAAAGTGCTATCATTAGCAATGTAAATCCACCAATTGTTAAAAGTCATTGATAGCAAATTAGATTGTTGTTCTTGTATATTTTTATAATCAGTTTCTAGTGAATCTATAAAATATTGTAATTGTGAAATATTAAGCATTTTATAATGTTCTTTTAAAAGTCCAGGGTCTGAACGTTGAAAAGCAAAATTAGAAATATTAATATGTAATATTTGCTTATCAAAATATATACGTTGCAAAGGTATAGTATAGTAATCATTTCTTTTTTCTCTTATTTCCATATAGCTCATACCATCATATAGTGTAAATACCAGATAACGCTGATCTGGTGTAGTCTCCATAATGCCATTTTTAGCAGTAGTAATGCGTAATGCAGGACCATAATTAGAATGATCATAAATTATAATATTTTCAATGTGTTTGCCATCTTTATCTTTTTTACCAACTTTGATAACATAATTATCAAGATCTTTATTAAATATACCTTCTCTAATGTTTAAAGTAGGTTTCTGCTGTCTAACATCTCGTAATAGAGACATCATCTTTAGATTAGCTTTGGGTAAAATATTGTTAGAAAAATAAAATGTAACTCCTGTCAAAATAATAGCTATTATGACTAATGGCTTCATCAGTTGCCATAGTGATATACCTGATGCTTTAGCTGCTATTATCTCATAATTTTCACCCAAATTACCATATGTCATCAAAGATGAAAGTAAGATGGCTAATGGTAAAGCCATAGGCACAAAAGTAGCTGATGCATAATACATTAACTGCAAAATGACTCCAGTGGATAATCCTTTACCTGCTAATTCATCTATATATGTCCATAAAAATTGCATTAATAAAACAAAAATGGCAATGAAAAATGTAACCAGTAAGGGACCAATGAATGATTTTATTAAATATAAATCTAATTGTTTGACCTTAAAAAATTTTTTCATTAAAAAAAATAAATGTATTTTATAAACGCAAAATTACTAAAAGATACCAAAACTTAATGAGCTTCTAACCAATTTTTTCCATGACCTATATCTACTTTTAGGGGCACATTCAAGTGAATTACATTTTCCATAATCTTTTTAACCTCATTTTCAATGATATCTAACTCTTCTTTTACTACATCTAGCACTAGCTCATCATGCACTTGAATTATTAATTTTGAAGAAAAATGATTTTTATCTATTAGCTCTTGCACTTTTATCATTGCGATTTTGATAATATCAGCAGCTGTACCTTGTATAGGCATATTAATAGCATTCCTCTCTGCATAGCCGCGAACAACAGCATTAGCTGCTTTAATGTCTGGCAGATACCTTCTACGATGGAATAACGTTTCTACATAGCCATGTTCTTTAGCAAAATTGATAGATTCATCCATATATTTTTTAATTCCTGGATATTTAGTGAAATAGTCTTCTATTATTTGTTTGGCTTCTGTTCTAGATATACCTAATTGCTCGGAAAGTCCAAAGGCAGATATACCATATATTATCCCAAAGTTAATAGCTTTAGCTTTTCTACGAAATTCTGGTGTTAATGTGTTCTCAGTTAAATTAAAAATACGCATAGCTGTAGCTGCATGAATGTCCATTCCCTTGATAAAATCATTAATCATATTCTCATCTTCGCTAAGTGCTGCCATTAATCGCAGCTCTATCTGATTGTAATCTGCAGATACTATGAAACCTTCTATATTTGAGGGAATAAACGCTTTTCTCATTTCTTTACCAAGATCAGTACGCACCGGAATATTTTGTAAATTAGGATTAGACGAACTCAATCTACCTGTAGATGTAATAGTTTGATTGAAATTAGTATGTACCTTGCCAGTTATAGGATGTACTAATTTAGGAAAAGCACTTACATAAGTATTTAATAATTTTGTTAATTCACGATAGTCTAAAATTTTATTAATTATAGGATGCTGATTTTGATATTTTAGCAATTCATCTTCTGACGTACTATATTGCTTAGTCTTTGTTAATTTAGGTTTATCAGATATGTTTAATTTCTCAAATAAAATTTTACCTAATTGCTGTGGACTAGCTATATTAAAAACTTCACCAGATATTTCATAAATTTCATTAGCTAATTTATCTATTTGATTTTGCAATTCTAATTCAAATTTTTTAAGAAAATCTAAGTCAATTTTTACTCCATTTAGCTCCATAGTCGATAATACTGGTATCAGCTTAGATTCTATATTTATATAAAGTTCATATTGTTTTTTTTCTTTCAGCTCTTGCTCAAAAATATTCCACAGCTGCAGGGTAATATCAGAATCTTCGCAAGCATATACAGATAGTTGCTTAGTATCTATATTCCATAGATTGAAATCCTTTTTATCATTTACTAATTCACTGAAAGTAATAGTTTTATATTCTAAATAAATATCTGCTAAATAATCCATATTGTGCTTTCCTTCAGGATTTAGAATATAATGAGCTACCATAGCATCACGTATTTCACCACTCACATTAATATTGTAATGTTTTAATATACTTATATCAAATTTTAGATTAAAACCACCTTTAGCTATTTTTTCATTTTCAAAAATTGGTTTTAATAAATCTAAGGTCAGACGACAAATATTTTGCTGTTTACAATAAATAAATACAGCATTGTAAGGAGATAAAGCAAAGCTAATGCCTACTAAATCAGCTACTAATGGATCTAGACTAGTAGTTTCTATATCGAATACAAAAAAATCCACTTTACTTAGTTCATCAATGAATTCTTTTATTTCTGCTTCATTAATAAGTAATTTGTAGTTTTGCTCTTGGGGATTGTATTTAGTTAATCTATTATCATTTTGATATAACGGAGTATCAGTATAAGTATCAAAAATAGATAATTGTCCCGATGATATAGTAGGATAAATAGAAGATAATTGTTTAAAAATTTCTGGAATTCTAGATTTAATACTACGGAATTCCAATTCGTCACATAGAGCAAAAATAGGTTCTTTAGGAGGAATTTTCCATTCAAAATCTTTAGGATTAAAGTCAATATCGATATGTGGATTTATACTAGCTAATCTTTTACTATCTTTTAAAAGATCTATATTGTTAGAAATCAAATCTTTATATTTTTCGGGTACTTCATCTAAATGTTCTAATAAATTTTCTACAGAATGAAACTGGGATATTAATTTAATAGCACCTTTTTCGCCAATGCCAGGAACACCAGGAATATTGTCTGAAGCGTCACCCATGATAGCTAAGATATCTATTAACTGCTGGGGTTGAGAAATATTCCATTTTTCACAAATTTCTTTAACACCTAATATTTCATCAGGTTCATTATTTTTCCCTGGTTTTAAAATGAAAATTTTATCATTCACTAATTGCCCCATATCTTTGTCACTAGTGACGATATATGAATAAATATTGTGTTCAGCAGCTTTCTGAGAGATAAAACCAATAATATCATCAGCTTCATAACCTGGCATTTCTATACATTTGATACCTAAAACACTAATCATGTTTTTAATATATGGGAGGTTTTTAGCTAATTCCTCTGGCATAGGTGGTCTCTGAGCTTTGTAATAATCAAATTCTTTTTTTCTCAATGTCTCCTCTTCAGAGTCAAAAGCTATAGCTATATATCGAGGTTTATATTTAGACAAAATATCAAGTAGCATATTAGTAAATCCATACACAGCACTTGTATTTAGTCCATAGCTCGTACGCATAGGTCTCCTGATGAGAGCATAATAATACCTGAAGGCCATAGCCATAGCATCTACAATCACAAAAGCATTATGATTATTAGGTAGATTATTACCATTTAATCCATTCATTTTTGAATATATTTTTTCAAAGTTAAAAAAAAATATTGAAGAAAATTGGAAAAATTAGAATTAATAAAAATATACAAATTTTCATATATTTGCATTATAAATAAATCTATGATGTTTTGGAATCTAATAAATAATATTGAAAAACAGGTAATAGAATGGAGACATTATTTACATGCTAACCCTGAACTGAGCAATAATGAAATAAATACTGCTAAATATATTACTACATTATTAAAAAGTTGGAATATTTATACAAAAACTAAAGTAGCAGGTAATGGCGTTGTCGGTATAATAGAAGGGAAGAATCCTAATGGTAAAGTAATAGCCCTCAGAGCTGATATGGACGCATTACCTATAGAAGAAAAAACAAATTTAGAATTTAAAAGTAAAAATACTGGCATCATGCATGCATGTGGACACGACGCTCATATGGCTAATTTATTAGCTACTGCATATATTCTAAATGAATTACGAAATGAATGGGCTGGTAAAGTAGTACTAATCTTTGAACCTTCTGAAGAAACTCTACCTGGAGGCGCAAAAAAAATAATAGAAGAGAAAATATTAGAAAATCAACATGTAGATATAATAATAGGTATGCATGTCTCCCCAGAACTACCAATAGGAACAATTGGTTACAAAATAGGGACATTTATGGCCTCAAGCGACGAAATTTATATAAATGTAAAAGGTAAAAGTGGCCACGCTGCTATTGTAAAAGATTTTGTAGATCCCGTAATATCATCTGCCGCTCTTATCCTCAATTTGCAACAAATCATAAGCAGATGCAATGATCCATCTATACCTACAGTACTATCTATTGGCAAAGTAATAGCCAATGGCAGAACTAATGTTATACCTTCAGAAGTGCATTTGGAGGGAACTTTTAGAACTTTTGATGAGAAATGGCGAAATGAAGCAAAAATATTAATAAGCGAAATTGCAAATAATACAGCAAAAGCATATCAAACAACGGCTGAAATAAATATAATACCAGGTTATCCTACATTATACAATGATGAGAAATTAACGAAAGAAATTATTAAATTTATAAATGATAATCTAAAAGAAATTAAAACCGAATCAATTCCTATCAGAATGACCTCAGACGACTTTGCATATTTTTCACAAGTACGTCCAAGTTTCTATTTTAGACTAGGCATAGCAGAAGATACAAACACAGCAAATTCATTACATTCCGAAATATTTACATTTAATGATAATGCCCTTAAATATGGAATATACACTATGTCATCAATTGCATATGCATACTTATCTAATAAATTAAATTTTTAAAAAAATATGAAAAAATTTTATTTAATAATAATCATTGTCATCATAGCTATAAACACTCAATCATGTAAAGATAAAGAAACAATAATTTACGAAAAAGAGATATTACTTAATAAAAATTTATGGGCTAAAAATGGAATTGTAAAATTTAATTTCAATATCAATGATACATCAAAAATTTATTCTTGCTTAATAAAAATAAAAATTGATACAAATTATACTTATAATAAATTTATCTTTTCCACAACATTAAAAACACCTGATGGTTCTTATAGGCAGTCAGGATTTGAAACACAAATAGATGAAGACTATAAGCAAAAATTTATAGACAAAGAAGAAGGAGTTATGATAATAGAGAAAGAAATATATAATAATGTAAAGTTTAAAGAAAAAGGGGAATATGAGATAGGAGTGATGCATAATTTACCACAAGATATTTTTAATGTAAGATCGGTAGAAGTGAAGGTAATAGAAGGAAGGGGCTAGTAAAATTAACATTTTTATGTTATAGTTTAAATATTTTATTATTTAAATAAGATTTATTAATTTTGTTAAAATTTTATATTTATGCAAGAATTATTAGAAAACATTGATAAATACTTGGCTCTACCAAAGGATCACAAAAGAGATTTTCTAGATCAGCTATATCAATACCTCGTCAATAGCAATGCCACTGCTGTAGATTATCAAAGAGTTAAAATCCAATCTACTGCAGCTATATGTCCCGACTGCAAAAGTGAAAATGTCATTAAAGTTGGTAAAAGAAATGGCAGACAAGTATACAAATGTAAAACCTGCGGTTATCAATTTCGTGAGACTGCACGCACCTTTGTCTATCGTATGCGAAAATACCCATTAATGCTTGATTATATGAGATGTATGCTCGAGGGTAAAAGTTTGCGTGCATGTGCTAATGAGGTTGGCATTTGTCTGAAAACAAGTTTCGAATGGCGACACAAAATATTAGCAGCTATTAGAGCTTTAGAAGGTGGAATCAGTTTCTCTGGAATTGTCGAAGCAGATGAGCTACTAATGAAATATTCAGAAAAAGGGAGAAAGTTTAAAAACAAAGAAGAATATCAAAGAGCTAAAAGGATGAAACATCCAAAAGTAGCAGTATTAGTAGTTACAGATAGAGAAGGTAATTTACTTTTTAAACAGGTTGGAGAGAAAAAGGTTAAAAATGAACAATTGAGAGAAGAGCTAAAGAGTAGATTGTCAGAAAACAATCTGATATGTGTAAAACCAAAGAAAGAGTTCAGAAAAGGCATAAAGGGTTTACAAAGTAAAAAAGTGATAGTAAACAAAAGACAGATTAAGCGAGGGATATATAGTGTGAAAATAGTAGAGAACAAAATAAGTGATTTCAGGACATGGTTGAGTAGATTTCACGGAGTAGCTACGAAGTACTTGCAGAGCTATTTAATGTGGTTTGTGATAATGAATAAGTACCTAAAAAAGTTGATAAATTCAGATATTGGGCGACTATTAAACTTGTCATCTCACGACAGATGGGCGTGGGACAAGTATAGAGAAATAGTTAGTCAGAGATATGATTAACATACTTTATAGTATAACAAAAATTAGTACATACCAACCCCTCTTATCACAGGTCTTAACCCATTAAATTTGTTCAATTCACCATGTAATTTTTTCTCCTATATTACGTCATTATGATACATATCTAAGTTTACAAAAGTGGCTAGTAATAGAGTAAATGCCCAGTAAGAAGATCCTCCATAGCTAATAAATGGTAATGGTATTCCTATGACTGGCATTAATCCTACTGTCATCCCAATATTTATAAATATATGGAAAAATAAAAGTGAGGCAACCGAATATCCATAAACTCTTGAAAAAATGGATCTTTGCCGTTCTGCTAATTTTATAATGCGTAATAATAATAATAAATATAATGATAAAACTACTAAAACCCCTATAAATCCCCATTCTTCTCCAATTGCGCAGAAAATAAAATCTGTTGTTTGTTCCGGAACAAATTTCATTTGTGTTTGACTACCTTGCAAAAATCCTTTACCAGTTAATCCACCAGAGCCTATAGCTATCATAGATTGTCGTAAATTCCATGAGGCTCCTTTAGGATCGTCTTTTAGCCCTAGCATTACTTCTATTCTCTCTTGATGATGGGGCATAAGCATATTGTAAAAATAATTAACCCCTATTATCAATATTATACTAATTATGTAAATCTCTACAAACCTAATAATTAATTTTCGTTTTTTCCTGTAAATAAATATCAATATTAATGTGATAGCTGTTAGTATTAGTAATAAAATAAATTGTTTTATTAAAAAAGATAAAATAAATACTATTATAAACCAAAAACCAATAAAAATGATATATGAAGGCAATCCCTCACGATATAATGCTAAAATAAATGCAAAAAATATAAGCATTGTGCCTATATCTTTTTGTAAAAATATCAAAAGCATGGGAATAGCTATTACTATTAAAACATTTCTCATAGTTTTATTGATATTCGTCTTAGCATCAGGATCACTCCATATCTTTGAGATTAATAGGGCAGTAGTATATTTAGCAAATTCTGATGGTTGTAGCCTTATGCCGTTACTTATGTCTAACCAGGCTCTATTGCCTCCTACTATGGCTCCTATCACTAAAACTAAAAATAATAAAACTAATATTACACCATAAAAAATTTCCGCTGCATTAGAAAATAAATGTGGACTTGTATAGATAATTAATACAAACAATAATATTCCTGTAATTATCCAAATAAATTGCTTTACATGCAAATATTTAAAAGATAAACTGAAAAAATTTACACCTTCTTGATATGATGCAGAATAAATACTTATCAATCCTATAATGGAAAGAATTATATATATTGAGATAATAATTATATCCGGCGGGAATTTTCTATTTTTATTTTGCTGCATATTTAGGGATCATTTTAAGCATTTTTGTTTATTAATTGTTTCTTATCTAATTTTCATTTTAATATTTTTTTACAATTATTTAATTAAAAAATCAGCTGCTTTCATTCTGTTTTCTAGATCTGTGCGTTTAATAGTATCGGTCAAGTATTTTTCCATCATTAAGCTAGCAATAGGTCCTCCATATGAGGCTCCCCATCCTGCATTTTCTACTAAAACAGCTATTGCTATTTTAGGATTATCTACGGGACCAAAGGCTATAAAAACGCTATGACTTTTTCTCGGTGGATCTTGAGCAGTGCCAGTTTTAGCAGCTACACGAATTTCTGGTAATTGTGCTATTCTTGCAGTACCACTAGTAACTGCTTTTTCCATACCTTCTACAATGAAATTAAAATATTTCTCATTAATAGGAACTATAATTTTATTCTTATATCTAGCATTTAAACTGTCTGGATGTCCTATAGCACGCACTATATGTGGAGGTATATACCATCCTTTATTAGCAATGATTGCAGCTAAATTAGCTAATTGCAAAGGAGTTGCTCCAATCTCTCCTTGCCCTATAGCCACAGAAACTATGCCGTCAGCTTTCCAGTTTCTAGTTCCTTTTAATCTATTATAATATTCAGAAGTAGGTACGAATCCACTATATTCATTTGGTAAATCAACTCCCAGTGAAACGCCAAATCCAAGTGAATTCACATAATATCGCCATCTTTCATATCCTATACTAGATTTTCCAAAATATTTATTATCTACAAAAACTTTAAATACTTGACAAAAAAAAGTATTACAAGAATATTGAATACCACTAATTATATTTACTGGAGAGGGATGCCCATGGCAGCCTATAGTGTGTGAACCTATGCGATAACCTCCATAACAGCCAAAAGATGTTTTTTCATCGATAAAATTCTCTTGCAATGCAGCTAAACCGTTTACAATCTTGAATGTACTGCCAGGTGGATACCTTGTCATAGTAGCTCTATTGTATAAAGTATGATTTTTATTGTCATTGCTTAGCATTATATAATTTTTATTCCTTTCTCTACCTGTCAATAAATTAGGATCATAACTAGGAGCAGAAATGAGGGCTAAAATTTCTCCAGTTTGAGGATTTATTGCTACGATAGCACCACGTTTATTTTGCATTAGTTCTTCACCATATTGTTGTAAATCAGCATCAATACTTGTATATAAATCTTTCCCATTAATCATAGTAGAATCTAATTGTCCATTTTTGTAGCTATCCACTATTCTATTATGTACATCTGCTACATATACTTTTACACCTTTGTGACCTCTTAATTCTTTTTCATAAAATTCTTCTAATCCAGTAACTCCTACATAATCACCCATTTGATAATATGAATCTTCTTCAATTTTTTTAGGATTAGCCTCTGAAATATATCCTAAAAAATGAGCACCTGTTTTTAATGGGTAATTACGCATGAATCTTTTTTCTACGATTATACCTTTAAACTCACTCTCATGTTCAAAAAAATAACTAACCGCTGCATCTGGTATATCTTCATAAATTATTATTGGCTGATATCCCCCCATTTTTTTGTTTTTTTCTATTTTAGTTTTTAATAATTTTGTATCTGTAGCTAATAATTGAGCAATATAATTGGTATCAAAAGGTTCTAATTCATAAGGGATAATTGCTAAATTATATATAGGCCTCCAACCAGCTAATATTTTACCATTAGCATCATAGATAGTGCCTCTCTGTGGATATTCATATACATATCTGAGAGTGTTTTTTTCTGCTAATGTTTTATAAGTAGGATCAATTATTTGGATATAAAACATCCTCACTCCTAATGCTATAAATGCAAGTATAAAAATATAAACAAAAAATAATTTTCTATTATCGTACGAACGCATCTAATTTATTTGAAAATTTTTTACAAAAATATAAATAAAAAATGTAAAATTTAAAAGATATATGGATAATTATTTTTAAGATAATTCAATACATTTGCGAATCTCTGTTCTAATTGTTGAGTAACAATGAAGTAATTTTTTTTAGCTTTTATTAATTCATTTTCATAAATATTAAAAAGCTCCATACGATCATCTGGGTTTTCTCTTAATGGATCATAGTTCCACTCTATATCTGGGTAGCAGAGTAGATATAAATCTATCGATTGGTTATGAAATGCATCTATTATCCATTGTGGGCATTTTTTATATTTGTATATTAGCCAAACGTAGATTACAAGCATTTCAGTATCATAAATTAAAACTTTGCTATTATTAGTTTGTTGCTTATTTATCATTTCCCATTGATTTTTTGCTATTTCTATTACATCATCATAGCTATACGGTCTGTTTAGCTTTAATAAATATTCACGAGCATACTCAGGGGTATAATCAGTTTTGAAATAAGTGGCTAATTGCTCAGCTAACCATGTTTTACCAGTAGATTCTGGCCCAGTAATTCCTATTTTTATGGGTAATTTAATGTTCAATTTTTTTAAAATTTTTGCAAAAATATATGATTTATCTAATATTAATAACAAATTTAGTATAAATAATTAAAAAACGAAATAAGTAAAATTGATGAGTTGAATATGATCGAGGAGACTGGGAGAAATGATGACAAGGTGACGGGAAGACTGGGTGACAGGGAGACGAGGTTACTGGGGAGACTGGATGACGAGGTGAGGAGGTGACAAGGTGACTTGGTGAGAGGAAGACGAGAAGATAAGGTGACTGGGAGAAATGATGATAAGGAGACGGGAAGACTTGGTGACTGGGGAGACGAGGAGAAATGGAGACTTGGAGGCAATGAGACTGGAAGACAGTGAGAATGAATGAAAAAGTGAGTTGTTTAATTTTGTGATTAACTCTTAAACTTTTTAACCCCTTAAACCCTTAAACCTTTAACTCTTTAAACTCTTACACTCCTCAACTCCTCAACTCCTAAACTCCTAAACTCCTCCACTTCTAAACCTTTCATCTTTCCACTTTTAACTTTATGAACTTTATGAACTTTTAACTGTTTATATTTTCAGGGCTAAAGCCCATTCCTTTTTCTTTGCTGTTCCACGACCTAAAGGTCGTGGTCAATAAATCACATTTATTGATTGAATCATCGATTTTACCTAGATTTGTTATTAACCCTTTTTCTAATCATAAAAAACTTTATCATCCTCAACTTCTCAACTACTAAACATATAAACTTATAAACTCTATCAAATAGTGCTTCGAGTATAGAATTTACTATTATATAATATGATTTATCTAATTTAATACGTATGAAATTTTAAATGTAATTTTGTTTACCAAAAAATTTTATTTTGAAATAATATAAAAAATGAACAAAGAAGCAGTTAAAGACTTTTTTAAACAAATATCTCCTAATAGTTATTATGACATTGCCATTATTTTGCCATTATTAATGTTGTTTTTATATCCCTCTCACGCTGCATATGGAGTAGTAGGTTTTGTGATACTTTGTATTTATGGAATTATTAAAAAGGATTTAGTTTTTCATTGGAATATCAATATATCGTGGGTTTTATTTTTTGTTTTATACGTATTATTTTTTTTAAAAGCCTCTGATACTAAAGATGGACTTTTTGAATTAGAAAAAAAATTGTCTTTCTTAGTCTTTGGTATTTTGTTTTTATTTAAATCAAAAAAGCCTATATCATTACCATTTTGGATATTTTCATTTATGTTATTAGTGATTATCAGGAGTATAATTGGTTTAGTAGAATCTGTCATTCTGTATAATGAGATTCACATTATGCCAGCTTTTTTCACTTCTAGATTTTCTCAACACATACACCCTTCTTATTTGAGTTTCTATATTATTATTTGCTTAATCATTACATTTTATTGGGAATATAAAAAATTTATCAATTTACCTAAATGGTTTTTAATATTATTTTCAGTTATTTCTATTGTTAGTATATTATTACTGTCATCATTATCTGCTAATTTGTTTTTGTTTTTTTCGATTTTAGCGATAATTATTTATTTTTTATATAAAAAGTTAAAACCGTTTGTAGCTTCAACAATTGTCATTTTATTGATTGTGATTAGTTTTGGGGTAATAAAATTTGGACATTTCAGAGCAATCAATTTTAGTGAAACTTATAATAATACTGTGACTTTCCTAAATAATCCACGAGAATATATAAACTCAGAAAAATATATTAAAAAGGCTAATGAAAAAAGATTAATTTTATGGACATTAAGTTGGCAAAAAATTAAAGAAAATCCAATGGGTTATGGAGTAGGTAGTGCTGGCGATGTTTATAAAGATGTATATACTCAATACGGGCTCACTTCACTTATTAATCCTTTATTAGATTCACATAATCAATATTTACGGATAGCATTAGAGATGGGAGTAATCGGTATCATTGCTTATTTAGCTATCATTTGTGTTTACATAGTTAAAGCCTTTAAACAAAAAAAATATTTACTTTTATATGTAATGATATGTTTTTTATATTTTGGTATGTGGGAGTCTTTTTTGCAACGTCAGTCTGGTGTAATATTTTTTACTTATATGATAACATTTTTATTCCTTTATGAACCCTCATTTTTTAAAAATAAAATAGAAAAATGATACTATGAAAAAACTTCTTATTGTTAGTTCTAATTCTATACATTTATTTAATTTCTATAATTTGATAAATTCTTATTTCGACTACATAGATATAGCTACAGATAGCATTAATGATAAATTCGAATATAAAAATGCCAATTTGTATAAATTTAATTTTTCTATTAAAGAACCTTTTAAATTTTTGATTTCATTTTTTCAACTAAAAAAATTATTAAAAACAAATAAATATTCTCTAATACATATACATCAAGTATCAACAGCGGCACTGATGACTATATTGGCTGCTAAAAAAAGCAAAATACCTATAGTGCTTACAGCTTGGGGTAGTGATGTACTACTAACGCCTCATAAAGGTTTTTTTTATCGCAAAATGGTAAAATATGTGATTAATAATTCTAATATTTGTACTGCTGATGCTGAATATGTAATACAAGAAATACAAAAAATCACAAATAAAAATATTCCAGTTAAACAAGTTATTTTGTCAAATATACAAAACCCACCTGATTCATTACCTGAAAAAGGGAAAATAATTTATTCTAATAGATTACTTAAATCTATTTATAGAATTGACGTGATAATATATGCTTTTGAGAGATTTTTAAAAAATAGCACCGATAGAGATTGGCAGCTAATAATAGCTGGTGAAGGTGATGATAAAGCTAGGTTAGCATACATAGTAGAGAATAGACTTTTAGGTAATAATGTAAAATTTGTAGGGTGGTTGTCTAAAGAAAAGAATTATGAATATTATAGCAAAGCTAAACTTTATGTGTCTATTCCACTATCTGATGGTACACCTACGAGTTTGTTAGAAGCTATGAGCTTTGGTTGCATTCCAGTGGTATCTGATCTACCAGCTTATCATGAATGGATAAAAAATAAAGTTAATGGCTTGATAATCAATGATTTAAATACTAATTTTTTGGATGAAGCACTGAAAATTGATAACATTAACGCATGGCAAATAAACAGAAATATACTTTTGCAAAAAGCTACTATAGATGTGAATAAAATTAAATTTATTGACATTTATAATGAATTAATCAATAAATAATGAGGTAAAATATGAAAAAAGTTTGTCATTTAACAAGTGTACACCAAAGAGATGATATCAGAATATTTCACAAAGAATGCAAAAGTTTACAACATATTTATGAAATTAGTTTAGTAGTAGCTGATGGTCGTGGAGATGATGTAGTAGATGGAATAAATATATATGATGTGGGAAAGCCTAGCTCTAGATGGGAACGTATGATTTTAACTACTAAAAGAGTTTATAAAAAAGCATTAATGCTAGATGCAGATATCTATCATTTTCATGATCCAGAGCTTATACCTATTGGACTTAAACTTTTGAAAAAAAATAAAAAAGTCATCTATGATGTTCACGAGGATGTACCTAAACAATTATTAAGTAAACCTTATCTTAATAAATTTATACTTAAAATTATCTCTAATGCTTTTAAAAAATATGAAAATAAATATGCAAAAAAATTTACTGCTATTATTACTGTAGTTCCAGAGATTACTAATAGATTGAAGCAATTTAATGATAAAACTGTAGAAATCAGAAATTATCCCAAGTTAAATGAATTCGCAAAAATAAATGTGCAATGGAAAGATAGAGAGAATGCTATGGTATACATTGGAAGTATATCAGAGATCAGGGGGATATATGAGATGATGCAGGTAGCCTATAAAGCAAATATTAAGCTGCATTTAGCTGGCAATTTTTCTACTCCAGCTTTAGAAAGTGATTTGCAAAATCATAAAGAATGGCAGCAAGTTATTTATCATGGCGTTATTAGCCGCGATAATGTGGTAGAGTTACTTTCTAAAGTAAAAATAGGATTACTTTTATTACATCCTGTTCCTAATCATTTAATAGGATTAAATACAAAAATATTTGAATATTTAGCTGCTGGTTTACCGATTATCGCATCTGATATGCTTCATTATAAAGAAATTATAGAAGTAAATAATTGTGGTTTTTGTATTAATCCATTTGATATTGATGCTATAGTCAAAAAAGTTAAATTTTTAATAGATAATGACCAGATAGCTGAAGAGAAGAGTTTAAATGGTAGAAATGCAATTGAGAAATATTATAATTGGCAAAATGAGGAGGTGAAATTAATAGAATTATATAAAACACTATAAAAAAGGAACTAAAAAATTAGTTCCTTTTTTATTTTTTATTTTTTATTTTTTATTTTAATGATTTATTTAAATAAATTATCAATTTTTCTAGCTGAGTAATTGATTTTATAAGCACCAACTTTTCTAAGTTCTTGTTTTACATCAGTTACTATACCCATGCGAACATTTTGATCTACTTTAAGAGAAGTAGTTAAAAAAGGTCTGTCTTGTTCAGGACGAGCAGCACGTTCACTTTCGATGAAAGCACTTATTTGTTCTACAGTTCCAAATTGGTCATTTAGCTGTATTCGAGCTTCTGAACCATAAATTTCTGGTTTAGTAGGAATTCCGATATAAATGTAAGAGACCAAGTTTTTTCTTTCTAATTTTTGCACTTCAGTAGCAGCTGGTACGGTAACATGAACAAATAATGTAGCTTCGCGAATAGTAGTAATAACCATAAAGAAGAATAGGAACATAAAAATAATATCAGACATCGAAGAGGTATTAAGAGCTGGTACTTCATTTAACTTTTCTTTTCTAAATCTTGCCATATCATTTACCTCCTACTGCTTTTGGTTCAGCTTCAGAAATAGACATAGGTACAGCTTTTTGTATCTCATCGAGAATAGTTTGATCACTGATTTGCGAAATAGATCTACCAAGTTTTTCTTGAGCTAGCTCATCTCTGAGCTCATAGATAGCACCTGCTAATTCATTCTGAACTTTGATATACATATCATAAGATGTACCTCTATCATTTTGTAATGATATTACACCTTTGGATTTCCTTACTTGTCCTAAATGAGGTAAAGTAATAATTTCACCTTCACTGAGATTAGGATCATCATAAGGATTTGATATAAATTCTTTTACTTGTCTACGCAGATTACGAATATCTCCAGGCTTACCTTCGACTAATAGTTGGTCATAGGTATTTACTAATACCGTAAAAACATTTCTTTCTTTGATAATAGGTGGTTTAGCATTAGGATCTGGTAAGGGTGGCAGCATTCGCGATAATCCCTTATCTGTACTAATAGATGAAGTAAGTAAAAAGAAAGTTAAAAGCAAAAAGGAAATATCTGCTGTTGAAGACATATTTAATTGAGGGACTTTTCTAGCCATAATTTAATGTTTTATTTTTTGACTAAATGTCTAACTTGAGAATATATAAGAGATATAATGACAATTCCTACTAAAGTATATACTAAATACATTCCAGCATCTATTATTTTACTCCATCCAAGTGGAGTATTTGTTTTTTCATAAATAGAGATAGGTAGGTCATTACTAGGAGAAATGAAATAAAATACTACTACCAAAGCTATAGCTGCTAGAAATACTATTATTGATTTTAAATTTTTCTTTATATTCTTAGATATTATACTAATAGCAGAATATAATAAAGCAATTAAGGATAATATTATTAAAACATATCCTACATATATCCTGACATCAATATTTTTGACAAATAAAGTTATAGCTGCAGATATTATTAATACAGCTGCAAATATTATGTTGTACAATTTTTTATTTTTCATAATTATTTATTATTTTTTGCCACAGAAATAATATCCATAAATGTAATGGTGCTATCTTCCATATCATTTACGATAGTTTCTATTTGTGAAACAATATAATTATAGAAAACTTGTAATAAAAGTGCAGTTATCAAACCAAAGACAGTAGTCAAAAGAGCTACTTTCATACCACCTGCTACAATAGTAGGACTGATATCACCTGCTGCTTCGATAGCATCAAATGCCTGAACCATACCCACGACTGTTCCTAAAAATCCTAATGAAGGAGCAATAGCTATAAATAAAGATAACCAAGTGAGATTAGACTCTAAATGTCCCATTTGCACACTGCCATATGATGCAATAGCTTTTTCGATATTTTCAATTGATTCATTAAATCTTAATAATCCTTGATAAAAAACACTTGCAATTGGACCTCTAGTATTACGACATAGTTCTTTTGCTTTCTCTACGTCTTTTTGCTCTAATACATATTTTTCAATTTGTTCTATTAAATTTTTAGAATTAGTTCGTGCTAATGATAGATAAATAATACGCTCAATGCTAATAGCTAATCCTAATACTAAGCAGAGCAATATAGGAGTCATCCAACCTACACCACCTTCGATAAATTTTTGTTTTAATACTTGATGAAAACTTTGTTTAGGAGCAGCTTCTTCAGTTTGTTGATCTTGACCTGCTGGTGTTAGTGTAGCTGCAGCAGCAGTATCCATTGTATCTGTAGCTTGTGCTTGTACTTTTTGAGTATCATTTGCATTTTGTTGTGTTTGATTCTGTGCAAAAGCAGATATGCCAAATGTCACAGTTAAAATTACCAATACTGTTGTAATCTTTTTCATATTTGTTTTATTTTTCTTTTGGTTTGTTTTTTTCATTTTAATTTATTTACGGAGAGAGTGGGATTCGAACCCACGAATCGCTTTTGACGATTACACGCTCTCCAGGCGTGCCTCTTAAACCGCTCGAGCATCTCTCCCGATTTTTTCGATTGCAAAAATAATAATTTTATTATTTATTACAAAACTTTTTTAAACAAAAAAATTTTTTTATTTAATATATTTTCTTTCACCGAAAATTAATGTTCCTAGACGCACTATTGTACTGCCTTCTTCTATAGCTATCTTATAATCACTTGACATTCCCATAGATAAATGTTTGAAATTCATATTGTTATTAAAATATTTTTCTTTTACTATATCAAAAGTTTTTTTTAAATGTTTGAATTCTTGCCTTATCTGTTCTTTATCATTAGTAAAAGTTGCCATTCCCATTAATCCTTGTATTTCTACATTTGAAAAAATATTATTATTGTAATAATCTAAAAGTGCAAAAAGTTCATCATCATCTACACCAGATTTAGTAATCTCATTGGCTATATGCAATTCTATTAATACAGGTATAATTCTATTATTTTGTTTTGCTCGCTTATCGATCTCTTCTAAATGTCTGATTGAGGTAACACTATGTATCATATATACAAATGGAGCAATATATTTGATTTGTTTTGTTTGCAAAGTACCTATAAAATGCCATTGAATATCTTTGGGTAGTAGCTGTTGCTTGTTTCTGAGCTCCTGGACATAGTTTTCACCAAAATCTCTTTGTTCAGCATTATATGCTTCCATAATTTCATCAATAGTTTTAGTCTTAGATACTGCAACTAATGTAACATCATTTGGCAACTCTTGCTTTATTTTTTGTAAATTTTCTTTAATACTCATAATAAATTATTAACAAAAATAAACATTTTATCGCAGATCAGAATATTTTGTATTGAGAAATAAAATCTAAAGTCTCCCCGACAGGATTCGAACCTGCGACCCGCTGATTAAGAGTCAGCTGCTCTACCAGCTGAGCTACGGAGAGAATTAGTTTGCAAAATTATAACAAAAATTATAAATAAAAAAATACTTAACATAATCAAATATTTATTACTCACTTACTTCTTTTCTAATTTTTCTTTTTCCCTATTTTATATTATTTTTGATAAAATATTTGTTTTCATGAGACAAAACATCTATGATATTTTACAAACTAATTGGGGTTATTCACAATTTAGACCTTTACAAGAGGAAATTATAAATTCTGTTTTAGATGGTAATGATACTTTAGCTCTCTTACCTACTGGTGGTGGCAAAAGTATTACTTTCCAAGTACCTGCTTTAGCTTTAGATGGTGTCACTGTTGTTATTTCTCCTTTGATTGCACTTATGGTAGATCAAGTTGAGAATTTATTAAAAAGGAATATACCAGCTGCAGCCATTCATAGTGGTATAACGCAGAGAGAAATAGATGTGATTTTACATAGATGTATTTATACCGATGATATTAAGCTGCTTTATGTATCTCCTGAGCGTTTGCAAACTTCATCTTTTAAAGAAAAATTATCGAAAATGAATGTGAGTTTCATCGCTGTAGATGAGGCACATTGCATCTCTCAGTGGGGTTATGACTTTAGACCTCCGTATTTACTTATTTCGAGTATTAGAGACATATTCCCTAATGTTCCCATTTTGGCTCTTACTGCCACTGCTACTCCTACAGTTGTAAATGATATTATTGATAAATTAAAATTGCGAAATGTTCAGGTTTTTAAACAATCTTTTTATAGAGAAAATTTAATCTATAATGTTATTGAGACTGAAGACAAGATGGGTAAATTAATAAGACTTCTTAAACAATTTCCAGGTAGTTCTATCATTTATGTGCGAAATAGAAAAAAAACTGTTACTATTGCTAAACATTTACATGCATTGGGATTTTCTGCTATTTATTATCATGCAGGGTTATCAGCAGATGAGAGAGAAGCCAGGCAAAAAGCTTGGATAAATAATCAATTTAAAATTATGGTGGCTACAAATGCGTTTGGTATGGGTATAGATAAACCTGATGTGCGGCTAGTTGTACATTTGGATTTACCAGATAGTATAGAGTCTTATTTCCAGGAAGCTGGTAGAGCTGGTAGAGATCTCAAGCTTTCTTATGCTTTTTTATTTTTTCATAATTCCGATATAGATGATTTTAAAAAAAATATTCTTCTTAGTTTTCCCGATATTCAAATTATTAAACAAACATACAAGATTATCACAGAATATTATCATCTCCAAATTGGAGATGGTGAAAATGAAATTTTCCCTTTTGGTATCAATGACATTTTAACCAATGTTGATATATCATCAAATGATTTTTATAATAGTATGATACTGCTCGAAAAAGCTGGTTATATTGCTTTGAGTGAAGGTTTAAAAACTAAATCTAGATTGTTCTTTTTAAAAGATAAAAATGAAATATATAAATTTCAATTAGAGCACCCTGAATGGAATGATTTTATTAAAGTTCTCACTCGTACCTATTCTGGCCTTTTCACAGAATATAGTAATATTTCTGAGGATAACATAGCTCAAAAAACAAATTTGTCTATTGAACAAGTTTTTAATTCACTTAATTCTTTAAAAGAGTTGGGTATTATTGATTATATCCCTAATAAAGGAGAAAATACCATCACTTTTTTAAAGCCATGTATAGATGTAGAAAATATCTATATTCCTGATATTGTTTATGACGATAGAAAAAAAATAATTTTATCTAATGCTGATGCTCTAATATCTTACATAACTAATCAAACTAAATGTCGTAGTCAATTGCTTTTAGAATATTTCGGTGAAGAATCTATAATACGTTGTGGTAGATGTGATGTATGCGTTTCGAGGAATACTGTTGATTTATCTAAATTGGAAATGGATAATATTATAAATGTTATTAAACCTTTATTACGTGAGCAAGCAATGAGCGAAAATGAATTATTAGAACATTTCTCTATTATGGATGAAATAAAAGTTATTAGAGTTATTTCTTGGTTGATCGAAACTAATAAAATCATTAGATTGCCAGACATGAAATTATCTTGGAATAAATAAATACGCTAAATTCTTTTTATTTTGCTCAAAAAATTCATTTGGGATTTGTATTAATTATTATCTTGATATTTATTAATTATTTTTTTGATTTATTTGTATATTTTATTATAAAAACTTTTTTTGATTTGATAGAAATATGAAAATGATTATTAAACAATTAATATAATGTAATTAATTAATTTTCTAAATATGTTTGAGATAAAATCTTTTACTAATTTTGAAAAAAAAATGGGAAGCATAAATGATTATTTTATATCACAAAGAGCAGCCGAGCTAAATGAGTCAGCTACCTTAGCAATGAGTCAAAAAACTCGAGAATTAAAAAGTAAAGGGATAGATGTTATCAATTTAAGTATCGGAGAGCCAGATTTTTTTGTACCAAATTTTATTAAAGAAGCTGCTAAACAAGCTATAGATGATAATTATTCTTTTTATCCTCCAGTGCCAGGTTATCCTGAATTACGCCAAATGATTGCTCAAAAGCTAAGAAGAGATAATCATTTAGACTATGATCCTTCTCAAATTGTTGTTTCTAATGGTGCTAAGCATGTGATTGCTAATATTTTTTTAACAATTTTAAATAAAGGTGATGAAGTATTGATACCTGTTCCCTATTGGGTATCTTATCCTCCACTAGTACAGATAGCTGATGGTAAACCTGTTTATATTAAAAGTGATTTTAATAAAGATTTTAAAATCACTGCTGATGACATAGAACGTCACATTACTCCTAAAACTAAAGCTTTTATTTTTAGCTCACCCAATAATCCATCTGGCAAAGTTTATTCTTATGAAGAATTAAAAGAATGGGCAAGTGTTTTTGCTAAACATCCTGAGATTTTGATAATCTCAGATGAAATTTATGAATTAATAAATTTTACTAAAGAGCATCATAGCATTGCAGAATTCGAAGAAATAAGAGATAGAGTAATAATAGTGAATGGATTATCAAAAGGTTTTGCTATGACAGGATGGCGTGTGGGCTACAGTGTATCTTCTAAAATTATTGCTAAAACTATAGAAAAAATTCAAGGTCAGATGACTGGTGGTATCAATGATATTGCTCAGATGGCAGCTCTCAAAGCTCTATCTGTAGATCCCGAAGATTGCCATGAACTTATCGAAATGAAAGAATCTTTCCGTAAACGTAGGAATTTTATGGTAAAAGCTTTATCTGAGATACCTGGCATTAAACCTAATAATCCTGAAGGAGCTTTTTATATTTTCCCAGAAATTGCTGATTTAATTGGTAAAAAATTTGAAGATTTTGTTATTAATAATGACGATGACCTCTGTATGTATCTATTAAATAATGCTAATGTGGCTTTGACCTCTGGCTCTAGTTTCGGCTATCCAGGATGCGTTAGACTGAGCTATGCTACCTCTATGTTACAATTAGAAAAAGCCGTCGAAAGAATTAAAAAAGCTGTTAGTCAATTACAATAATCTGAGTCTTTTTTGAATTTGATATATTAATATAACATCACTTTATATTATTTCATATTACATATTATATGAGAGGTACAGAGGTATAATGTGCGTTTAGTTTTCTTTTAGTTGCGGCTGCCAAAACATTGAATAAAAGGTTAAGAAAAATACAGTCATTGTCGTGGCTTGTTGTCCCTCGAGCATATCTTCGAGTAGCATCATTGTAGAGAAAATTATCCATATACAAATCCATAAAGTTGTTAAATTAGTTCTGCTTTTTTTGTTAAATATTGGATAAAACCATAAAATCAGTAGTAGCAACATCCCTACTATACCTAGTGCTACACCTATTGTTACAAATTGGTTATGTGTTTTTCTGTATAATTTTTCTGGTACTTGAGGGTAATATTTTTGATAATAATTTTTAAATGCTGTACTCACATCACCTGTACCCCATCCGAAAAAAGGCTTTTCATTTATACGTGTAATACCTGCTTTCAAATAAACTAATCTTTGACTTAAAGAACCATAAAAACCTATTTGTTTATCTTTTTTAACTCTATAAATTTCATAATATAAATTATACAATCTATGCTCTAATGGTAATGAACTCATTAATCTGTAATTAGTTATATTATTCTCTATAGCTTTAATCTCTTCATCATTCAGCATTTTTAATCCAGTAGTATCTATAGGATAATTTTTAGAAGCTAAAAAACGTACTAATGCATAATAATTGCTATCAGAAAAGGTTTTAATCTCGTCTATTGGTTTGGTGGATATTTCATTCCATTTTTTTACTAAACTTTTATCTAGTGCGTATGGATTATATACATTTCTATTTTCTATTTCTATATTTTCTAAATTTTTTATATTTTGGGGAATACCAAAATAACTTTGATAAGATAAATAAAATATTAGTGGGGGTGAAATAATAAAGATCGCTATAGCTCCTATCGCTATGTATTTATTCCTTTTAGATATTCTGCTGATTATCCAAATAAAAATTATTAATAGAGATAAAATAAATGGGGCTAGTGAAGCATTTAAAATTTGAAATGTAATGAAAAGAACTATTAATAGGGGATGAATGATTTGATGATATTTGATTTTTACAGAGTCATTAGCAAATAATATTATTGATATAGCTATGGTAATAAGTAGTGAAGCTCTTATATGATTTCTATACCAAGGTAACTCTTTGATGTTGTCTATCCATCCAAATGATAATGAAATTATAGGTATTAGAACATAAATAAATGCTAAAAACAAGTAAAATTTATTAAAATATTTTTTTATAAATTCAGTCGGGTAAGTAGTGGCAAAAATTATTGGCAAAACTAACATGGGTAATTTTACTTGTAAATCGTTTAACCCAGATTTGATATTAGCTGTATATAGCATGCCTATTACCAGCAATAGATACATTGCTATCCATAGCATTGCATATGGTTGTTTTTTTAATTTTTTGAATTTTTCTTTATATTTTCCTTCTATTAACCAAACAAGTGCTAAAGTGATTTCTGAAGCGGATATTAAAAATAAAGAATAGAATATTCCAGTTATTAATAAACCTATTAATATTGTGTAAATATATGGGTAAATATTTTTAGAAACATTTTTCATAAAGACATTGCTAGAGGTCAAGTTATTTTACACTCAAAATATTGTTGTATTGTGATGGATTGGTTAAGATTTCTACAGCTTTATGTGTGAAATTATCATTTTGTAGCTCATATTGAATGCGGCCTTTCTGATAGTAATATCTAGAAATAATCTCTGGAGCAAGAATAGTAGTTATCTCATCTTTGTAATGTATGAGTTCTTCTTGATTATCTAAAGTTATTTTTTTCTTCAAAAGTTCTATATCATCTTTTATAAGATCTAATTTTTTTTCGTCTTCAGCTAATTTTGTAAGTTTATCGAGTTCCATTTTTAGTGGAGATGAGTATTTGATTTCTTTGTCTTTCATATAAGCTATAAATTCATTATAGTCTGCATCTGATAGTTTGAATTGATCTGGTTGAGGGATAGTGGGGTGCTTAATAGAGTATAATGTGGCAAATTTAAAAATATGTTGACCTACATATAGTGCAGCCGTGAAAGCAGATATACTGTCTATTTTAACATCGATATCTGGCAGGATGCCTCCTGCATCTTTTACAGGACGTTTATTTTTTGTAAAAAATATTTTTTGTTCATCTGCAGATATTTGCCTACCCACACCATTAGTTTTATCGCTATAATCAATTTTTTGTATACATCTGCCTGATGGAATGTAGTATTTAGCAATAGTAACTTTTAATTTTGAATTATATGGTAGATTTACAATATTTTGTACGAGTCCTTTACCATATGACTGCTCACCTATGATCACAGCTCTATCTAAATCTTGCAAAGCACCAGCTACTATTTCACTAGCAGAAGCGCTATTTTCATTTATTAAAACACAAAGTGGTATTTCTAGATCTACTGGTGCTTGCATAGTTTTATAAACTCTATTAGCCTCTGGCAGTCTGCCTTTTGTGCTAACAACTTCAGTATTTTTAGGCACAAAAATATTTATGATATTGACAGCTTCATTTAGTAAGCCTCCACCATTATTTCGTAAATCTAAGATTAAACCTTGCAATTTAGGATCATTTTCTTTTAATTTTAATAGTGCATCTTTTACAGTATTACTACAATTCATTGTGAAAGAAGATAAAGAAATATAGCCTATATGTGGAGCTACTATGCCATAATAGGGTACTTCAGGCAGTTTAATCTCTTTTCTAGTTAATTTTACTTTTTTAATATTATCATCAAAAATATTTTTAAAAGTAATTTCTACATCTGTATCTGGAGCACCTTTTAGCATATCGCTAACTTCTTGAGTAGATTTACCTTTTACACTGACACCATTAATTTCTAAAATTACGTCTCCTGCCCTTAGTCCAGCATTATAAGCAGGGAAACCTTCGTATGGTTCAGATACTACTACAAAGCTGTCTAATTTTTGTATTAGTGCACCTACTCCACCATATTGTCCTGTTGTCATTAGCTTGTAATCTTCTATATCACTTTCGGGGATAAACTCAGTATATGGATCTAAACTTTTGAGCATTTCATCAATAGCAGTTTTAGTTAAGCTACCTGGTTGTATTTCATCTACATAGTTTTTATTGAGTTCTTGCATCACTGAGGTGAAAATATCTAAATTTTTGACTAATTCGAAACTAATATCTCCAACTACAGCTCGATATGAAAAAATTCCAATAATTACAAAAATGATGATTTTTAAGATATTTTTAATTTTTTTCATGAGTATTTATATTTTCAAAATTATTTGATGATTTAAATTTAACAAAAACAAATTTGTCGGGTACAGGATCATATCCATAGCCTCCCCAAGGATTACATCTAATGATTCTATATGCTGATAATAAGAAACCTTTAATTGGTCCATGTTTTTTAAATGCATCTACAGCATATGTAGAGCAGGTAGGATAGAACCTACAAGATTTCGGAAACATGGGAGATATAGCTACTTGATATAGCTTAATTAATAGTATGAATGGTGCTATCAGTATTTTCTTTATTTTCTTCATAACTTAATAAACGTTGTAAAAATACAATTATTTTTTCTTTTATGATTATATATTTAGGATTTTCATCACCAATGTAAACTAAAGCAATATACAAATTTTGATGTTTTTCTTGTAGTTCAGCATTCACATTATCCATTATATCAAAAAGGACTGCTCTCACTACTCGGCGAATTCTATTTCTAGTTACAGCTTTTTTAAACTGTTTGCGATTGACTGCTATTAGGCAATGTAGCTCCCCTTGACCATTCTCTCGTAAATGATAAATTTTAAAAGGATATTCTAATTTAGGTATCTGATTGAATAATTTATCTTTTTGTTTTTTAGAAATAATGCGTAATTTTTTTAATCTATCTGACATTAAAAATAGAAATAATTAAATGTTTTCTATAAAGTAATACAATAATATTAAATCAACCAGGTTTTTTTGTCCTATTAGTTGTAGCTTTAGTAGCCGAAGTTTTTTGTGTAGATGTAGCATTAGTTGGTTTTGCTGATTTAGAAGTTTTTTTAGGTGATTTTTTTGTTTTATCCTTTTTTGTATTAGCAGGTTTTTCGTTTTTAGTATTGCTGATTTCAGTATTATTAGTTTCTATTTTTTCTTCGTTTTTAATATTTTTAGGTTGCTTATTATTTTGTTTAGCAAAAAAATCATCTAGAGCATGTACCAAAGAAGGAAATTCTTTAGTAGGAGAATAAACAGAAATTTTCAAATTATGTTTCTCAGCCATTTTTTTTGTATATTCACCACACACAGCTATCACTTGGTCGCCTTGTTCATAGTTAGGGAAATTATGGAATAATGATTCTATGCCATGTGGAGAAAAGAAAGCCAACATTTTATAATCTTTAATATTGATATTTGAAATATTTATGGGCACATTTTTACATACAAAAAGATTATCAAAATTAATGTTGTGCTGACGAAGTGCATTTGCAAAGCTTTCATTACCATCTGAGCTAGAGACTAAAATAAATTTTTCATTAGAGAATTGTTTTAGAATTTCTATTACACTCTCAGGAGTTCCAGTGCCAAAAAAGAACTTTCTTTTTTTATATCTCATATATTTCTGTAAATACAAAGCTATTTGCTCTGTTAGGCAGAAATATCTCATCTCTTTCGATATAGTTGTCCTAGATTGTTCTAATAAACTAAAAAAGTAATCTAATGCTATTTTACTTGTAAAAATAATGCCAAAGTAATTATTAATGTCTATTTTCTGATTTCTGTAATCCTTGATATCTATACATTCTACATTAAATAATTTAATAAAAGAAAATTCTAAATTGTATTTGAGCTCTAATGCATGATAAGGACTTTTTTCATAATCATTAGGCTTAAACTGGGAAATTAGTATTTTATATTTATCGTCCATACTTCTCATATTATATTTTTTAAACAACTATATCCAAATAAAAAAGGAACGATTTCCTGAATGCAAAAATACAAAAAATAAATTATATGGTATTTTCTAATTGTTCTAAAACTGTTTATAATCATTCTAATCCACCTATAGATAAATATCATTATAATAAAGACAAAACCTATTTGTATAATTATCTCATTTGCATATGCTATATTTAATAATAAAAATATAAATATCACAAATATAATATATATCCACGAGTTACCATAATAAATAAGGTCAGAATTTATTTTTTCATTATTACTGAATAAATAAGAGTATATTGCAAAAAGTATGATTTTATATATAAATATAATTGAAAATAAATAAGCAATACGTAGAAATTCAAATTCATCTTTTAGTATGTAAATATTATAAGTCATGAATACATAGAATGAGGCAATATATATAAAAAAAATTATATAATTAAAATAATGATTTAGTGAATATCTGTTTAAAAAATTTTTCCTATTAGATTCTAAGTAAAATGCAGAAATAAATTGCTTGTAATATTGAAAATATGATATAAAACCTATAAATAAAATTAAAGAAAATGTTGCTAAAATTAATACCATTATTTCTGTAGTAGGAAAACAACTATGAGACAATGTGTTCACAGCTGTTGTTTTAGTTAGTATTATATTATTTAAAGTATCATTAGCATAATTTCTATTTAATAAAAAAGAAATATTAGTAAATGTAGTATCATTAGCATAGTTCCATTTAATAAAATCATATGGATATTGTATCATAAAAATAATATAAAATAAAATACAAAATTAGCAATAATGTAATAGTTAAAAAATAAAAAAATATTTATTAATGAAACACTTCTTTCATTATTTTAATGCCAATAGAATAATATTGATAAATATCAATAAAAATATTAGATTATATCAATATGTTTTTTTATTAATTATTTGTATTGGTATCAATAATAATTTATAAATTAGCAAAAAAAATATGGATACAGCAGAAATTAAATGGTCAGAGTTACCATTTGGTTATTTTAAAACTGATTATAACATTAGGGCTTATTACAAAAATGAGCAATGGACACCTATTGAGGTCAGTGATTCAGAATATTTTCCTATTCATATAGCAGCTACAAGTTTGCACTATGGACAGGAAATTTTTGAGGGACTAAAAGCTTATAGAGGTAAAGATGGTAAAATAAGGTTATTCCGTTGGGATGAGAATGCTAAACGTTTCAGGTATAGTGCAGAAGGATTAGTAATGGCACAAGTACCTGAGGAATTATTTTTCCAAGCAATCAAAGAAGCTGTTTTAAGGAATGAAAAATATGTACCTCCTTATGGTACTGGAGCGACTTTATATATTAGACCATTAGAGATTGGTATTACTCCAGAGGTAGGTGTTAAACCTTCAAAAGATTATATATTTGTAGTATTTGTATCTCCAGTGGGACCATATTTCAAAACTGGTTTTAAACCTACTAAAATCGCTATTGAGAGAGATTCAGATAGAGCAGCTCCTCTAGGAACTGGTACCTTCAAATGTGGTGGCAATTACGCTGCTAGTTTACGTGGTACACTGCGAGCTGCTAAATTTGGTGCTGGTTCCCCAATGTATTTAGATCCTAAAGAGAAAAAATATATTGATGAAATCGGTGCTGCTAATTTCTTTGGTATAAAAAATAATACATATGTTACACCAGAGAGCACAAGTATTCTGCGATCAGTTACTAATAAAAGTTTACAGCAATTAGCTAAAGATATGGGAATGAAAGTAGAGACTAGACCTATTCCATTAACAGAATTACCTACATTCGAAGAAGTAGGCGCTTGTGGTACTGCAGCAGTTATTACACCTATCGGAGAAATCATAGATATGGCATCTGGCGAAACATATCATTTCTGTCCAGATGGCAAACCTGGTCCTATGACTACTAAATTATACGAAACCCTTACGGGTATTCAATTTGGAGATATAGCAGATCCACATAATTGGATTACTATAATTAATGATTAAAAGAATGATTTGTGTGAAATTATAAATCTCCTTGATAGATAATTTTACTAAATTTAGATATAGTGGGAGACCCAATGGGTCTCTCACTTTTTTTATCATATATAGCAAATATAGCCGACCCACTACCACTCAAATTTACATACAAAGCACCATTATCATATAAAGTATTTATAAATTCATTTACAAATGGGTATTTTTGTATAAAAATGTCTAAAAAATCATTTTTTAGATATTTCGCCCATTCATAAATTGGATGATTATTTATTATAGACTCTATATCCTCTCTATCCTGATTAGTGTTTATCAGATTATATGCTTCTGCAGTAGATACATGAATAAGTTTACCTTTGAAAATTGGTAAAAATACTACGATTAAATAATTTTGTAATGATAGATCTATAAAATTAATAATATTGCCACGTCCTTTAACTATTGATGGTTTACAATCAATAAAAAATGCACAATCACTTCCTAAACTATTAGCATAGTTCAAAAATTTCTCTTTAGTTAATTCTAAATCAAAAAGTTTATTTATAGCTTTAATAGTGGCTATAGCATCACTAGAACCTCCACCGAGACCAGCCTGATATGGAATATTTTTATTCAAAATAATAGAAATCGATGGTAGATCAAAATCTTGTTTTAATAAATTATATGCTTTCCAAACTAAATTAGATTCATTCTCCAATTCTGGATGATTTGGTACATATAATGATGGTGTAGATGATAAAGAAATCTTTATAGTATCATAAAAATTTATTAACGGATAAAATAAAGAACAAATATTATGATACCCATCTGAACGTTTATTTAAAATAAAAAGCCCCAGATTAATTTTTGCTGGGGCTTTTTCAATAATAGTATTAATCATTAAAATAATTATTAATCTAAAACATGTAGAGATAGAAGATCATCAAAAGCTCTGATGACACGATCTTTCATAGATTTTTCGCCCTCTCTCAGCCAAGCTCTAGGATCATAATATTTTTTATTAGGTTTATCAGGGCCTTCGGGATTGCCTATTTGCCCTTGCAGATAATCTTTATATTTTAAATAATATTTATGAACGCCATCCCAGAATGCCCATTGAGTATCAGTATCGATATTCATTTTTACTACACCATAGCTGACAGCTTCGCGAATTTCTTCTAAAGCAGAACCACTGCCACCATGAAAAACAAAATTTACTGGTTTACTATCAGAAGTAGAAAATTTATTGTGAATATAATCTTGAGAATTTTTCAAAATAATTGGTTTAAGAACAACTGAACCAGGTTTATAAACGCCATGAACATTCCCAAAAGCAGCTGCAATAGTGAAATTAGAACTAATTTTTTTCAATTCTTCATAAGCATAAGCTACATGTTCTGGTTGAGTATAAAGCTTAGGATTGTCAATAGCAGAATGATATATACCATCTTCTTCGCCACCCGTTACTCCCAGCTCTATTTCTAGGAACATACCTATTTTACTCATGCGTTCTAGAAAGGTTTTAGATATTTTAATATTCTCTTCTAGTGTTTCCTCACTTAGATCAAGCATATGCGAAGAAAATAAAGGTTTGCCATGTTCAGCGAAAAATTTCTCACCAGCTTTTAACATGCCATCTACCCACGGTAATAATTTTTTCTGAGCATGATCTGAATGTATAACTACTGGCACACCATAATATTCAGCTACATTATGAATATGCATAGCACCAGAAACTGCACCTATAATAGCAGCCTCATAATTATCATTAGGCAATGCTTTACCAGCAATAAACTGAGCTCCACCACTAGAAAATTGAATAATTACAGGTGAATGAGCATCTCTCGCAGCTTCTAAAACTGCATTTATAGAATTAGTACCTACTACATTGACTGCAGGAATAGCATATCCCCGCTCTTTAGCATCAGCATATAAGGCTTCTAAATCTTTACCCCATACTATACCAGGTTTTAATCTTTCTTTTATACTCATAATATTAAATTTTTTATATTTTTACAAAATTAATAAAAATTAATGTGATTTGCAAGAAATAGTTTTATGAAATGTAAATCAATATTTTAATTAATATAGCTGAAAAGAAAAGAAATATGAAAAAAATTTTTATGATAATCTATATTTATAATATTCATATGGTATAGCTCTGAGTAATTCGAAATCACCAGATTGATTTATTACACCTATATATGGATGTTTTACACCGTTAAATAACGTTGTTTTTACCATAGTATAATGGATCATATCTTCGAAAATTATTTGATCTCCTATTTGTAATGGTGATTCGAAGCCATATTCACTCATATAATCTCCTGCTAAACAAGATATACCTCCTAATCTATACTTATATGGACTATTAGTAGCGTCAATGTTAGCATCTCTCACAATAGGTTTGTATGGCATCTCCAATGTGTCTGGCATATGTGCCGAAAATGAAACATCTAGAATAGCTGTCTTTATCCCATTATTCTCTACTATATCTTGAACAGTAGCAAGTAAAAATCCTGTTCCTAATCCTATCGCTTCACCAGGCTCCATTATCAATTGTAAATGAGGATAATCTTGATGAAATTGATTTAATAAATTAATAAGATGATTTACATCATAATTTTTATCAGTTATCCAATGACCACCTCCCATATTTAACCAGTTTACTTGCATCAATTGTTTGTGAAACTTTTCTTTTACTTTTTGTAGAACTCTCTCCAATACATAAGAATCTTGCTCGCACATCACATGAAATAGTAATCCTTCAATGCCATCTGGTAATTTATCTGGTATCATAGATTTAACCATTCCTAATCTACTACCGTTAATTGCAGGATTATAAATTGGTATATCTATCTCACTATATTCAGGATTAATTCTTAATCCGCAAGACATAGATGATTTAATAGTATTTTTAAATAGGTCCCATTGTGATAATGAATTGAATGTTAAATGTTTAGATAAATTAGCTATTTCTTCAAAATCATCTTTTAAATATGCAGGGCAATATGTATGAGCTTTTACTCCCATTTCTTCGTAAATAAGTTTGACTTCGAAAAGCGAACTAGCTGATGCTCCATCTAAATATTTCTTTATTAATGGAAAAGAGTGCCAAAAAGCATATCCTTTCAAGGCCACCAGTATTTGCACTGGTGCATTTTCTCTCACATATTTTAGTATTTCTAAATTATTAATTAGTTTATTCTCTTCTTGTACAAAGCATGGAGAAGGTATATTATCATAATATTGCCTTTTCATTTAGCTATTTTTATAAATTTTAATAAATATATTAATAACATTTTTATTTATCAATAGGTAATACTATGTCTATAGCTTCATGCCAATCGATTCCAAATTTTGGCATAGTTTCTAAAAATGGGTCTGGGTCGAATTCTTCTACATTGTAAACACCTGGTTTTTTCCATAATCCTTTTAAATACATTATAGCTCCTACCATAGCTGGTATACCTGTAGAATAAGCAACTGCTTGAGTTCCTGTTTCTTTATATGCTTTTTCATGATCAAAGATGCTCCAAATGAAATATGTTCGTTCTTTATTTTGGTGTAATCCTTTTAATTGAACTCCTATGCATGCTTTACCTTTATAATTTTGTCCTAAGCTACTAGGATCTGGCAAAAGGGCTTTTAAAAATTGTAAAGGGACAATCTCTTTGCCTTCATAATTAATTGGTTCAATAGAGGTCATACCTACCTCTTGTAATACTTCGAGTGCTGTCAGATAACGTTGCGAAAATGTCATCCAAAATCTAGCTCTTTTAATGCTAGGGGAATTTTTTACTAAAGATTCTAATTCTTCATGGTGTAATAAATAGCTTTCTTTTTCGCCAATTTCAGGATATTCTATGGGTCTATGTATTGTGAGTGGTTCTGTCTCTATCCATTTACCATTTTCATAATATTTACCTTTGGCTGTAATTTCTCTAATATTTATTTCTGGATTAAAATTTGTTGCAAAATATTTACCATGATCACCTGCATTACAATCTACTATATCTAGAAAATGTATTTCATCAAAATAATGCTTCGCAGCATAAGCGGTGAATATTTGTGAAACACCAGGATCAAAGCCACAACCTAAAATGGCTGTCAAACCAGCAGATTTAAATTTATCCTGATAAGCCCATTGGTATTTGTATTCGAAATGTGGATTGTCAGGAGATTCGTAATTTGCTGTATCTAGATAACTAACACCCGTTTTTAGACAAGCATCCATTATTGCTAAATCTTGATATGGTAGCGCAAGATTCAGAACTAAATCTGGCTTAAATTCTTTTATGAGTGAAGATAATTCATCTACTTTCATAGCATCTACTTGGGCACTATGAAAATTAGGTTTATTAATTTTTTTAATAATATTATCACATTTTTCTTTTGTCCGACTAGCGATCAGTACTTCTTCGAAAACTTCTGGTGCTTCTGCCATTTTACAAGCAGCTACTGTGGCTACTCCACCAGCACCTATAATCATTGCTCTTCCCATATTTATTTTTTCTACAAATTTACAAAAATTTATTATTACCAATAACTTCAAGACCATTCCAAAAATATTTAACTAAATTGAAATAGAGATTTAGATTAAAATATTTTTTATTAAATATCAAGTTTATTAGATTGAAAATTATTATATTTGCGAAATATTTTTATTATGAATAAATTATTTGAAAATCCCAAAGAAATATTTGCTCTTAATAAAGAAGGTACTCGCGAATTATACGACAATCTATATGATGAAATGATTCAAGAAGGTAAAGATGTAGTCGATTACCAAGAAATCAAAGCTATGTCTACTGGTGTACTATGTCCAGATTGTAATAGTAGTCATGTAATCAAAAATGGCTTACAAAGTGGAGTACAGAACTATCGCTGCAAAACCTGTGGTAGACAATTCAGAGTTACCACTGGCACCTTTATGTATGGTGTTCATGAAAAGGGCAAAATGCTAGAATACATAAAATGTATGAGTGCTGGTATGAGCTTGAGAGAGTGTGCAAGAATTGCACACATAAGTCTCACAACGAGTTTCTTTTGGCGGCATAGAATATTATGTGCAATGCAATCTTTTGAAGATAATGTAAATTTCTTTGGAGTAGTAGAATTAGAAGAACTTTTAATGAATTACTCCGAGAAAGGCAAAAAGAAACGAGATAAGAAAGAGTTAAAAAAATTAAAGAAAAAGAAGCCAACAAAAGTGGCAGTATTGGCTGCCACAGATAGGAGTGGGAATATACTTTTTAAAAAATTAGATGATAATCGAGTGCAAGCTGACCATATATCTGATTTTCTGAAATCAAGAATATCAGATAATTCAGTAATATGCGGCAGTAATAAAAAAGCTTTCAAGACAGTAAATGCAGAGCACATCAAACACAAAGAAATAACTAACAAAAACAAGATGAAGCAAGGTATATACAGCGTATCTACTATTCATAAGAAAATAACAGATTTTGTAGGATGGATATATTACAAATTTCGTGGAGTGGCGACGAAATATTTAACAAACTATATAATGTGGTTCGTAGTGAAGGGGAAGTATCTGGCAGAGATGGTTATAGAAGATACAGGGAGGATACTGAACTTGGCGGCGTCGGATAGGCGGGCGTGGGAGCGGTACAGTGATTTGATGTCATTAACATATTTAATCTATAACATTTAAATATTCTCAATCCTTACCAAATTTGTTTCCCCTTTATTTGCAAATAACTAAATAAAAATTAAATTTATGATAACAATTATGCTAAATAAAAATATATATTCATAATTGCTACTTGTACAGATAAAAAATATACTTAATTTATCTTGAGAATATCTAATAAATAACTATAAGCCTCTATAAATGTAAGTCTCTTTCTCCTTGTTTTACTCGTTCTATCCTCGAGAGCAGATTTTGAGTATTATAGCCATCCACTTCTAATGCTTTCAATTCTTCATCGATTTTTGCCCATCCTTTTTTTTGCAATTCAGGAGAAGCATAATCACATAAATATTCTGCATATGTCAGTATTGCATTAGGTGTACAAAATTTCTTTATGAAACCTGGTACAGAAAACTCCATAAAATGTTCACCTGTTCTTCCTTTTCTATAGCAAGATGTACAAAATGATGGTATAAATCCCATATCTGTCAATTCATCAATAATTTCTTCTAATGATCTAGAATCTTCGATTTCAAATTGTTCTGCATTTAGATCTTGTTTTTCATTCAATGATTTTTTAGCATATGCACCGATCTCTAATTTTGTACCACCATCTATTTGACTAATGCCATATTTTATAACTTCATCACGTACTTTAGGATTTTCTCTAGCAGTTAATATCATACCAGTATATGGTACTGCTAATCTAAGTATAGCTACCAAACGAGTAAAATCACTATCATTTACAAAATATTTATCTGTGATTGCTAAACCAGAAGCATTTTTAATCCTAGGGAAAGATAATGTATGTGGACCCACATTATACACAGCTTCTAAGTGGTTAGTATGCCTTACTAATCCCATTACTTCAAATTTCCAATCAAATAATCCAATTAAAGCACCTAATCCTACATCATCAATGCCAGCTTCCTGAGCTCTGTCTAGAGCAGTCAGTCTCCATGCATAATCCATCTTTTTACCACCTTTATGGTACCAACTATATGCCTCTGGGTTATATGTTTCTTGAAATATCTGATATGTCCCGATACCAGCTTGTTTAACGGTTCTGAAGCCTTCTATATCTAGTGGTGCTGCATTGATATTAACTCTGCGAATTTCTCCGTTATCTTTTTTAACACCATAGACCAATCTAACTGTATGTGCAATATATTCAGGAGAATACAGGGGATGCTCTCCATATACAAGAATTAGTCTTTTTTGTCCATTATCTTCTAAAGCTTCTACTTGATCGATGATTTCTTGGTCCGTAAGGGTATGACGTATGGATTCTTTATTAGATGTCCTAAATCCGCAATAAAGACAATTATTTACACATTTATTGCCAATATATAATGGTGCGAAAAGCACGATTCTATTACCGTAGATACGTTTTTTTAATTCTCTAGCACCTTCTTTAATTTCTTCTATTAATTCTGGATCTTCTGCATTTAATAAAATTGCAGTCTCTTTTAGATTTAGTCTTTGCTTATCAAGAGATTTTTGTATAATATCTCTCACAGCTTGTTTATCTGCTTTTGCTGTTTTTAAATATTCCCAAATCTCATCTGGATCTATAAATACTTCCATTGGATTGTCGGGCAATGAATATTTCTCTGGATTAAATTTCATATTTCCTCCTTTTTAATGTTTAATGAAATAATTTTGGCTTGTAAACCACTAATCCGTCCGAGTTTGCCCGTAAGTGCGTTTAACGTATCATTATCTCCTTGCACTACTAAGGTTATAACACTATAACCCTCATCCTGCATGTTAATACCTTGACGTGATTTAATAATCGAAGCATACTTCGTCAAAATCTCCTGAAGTTTTAATACTGCAGAGCGATCTTGAACTACTATAAGTATGGCACCCAATTTCTTTTCCATCAGAGCAATTTCTTTTGGATTAGTTAATACAAAATTACAAAATATTTTTAATATAAAAAAATACTATTAAATTCGCAATAAAAATTTTTTGTAAAATATTATGGTGAAAAACAAATATTCGTTTTTTGAAAGAATCAGTAAGCTTGATAATAGGAAATTAGCTATTTTCTTATTTATAATTGCTAGTATTTTATATCTACCAACCATCACATTTGATTATGCACTAGATGATGGATTAATTATTACAGATAATAAATTTACTCAGCAAGGCATTAAAGGTACTAAAGATATTTTCACTCATGATGCTTTCGAAGGTACTTTAGGAGAAGGTGCACAATATGTTGCTGGTGGGCGCTATCGTCCTTTTACTCAATTTATTTTTGCTATTCAAAAAGAGTTATTTGGATTTCATCCATGGATAGGTCATCTCACAAATATCCTTTCCTATGCTCTGCTAATGGTCATTCTTTTTCTCACTATCAAAGCATTGCTGTCTTTTCCCCCGTTTAACAAAGAAAATGCTAAATTAATTGCTTTTTTAGCTACAGTGCTATATCTTTTTCATCCCATTCATACTGAGGTAGTGTGCAATATCAAAAGTTTAGATGAGATATTTTCTATGCTAGGCTCATTAGGTGCCATATTACTCTTGCTATCTTATCATAATAAACCTAAAATTTATAAATTATTTTTATCGGGATTTATCTTTTTCATAGCTTTATTATCTAAAGAGAATGCTCTCACTTGGATAGGTGTGTGGCTATTTTGGCTAATATTTACCCATAAATCATTTTCTAAAAAATATATTATTAACTCATTTGTAGTACTATTGATACCAGCGGCTTTATTTTTATTTATTCGTTCTCAAGTGCTCGGAGCTTTTCTATATACAGATGTTCCTAAAGAATTACTAAACAATCCATTTGTAGATTCCACTAAATCTCAAGAGATAGCTACAGTACTTTTCACTTGGCTCGTATATTTCAAATTATTAATTTTCCCACATCCACTCACACATGACTATTATCCTAAGCAAATACCAATATTAAATTTTGGAGATTTTAGAGTGTGGTTAGCAATAATAATGGTACTAGCGATTATCTATATTTTAATTAAATCGTGGAAGAAAAACCCAATAATAGCCTTTGCTATATTGATGTTTATAGCTAATTTTTCAATGGTTTCTAATCTACTTTTTAATGTTGGTACATTTATGAATGAGAGATTTGTTTTTTCAGCATCAGCAGGATTCACATTAGTAGCGGGTTGGTTATTTACAAAATGGGGAGAGCGAAGTCCCAAGTGGGCGATGTATGTATTGATAGCCATTTTAGCATTGTATGGAGTGAAAACAGTAAGCAGAAGTTTTGCTTGGAAAGACAATTTGACATTATTCACTACAGATGCTAAAACTTCTAGAAATAGCTCAAGAGTAAATGCTGCTGCTGCTGAAACATTGGTAACTGTAGCAGAAAAGACAAGTGATCCTATACAAAAACAAAAAATGCTAGAAGATGCACTATTTTACATTAATAGAACTAAAAATATAGACTCTAACTATTATGCTATATGCGATATCAGTGGGAGAATTTATTTTGCTATGAAAAATTATGAAATGGCATTAGAGAGTTATATGGATTGTATTAATAAAAATGAAAATCAAATTACATATAATAATATCTATGCTGTTGGTGTAAATGCTTTTGATGATACAGCAGTACATGTGGCTTACAAAGCATTTAATTTTTTGACAGAAAAATTTCCTAATAATGCTGATTATTTGTACCATTTATCATTATCATATAGATTTATGGAACGATTTGATTCTGCTATAATATCATTACAAAAAGTTATTAATATTGATAGTTGCCATTCAGAAGCATATAATCAACTTGGTGAAATTTATAGTAGATTTATAGGAGATTTTAAGTCAGGAGAATATTACCTAAAACAAGCTGTAGAATGTGATTCTAATAATTATGCTGCATTAGAAAATTTAGGAGTATTATATGGCATAGCTCGCCGACCAAACGAAGCCTTATATTATTTCAAAAAGGCATATAATCTAAAACCTGGGGATAAAAATTTAATCAAAAATATAGGTTTTGCTTTTCAAAATCTGGGAATCATAGATAGTGCTAAATATTATTTAGAAAGAGCAAAATAGTTCTAATAATTAGAGCATTATTTTGAAATAATATTTACTAACTCATTTGCTAATTTTTGATAACTAAAATTATTAATTACATAATTTTTGCCATTATTACCAAGTTTATTTCGTAATTCAGCACTCATATTATATAATTCTATAATTCCGCGAGCAATAGCTTTAGGATCTTCAGCTGGGACAGTGATGCCACAGTTAGCGATTTTTACTAAATCATTTTCTCCATTATAAGAGTGCAAAATTGGTTTGCCACTATACATATAATCAAAAATTTTATTAGCAGAAATGCCATATTTATAGATATTGATATTTCTCCAACCTATATAACAAACATCAAACAATTGTAATAAAGATTGTATCTGCTTTTTAGGTATTGAGTCTAGAAAAATTATTTTATCATTTTTATAATAATTAATTAGTTTTGGTTTTTCTTGTCCATCACCGACAATTACAAAAATAATATTATCATTATCAATATATTTGTGGGCTTCTAGGAACGTATCAATAGCATTGGCTGCCCCTATAGTACCAGTATATCCAATGATAAATTTGTTATTAGGAATTTGTGTTCTAATTTTATCGTCTAATGGTTCTATTTGTTGCAGTTCATCCAAGTCTATTCCATTACTTATCCAATATGATTGTTTATTTATATTATTATCAATGAGATATTGTTGATAATTAATAAGATTAGAAATAATAAGATCTGATTTTTTAAGAGCAAAAATTTCTAATTTTTTCAAAAATTTAATAAAAATATGTTTATGACTATAACCGCCGATTTCTACTAAAGTTTGAGGCCATATATCTTTAACTTCAAAAATAAATTTAGCTTTATAATATTTAGCTAATAGCCAAGCTGGGTAAACAGATGTTGTAGCCATAGGAGAAACAATTATGACATCAGGTTTAGTTAATCTAAAAGGAAGTTCAAAAAGTTTAAAACTAAATATAAACCACTTTAATACTCGCTTTTTAGAATGAGCATTTCCATAGTTTAAAGTTTTAAGCCACAAATAATCTATACCATCAATATTTTCTTTACCTGGTTTAGGAAATTCTTTAAATAAATGAGAATAAGAAGAACTAATGATAGTAACTTTATAACCAAGTTTAGTTAATTCTCTTGCTAGATAGTAATGTCTAAATTCCATTCCATAATATGGACTACCTGCATATTCATTAATTATCCATATATGTTTAGGCATTTATAATAAAATAAAGAAATTATTCTTCATCTTTAGATTGCTCTTCGTAAGCCTTTAATAAAGTTTCTTGTACATTAGCTGGTACCTGCTGATATTCGATAAATTTCATAGTGAAAGTAGCTTTACCAGAAGTAAGTGAGCTAAGTGTAGTAGAATAGCGATTTAATTCAGCTAAAGGAACTCTAGCTTTGATTTTTTGATAATTACCTTCGGCTTCCATTCCTAAAATGATACCGCGTCTATTTTGGAGATCTGTCATCACATCGCCCATTCTATCTGAAGGTACTAAAACTTCGATTTCATAAATAGGTTCTAAAATTTTAGGACCTGCATTTTTGAAAGCTTCTTTGAAAGCATTACGTCCTGCGATTTTAAAAGAAATTTCATTACTATCTACGGGATGCATCTTGCCATCATATACATAAACGACAATATCTCGAGCATAGCTACCTGTGAGTGGACCTTCTTCCATTTTTTCCATTATACCTTTTAATATAGCAGGCATAAATCTAGCATCTATTGCACCACCAACTATACAATTATTAAAAATAAGCTTTCCACCCCAAGGTAAGTCGTATTCTTCTGTACCACGAACTGGGAACTCAACATTAAAAGACATTCCTTCACGATAAGGCTCTATCATCAGATAAACTTCACCAAATTGTCCAGCACCACCAGATTGTTTTTTGTGTCTATAAGAAGCTTTTGCGGCTTTAGTAATAGTTTCTCTATAAGGTATCTTAGTATCTAGAAAATCAATAGGAATTTTCTCAACAGTTTCTATTTGCCACTTAGCAGCTAAAGCATGCATCTCTCCTTGAGTACTTAAAATAATTTGTTTCAATTCTTTAGAATATTCTACTAAAAGAGTAGGGTCCATACGATGTAACTCCTGTAAAATAGCTCCTAATTTTTCATCATCTGAATTATTTTTTGCTTTAATAGCAACTCTAAATTTAGGTTCTGGATATTCAATAGGTTCTACAATATCATTAGTATTTTTAGTAGAAGTTAAAGTGTCATTAGTAGAAGTATATTTTAGTTTTACCGTAGCAACAATATCACCTGCAACTGCTTGAGATACTTTTTCTCTATTTTTACCATTTACTACTAAAAGTTGATTAATTCTTTCTTTCTGGCCATTAATAGCATTTATTACGTCCATACCTTCAGAGATAGTGCCAGAATAAAGTTTAATAAAACTAAGCTCACCGAGATGTGGCTCAATAGTTGTTTTAAAAACAAAAGCTACTAATGGATCATTAGGATTAAAAGATAACTCTCTACCACTTTTAGCTTTTTCATAAGGTAATTCATCAGGAGCTGGTGCGAAATGAGCTAAGAAATTCATAATATTTTTAACACCATAGTTCAGTTTAGCACTAGCACAAAAAATTGGAAATACACTTCTAGAAATGATAGCCTTTTTTAAATGATTTTGAATATCTTCATAATCTAAGGTTCCATTTTCGAAATATTTTTCCATCAGACTTTCATCACTTTCAGCTATTAACTCTATAATTTGATTTTTTAGATTATCTACTTTATCTTTTTCAGAAGCAGGTAAATCTTTTTCAGAATAATTACCATTATTATCAGTGAAAACAATTAATTTTTCAGATAATACATCCACAACTTCATTAAAATCAGGTCCTACATGTAAAGGATATTGAAATGGGATAATTTTATTAGAAAAATTGGTATGTAAATCATTAACTATTTCTTGAAATTGAGCTTTTTCATGCTCCAATTGATTAAAAACAAAAATAGCTGATTTATTTAACCTATTTAAATGTCTCCATAGTATCTCTGTACCCACTTCTATACCATTAGCTGCATTAATAAAATTAAGGTTTATATCACATACTTTAAGTGCTGCAAGCGTTTCTCCAATAAAATCATCAAACCCAGGAGTATCAACTACATTAATTTTTTTATTTTCATATTCTACTGCTAATACAGATGAATAAACAGAATAGCCACGTTCGATTTCTATCTCACGATAATCTGATACGGTATTACCTTCGTCTACACTACCTCTACGATTAATTACATTAGCATCGAAAAGCATAGCTTCTACGAAAGTGGTTTTGCCACTTTTAGGACTACCAATAAGAGCAACATTACGAATCTCTTTAACTTGATATGCTTTCATAGATTGTCAATTAAAATTTTTTTGCAAAATTATAAATAAAATTATAATAAAAAAAGATTACTGAAAGACTAAAATTAAATGTAAATTATTAAAAATAACTAAATAAATCAAATTATTATCGAAGGAATAAAAAAGTCTAAAAAAGAGTTTAAAAATAATGTGGAAAAGGGAAGAGTAATGAGAGGAAGGATAATAGATCGATAAATTATAAATTCAGATTGGTTGGCAACAAAGTATCAGCAGAGCTATATAATGTGGTACGAAGTGATGCATAAATATTTTGCCTCAGACTGGGAGACGTTGTATGTATATATGAGGTTGAGATTAAAATATATAGTAAAGCTAATATAAATAATATTTTCTTCCTCCTTAAATCATTTTTATTATTTTTTTATCACCATTTATTAGCAAATTTGTAATTTCGTCTAAAATTTCATTATGATATACAATTTAGGTAATTACAATACCATTTTAAATCAGTTCGTTGCTGAAATGAGAGATAAAAACATTCAAAATGATTCAATGCGATTTCGTACTAATATGTTTAGAGTAGGTGAAATAATGGCTTATGAAATTAGCAAACTTCTCCCTTATAAAACGATAAATGTCGAAACTCCATTAGGTATTGCAGAATCAAAAATCCTGGCAGAGCAACCAATTTTAGCTACTATTTTGAGAGCTGGCATTCCTTTTCATCAAGGCTTTTTAAATTTTTTTGATAAATCTTCTTGTGCTTTTGTAACTGCTTATAGAAATCATTTGCATGGAGGTGAGTTTAATATCAATGTAGAGTATGTTAGCACCCCTTCTATTGAAAATAAAATACTTATCCTTTGTGATCCTATGCTGGCTACTGGTAATTCTATCATTCTTAGTTATAAAAAATTATTATCTCATGGTGTTCCTAAGCAATTACATATCGCATCAATTATAGCTTCTCAAACTGGAATAGATGACGTATCTAGAAATATTGACCATCCTGATTTCCATATTTGGTCTGCTGCTATTGATGAGCGACTTGATGAAAATTATTACATTGTACCTGGGTTAGGAGATGCTGGTGATCTGGCTTTTGGTAAAAAAGAATAATTAGCTTTAATTTTTATTTTAATTTAGTAGAAATATTCTCGCATGGTTAGTGTTTTAAGTTTTTTATTTAAAAACTTCTATTTACTTATAATTGCTGCTACTAAATTTATGTTTACTACTACTACAGCTAAAGTTGCGGGATTAAATTTTTATGAAGCTTTTTCTGTGACTGCTCTTGGTGGCATAATGGGTTACTTTTTCTTTTATTATCTTTTTGATGGTGTCATACGTTTATACAACATTATTTCTAATCATTACAAAAATCCTGATAAACCGCAAAAACCTAAAAAAAATGTTCCTTATAAAAAAAGAAAAAAATATGTCAAGTGGGTAAGGCATTACGGTTATTGGGGATTGATAGTTTTCACTCCATGTTTTATTTCTATTCCATTAGGAGCTTTTTTGCTTAGAAGATATTTCCCGCACAAACGTGGAAAAGATTTGATTGTTTCTTTTGCTATCGTCATATGGGCAAGTATTTATACCTTTGCTTTATATTTTAATGAAATGCTTAATATTTTATGAGAAAATTATCTTTATTATATGAAAATATTAAAATAGCTATTTCTGCTATTTTCACTCATAGAACGAGGGCTATTATCACTATTTTGATAATTGCTTTTGGTATAATGGCTTTAGTCGCCATATTATCATCAATAGATGCCATCAAAATGTCGTTTTCAGAAAGTTTTTCGCGCATAGGTGGACAAAGCTTTTCTATCACAGAATTACCACAAAATAATTCTGAAAACAAAAATGATAGAATAGAAAAAACTCCTATTTCCTACGTGGAAGCTGTAAATTTTAAAAATCATTTCGATTATCCAGCTATTGTTTCTATTTATACTAATATAGCTGATCTTTTCACTCTTCGATCTCAATATGCAGAGACTAATCCTAATATTCAATTAACTGCTGTTGATGAAAATTATCTAAAATCTTCTGGATTAACTCTCGAAAATGGCAGAGATTTTTTGCAACAAGATATAGAATCTTCTAAACAATATGTAATATTAGGTAAGGAGCTCGCTAACAATTTATTCCCTTATGAAATTGATGCTATACAAAAAGAAATTAATATTCAGGGAATTCGTTTTACTGTGATAGGAGTTTTAGAAAAAAAAGGTTCATCATTAGGTAGTAATATTGATAGGATGTGCATTATCCCCATCACAACTGCAAAAAAATATTTTATCAATGCAGAAACCAGACATCGCATTAATGTGATGGTACCTGATGCTTCTAAATTGGATGAAGCAATAGATGCTGCTACAAGTCAGTTTAGGCAAATTAGAAAGTTAAGTGTAAAGCAAAAAGATAATTTCCAAATACGAAAAAGTGATTACATCGTTAATACACTTATGGATAATATTAAATATCTAAGTGGTGCTGCTGTAGTTTTAGGATTAATTACTCTTTTAGGTTCTACTATAGGTTTGATGAATGTACTGCTGGTAAGTGTTACTGAAAGAACTCAAGAAATTGGTATTAGAAAAGCATTGGGAGCAAAAAGAAGTGATGTTAAAACTCAATTTTTTATTGAGAGTATCATCTTAGGACAATTAGGTGGTATCTTGGGAATAATTTTAGGAGTCATGAGTGGTAATCTGGTAGCATATCTATTAAAAATAGGAACAGTATTGCCGTGGGCATGGATGATTTTAGGATTGGTCATTTGTTTGATTGTTAGTATTTTAGCAGGTCTTTTGCCAGCATCTAGAGCTGCTAAGTTAAATCCTATAGAATCTCTTCGTTATGAATAAAGTAAAAAATAAAAATTTTATTCCTCTAATTTTATTAATAATGCTTCTAGCTAATTCTTGTAGTGTGCCAAAGATGTATCCAGATAAAAAATTTATTATTAAAAATGAAATTAAAATTAATTATGATACATTAGATACATTTCAAACAATTAATAAATCTGATTTTAATTCATTTGTTCGATTGAAACCAAATAGAAAATTCCTTTTCATTTTTAGATTTTATAGCTCTATTTATGCTTTTGCAGATCTGAAATTAGAGGATAGATCTAGTATAAAACAACAAAAATATGATGAACGAATAGCAAAGAAAAAAGAAAAAGGTAAAAAAATAAATTATGAAAGAGAACAAAAAAAATTAAATAAAGGGCTAAGAAATTATCTTTTAAATCAAGTGGGGGAACCTCCTACATTTTATGATCCACATATTTCAAAAATATCTACTGAACAAATGCAATTATTTGCTAAAACAAAAGGATATTTTTATGCAAAAGTCTCTGATAGTTTAATAATGTCTAGAAAAAATAGATATACTCTACGTTATGAGATCAATCTAGGTAGACCTTATATCATATCATCAATAGATTGGACATTCCTCGATACCAGCATTGACCAAAATATTTTAAAAAATTTATTTGTAAAACCTTTCAATTATAACAATGTTTTTTTAATTAATAATATTAATTGGCAATATTTGAATAATTCATTTGCTTTAACAGTTTTAGATTATGCCGCAGAGCTACCATTAAAAACTGGTATTATCTACGATGAAAATTTATTAGATGAAAATAGAAATTTGCTTGCTACTCATTTGAGAAATAATGGATATTATAATTTTTCTAAAACATTTATCCAATATGAGGCAGATACTACATTAGGCAATTATAATATGCATATTAATACTTTGATTTTCCCATATCAAAAAAAACTTAACGATACAATTATTTCTTTACCTTTTCAAAAATATAAAATCAGTAAAATATATATTAATTTGGGATATAATCCATTATTGAGTAAAGAAGAGTTGAAATTAGACACTGTATTATATATTTCCACTTTGAATGCAGATACATTTTATTTTGTTTATCCAGATAATTTTTATTTTAAACCAAAAGTGATAGAAACTAAGATAACTCTTAAACCTAATCAATATTATTCTGAACAAAGAGGTTATAGGACTGAGTCGCTTTTGCTGGATATACCTATTTTTAGTAATACTCAGGTAGAATATATACCAGATTCATCGCGACAAGGTAATTTTTTAGTTGCAAATGTTAATATTAATAGATATGACTTGCAAAGATGGGGTATTGATTTTGAAACTACTACATCTAGTGGTATTTATGGAGTTAATACTACCATATCTTATCTTAATAGATCTATTTTCAATGGTGGTGAATTATTATTGTTTCAAGCCAAAGGTGGTTTAGAAGTAGAACAATTATTTAGCAGCAATAATCTTTTCAGAGCTTATTATTTCGGAGCAGATTTATCTTTATCTTTCCCAAAACTGATGATACCTTTTATAAAAAATGTTCAAACAACTGTAAATACAAAACCTAGTACTCAAATACAATTATCCTATTTATTCCAAAAAAGAATACAATATGATCGTACTCTCATCGCAGCTAGTTATAATTTGCAATTCAATGAGACCAGGTATAAATATCATCAAATTCAAGTACCATACATTAATTTAATTAAAATAAAACCTGATAGTGCTTATAGCGAAGTGATAAATTCACTCCCTAGCAGATTGAGGTATGGCTACGAAGATTATTTATCTGTAGGTGCTAGATATAGCTATACTTTATCTAATAAGACAAAAAATAATGAAAGAACTCCATATTTATTTTTTAGGTTTAATGGAGAAACTAGTGGAGAGCTCTTCTGGCTATATTATCAAATATTCCCATTAAATACAGACCAGAAAGGAGCATTAAAAGTGTGGAATATACCTTATGCTCAATTTATAAGAACTGATGCTGATTTTAGGATATATTTCCCAGGAGAGAAAAATGTTTTATCTGTTATTAGAGCATTTATAGGTATGGGCTATCCATATAAAAATAGTATGTATATGCCTTTTGAGAGAACATACTCTATCTCTGGTCCCTCTGAAATACGTGCTTGGCCTTATAGGTCTATAGGTCCAGGTGAATATATTTCTACTAATAATAAAGATTCTTTGATAGAACGTGGTTCAGAAATTGCTGCTATTCTAAATCTAGAAACTCGATTCAAAGTATATAATTTTATTAATTTAGCTCTATTTGTAGATTTAGGTAACGGATGGTCTGTTAGGAATAATGCTCTTTATCCTGGTGGTAAATTTGAATGGAATAAATTTTATAAACAAATATATGTGGGTACTGGAGTAGGACTCAGATTAGATTTTAATATTATTGCTATTCGTTTCGATTTTGGATTTCCTGTATTTAACCCTTCTATGCCTATAGATAATAGATGGTATTCATTTAAAAAATCTATGAATAATATGAATTTTAATTTTGGCATAGGTTATCCATTCTAAAAAAATTAAAAAAATTTTTTGGCAATTCAACTTTTTATATAATTTTGCCAAGCAAAAATTAAAAAAATATGGAAGCAGGGATTATTCATTATGACATTCCATTATGGGCAATTATCCCATTTGTACTAATGCTTTTAGCTATTGCTATATGTCCATTAGCCTTCCCAGCATGGTGGGAAAAAAATAAAAATAAATTATTGGTTTCACTGCTTTTAGGTGTACCTACAGCCATATGGATGATAGCTCAAGGACTTTCATCCAATTTAGCAGATTCACTAATTTTTGACTATCTACCATTTATCATACTTCTAGGATCTTTATTTACTATTACAGGAGGAATACATTTGAGAGGTGATATAGAGGCTAAGCCTGCACATAATTTAATCTTTTTAGCTTTAGGTGCTGTACTTGCCTCGTTTATGGGAACTACTGGTGCAGCAATGTTGCTTATCAGACCATTAATAAAAACTATTTCAGAGAGACAATATAAAACACACACAATATTGTTTTTCATAGCTATAGTAGCTAACTGCGGTGGCTTGCTCACTCCATTAGGTGATCCTCCATTATTCTTACTTTATTTACGTGGAGCACCTTTTACATGGTTTTTTAATCTTTGGAAAGAATGGGCTTTTGTAAATGGATTATTGTTGTTAATTTATTTTTTAGTGGATACATACTATTACAAAAAGGAATCTCCCGAAAATATTAAATTTGATAAAGCAAATAAAGAACCATTAAGATTAGAAGGCAAATTAAATTTCTTAGCTCTAATAGGTATTGTTTTGTCAGTAGCTTTTTTGAATCCTCATTATATTCCAGCAATGGAAGGAAATGAATATATGAGTTTTATCAGAGAGGGTGCGATGCTATTGTGTGCTTTATTATCGTTATATTTCACTCCTAAACAAGTGAGAAAAGATAATTTCTTTACTTGGCAGCCCATCATAGAAGTAGCATTTTTGTTTTTAGGTATATTTACTACTATGGCTCCAGCATTATTATATTTAGAGTCTAATGCAGCTTCATTTGGCCTAACTCAACCATGGCAATTTTATTATGCTACGGGTGCTTTAAGTTCATTTTTAGATAATGCTCCTACTGCTATTTCGTTTTATCAATTAGCATACGGCCTGGCTAGTGCTCATCAAGGCACTTTAGTCGCTGGCATCTCCGAAGAATTATTAGCTGCTATATCTATTGGTGCAGTAATGTTCGGTTCTATGACTTATATAGGCAATGGACCTAACTTCATGGTGAAATCTATTGCCGAAGAAAACAAAATTAAATTACCCAGCTTCTTTGGCTATATGTTTAAGTTTTCATTGATAGTATTATTGCCAGTTTATATAATTGCACAATTATTATTTATATAAAATTTAACATTGCAATAAAAAAAGGGGCATATATGCCCCTTTTTTTATTGTATGCTTATCTACAGCAATAGATTTTATGTTTATTAATGATATGGTGTTTCACCATTCTGATTATTGTATTTATGAAAATGGGAAAACAGTGCTTTATCAACTTTAGCAGTTGTCTGAAATACTTAGTACAATCTCAGAAGAAAATCAAGGTTGTCTATCTCGATTAAATTAGGTGTACAATATTTGTATATTTTATTATTTATCCTCGTTTATTAAATCATCAATCTCATCTAAATGTAATTTAAAATGTCGAAGAAAATCGATAATCATTGCTCTAAGAGAAATATTACCATAATTTGATTCTGAAACCCATTCATTATCAAGCTTTGTAGGGTCGACATTTAAAATCAAATGGACTATATGTAAATGAGAATATTTCCACAGTTGAATCATATTTTCCCATTTTTCATCTTGATAGTTTTGAATTGCAATCCACTTGTCATTATTGCCATTTGTTGCATAGTTCGGGAATATAAACGGACTCTTTTGATATTGTAAATGAACAATCCGATGTGTATTATTTGATGCAGAATCAATCATATGCCCAAGAATCTGTTTGATTGTCCTGTTTTGAATATTGCGTCTTTGAGTTATTAAATCATTTGACAAGCCACTTAATTTCGGCTCCCACTCATCTATCAAGATTAATATTTCTTGAGCAATTGGTTCAAATTCTTTTATCATAATACTAATATTTTTCGCTATAAAACCTTTAAAATTATTACATTCTTAATTAAAGTTTTTATAGCATTACTACTAACTTATATATAAATAATAAAATATTTTTTAAAATAGAGCCTAATCTAATACGCTCGAGCAAAAAGTACTCTATGTTTAGATGGATTTCCTGTAAGTATGCAAGTGCCATTTTCTGATTTTAGATCTAAAGGTATTAGCCTAATAGTAGCTTTAGTAAGTTCTTTAATTTTTAATTCTGTTTCAGTAGTACCGTCCCAATGCGCCCACACGAAATTGCCATTTTCTATTTTTTCTACAAACTCATCCCAATTGTCAGCATAATAAGTGCGAGTTTCTCTAAAAGCAAGAGCTTTATTATATAAATTTTGCTGAATGTTTTCAAGATAATTTTTAACATTTTCTACAATATTTTCTTGCGAAAAGATTTGTTTTTCACCAGTGTCTCGTCGAGCAAATTCTATAGTGTTATTCGCTAAATCTTTAGGACCCAGAGCTAGTCTGAGAGGGACTCCACGCATTTCCCATTCTGCAAATTTCCACCCTGGTGAGTTATCATCACTATCATCCAGTTTCACTCTAATGTTATTATTTAATAATTGGTTTTTGATATTATTTAATTTTTCCAAGACCAAAGATTTTTCTTCCTCAGTTTTAAATATAGGTATTAAAATTACTTGAGTAGGAGCTAATCTTGGCGGTAATACTAGACCTTTGTCATCGCTATGAGTCATAATAATAGCTCCTATTAATCTAGTAGAAACTCCCCAACTAGTAGCCCACACATATTCTAATTCATTATTACGATTAAGGAATTTCACATCAAAAGCTTTTGCAAAATTTTGTCCTAAAAAATGACTTGTTCCAGCTTGAAGAGCTTTGCCATCTTGCATCATTGCTTCTATACAATAGGTCTCTTCTGCTCCTGCGAAGCGTTCATTAGCAGTTTTTATGCCTTTTATTACTGGTATAGCCATGTAATCTTCAGCAAATTTTGCATAAATATTTAGCATACGTTCAGCTTCTTCTATGGCTTCTTGCCTTGTAGCATGAGCAGTATGTCCTTCTTGCCATAGAAATTCTGTTGTTCGTAAAAATAATCTAGTACGCATTTCCCATCTTACTACATTTGCCCATTGATTGATTAATAATGGTAAATCTCGATATGACTGAATCCAATTTTTATATGTACTCCAGATAATCGTCTCCGAGGTAGGACGCACTACTAACTCTTCTTCTAATTTAGCATCTTCATCTACTATAAGTCCACGTGAATTAGGATCTTTCTTTAATCTGTAGTGCGTTACTATAGCACATTCACTAGCAAAGCCCTCTACATGTTCTGCTTCTCTACTAAAAAATGATTTAGGAATAAATATAGGAAAATATGCATTAGTATGTCCTGTATCTTTAAACATTTTGTCTAGAGCAGATTGTATGTTTTCCCATAAACTAAAACCATAAGGCTTTATCACCATACAACCTCGTACAACCGAATTTTCTGCTAAATTTGCATGCTCTATAATATCTAAATACCATTGAGAATAGTCTTCATTTCTCGGTGTTATAGCTTTTTTCATATCAGTATTTTAATTAAATATTTTGCAAAATTATAATTTATAGTTTAATTGACAAGAATTTAAAAATCAAATAATTTTACCTTTTATATTATAAACACTGACTCTATTTCATAAAATCTGCTAAATATTTTCTTTATAATATCGATGCAAAGACTAATATTTACTTCAATATCTGAATTTATTACTATAAAATAATGAATTTTTTTGAATATTTTTTGTAAACTAATCATTAATAATTCGTAAACATTTTATATTTTTAATTTAATTTTGTAAAAAAATAATTATGAAAAGGAATATTTTAATTATAATAGTTTTGAGTATTATTACGTTGAGCTGTGTGCCAGCCAGACAATATGAAGATGAAAAAGCTAAACGACAAAGCTTAGAAGCAGATTTGCAACAACTACAACAAAATTATTCAACTGTAGAAAATAAAAATAAAGAACTCGAGGCTAGAATAGCTGAATTAGAGAAAGAAATTAAATATTTAAAACTTGATACCTTAAACTCTGGAATAGCATATAGGAAGCTAACTACAGAATATGATAAACTTTTGCAACTTTATGAAATATTAGATAAGAAAAATAAAGAATTATTGCAAACCAATGTGAATGAAACTCAAAAAATTAGCAATGAGCTTTCGATGACTAAAGAACAATTAGAAACTAAAGAAGCACAATTATTAAAATTAGAACAAGAGCTGAATAATAAAAAACAAACTTTAGATAAACTAGAACAAGAACTGACAGAAAAAGAAAAACGAATTGTTGAACTAGAAAACATGTTAGCACGTAGAGATAGCACACTAAAAGATTTAAAAAACAAAATATCATCTGCTTTGTTTAATTTCGAAAATAAAGGATTAAATGTAGTAATGAAAAATGATAGGATATATGTTTCTCTAGAAGAAAGTTTAATGTTTCCATCGGGTAGCTGGGCTGTAGATAAAAGAGGTGAGGAAGCACTTTCGCAATTAGCAAAAGTTTTAGAAGCGAATCCTGATATTAGTATTTTAGTTGAAGGGCATACTGATGACGTGCCATATAGAGGACGTGGAGAAATAAAAGATAATTGGGACCTCAGTGTAATGAGAGCAACTGCTGTAGTAAAAATATTATTACAAAAGGCTAAAATAGATCCTTCTAGAATAACTGCTGCTGGCAGAGGAGAATATGCACCTGTAGATCCTGCAAAAACAGCTGAGGCTAGACAAAAAAATAGACGTACAGAGATTATACTTACTCCCAATATGGACGAACTTTTAAAAATCCTAAATACTGATTAAGTATAAATTTATAAAACTATAAATATTCTTCGATTGCATTAGATGTTTAATTAATTTTAGTACTGTGAATTTAAAAGAAATGATTAAGTTTCTTATGTGTATACTAAAATGTCGATGAGTTTATACAGCTAAAAGTAAAACAAAAAACTAAATTTTCATTATTTAATAGGGTAAACTTTAGGATATTTGTATTTAAACTCATATTTTTCGATAGGACCGAGTATATGATAAAGGAAATCATAGTAAGGTTCAGAAATTTCGAATTCATCTGGATTATAATAATCTAAAGGAAGTGGTAAATTGCCTATATTGCCCATATCGATAGCCGTAGTATTATACTCTTCAATGTATGGGAAGCTTTCTATTCTTTTAAGTACAGGCATTTTGCCATAATCTTCTCTAAGCAAAAGGTCTAAAACCTTATCTGCTAATGCTACTGAAAGTTTTCTGTCATATTCGAAGCATTTACCACTACGAGCGTAGTAACCAATTATTTGTGCTCTAGCATCAATTTTTAGTTTTTGAGAGATTTCATTAGCAATGACACCACTAATGCCACCCAAACGTGGATGACCATATTCATCAGTCTCAGTGCTAGCATATACTTCCTCGACTTGGCCAGTTTGATCATTATACCAACGAGTGCCCTCTGATACAGCTATAATCAAATAATTATTTTCTTGATATTTTTCTTTTACTTTTTCGAAAAATTTTTCTTTTCTTTCTTTATTAATCTCGAATTCTGGGATTAAAGCCATATCTGCAAATCCATAAGAAGATGTACCAGTAAGCCATCCTGCGTGACGTCCCATAATTTCTAGTACCATTACTCTGTTATGAGAAGATGCAGTAGTACGAATTTTTTGAGTATATTCTACGACAGAATTTGCTGCAGATGGGAACCCTGGACAAAGGCATACTTCTATATCCTTTCCTTTATATCCATGAATAGTTGTAGTACGTAAATCGTTATCAATAGTTTTTGGAAAACCAATAACAGGAATTCTCTCTTGCTCCCATAATTTTTTAGCAGCACCATTAGTATCGTCACCACCAATAGTTACTAAAATATCTATACCATAGCGATCAAGATTAGTGAGTACTTGATCTACGCGGCTTACTGGATTTTTTTTAGAAGGAAAAGGATTTGTCCGACTAGATTTCAATGCAGTACCACCACATTTACCGTCAAAAGGTTGATTAGTCAGATCTACAATATCTCCTTCACCTAATAATCCTTTCCAACCTTGTCTAATGCCATATACCTTGGCTCCAAGTATAGATACATGATTACGTATCTGTTCTATTGAAGAATTGAGAGCTGGTGTATCTCCACCACCTGTCAATATACCTACTGTTTTACCTTCTAAAAATCTTTTTTCCATAAATATTAATTTTTTAAATACTTAATTATATTATTTTTCGAAACTTTTACCTGTTCTCCACTAATCATATTTTTAATAGATACCTCATCATTAGCTATTTCTTCCTCACCTACGATAATCACATATTTGTATTTCGATGCATCAGCATAATTAAATTGTTTCTTTATTTTAGCATTATCAGGATATAAATCTGCTTTCAGATTTTCTTTTCTTAAATTTGATAATATTGATAAACAGTAGCTGAGATAATTTTCGCCAAAATTTATTATCAATATTTTATTATCATTGATAATATTATCGGGGAATTTATTTAATTTTTCCATAATATCATATATGCGTTCAGCACCAAAGGATATACCTACACCAGAGACATTATTTAAACCAAAAAGAGCTGTCAGATTATCATATCTACCACCTCCACATATACTACCAAGTGATACCTCATCACAAACAACTTCAAAGATAGTACCGGTATAATAATTTAACCCTCTAGCAAGTGTAATATCTAAAATTTGCTTATTTTGAAGTTCTAAAAAACTTAAATTATCAAAAATAATTTTCAATTCATTGAGCCCGGCTTTGCCTATGTCATTATTTATAAATATTGAATCTAAATAATTTATTATTTCTCCCCAATCTTTATTATTTGAGCTGAAATTTATTAAATTTTTAAGTTTTGAAATTTTTTCATCATCCCACGCATCATTTTTAAATAAGTCTAAGACACCATCTAATCCTATTTTATCTAATTTATCTAAAATAGTAGTAAAATTCATAAATTCATCATCATCTAGCTGTAACCAATAAGCTATGCCTTGCAATATTTTTCTATTATTTATTTTAGTAATAGTCTCTACATTCAGTTCTGTGAAAACTTCATCTACAAGAGATATTAGTTCTATTTCAGCAAGAAGAGAGTCTGTCCCAATAATATCTACATCACATTGATAGAATTCACGATATCTACCTTTTTGTGGCCTATCTGCTCGCCATACTGGTTGAATTTGGTATCTTTTAAAAGGGAAATTAATTTCATTTCTATGCATTACAACATATCTAGCTAGGGGTACAGTAAGATCATACCTGAGTCCTTTATCACATAAATATTCCATCCATTTTTTGGTATCTTTGTTGTGCCATAGCTCATCAGGTATATCTTTTAGAAAATCACCTGAATTTATAATTCTATAAATAAGTTTGTCACCCTCATCACCATATTTACCTAACAATGTTGTTAAGTTTTCCATTGCTGGTGTCTCTATTGGTAAAAAATTATGTAATTCAAAGATTTTTTTTAGTGTATCAAAAATAAAATTACGTTTTTTAGCCTGATCTGGGTTAAAATCTCTTGTCCCACTAGGAATAGATGGTTTTATAATGGACATTTTTTATGCAAAGTTAAAAAAAATTATGTGTTTTTAAAAGGAATAAAATAAAAAAGGTCTCAAGCGGATTCGAACCGCTGTACACGGTTTTGCAGACCGTTGCCTAGCCACTCGGCCATGAGACCAATTATTTTTGCAAAGATAAAAATATTTTTTTAAATGAATTAATAAATTCTTAATATAAATATTCTTAATTTTGCATTTACAAATAATTGTAAGAAAAACATGATAATAACACAAGATATTACAAAGCTTTATGGTAAACAAAAAGCACTAGATAAAGTCTCTTTTGAGATTAAAGATCATACTATTGTTGGTATTCTAGGACCTAATGGAGCAGGCAAAACAACCCTTCTTAGAATTCTAACAGGTTATATGCCACCTACAGAAGGTAGAGCAGAATTAATGGGCATAGACATTAGAAATGATATTAAAAAAATTCAGAAAAATATTGGATACTTACCTGAACATAATCCTCTTTATCTTTCAATGTATATTAAAGAATTTTTGAATTTTGTGGCGAATATATATAAAATAAGTAACAAAAAACAAAGAATTGATGAAGTAATAGAGATGGTAGGATTGCAAAATGAAATTAATAAAAAAATTAATCAATTATCGAAAGGCTATAGACAACGCGTAGGCTTAGCTAAGGTGATGCTGCATGACCCACCCATTCTTATTCTCGATGAACCCACTTCTGGACTAGATCCTAATCAAATAATAGAAATACGAGATTTGATAAAAACTTTAGGAAAGAAAAAAACGGTTTTACTTTCGACACATATTATGCAGGAGGTAGAATATATGTGCGATAGAGTGATAATACTAAATAAAGGTAAGATAGTCGCAGATTCACTAACAAAAGATATAGGCATTTATCAAGCTAATCAAATAAAAATAGAAGTTAGATTTGACAAAAGAGCAGAAACTAGCTTTTTTAATTCACTTATTGGCATCATATCGTATCAAGCCTTACCCAATAATTCATATGAAATATTAGCAGAGAATGATGCTAAAGTGAATGAACAAATTTTTGAAAAAGCTATAAAAAACAATTTAAAAATATTAGAATTAAAGATTGATAAACTAAATGTAGAAGATGTTTTTCACCATCTCACACAATAATTTTTTAATATTATACATAACAATATTACATTACTAAACAAAAAAATTTAACACTAACTTCCGTTTATTGAATTGTAAATGATTACAATAGAGATAGGAGAGATTAACAAAGTGCTTAATAATTGGAGGTCTTTATAAAAGGATAAAAAAGTGTATGTATAAAAATAATCTTTGTTATATTTCAAAGTATGTTAATCATATCTCTGACTAATTATCTCTCTATACTTGTCCCACGCCCATCTGTCGTGCGATGACAAGTTCAGTAGTCTACCAATGTCTGAATCTATCAACTCTTTTAGGTACTTATTCATTATCACAAACCACATCAGATAGCTCTGCAAGTACTTCGTAGCCACTCCGTGAAATCTACTCAACCACGTCTTGAAATCACTTATTTTGTTCTCTACAATCTTCACACTATAAATCCCTCGCTTAATCTGTCTTTTGTTGACTATCACTTTTTTACTTTGTAAACCCTTTATGCCTTTTCTGAACTCTTTCTTTGGTTTTACACATATCAGATTGTTTTCTGACAATCTACTCTTGAGCTCTTCTCTTAATTGTTCATTCTTCACTTTTTTCTCTCCAACCTGTTTAAAAAGTAAATTACCTTCTCTGTCTGTAACTACTAATACTGCTACTTTGGGATGTTTCTTCTTTTTAGCTCTTTGATATTCTTCTTTGTTTTTAAACTTTCTCCCTTTTTCTGAATATTTCATTAGTAGTTCATCTGCTTCCACAATTCCAGAGAAGCTTATCCCACCTTCTAAAGCTCTAATAGCTGCTAATATTTTGTGTCGCCATTCGAAGCTTGTTTTCAGACAAATGCCAACCTCATTAGCACATGCTCGCAGACTTTTACCCTCGAGCATGCATCTCATATAATCGAGCATTAATGGGTATTTTCGCATACGATAGACAAAGGTGCGAGCAGTCTCGCGGAATTGATAACCGCAAGACTTGCATTTATAAACTTGTCTGCCATTTCTTTTGCCAACTTTGATGACGTTTTCACTTTTGCAGTCTGGACAAATGGCTGCGGTCGATTGAATTTTCACTCTTTGATAATCAACAGCAGTGGCATTGCTATTGACGAGGTACTGGTATAGTTGATCCAGGAAATCTCGTTTGTGATCCTTAGGCAGAGCCAAGTATTTATCTATGTTTTCTAATAATTCTTTCATACTTAAAAATTTTAACAAAATTAATATATTATATTTAAATAATAAAGTTTTTTAAATATAACATAAAAATATTTTACATACCCCTATCAATCCTTTTATAACGCTCCATAAAATTGATTAATTTGTATTATTCAGGCTTATTCCTACTCGATATTATTTATATCTTTATTAATTTCCAATTCTGAAGAAATGCCATGGTTTTTCATTAATTTATTGACAGCATCGAATAATTCTGGTAACTTTTTTAATAAAGCTATTTCTCGCATTTTATCAGATGCTTCACGTGCTGGGCTACCAAAATAAACTTTACCTCCTTCTATAGATTTAGCAACACCAGACTGTCCTAAAACCATAGCTCCTTTCCCTATAGTAAGATCTTTTTGTACGCCGACTTGTCCCCAAAGTATTACATTATCTTCCATATTTACTACACCAGCTATTCCTGCCTGTGCTGCTATTAAGCAATTTTTACCTATGATAGTATCATGTCCTACTTGTATTAAATTATCTAATTTTGTACCTTTACCTATAATAGTATCTGATGATACTCCTCTATCTATTGTGCAGCATGATCCTATTTCTACATCATCTTCTATAACTACTCTGCCACATCCTTCTAATTTATCTAAATAATCTGGACGTCTTTTGAAATAAAAGGCCTCTCCTCCTATTACTGAACCACTATTAATAATTACATTATTACCAATAATTGTATTTGCATGAATTGTAACATTAGGATGAATAATACAATTTTTACCAATTTTCACATTTGGTCCTATAAATACTAATGGCTGAATAATAGTACCTTCACCAATTTCAGCACTTGGATGTATTGGCATATCTTGTGGCTGAAAAGGAGCAAAGAATTTTACTAATTTTACATAATCTCTAAAAGGATCATCAGAGTATATTAGGGCTTTACCGTCAGGAGCTTCTACCTCTTTATTAATTAATATTATCGAAGCTAAGCAGCTGAGTGCACGATTAAAATATTTTTCATTATCTACAAAGGTAATGTCTCCAGGTACAACTCTATGTATCTCATTGATGCCCGTAGCTTTGATATTTTTATCTCCAATTACCCTAGCGATTGGATTATTTATAATTGTAATAAGCTCTTCTATACTATATTGTCTTTCTAAGTTCATTATTTTAGTATTTTTTTAATCTTTATTAACTCTTTCACCATACTCACCTGTTTGAGTATTTACTTTAATTTTATCACCAACATTAATAAAAAGTGGAACTCTAATTTCAGCACCTGTTTCTAAAATAGCAGGTTTCATCGCATTAGTAGCTGTATCACCCTTTAGACCGGGTTCGCTATATGTTATTTCTAATACCACATATGTAGGTAATTCACAAAATAGAGGAGTTTCACTTTCTGCATGAAAAACTATTTCTACCTCTTGCCCTTCTTTAAGAAATTGTGGAGCATTAATAAGAGATTCAGGAATCATTATTTGCTCAAATGTCTCTACATGCATGAAATGATAATCTTCATTATCCTTATATAAAAATTGATAAGGACGTCTTTCTATTCGTTGAATGTTAATTTTAACTCCTGATTGAAAAGTATTCTGAAGTATTCGACCGCTAGGTATATGTTTTAGTTTTGTTCTAACAAATGCACCACCTTTACCTGGTTTGACATGTTGAAATTCTACTACTGTGTATAGCTCACCATTAAATTCTATACATATCCCATTACTTATATCTGCTGTTGTTGCCATTTAAATTTTTGACAAAATTATATTATTTTTTTGAATTATCATAAATCTAAATTAAGATGTATATAAATAAAATTTATAAGACTATTAAATTATTTACTTGATCACTAGCTATTCTATCAGCATCTGTATCAGTTATAAAAATTTGAGTTAGATTAAAATTTTGTAATTGTTCTAATAATTTATGTGTTCTATACTTATCTAATTTATCAAAAATATCATCCAATAGCAAAATGGCATGTTCATTATAATGAATGCTCAACCACTGGTATAGAGATAATTTGAGAGCTATAATAAATAATTTTTGTTGTCCTTGAGAAGCTATCTGTGAGATATCATCATTATTAAATAAAAAATACAATTTATCTCTATGAATACCTATAGTAGTATGTGTCAGACGGAGATCATTTTCCAAGGTGTCATTAAAAAGATTTTCTATGTTTTTAAGCTCAATGTTTGATTCATATTTTATGGATACAGACACATCAATATTAGATATGGAATAAAAAATATTATTAATAGTTTTATTAATATCAGCTATTAAATTGGTTCGATATTTATAAATTTCTTCGTTTAGAGGTATTATATTAGTATTAATAGCATTTAGCATATTAGAAAAGTCTTTACCAAACAAACTTTGTTGTTTCAATAGATGGTTTCTTTGTTGTAAAAGCTTTTGATAATTTTGTAAAGCATTCAGATAATTACTACTTTGCTGTGATAAAATCTGATCTATCAGTTTACGTCTATTTTCTTGATTATAAACTAGCTCGTAAATATCTGATGGACAAATAAAAACCATAGGGATAAGGCCTAAATGTGTTGAAAATCTTTTATAGAATTTTTCATTTCTGCATACTTTTTTACCATTAATATTGTGATATAAAATTTCTATATTTTCTGGACTATTATTATCTGAATAAAAGAATCCTTTTATTAAAAAAAATTCTTTATTAAATTGTATAAATTTATTATCAGTAATATTATAAGGATTGCGTGTGAGTCCCAAATAATAAATGCTATCGAGGATTGATGTTTTTCCTATACCATTATCTCCCACAATATAATTAAGACCTTCAGAAAATTCTAATTTTAAATAATTATGTATTTTAAAATTTGTAAGCTCTAATCTTTTTAATAACATAAAAAACAGAAAAAAATAATATTCAGAAAGTCAAATAAAATATTGAATTAATAAAATCAAGATAGATTAAATCTATATTTATAAGCTTTCAGTGTATTCATAAGTAAACTAACAATGGTCATAGGACCGACTCCTCCTGGCACAGGTGTTATCCATGAAGCTTTTTTAGATACTTCGTCGAAATCTACATCACCTACAGTTCTAAAGCCACTTTTTTTTGTATTATCTGGAATAGTATTTATGCCTACATCTATGACTATTGCTCCTTCTTTAACCATATCTGCTGTTACAAAAGAAGGTTTACCTAGTGCAGCTACTAAAATATCAGCTTGTAAAGAAAACTCTTGAATATTTGGAGTCTGAGAATGACAAATAGTAACCGTGCAATTGGCAAAATCATTTTTTCTAGATAATAATATAGATAACGGCGTACCAACTATATTTGATCTACCAATTATCACAGCATGTTTCCCCACAGTTTCTATTTTATTACGTTTTAGTAGTTCAATAATACCGCTAGGAGTGGCGGGCAGGTATGTATCTAAACCAAGGACCATTTTACCAATATTAATTGGATTAAAACCATCTACATCTTTTTTGGGATCAATTGCATTAATAATTTTTTGCTCGTCAATATGCTTAGGCAAGGGTAATTGTACAATGAAGCCATCTACATCAGGGTCATCATTAAGAAATCCAACTACTTTGAGCAATTCTTTTTCTGAAGTATCTATTGGTAGATTATAAACTGATGATGTAAAACCAACTAATTTACTATTTTTTTCTTTGTTTCTAACATACGTTTCGCTAGCAGGATCATTACCTACAAGTACTGCTGCCAGATGAGGAGGTCTAACACCATCATCGATAAAATGTGCTACTTGAGTTTTAATTTCTTCTTTTATTTGCTCTGCTGTAGCTTTGCCATCTAAGATATTCATGAGAATAAATTTTTATTTAATTGTTCCATCCTTTTTAATTGTTTAGGATCTGCATTTAGAACTTTTTTCATCATTTTTCGCATTTCTTCAAACTGTTTGAGGAAAGTATTTACATCTTGTACAGTAGTGCCGCTACCTTTAGCAATTCTAATTTTTCTAGATCCATTTAATGCTTCTGGATGTTCACGTTCATAGGGTGTCATAGAATGAATAATGGCCTCTATTTGTTTAAATGCATCATCATCAATGTCAATATCTCTAATAGCTTTATTCATACCAGGAATCATACTCATGAGATTTTTAAGATTCCCCATTTTTTTTATTTGCTGCACTTGATCGAGAAAATCATTAAAATCAAATTTATTTTTTTTAATTTTTTTCTCTACTTCACGAGCTTTTTGTTCATCTACCTGTTGCTGGGCACGTTCAACAAATGATACTATATCACCCATTCCTAGAATTCTACTAGCCATTCTATCTGGATGAAAGACATCAATATCATCTAATTTTTCTCCGATACTACTAAATTTAATAGGTTTATTTACAGTAGCTTTAATAGAGATAGCAGCACCACCGCGCGTATCGCCGTCTAATTTTGTGAGGACAACTCCATCATAATCTAAAACATCATTAAAAGCTTTTGCAGTATTTACAGCGTCTTGGCCTGTCATAGCATCTACTACAAAAAGTGTTTCATCTGGTTTGAGAACATCATAAAGCATTCTGATTTCTTTCATCATATCTTCATCTATAGCTAAACGGCCAGCAGTATCTACTATTATAGTATTAATATCATTTTCTTTTGCATATTTAAGGGCATCGAGAGCTATTTTTACTGGATTTTTTTCATCTTCTTTAGCAAACACTTGTACACCAGCTTGCTCACCGAGAGTTTTTAATTGGTTGATAGCTGCAGGACGATAAACGTCGCAGGCTACTAATATCACGTTACGTTTTTTGTTATTTTTAAGATAGCGAGCTAGCTTGGCAGCAAAGGTGGTTTTTCCACTACCTTGTAATCCTGCTAATAAGATGGCAGCTGGTTTACTTTTCAAATTTAAATCAACAGCTTGGCCTCCCATCAGATCAACTAATTCATCATGGACAATTTTTATCATCATTTGACCTGGAGAGACACTCTTGATCACTTCTTGTCCAATAGCTTTATTTTTAACATTCTCTGTGAAAGATTTAGCTATTTTATAGTTAACATCAGAATCTACTAGTGCACGTCTAATCTCCTTTAAAGTCTCAGAAATATTAATCTCCGAAATACGTCCCTGTCCTTTTATTTTTTTAAATGCCTGTTCTAGCCTATCACTTAGATTATCAAACATATAATATTTTTTACAAAATTACAAAATAATAAGAAATAATACAAAGATTATACAAAGTAATGAAGTAGTTTTAATAAATGAAAATCAGCATAACAAAAAAATTATTTACCAATAAGTGAGATTCTATTTATCTATATTCTCATAAGCTATTTTAGAAGCATCTTTTTCACCTTGTTTTATAGTAGGAGCAGTAGATTCTCCTTTGAGTTTATTATTTATAAATATTTTAATTTTAAAATCACTACTTGTATCTAATTTTTCTGATTTAAATTCAATCTTTAATTTATTTTTTTGACAATATTCTATCAATTGGCTTTTGTAGTTTTGCTTTTCTTCAATGATGTTCTCAATATCAAAAGTCTTATTAGCTATATAATGAATAAAAAAATCATAACAAAAATCGTAACCTTTGTCTATAAACATAGCGCCCATAAAGGCCTCAAACACATTTCCCAGCCAATTTTTAGAAGGTGTTTTATGATTAGCTGGAATAAATTTTTCGGCAATTTCTGACAGTTTTATATCTTTGGCAATAGTACTTAAATATTGGGTGTTTACGACACGAGAGCGTATCTCTGTGAGAAAACCCTCATCTTTATATGGGAATTTGTTATATAAATATTGACCAACGATTAGGTCTATGACTGCATCACCTAGAAACTCTAATCTTTCATTTGATATTTTTTCACCACTAAAAAAAGCCTCGACAAAACGCGGTGTCAAGGCTAATTGATATAAGAAAATATTTTTGGTTTTAAACCCAAAAATATTATTAATTGTTTTTTTTAATGATTTTAATTCGTTACTATTTCGTTTTAATGTTAGTTCCAAAACTAATCATTATATTTTGCAAAAAGTAAAGAAACATTATGCCCACCAAAGCCAAAAGTATTACTAATAGCATAGTTAACAATTCGTTCCTTTTTATGATTAAAAGTATAATCTAGCTGGGGTAGCTCTGGGTCATCAGTGAAATGATTAATAGTAGGTGGTACTACATTATTTTTAATACTCAAAATAGTAGCTAAAGATTCTAAAGCACCAGCGGCACCTAATAGATGACCATGCATAGATTTAGTAGAATTAATAGAAATATTTTTAGCATGTTCACCAAAAACTCCTACTATAGCTTTAGCCTCGGCGGCGTCACCTACAGGAGTAGCAGTACCATGTGTATTGATATGATCTATTTTAGATTTATCAATACCAGCATCATTAAGTGCAAAGCTCATAGCATGTTTAGCACCTTCTCCTTCTGGGTGTGGTGCAGTGATATGATAAGCATCAGCACTAAGTCCGAAGCCTAATATTTCAGCATAAATTTTAGCACCACGTTTTTTAGCATGTTCTAAATCTTCTATTATCAAGCCAGCAGCACCTTCACCCATTACGAAGCCATCACGATCTTTATCAAAAGGTCTAGAGGCAGTTTTTGGGTCATCATTTCTAACAGATATAGCGTTCATAGAGTTAAAACCACCCATGCCAGGTTCAGTAATAGCAGCTTCGCAACCACCAGCGACTATAACGTCTGCATAGCCATGGCGAATCAGCAATACTGCATCTACTATAGCATTGGCAGAAGAGGCACATGCAGATACGGTTGCATAGTTAGGACCCTTGAAACCATGTGCCATACTAATATGACCAGCAGTGATATCAATTATCATTTTAGGTACAAAAAATGGATTATAGCGAGGAGTACCATCACCTTCTACAAAACTTTTTATTTCTTGAAAAAAGGTTTGAATACCACCAATGCCACTACTCCATACTACACCTACTCGATAAGGGTCAATATCAGCTGGATTAATATTAGCGTCTGCAATAGCTTGATTAGCAGCTACTATTCCGTAGGTAGACACGAGGTCATATTTACGTAGTTCTTTTCTATCAAAGTAATCAGCAGGATCGAAATTTTTAACTTCACAGGCAAATTTTGTTTTAAATTTAGAAACATCAAAATGAGTAATGAAGTCAGCACCACTAACTCCCCCGAGTAGAGATTTCCAAAAATCTTCTACATTATTACCTAAAGGAGTAATGGCACCGGCTCCAGTTATAACTACTCGTCTGCGATCCATTGTATTAGCTTTTTACTTTTGAATGTGCTGATTGATATAATCAATAGCTTCACCTACAGTAGTGATTTTTTCAGCATCTTCGTCAGGAATACTTAGATTAAATTCTTTTTCAAATTCCATAATTAATTCTACAGTATCTAGAGAATCTGCTCCTAGATCATTAGTAAAACTTGCTTCTGGAATTACTTCATTTTCATTAACTCCTAATTTGTCTACGATGATAGCTTTTACTTTTTCTTCAATTTGACTCATAGTTTTATTTTTTTAAAATTTGGTTTGGCAAAATTATATATTTTTTTTTAAATGAAAAATCAAAAAATTTTTTACAAAAATCTTTTTTTAAAGTATAAACATTATATTTTACATAGAGTTTTATCATAAGCAAATGAAAAATGTAAGGTAGGTATAAAAATTTTTTATTCCTAAAAAATTCACTAATAATTATCTACATTCTTAACTTTATTTTTTCTACAATATAATTCTATGAGGCTTAATCATTATTAAGTTCAAAAAAAAACAGGTCTTAGGGGATTTAATAAAATTGATTGTTTAAAAAATTCCTAAATAATAAATAATAAAATATTTTAAACAAAACTAATCCTTTTAAGCTTAGTAATATATCAATTACGATATAAAATTAATTAGTCCTACCGTGACATTGTTTATATTTTTTACCACTACCGCAAGGACAAGGATCATTACGGCCAACTTTTTGAGATTTGAAAGGTTCATTAGCCACGGCTACTTCAGAAGGATCATTATATTCTTGATGTTTTTGTGCAGCTTGCGAAGTACCTGCAGGAGTGTTATAATCTCTACCTGTTTTATAATTTCTTGTTTTAGTAGTACGCTTTTCTTGATCTGTTTCTTGCAGACGTTCTTCAGCTACTGGTATTCTACCAATGCTTAGAGCTCTTACTACCTCGAAATATATTTTATTAAGTAATTGATCAAAAAGCTGAGCACCTTCGATTTTGTAAATTAATAATGGATCTTTTTGCTCATAAACAGCTGCATTTACACTTTGTTTGAGATCATCCATTTCTCTTAAATGGTCCATCCAAGCTTTGTCTATAATTGAGAAAGTAACGAATTGTTCTATACTTTTCATTAATTCGAGACCTTTAGTTTGATATGATTTTTTAAGTGGAGCAATTATAGTAAATTGATTTTTGCCATCAGAATAAGGAACAGCGACATTTTCATAGCGTTTACCTGCATTTTCATAAATTTCTTTGATCAAAGGATAAGTTTTTTCAGCATAGAAATGACGTTTATCATTATAAGTATTATAAGCAGCCTCAAATAATTCATCAGAGAGATTAGAAGCTCTATCAGACAAGAAACGTTTCTCATCATAAGGGACCTCAATGCCAAATGTTTGTAAACAAGCCTTGCTAAAAGAAGCAAAATCATTATTATCCTGATAAACCTCAACTAAATCATTAGCAACTTTTTTAAACATTTGTACTATATCAGCATCTAATTTTTCACCATATAAAGCATTTCTACGCATATCATAGATGATAGTTCTCTGACTGTTCATCACATCATCATATTCTAGTAGACGTTTACGAATAGAAAAATTATTTTCTTCAACTTTTCTTTGAGCACGTTCTATAGATCTAGTGATCATAGGATGCTGGATAACTTCACCTTCTTTATAACCAATTCTATCTAGGACTTTTATCATTCTATCACTACCAAAAAGACGCATAAGATCATCTTCGAGAGAAACAAAAAACTGACTAGTACCAGGATCTCCTTGACGACCAGCACGTCCACGCAGCTGCCTATCTACACGACGAGATTCATGACGTTCTGTACCGATGATTGCTAAACCACCCACTTCACGAACGCCAGGACCTAGTTTAATATCAGTACCACGACCAGCCATATTAGTAGCTATAGTTACACTGCCAGAGAGGCCAGCTTTAGCTACTATTTCTGCTTCACGTTGATGTTGTTTAGCATTTAAGACATTATGTTTTATTTTCCTTAGAGTCAACATTTTACTAAGTAACTCGGAAGTTTCTACAGAAGTAGTACCTATCAATACAGGTCTACCTTTTTGCACTAAATTAACTACTTCATTAATAACTGCATTATATTTTTCTCGTTTAGTACGATAGACTAAATCTTCAGCATCTACACGTATACAAGGTTTATTAGTAGGTATCACAACTACATCCAATTTATAGATATCCCAAAATTCAGCAGCTTCAGTTTCTGCAGTACCTGTCATACCTGCAAGTTTTTTATACATTCTAAAATAATTTTGCAGAGTAATAGTAGCATAAGTTTGAGTAGCAGCCTCTACTTTCACATTTTCTTTTGCTTCAATAGCTTCGTGCAAACCATCAGAATATCTACGACCTTCTAATATACGACCAGTTTGTTCATCGACGATTTTAACTTTGTTATCTAAAACTACATATTCTACATCTTTATCGAATAAAGTATATGCTCTGAGTAGTTGATGCATAGTATGAATACGATCACTTTTGATAGCAAAATCTTCTAATAATTCATTCTTTTTTTCTTGTTTTTCTTTAGGATCAATATTACTATTTTCTAATTCAGCTAATTCACTACCGATGTCTGGGATAATAAAAAATTTAGGATCACCAGTATCTTTAGCCAAAAGTTCAGTTCCTTTATCTGTGAGATCTACAGAGTTATTCCTTTCATCAATTACAAAATATAATTCTGCATCGATGATAGGCATATTTTTTTGATTTTCAGCTAAATAATTATTTTCAGTTTTATATAATATAGATTTCATGCCTGGCTCACTAAGGAACTTAATTAATGGTCCGTATTTAGGCAAACCTCTATGAGCACGTAGTAGAGCCTCACCACCTAATTTTTCATCTTCATTAGATCTATTTGGTTTTTGCAAGTAATTTTTTGCGTCATTTAGAAGTTTATTAACTAGCTGTCTCTGAGCATTTACCAGCTTAATAACATATGGTTTTAGCTCATCATATTCTTGCTCACGTACTTGAGTCGTAGGACCACTAATAATCAAAGGTGTACGAGCATCATCTATTAAAATGGAGTCTACTTCATCTACAATAGCATAATAATGTCCACGTTGTACAATGTCATCTAAAGAGAATGCCATATTGTCACGTAAATAATCAAAACCGAATTCATTATTAGTACCATAAGTGATATCTGCGAGATAAGCTTTTTTGCGAGATTCACTATTAGGCTCGTGCTTATCAATGCAATCAACAGTTAAAAAAAGAAATTCATATATAGTACCCATCCACTCTTGGTCACGTTTAGCCAAATAATCATTAACAGTAACAATATGTACTCCACGACCTGGCAAAGCATTGAGATATACGGGTAGTGTAGCGACTAAAGTTTTTCCCTCGCCAGTAGCCATTTCTGAAATTTTTCCTTGATGCAAAACGACACCACCCATTAATTGCACATCATATGGAACCATATCCCAGGTGATTTCAGTGCCACCAGCTATCCAATGATTTAGCCATATTGCTTTATCGCCTTCTATTTTTACATAATTTTTTTTAGTAGCTAATTCTCTATCAAAATCAGTAGCAGTAACGACTATCTCTGGGTTGTCCTTAAAACGTTTTGTTGTTTCTTTAACAACAGCAAAAGCCTCTGGTAAAATGTCATTAAGGACCTTTTGAGTTTTTTGATAAATAATTTTTTCTAAATCATCTATCTGATGAAATATTTTTTCTTTCTGATCTATAGACATATCTAGCTCTTCATCTATACGAGTCTTTAATTCATTTAATTCTCTTTCTTCACTTTCTATAGTATCTGAAATTAATTTTCTAAACTCTAATGTTTTATTACGTAATTCATCATTAGACAATTTTTCAATTTTATTATATGCCTCATTAATTGTATTTACGATAGGCCATAGAGCCTTCATATCTCGTTCATGCTTAGTCGGCATAATACTTTTTAAAATACCTCTCATAATATTTATTACCTCCGAAATTTCTTTTAATATATTACAAAATTACAAAAAAATTAGTATATAGTAAAACAAAAATTAAGCCAAAGTTAGATTATGCCATTGTAAAAAAATTATTTATTACAAAAAAATTTTTTTTATAAATTTGCAGTTTCAAAAAAAATAATAATATGGGAAATATTCTTCAAGTTTATGCTAGACAAATTTTAGATTCAAGAGGCAACCCAACAATAGAAGTAGAGGTGTTAACTGATGCAGGCGAATATGGTAAAGCATGTGTGCCATCAGGAGCTTCTACTGGCAAAAGAGAAGCATTAGAATTAAGAGATGGTGAAAAAAAATACTATTTAGGTAAAAGTGTTTTAAAAGCTGTAAATAATGTAAATACTGAAATAGCATCAGCGATTAAAGGTATGGATGTATCAGAGCAAAGATTAATAGATAAAATTTTAATCGAACTAGATGGCACATCAAATAAAAGCAGATTAGGAGCAAATGCTATTTTAGGTGCTTCTATGGCGTGTGCTGTTGCAGGCTCTCAAAGTACAAATCAAACACTATTCAGATACATAGGAGGTGTAAATGCGCATACACTACCTATACCTATGATGAATACTATAAATGGAGGTGCTCATGCTGATAACAATTTAGATTTTCAAGAGTTTATGATAATGCCTATCAATGCTACCACATTTAGCGATGCATTAAGAATAGGTACAGAAATATTTCACACATTGAAATCTATTTTAAAAAATAATGGGTATGTAACATCAGTAGGAGATGAAGGAGGTTTCGCTCCTAGCTTGTCTACTAATGAAGATTCATTAAAACTTCTTGTAGAAGCTATCACTAAAGCTGGATATAAACCAGGCATAGATGTGGCTATAGCTCTCGATGTAGCAGCCTCAGAACTTTATGATACAAAAGAAAAAGTTTATAAACTTAAAAAATCTTCTGGTAAAACATTAACAACAGAAGATATGATAGAATTATATAAAAAATGGGTAGATACTTATCCTATAGTAAGTATAGAAGATGGGTTAGCAGAAGATGATTGGGATGGATGGGAACTTTTAACAAAAGAATTAGGCTCAAAAATACAATTAGTAGGTGATGATATTTTTGTTACTAATATAGAAATTCTAAAAAAAGGAATAGAAAGAAAAATTGCTAATTCTATATTAATAAAACTCAATCAAATAGGCACAGTTACAGAAACATTGGATACTATAAATTATGCTAAAACTAATGGTTATACAGCAATAGTCAGTCATAGAAGTGGTGAGACAGAAGATACTTTTATTGCTGATTTGGCAGTAGCTACAAACTCTGGATTAATGAAATCGGGCAGCCCTTCTAGAACTGATAGAATAGCTAAATATAATCAATTAATCAGAATAGAAGAATATCTAAATGGTGTAGGTAGCTTTATGGGAACAAATTTCAAATATTATCGATTTAAATAAACATTTGTTATATAAATAAAAAAAGGAGCAAATAAATTTGCTCTTTTTTTTATTGAGAATTTTAAAGCTAAATAGAAAAAGAGGACTTGAATCAAGTCCTCTTTTTCTAAAAAATCAGTCAAATATTATTATTTAAAATGTATCTTTCAGAGCTCGTTTGATTATATCTAATGATTCAAGTATTTGTTCCTCAGTGATTATTAGTGGAGGAGCGAAACGAATAATATGCTGATGGGTAGGTTTAGCCAAAAGCCCATATTCTGCCATTTTCAGGCAAAGATCCCAAGCTTCTTTTCCATTTTTAGGTTCTATCACAATAGCATTGAGTAAGCCTTTACCTCTAACTACTTTTAAAGCATCAAATTCTCTTTGCATCTTTTTTAATTCTGATCTTAAAAGTTCACCTTGTTTAGCAGCGCGATCAGCTAATTTTTCATCGATTAAAACATTTAATGCTTCAGTAGCTATGGTACAAGCTAAAGGATTACCTCCAAATGTAGAACCATGCTGACCTGGTTTAATAGTGAGCATAATTTCATCATTAGCTAGCACAGCTGAGATAGGCATCATACCACCACTAAGAGCTTTACCCAAAATTAAAATATCAGGATGTATATTTTCATAATCACAAGCAAGCATCTTACCAGTACGAGCTAATCCAGTTTGTATCTCATCAGCTATAAACAAGACATTATGTTTTTTACATAGATCATAGCAAGTTTTCAAATATCCATCATCTGGAACCATTACGCCAGCTTCACCTTGTATAGGTTCTACTAAAAATGCAGCTACATTAGATTCTTTTAAAGCCTCTTCTAAAGCAGCAGGATTGTTATAAGGTATAGTAATAAATCCAGGAGTGAAAGGCCCATAATTTGTATTAGCTTCGGGATCTGTGGAAAAGCTTATAATAGTAATTGTACGACCATGAAAATTATTTTCACAAGTAATGATTTTAGCTTCATATTGTGGAATTCCCTTTACCTCATAAGCCCATTTACGTGCTAATTTGAGAGCAGTCTCTACAGCTTCAGCACCTGAATTCATCATTAAAACTTTGTCATAGCCAAACAGATTAGTTATAAATTGAGTAAATAAGCTTAAAGCTTTAGAATAGAAAGCACGAGATGTCAATGTTAGTGTTTTAGCTTGCTCTGTCATTGCTTTTACTATTCTAGGATTGCAATGTCCTTGATTGACAGCACTATAGGCAGATAAAAAATCAAAATATTTCTTGCCTTCTACATCCCATACATACACACCTTCGCCCTTTTCTATTACTACTGGTAATGGATGATAATTGTGTGCACCATACTTTGAATCAATTTCGATCAACTGTTTTGAACTGTACTTTTCCATATCTCTTTTTTTGCAAATATAATAAATTTAATTGAAATAAGCGATTAAGAAAAAAATATTATAAAAGATGGATATAAGAGGGGAAAAAAATACAGTATTTAAATGTTATAGATTAAATATGTTAATGACATCAAATCGCTGTACCGCTCCCATGCCCGCCTATCCGACGCCGCCAAGTTCAGTATCCTCCCCGTATCTTCTATAACCATCTCTGCCAGATACTTCCCCTTCACTACGAACCACATTATATAGTTTGTTAAATATTTCGTAGCCACTCCACGAAACTTATAATATATCCATCCTACAAAATCTGTTATTTTCTTGTGAATAGTTGATACGCTGTATATACCTTGTTTCATCTTATTTTTGTTAGTTATTTCTTTATGTTTAATGTGCTCCGCATTTACTGTCTTGAAAGCTTTTTTATTACTGCCACATATCACTGAATTATCAG
>OFEK01000112.1_pt1 | contig 116580 bp, 110 predicted proteins | sample 1521131 | NCBI WGS metagenome assembly OFEK01 (sample SAMN05720209, study PRJEB24109) | activated sludge metagenome | isolation source: Anaerobic digester | place: China | collected 2015-12-16 | reverse complement strand
ATTTTCTCGCAGGCCCGTCGCTCAGTGTGACGACGTTTGAGTACGTCTATCAAGACCGACGTTCCAAGACGGCGCAGGCGATGCTGGACTGACTGCACATGCCAGGATTCACGACCTACCAGGAACGGAGCAGGCACTTCGACTCCGGGCCTGGGCCACGTTCTCGTAAAGACGCACGAATTTTCTCGCAGGCCCGTCGCTCAGTGTGACGGCGTTTGCGTTCGTCTGTCAAAACAGGCGTTCCAAATCAGCGCAAGCGCCAGCGTACTGTCTCAGCTCGTGGCGTTGTACGGCGCCGCTTCTTCCCTGGCAACCACGGTGTCGTACAGTGCGTAATGCGTCAGGCCGGGGTGGCTGTCTATGCCGGTGTAGCGCAGGGATGCGTCTTCGTAACGACGGAAGGCGAACACGGCCTGGTTCATCTGCTCGGTGTTGAACACCTTCAGGCGCACAAGCAGGTGGAAGTCCTGCACGGTCAGGCCGGTGACGGCGAGGAACAACTCCGGCTCCAGCTTGGTGATCACGTCCTGCAGGGTGTTTTCGCGGTAGTCGGTGAGGTACATGAATGCGGGAATGCGCGTGGCAAACTTGATCAGCTTCTCCTGCACGAGCTTGCGCTTGGACTTGTACTCCTTCTCCTCCTCGGTGAGCTGCCTCCGCTGCTTCTGCGTCAGCGCCTTGCCCTTGGCCTTCTTCTTCAGCTCCTTGACCTTGTCGCTCTTGTTGATGATGGTCTCGATGATGTTGTCGCCCAGCGAGCGCCAGCCCTCGATGCGCTCGACGGCGGCCAGCGCCTCGGGATTGTCGAGGATGCGGCGCAGCGTGTCGTTGTCCACGTTCACCAGCAGTGCGCTCTCCCACTTGCGGGCCAGCAGCGTGGCCGAGGTTCCCGCCATCGCTATGTCGAGTATGCCGCCCGCGTCGATTTGCGTCATGTTCGCGCCGTCGTAGGCCAGCACGGGGAGGAAGGACACGAGGTCCTTGACGGCGTTCTCCGGATTCGGCTCGTTGGGCGAGAGGCCGATGCCGTATTCCGAGAGCTGGCGCAGCGCGCGCGTCGGCGCGAAGTCGAAGACGAAGCACACGGGCTTGAGTATCTCCTCCTCGTTCGGGTCGTCGCCGTTGGGGTTGTGGATGGACCACGGCGACTGCACGCGAAACGCGGATTGAAAGTAGGTCTCCGGCGATTTGAGATTGCGCAACATGAGTATGGACGACCACTGCGGCATATTTTCTAATAGGGCAGACAGTAGGATCTTTAAGTAAACCACGTGATCGACACCTGGTTTTCCCCGACCGCTCTGTACATAAACGGGCGAGCGAGCGTCACGATCCAGCTTGCAGAAATCGATGTTACCGAGAATTTCCTGAAATTTGAGCAAGAAGGGCTTCTTGGCGGTACGACTGATATCCTCGCTTCGAATCCTTAGTTCGTCCTGGCACTCTCCCGGCTCCCGTTTTAATCATGGTTCTTCTTGGAATGGCATTTTGCTACCACATAAGAATCTATATTCTTGTATCTCCTTCAAGTGAATATTTCCAGAGAGCGCCTGGATCAATGTTTTAATCTTCCGATGAGAATATTCGCTGCCGAAGTAGTGCAACCCGCTACAACAATATGATCCTCACAAACAAGTAGCGCATTATATATAGAGACCCCCAAATCAGGCACATTAGGAATGTAATTCCACCTGAATCCATTATAATGCTCAAGAGTTCCTCCATGTCCGGCTAAAACGATGTTGTCATATGACGTCCCACGAATCTTTTCGATAAAATACCTCGACAAGTCATTATCTTGATACCACTTAACACCATCATACATAAGCAAATACCCACCAGCACAATATATTTTTGAGCCGTCAGCGGTCCAAATAGATTGCATGTTTTTTCGCATCCCCTCGCGCGCAATGACTTCCACAATGCCATGTTTTATTTTTACAACAGTTGACGCGTCTTCATTAAGGTCCCTGCCGGATGTAATTGCGTACAATGTTTCACCGCATTGCCATGCATCCACAAACGAACCCGCATCGGGTTTATATATGAGGCTAATTACCTCATTCTTGTATACATAGATGCCGGTTGTCGTCGTAAAATAAATATCACCCTCGATCCCATCAATGCTTGTTACCCAGCCCATTCCTGTATCTTCCGAATAGTACATTCTTGTTGAATCACCATATTTTCTCGTCACACTGCCGGTCTTACAGCCGTACCACATATCAGCTTCGTTGCTTCTATAAACAGCCGTGATGCGCACTTGAGTTAATTCCCTTGGAACGCCCAGCACGTTAACCATAAATGGAATCTTTTTCTTCGATAAAGCACCGTCCACCAGCTCAACATAGTTCCAAAACGTATCGTCAATAAACTCGCCGACAAACCCTATTACACCGTTTTGAGCCTCATACAGATCCTCGATTATCGATGCCGATCTTCCTATCGAATAGCTGCTCCACGTAAACATGCAGGAAACAGTGTCCTTCGTGTGCACGCAGAATGACGACGTATCGATTTTTCCACATGCTGCGACAACAACAAGTCGACACATATAATCACTTGACGGCTGGAGCGATGCCTTCGTAATGATAGTGTCCACGAGACTGCTTTTAAGATGACACAACGTGTCGTCTGCATGCACAACAAGAACATCTACAACATCTCTTGATTTCACAACGAGGGACACGGAATAGTAATCATACCCGACGTCACGTAATTCCATCATGATCTCAGGATTCATCGTCACGTTTGGTTCAGAAGGGCCCGTGCAGTCTATACCGGCAAGCGCATAGAGCAATAGAAGGACAAGCTCACTGCCACGTATTTTCCTAAGCTGGAACATATGCTACTCAACAATTATTATCTTGCTTGCATCGAAAGAATTCAATGTTTTTATCACTATCAGGTATGCTCCTTTTGTAAGACTGTCAAGATTAATCGAAATCGACCTCTCGCCCGCTCTAAAATCAGATACTGATTTTTCGAGCACTACCCTTCCAAACAGGTCACGGATTTCGATGTCAACATATTCATCCTGTACCGTCTTGTAGATAATGTTGACGGTGTTCCCCGGTGGATTTGGATATACATTTATAAATTCAACATTTGCCTGGCGGTTTCTGTCGAAGTTTTGCCCAGCTTGCTTTGCAGTGGCCTCATCTAGCATAATCACATCGCGGAAAAAGTACTCTGTTGAATCTTCCAAACCCTCCTGCAAGACCGTTAGATATGCTTCTACTCCACAATGCTGAGACAAATCAACACTAACTGAATCCAGAACCAAAGAGTCTATACATGAATCGATAAAGTTGTAATACTTTTTATAGAGCGTATCATCTGACATTTCCGACATGACGACGATTGCAAATCTAGCATTTTCACCAAATTCTGTGGTATTTAAAAAATACCCGCCTACAACAAAACTCAATGTAGATGATTCAGCAATCAAAAACGGCTCTGTTCTCATTTTATTCTTGAGCTCGACATTATTGTCATACACGGCGCTATCTGGACACGTAAGATATTTCAGGACGGCTCCGTCTGTTACAATTGGATCCTTAACTCCGATTTTGCCGACCGCAGAATCGCGCCTCACAATATACTCCCGAACAATTGAATAAGCCTGTTCGGTCGTACTTTTATTCAGCTTCTTCTCAGTAAAACTAACTTTACAGTCGTATGGCGAGGTTGCCGCTTCACTGAACAACTCAATATTGCTAAAGAATCCTTGTCTCCAATTTGCCGCTACGTTTGGATTATATCCATCCGTCTGCGCTACTGCGATAAATGATGATGTGTCCATTTGGTCAAATTGATACACACGAATCCCCATATTTGGCATATTGACGGCGATACGGACTGGACGATGTCCTGCAGAATTCTTGTCGGTATGCTTAGAAATACTCGGGTGTATTGCTAGATTAGGATTCGACACTTGATACGCCGAATGCAGGACAATATCGGGTAACCATCCTTGTTGATTATTGAGATAACTATTATTCCGGTGATACACGACAACTCTATTATGACTTGGGTAGAATGTTGGCAGCGTTCCAATATTTCTCGTATTTATATATGCAGCACAAGTCATATTTACCGGTCTACATGCGGTTGTCACAGCGACAATCTGATGAAGATCACTTGATAGTGATATTGGCTCATCGACCATCCCAGTCTGTAGCCTGTAGATATTCTCATACGTCACGGTGCCTGGATCTTCGCATTGTGCAGCATGAGACATTACATATCCCTCGCCAAGGTCGATCCATGCTACCATCAAATCTTGTGTAACCGCCGGATATTTTGGCGCATAATATCTCCTATAGCCTATTCTGTTACTTGGAATCCTTAGAGTCTCAGGTCCTGCCACAATGGAATCCATTATCATTCTGATACACTTCAACGCGTTACTTTCATTGTACACAATAATTCCGGTCGTCTCGTTAGCAGCTGCTCCGCATGGCCTCTGTATTCCGATCGATGGCGTGGATTCAGGATTTTCCACTTGGGCTAGCGCTTGACGCTCCCAGATTCCGGGCTGGCCGGCGATCATGCTTGTCATTAATACCAAGCTATCATTTTCAATAAATGTTATAAATATTTCCGCATAAGAACCATTCGCTTCTAGATCGGGGTAGACATCAAGGCATGGGTGCTTCGCTGCTCCCTCCCCAGAGCTAAGTCGCACCTCCGATTGCCATGTAGCACCGCTGTCAATTGACATCATATACCATATTTCTCCACCACTCTCATACACTGAATGCAAATGTTCGTCTAAATCGAATTCCACTCTTCGCATGTTTGCATTTTCAGATGGCGATAAGCCGACGGAACTTTTCGACAATCTGTGCGCCTTATAATTAATTATTATAGGTCCGTCATGTTGCCCTTTTAATACGATTGCCAACGTATCCGCTGGCCCATTGCTGGATAACTCGTATACGTCATAATCATTACCATTTATCACAGTGCCATATAACACGTAATCGCCCTGCAAATTCGCCCCAACGATATCATATGCCTCTCGAGAGGAGTCTAACCTTTTGGGAATGGCTATTCGATAGTGCGGATCATCTCCAAGTGGATATTTATCAACAAACATTCCAAAGGAGGAAGTGTCATATGCCGCAGAATACGGGACTGACAATTTGACCCACATATCTAGCTGACTTTGACTTGAATCACCCTCTTGAAGCACCCGCCAAGGGTCAAGCAACCCGAACTTATAATTTCCTCCATTCTGCTGATCAAAACTTCCCTCAACATCAAAATCCACAATCTCGGCCCAATATGATACATAATTAGCAATATCGCCATCATAATCATTTTCTACAATCTTCACAGAATACCTCACCGCAGAGCTATTCCAATCCACGTGCTTTTTTCTATACCCATTTTCAACGTAGTAATCATTCCACAATTCTACCATATGCTGCTCTCCAGTCTTCCACTCATCCTCATATGGCGGCATCTTATAGCTGTTATCGTCCGTTCTTACTCTTATATTGCTATACGCGCCCGAGTCACTTACGGCTGCATCGACCGATATTGCAATAACCGTGTCATAGTATACAACAAGATTCAGATTGTTCGCGCTATTGAACCATCTCGTTGTGTCAATTGGGAATAGCAGCTTGATGCCCACGATCGCTGTGTCACCCTTCGCATTGTTAAGAATATCAATAAAACCAGTTCCCGCCGAATAGGTCCTATCTGTGAGCGTCTCTTTTTTAAAAGATATTTCATCTATAACATTTGACGCATTACAACTACTCCACAATGCTTCCAAGTCCAACAGGACAGCTCCATTGCCTGCATTATGGATGCTAATATTTGCTGTATCTGCATACATCTTTGCTGATAGATCAACTCGCTTGATCGTCGCACTACCAGATAAGTTGCTCAGATCAATGATTGCATATCCCTGGTAATCATGATCGGGATTTGGCGAAATATCTAATCCCACAGTTAGCTCCTGTGAAGTATAAGCGCCTGCGTACGTACTATCCCCTAATTTTATTAGCTGATAGTACGACACGGCCGTTGTGCCGTGCGACTGGGAAGATGCATTGTTATGTAATATTATACCCGATAATACACAAATGACAACAAACCAACTTTGCGTTGGCCTCCAGCATATGCCCCCACGATTATGGTCATTCATCACAATCCTCCTAATAAGATCGTATGCGAGGTAGTATCTGGAAATTCATTTCTGATTGACTCTTTTATAAATTCAGAATTGATTCGCTTCTCCGGATTTAACGAATCAGATTGGTTGCAAGTGTACGCAACATGCGTCGTACTACCATCGATATTTCTTCCATGCGAATGTTGTTGCTGGGTACATCGCGTGTTCCTCAGGTACAACAAGAAAATCATTTGAACCAGAGTGGATGCGCTATCATGACCAACGACTGCACCGTTCTCGAGTAATCGACCAATAATCTGCCTTATTCGTTTAGAAATCAGACAAGAACAAAGCATCGCGCTGACGGACTGTCAGAGAAGGATGTTTGATGCAAAGGTACAACATAGCTCTTCAATTGTCAAGATGATCTTACATAACGAAAAAGGTTTTCGACTCAAGATATTTCGTCTCCTCGCATGTTTTGTTGAGCGCCGTGGTGGTATGAACGGTATGCAAGGTATTAACGATCCACGGATCAACCACAATGCTGAAGGTTGGCAGACCGGAGAACATCAACCGACACACCGCTCACAGCGGCAGACTATTCATCGCGCACTCGAAAATCAAGAACCACTCCGTGAGGAGCGCTTGGCTGAAGAGCGCCCGGGCAAAGTAATTTTCACGTACTGGGCCAAACACGCCATGACTCCGGTATGATGCGACTCGATGCTGTTGCTGGACTCCATCCTTGCAGTGACACTCTGCCACTAAGGCCCAGGGAGGCAGTGCGGAGATGGACAATCCTCTGCTGATCACCATTCGGCTGTGATCGACCGCAGACACGCGGAAGCGATGATGCGATCTGCAACAAGAACACCTCCGGTGTCGCCTCCACGTCGCAACCGCTCATCTCAATGATCACCATTTGTATGCAGTTCTCAACGGGGACACCTTACGAGGGCACATCGCTGACACCGTCCTTGATGATTGCGGATATCCACCCACGAAGCACGAGTTGCACACACCGCTTAACGTACATGCCCGGTCAAGACCTCTGCAACCTGTTGTATACATACTAGATACGGCGATTTCACACCATGCGCGACTTGAATCGGTTGTACGCGATTCCCTGCTCTCAACAGCTCTTGTTAATAGTGGTGTGAGCGATACCCAATCGTCAGGCTGAGTCAGTCCACCAGCGCTTACGCCGGTTTGGAACGCGAATGACGCTTCGTCTCCGAGCCCGAGCGTAGTCAGTGCGGCTTGCGAGGATGGTCGCGCGGGCTCGTCGCTCAGCGCAGCGCGGGCATTGGTAATCCGCGATGGAGCCTCCGGGGGTCGTCAGGCTGAGCGAAGCGCCGAGCATCTTTGTTCGAGATGGTACTGCGTTGTTCCGGCGCGGAGTGGAACATTCGCCGGGGCGGATCGAAGCCTCGGCAGGCAATTGCATGACACTTCGACTCCGGGCCTGAGCCACGTTCTCGGATAGGCGCACGGATTTTCTCGCAGGCCCGTCGCTCAGTGTGACGACGTTTGAGTACGTCTATCAAGACCGACGTTCCAAGACGGCGCAGGCGATGCTGGACTGACTGCACATGCCAGGATTCACGACCTACCAGGAACGGAGCAGGCACTTCGACTCCGGGCCTGGGCCACGTTCTCGTAAAGACGCACGAATTTTCTCGCAGGCCCGTCGCTCAGTGTGACGGCGTTTGCGTTCGTCTGTCAAAACAGGCGTTCCAAATCAGCGCAAGCGCCAGCGTACTGTCTCAGCTCGTGGCGTTGTACGGCGCCGCTTCTTCCCTGGCAACCACGGTGTCGTACAGTGCGTAATGCGTCAGGCCGGGGTGGCTGTCTATGCCGGTGTAGCGCAGGGATGCGTCTTCGTAACGACGGAAGGCGAACACGGCCTGGTTCATCTGCTCGGTGTTGAACACCTTCAGGCGCACAAGCAGGTGGAAGTCCTGCACGGTCAGGCCGGTGACGGCGAGGAACAACTCCGGCTCCAGCTTGGTGATCACGTCCTGCAGGGTGTTTTCGCGGTAGTCGGTGAGGTACATGAATGCGGGAATGCGCGTGGCAAACTTGATCAGCTTCTCCTGCACGAGCTTGCGCTTGGACTTGTACTCCTTCTCCTCCTCGGTGAGCTGCCTCCGCTGCTTCTGCGTCAGCGCCTTGCCCTTGGCCTTCTTCTTCAGCTCCTTGACCTTGTCGCTCTTGTTGATGATGGTCTCGATGATGTTGTCGCCCAGCGAGCGCCAGCCCTCGATGCGCTCGACGGCGGCCAGCGCCTCGGGATTGTCGAGGATGCGGCGCAGCGTGTCGTTGTCCACGTTCACCAGCAGTGCGCTCTCCCACTTGCGGGCCAGCAGCGTGGCCGAGGTTCCCGCCATCGCTATGTCGAGTATGCCGCCCGCGTCGATTTGCGTCATGTTCGCGCCGTCGTAGGCCAGCACGGGGAGGAAGGACACGAGGTCCTTGACGGCGTTCTCCGGATTCGGCTCGTTGGGCGAGAGGCCGATGCCGTATTCCGAGAGCTGGCGCAGCGCGCGCGTCGGCGCGAAGTCGAAGACGAAGCACACGGGCTTGAGTATCTCCTCCTCGTTCGGGTCGTCGCCGTTGGGGTTGTGGATGGACCACGGCGACTGCACGCGAAACGCGGATTGAAAGTAGGTCTCCGGCGATTTGAGATTGCGCAACATGAGTATGGACGACCACTGCGGCACGGTGACGCCCGTTGTGAGCTTGCCGCAGGAGAGCGTGATGGTCTTGCTCTCGAAGCCGCTGCCTATGGCCCTGCGCACCGGGGGCAGCGCATCCAGTCCAATGCCCGCGGACGCACCGGCGGCGACCACCACCTCGTAGTCGTGCCAGAACGTATTCTGCTTCTCGGCCAGCAGCTTCGCCATCGCATGGCAAGCGGCCACGTTGGGCAAAAACCAGAACGAATGCTGAAGGTACGGCAACAGGCGCACATCCGAATACGGAAACGGCGGCCGCGTGCCGGTTTTCAAATACTCGACCGCCTTGGGCGCATAGCCGCCGCGGATGATGTCGAGCCATTTCTGCACGTCGTTCTTGTGCTTGAACTGCGCCCTGGCGCCCGTGCCCGAGGCCTCGAAAAAGGCGTTGAGGTCAAATTCGTCGAACTCCCCGGCGCTCGCTATCGCGAGCAATTCGTCCGGCATCTGGTAGGTAAGCAGACGCATCTGCGGCAGCGCGCCGTAGGGATTCCACTGGCCGGGATTCCTGGCGGCGAAGGCTTCCTTGGCGCGCTGCTCGTCGGTGTACGTCCAGTTGAAGATCTGCTCCTCGATGAACTCGCCCGTGGCCAGCGCCCTGAACGGCGTGCCGGAAAGGTAGAGATAGGCCTTGGCGGTGATGGGCAGGAATTCTGACTCATTCTCCAATGGTTGCTGCAAGTCGGCGATTCGCTCCCTGATGCGCTCGGTGTCGTCGAGCCTGGCCTCCAGTCGAGTAAGTCTTTCTTCCTCGCCCTCGAACAGTTCCTTGGCCTTCTCACGCCATGCCCCGAAGTGGTATTCGTCGAAGACCACGAGATCCCATTCCACCTTGTGTATCCACTCGTTCTTGGGCTTGATATTCCCCGCCGCGTCGCGGCCGAGCAAGTCCAGGAAGGAGCCGAAATACACGACGGGCTTGCGCGGGCTGATCTTCCGCGGATCGCCGTCGGAACTGCGGGAGAGGTATTGCCAGCCATCGAAGTCCACATGGTTTTCGATGTCGCTTCGCCACGCATCCTCGACGGCGGGCTTGAACGTTACCACGAGCACGCGCCTGGCGCCGAGCTTTTTTGCGAGCTGATAGGTGGTGAACGTCTTGCCGAAACGCATTTTCGCATTCCAGAGGAAGCGCGGCACGGCGTGCATGTCCTCCTTCCAGATGGAGTGGAAGTAGGCGTGCGTCTTGTCCACGGCCTCGGCCTGCTCGCGCCGCATCTCGAAGGTCTGGTGATGCGTGCCGGTATAGCGCTCCCCGCTGCGCAGCTCCGCGAGCGCGGTGCGCACGTCCTTGACCGTACAGCGCATCCATTCGAGTTCGACGCTCTCGAAGCCCTTCTTGACCAATGCCGCGCGCAGTTCGTGATCACTGATGATGCTCCCGTCTTTGCGCTCGGCGGACTCGTCCACTTCGATCGTGTAGTTCTTGATCGCGGCGGTCTTGAGTTGCTCGGCCACGCGCAGCTTCACATCACGTGTGGTCTGCCCAATCTTGAGCAGACCCGCATGCGCCTCGTCGGCAATGGAATAGGCGTAAATGCGCGGCCGGGCTTGCGGCTTGACTGCAAGAATTTCTTCGATGGACTTACTCATCGTCGCTGGCCTTCGGACGAATGCTGGCCTCGATGTGAGCGATCTCGATTTTACTCAGGCGGTATTTCTTGTAGAGCGCCTCGTCCGTCCAGACGCGATCCCACGTTTGCTGTGGAACCCACGTGTAGGTTGCGCGAGTTGCGTGCTGGGTGATTTTCCGTAGTGACACCAGAAAGCGGAAGAAACGAGTTTGTAGGTAGCTTTGAAGGCTTTCCGCCTCATTCATGGAGGACACGTAGAAGAACAGGTAGGTCTGCGTGCAAACTGATGGTGATTCAGCGATAAAGCTTGGTCCAAGCACCATCGCAGGCCGTGCCCCTCGCTCACCATAAGCCGCTGGAGTCATCACCTTCCACGTATCTATGAGATTCGAACTTTTGGTGACATGCTTGCGTGGGATGCCGCCGACAAGCCGTTTGCCGCCACGCGAGTAGTAAAGCGCTATATCCGTCGGCTTTTTGCTTTGGTGAAATCCGTCGAAATTCGAGGTCCAACCGAATTCTTTGTCTGCGGACAGTATTTCAATAATCGACGGCTCGTTTGCCGAACGCACCTTCTCAAGAATGTCCAAACCTCGAATGTCGCGGACGAGGATGTCGTGTTCGTCCAGATCGCGCGCGATAAGTCCGATAGCTTCTCCGGCACTGACTGTGGTGAATTCACATTTGCCCGCATGATCACGATCCCAAAGGAAATAACACACGCCGCCCTCAAAATCCACGCCCGGGAAAACTTCATCCATGCGCTCGTAGTCCACCAGTCTTGAGATACGTTTGTCTTCGAGCATGGTCTTGCGGAAATCGCTCAGTCCGAGACCAGACGCCATCCACCGAGATGGGATAACCATCAAGAGATAGCGAGGTTCGAGCTTCCTCGCCTGCTCCACAAACTTGTTGTAGATGGGGATATCCCGTGTACCGCCGTCACTCGCCAACTGATACGGCGGGTTTCCGATGATCACGTCGAACTGCATATCGCCTCCAAAGATCTCGGCAAGTCGAGTTCTGATGTTTTCGGTGTGAATGAACGCGTAGGCGTGGGTTTCCAGGCCGTCGGCTCGGTCGAAGATGGAGCGGCCTGCACCGCAGTATTTGCACCTTCCCCCGATCCACGTGTGCTCGAGCCGCTCGAACCAGATATTGCCCGCGTCGCTGGCAAAGCCCTTGGCGATGGAGTGCTTGCCCTTGGCATGCTTCGAGCAATACACGCTGCGCCGCGCCAGCAAACTCGTGAGCTGCGTAATCCCGATGCCGAACACCTGTTTGGTCAGTATGTGATTGACGCGCTCTTCGAGGTCAGGGATTTCGGCCGCAAGGCCTTTGTTGAGGCGGATGGTGATCTCGCGCAGGAAGACGCCGGACTTGGTGCACGGATCGAGGAAGCGCACCGTCTTGTCCGCCCAGATATTCGCGCCGTCGTTGGCCGCCGCCCAGGCCTCGGCCAGCGTGTCCAGCATTCTATTCGCAAACTCCGGCGGCGTGAACACTTCGTCGTTGGAGAGATTCGCAATGCAGGTCAGCACATCCGGGTTGCGACCGCGGAGCGCGAAGCTTGCCTGGGCGCTCATACGACCTCCTTCGCGGCACCACCAGCTGCGGCGGCCAGCTCACGCACCGTCATCGGAGCATAGGTCCGCGTCGGCGTGAAGATTTCGTGCTTGCCAAGGTGGGCGAAGAGCGAATCCTCCGCACTGAAGGCCGACGACATGGCGAGATCGTGCAGGCGGAAGTCGCGACGCTGGAATTTGCCCTTGCCGAGATAGCCCCATTCCGCAAAGGTGATGGGCTGATCGTCGCTGCTGCGCATTTTCAGCGCGTCGCCGTGCACAAGATTCTGCGACAGCACATAGGAAGCAGCCCAATAGATATCGTCCGCCTCCCCCACGTTCAGATAGTCGGCAAGGATCTCCAGCATATTCGCGCGGCACTCGGCGATATTATCCTCCAGCAGTTCGATTCCATAGGTGCACATCACAGCCAGAAGAGCGTAATGCCGCCTCTCGAAGTCGGACTTCCCGAACTTGACTTCTACAGCGGCGAGCTTCCGTTGCAGGATGCGGACGAGGAAGTTGCCACTCCCGCACGCCGGCTCCAGAAAGCGCGCGTCAATGCGCTCCGTCTCGCCCTTCACAAGGTTGAGCATAGCCTCCACCATCCACGGCGGAGTAAAAACCTCTCCGTGATCGGCCACGCGCTGTTTGGACTTGACATAGTTCATTACTCAATCCCCTGCCGGCGATGCAAGCACTCCGTCGCAGCGCGCAGCCAATTACACAAAAAACCCGGGCACCTCATGCCGACCAACCACCATCTTCCTCGGCCTCCAGCCCATCGCCGCCACCGCAACAATGGCTGAAATTAGCCAAAATTGTCGTGAAAGACAAGGTGGGCGTGGGTGATGTTCCGACAGGTGATGTTCCGACGTTCGTCGGGATAACTCAATTGCTTTCCAGCGAATACCATTAATTTTGTTGCTGGATGACGACAGAGCAGCTGTCGGAATATGCGCAAGCCCGGCATGGAGATTCTGGACATGGTGCACTATCCACTTGCCAATAGCATCCTGATCTCGTACATTCTTCTCAACGAATACACCCCTCAAATGTGTCCCAGAAGGATTACGGTTAAAAACTTCCGGTGGCATCGATGAGGTTTGTGTCAAGCCAGAGTCAGTGGAGTGCCAATGGTGGACTATACCGAGTCAAAGACCCGCACGCCTCGCCTCATTGTGCCGGGCTGTGGTGGGGAGTCAAAGCCAAGCACCGTCTTTATGCAGGTACGAATTACATCAAATCTCAATCGCACTCATAGGGCTTCAATTAGTGGAGATATGCTCTTCAAGGAGATCGATTATGCGTAAATCGCTGATCTGTATACTGTTTGGTCTAGTTGCGTCTTCATATTTGACGGCACAAAGATCGATTTCAGATGAAGCGAAAATCTTTCAGAAATACCGAGACGGTGTTTTCACGATTCAGGGTGACATGGGTTCTGGGAGCGGTTTTCTGATTCACAAGTTTGGCCTTGTTGTAACGAATGCCCACGTTATTGCAGGATCTGTGAAGCTACGCGTTCAGATCAATGATACGATGAAAGTGCCGGGGCTACCGATATTTATCGACAAGGTACTCGATATTGCAATCCTGCAAGTCGCACCAGAGGCGGTTGCGCACCTCAATCCACTTGTACTATTCGATGAGGCAGAACCCATCGCCTACGAAGGCGAAAGAGTCCTCGCCATTGGTAGTCCCCTGAGCCAGATAAGAATTGTAACTGCTGGAATCGTGAGCAAAGTGAAGCGAGACGTGATCATCAGTGATGTGAACATCAATCACGGGAACTCTGGTGGCCCGATGCTGAATCTCGATGGTCAAGTCATAGCAGTGAACACGTTTCTGGACACGGATGGAACTGGTGCAGGGGTGGCGGGGAGCGTCGTCATCACTCAAGCTTCCAAGATGATTGAGGATGCAATCGCCATGTGTGAGCATCCAGATCATGAGCCACCGCCGTTTATTCTGTACCCTGTGATGCCGAGTGAAGTGTATCCCGTTGAGGAATTGGTGTGGAGCGCAGTGAGTGAGGAGCGAGACCCCGATTTTTACTCCATTACCGGCCAGACGAATACAGGTGCTTTTAAGATATTCTTCACCACGCCACCAATGGAATACGCAATGAAGAAGGGCGGTGAAGCTGTTGTGACTCAGGGTCGTATCGAGAGAGAGATGGAAGGATCTGCTGAAGGCGGTGAAAGATACGATTTCTTCGATGACATGCAGGGGTGGCGCGGTAATACCGGAAATCTCGATCCCGTGGTGAATGTCTACTTCTACCCAGAAACTGGAGTCACCACTGGAAGCGCCATTGCAAATGCGCTTGGGGCGTTTGCGGCTGGTATTAACCACCAGACCTACCAAGGTGCGTATAAAATGGAGTACAAGGCCGACTTCAAAGACGCAAAATTGTATGTAAATGATCAATATTGTGAGGAAATCAACAGAAGCATGCCGTTTCTTCAGATGCCAGTGCCAGAAAATAGCAGTGCTGCGGTCTATTACGGAGAGGACATGGCTCGATATGGTTTCTATCAGTATGATCCAACCTTGTTTTTCCCCTCGAAGGATGGCGTGTTCCCTCATGTCGTATTCGTGGTTACAAGTATCGAGTCTCCTGATGAGCCTACCGTTGTCGTGGTTCCTCAACCGGCATTGGAACGAATTTACGTAGATTTTGAGCCGTACTACAACGATTTGTACTTCAAAGAGATACTGAAGAAGAAGGATTAACCCATGGCTGCGCGGATTATTTTCATCTCATCACTCCTCGTTCTTTCATCATGTGGCATACATCCAATCTCACAGCGTACGCTGAAGGTCAAGAACGCGTTTACCGATGAGAACATCCTAAATCTTAGATTGGGAATGTCCGAGTCCGAGGTGAAACGGATGTTCGGGGAACCCAGTAGACGCTACGGGCGAGTGTACAACCACGACGGTAAAAGAGTAGCCGTTACGATCCTTAGGTATCAAATAGCAACTGATCGCAATTTCAGGTATGTTGAGCGGTGGAAGCAGAACACATTCATCTTCCACAATTCCTATGACGATCAGGGGCTTGTATTCTGGGAGGTGCAAGAAGATGCGAGAGAGACAAAATGAAGAGAGTCGGCTCAATGACCATCGAATTCAACGAGTTCAGTATATCTACCAACATCCAATTGTGGCCTCAGCCGAGATATTATTAGCACGATTCAATCGTGGGTGCATACGCCAACATTTATATATACAGTGGAGGTCGCCGTCGAGACTTTGTTGACTATCAATCGCCCCCATTGGGAAACGCAGGAAGCTGCATGCCGTCAAATACAGCGACTCCAACTTTGGAGACATAGTCCCTGAATAGTACCAGTCTTGAATTTTGTCCGCTCCTATGGAATGGCGTTGCTGAGTCCACCGTTGGCGTGGCGTATCGCAATAATCGCGTTGTCGAGCGCCACGATACCTTGATTGAGTGGAAGGTACTCCCATTTACATGCTGGAAGTGAACCTGCTTGATTTTCGCCCGAAGATTTACCACATTCCCGTCTCGAACGATTACATTGACTTCGCACGGCGCTACGCCGCACACTGAGGAGACCGCCATGAAAACCACCATTCTCATCATCGCCGCAATAGCCGCGCTGCTCGTGATCGAGGGGTGCGGGACAAAGCCGGACCCGAACAGCGAAGGCGCTGTGGGCATAGCGCCTTCGCTGATTATGCCCACACCAGAAGAGATTGCGCTGTACGACCGGTGGATGGATTCCACATCCTGGTATCACGGCATGCCGTCTGCACGTGGGTACACCTATCCATTTCCCAGCATCCGCGACGCGGAAAAGTATCGCGACGGTTTTAAAGTTGTGGATGGGTATATACCTGGAAGTGGACATAGTACTCCGCGTCAGCATGGAATCATGCTGTATCCGGTAAATGACAGCGTGTTTCACGCATGGGTTGATACCACGGGCATGTCCCGAGTTATCGACATCCAGAAGCGCATGAGGCTGCATGGGATAGAAAAAGTCGATACAACCTTCCTTTAGCGCAAGTAACCCTTCCTCATGTAAAAGGTACTCCAGAAAGCCCTGCTGGAGTGATACTGCGGGTCCCATCGCGGAAAGCTCTTAGTCTGTCGAAGTGCAGGACTACGCCAGACAAATCAGACAGACCACCGTGAGCCTTCTTGATTTTCGCCAGATGATTTGCCACATTTCCATCTCGAACGATTGCGATTGAATTCGCAAACCGGGACGACACGCACTGAGGAGACCGCCATGAAAACCACCATTCTCATCGTCGCCACAATAGCCGTGCTCTTCGTGATCGATGGCTGCGGGACGAAAGAGCCCATTGATCTCGAAAGGAATGTGACTAAAATCGAGGAGACCGTTGACACCAGCAGGGATGTTGCAGAAATCCAGGCCTGCGAGGACAGCGCAAAGGTAGATAGAGTGTGCTCCTGCGGCCGCGTTCTTCGCAACGGACAATTGATGCATCGCGGCACTCTCACGGCGCGCAACAATGGAGATCCCATCTTCTACGCATGCGACAATCCCGTGCATGAAGCGATTCGTGCTGAGTCAGTACCGGATGACACTCGCGGCGTTATCTATGCCAAAGGTGAGGATGGGGTATATCATATTGTCTCCGCTCGCCATTTCACAGAGTATTGGACCATCCGCAACGTGAAGCCATTAGATTAATAACAGCCTGCAGAAGTGTCGGGTTTCGTCAGTTTTTAATGCCGTATCCTGTCTGATTTCTCCATTGTTCACGGAATCTAGTTATTTCAACAGTCCGCTAATGCAAACTTGTCGAACTTGATTCATTGTCGCATTTCCCTGTTTTCGACAATGCATGTGTAAATGGTGTATGCTGTCGCCCTTGAAAGTGCTTGCCAGAATTCCAATTCATCATTTTTAACAACAAACTCAGACATCTCTTCTAATTCAACGCAAGGCTTGCTCTCACCTTTATATGCATAATATTTTATACCTGTAAAGTCTGAGGTGTACTGCCAATTACCGTGAGCAATAGAATTTCTAAATGCCCTCACAGGGTTGTTCAGCAGAAACTTACAAAGCCTTCTCAGAAGTGAGTCTTGAGGAACGATTCTTTTTGCCACGTCAAAACAATTATCCTTCAGGTAAACAAACGCAATATAATTCTGAACTATTACTTGGGCGCGCACAATTTCTGGGATGCTTGCTAATTGTCTATTTACTCTGCTCATCATCATATTGAAGGCTTCTAGCTCCTCGATTCGGAGATCCAACTTGACAGGCGAAGCGAATTCTATCTTATCTAACTGTTCCGCTTTCAGCACAGAGAGCTCTTGGTATATTGTCGTGCATATTACGGCCAAATACCGCTCTTCAACTCCAACATCTGCAACCATCCTGTCTCTAAATTGATAAATTTGTTTGTCGAGAATATTCATGTTTCGCATTTTTTGGCTAGCTATTTCTATTATAAATATTTAATTTTACAGTCATCTTGCGATGCCACTAACGGTACTCTGATATACATAGTCAGAGATTGCAACAACCTGCTAAACAATCTACCATTTTGAATCTAATTCACTTATGGCAGCCCCGGAATCAACTGTCCACGCCCACAAGCGCGGTTGTCCTCAACCGCGGATGGAGGCGTTGCGGGAGCACCATGGCGATAATGAACCAATGGAGCCCCTTAAAATGCATCGAGCAGAATCGTGACGACATTCATCAATGCACGATAATTATCGCTTTGTTATCCGGAAGAATTCTCCTATCACGCGAATCCTGAATATACAGCTCCTCATCATCTGAAAGATGTATTGCCTCTTTGATTTCGCGCCTTGAGAATTCCAGAGAACCGATCCTTACTCTTGCTTCAGCGCCTACGACAGATGGCTGTAGTGATACCTTGTTCGATTCCACATTAATCCACAGCTCATACACTCCGGGGCCATAATCAGCAGTCCATGTGAATCGCAGCATACGGTTGCTGGTTTCATAAATATAAAACGAGTCTCGAATTTGGTCCGGATACCGAAGCTTCTGAACTTTGACTCCATTCCTAAACACAATAACTTCCGGTGGAGTAGCGAACTGGACCGAATCCCCCATCCCGTGAATATTAATTGTGAAATCCCTCGTTTCTCCGCGCCGCATGTGATGTTCCGCTTCCAGATAAACCCCTGGCATGTTACTGAGCAGTTCACGAATAACTTTGCCCTTCATTTCCTTGTGCGCTGCCTCCATGCTTGCGCCTTCTGTCTCCAGTTCTTCAATTCTAGTCATCAGATAGAATATGATGATACACAATATCCCGACGACGGATATCAGAATATAACTTGATCTATTTGACAATGTTCGCATATCCTCTCCTGACGATGTACGGTTAATCGTAATTACTATTTACAAAACACTTCACTCCATGCCATGCAAATATCTGCTTCAGTTAGTCTCGATCAGTTTGAAAATGCGCTTGAAGTACAAATTCAGCGTGTATACGCACGCCGGTGTTGTGGTCTCTCACGCGGGCCAGTTGATCCTGCGAGTGTGCGAGCATAATGCCTGGACGCCGGCATTTCTCTCGTCGCTCTGAGGAAGCTCCCCCTTCTGTGTTGAAGTAATACCTTCGCTCCGAACACTGGAGCCGTTCCGGCATGTACATGATCATAATATCCGATATATTCAGTGCGTGAAATCGTCATAAAAATCGAATCGGTCATGTGAAAGGAACTGGCCATCTCGGAAGTCACTCTCGATCAGGATATTTGGGATGCGCAGATGGCGCGACTCACGGATTCAGGTATTCAATCATTACACCGAGTGGTTCATTTCCCTCTTCTGGATTTGGAATACGTAATAAACTTTGTCGGAGTCGGTGTTCTAACTCTAGCTGTGCTGGATCCACCCTAATCTTCAATTTTGATCGCAAGGCTGTAAGCAACTGGAATCGGTGAACGACCAAGCTGTCAGCGGTTCTCTCTGCTTTGGACCCACTTTTGGGAACAAGTTTGGAGCCATCCCACAGCGTGCCACAAAGCGAGCAACTCCCACCTGTGGCGATAGCAGTATAGTTGGTATCGGCGCTCAGCTCACCGAATGATGGTCCATCACTATCATGATATTCCAACCAGCTTGGAATATCGAGGCAACTACTGCAGACCTCGATTTCTGACTGAAGCGCAATTGCCAACTCAAGATATGCTAACTCCTTCCGTGTTCTACTCATTTTTTCATAGTCCAGAACCACCCGTGTGGTGTCATCATAATCCAAAATTGTGCTATCATAATTGACCACACGCCATATGTAACAACCATCTGCGATTCGATAACCCTCCATGTGGAGGGTATGATGTTCACAACCTACCAAAAGGATAATGAAACCAACAGCAATCAACCAATTGTGGTACATGTGTAGGGTATCTCCTTGCTTGGCTATCTGCTATCAGCCTGTTGAAGTATTCTCTTTAAATTCTCATAAGATATCGTTATCTTGTTTATCGTAAACAAGTTCATTTTCCGTCGCGAGTTCCGATGTTCAGGAAGAAAGAGCCACCCATCCAACCCGAGTTGTGGGTTCCGACCGGCAAATTGCGCCGTGGTTCGGCGACGCAGTTCTGGGACGCCTCCGAAGCATTGCTCGAGGAATTGGATTTCCTCCGAAAAACCCGCGACTTCTGCGCTCCGTACTTCGCCAGTTCCGACCGCGGCTATCCCGGTATCGATCCCGCCGTACACTTCAAGATGTTGTTAATCGGATTTTTCGAGAACCTCCCGAGCGAACGCGCCATCGCTTCGCGCTGCGAGGATTCGCTCTCGATTCTTCAGACGCTCTCGCCTCATATTCGCGTCCGCTTTGGTTGCTAGACTCGGAAACCAGAATTTGCGGTTGTGAAATACGCCATGGTTTCGTTGCTTTCCAGAATCCTCGTGTTCTTGGTCAAAGTGGTGAGCCACCAACGCCTCCATCTGCGGTTGAGAACAACAGTTCTTGTCGTCTTGGACATTTGATTCCGGGGCTAACATAGGTGGGTTCGATTCAAATCACGGATTTGTTCAACAGGCTATTAGTCATTGATGTTGCCCAGCTAACGACTTTTCAGCGTCCATTGGCTTATGAAACAAGTCTGCACAGAATAGCTTCCGCTCGCATCTGGTCAACTCCATAATCAGACGGAGCCCCATTGGGGGATGCTTTCACCCCATGCAGATATTGGGACTTGCAGGGAATCGAGAAGTTCTTGTTCGAGGCGATGAGATCTCTCGAATTCGATTACCTTTGCCATCGGTAGAGCACTCACCAGATTGAATCCCGGAATAACGTTGAGGAAGCTCCGTTTGGTCTCACCGAACATTCGTTGCAGTTTCTCGGTGTCTTCTGCCGAAATTAGGCCAGCTCCTTCCCATTTCATAGTCAAATCTGCCAACGACATCTCCTCGAAATTCTTCTTTCCGATCTCATTGATGTTTGTAGCGAAGTAATCGAAATACTCAGATACGCGAAGCCCTGTATTTGCCCAGACTAAATGCTTTTGCATATGCGAGAAGTGGAGGTTCGGTCTGATTTGCCAGCCTTGGTTTTCCAAATTGAGAAATGCGCCTCGGTTAACTCGCTCAAAGAAAGCACGAGCCTGCTTTACAGTATCGCCCGGCCAAATTTTCAGCATAAGAACCTCCCCCCAATCCTCTGAATTAACGACTGAGAGATGGAGCTGCTGGACAGCCATCAAAGAAAGGTTGAGGTACGGTTGAGCGCCTGGTCTGACACCTACCTCGCAGCCAGTGCCTTGACCAATGGAATTCAATAGCGTCTCTATCCTCCTCGTAAACGCTTCTTGCCGCTTGCCGCACAGTTCGAAAGTTCGGTACGGGCTGAGCGTGGGATGGAGATCTTCGACGAAGCGAAGAAAATCACTAGCAAGGCTTCGCGCGGAGTAGGTAGCTACTCGTGATCCGGAGCAGTTGAGTATTCCTTCAAGTACCTCGGCCCATTCAATTGAGACAGCTTGTTCGAATAGTTCAACATCGTCAGCAAGATCGGTGAATGATTCGCGACTCGGCGACAGTTGTGTGATCCACACGTGGGATCGGCGGGGTTTGTTTTCGATTACCAAGACAAAGCCATCTGTATACTGAACGACTCCGTCATACCGGGCGGTTCTTTCGGATAGTCGCACATCAACCTGTGTGTCTAGGGACGTGTCTGACAATAGGACTGATACAACGAATGCGGCGTCCGTCCCAAGTTTAGCGGTTTGCGTAGAGACAGAGGCAGGTTCCCAGTCTGTCCTGATCGGCCATCTTCCTGCAGGAAGTTTACCAATGATGAGATCACGTAGCATCCGTTGGAGTTCAGGGGCGTACTTCAACGCTACCATAAGCCCCCAGCTCAGTCGATCCTCGTGATGATCGGGTCGGTTTTCGAATGGTGAAAAGATGTCTACCTTGTGCATGATGATCTTGGCCTCCGTCTAAAGTTATGCGGTGAGCTGACACGTCTTCGATAAAGTCCAACTGCCAAAATGTTGCCATTGGCGTGGGGGGCTCCACTCAGTTGCTGGGCAGCGACACGCGGTTGTGTTCGTAAAACTTTTCAAATAGCCTCTCAAATAGCCTCGTTCGAGTACAGATCATCCACTTCGCTTAATGATAGCTTGTATAGCCCCGTCAAGGCGTTTGCTGATCTTGCGTAAGCTATCTGCAACAACTTTGAGAAGAAGGAGATAGTCTGAGCGGTGCCAGTTCTTCTCAGGGAGGCCAAGTTGCACTGCTGTCTTCGAGGCCTGAGCGTTGTTCGGTGCGTGAGCAAGCCCGCCGTAAGTTCTTAGGTCATATAGGAAAGCCAATGGAGCAAATTCGTCTCGTAACCTTCTGTATGCACTTTCCAATTCCTCAAGTAGCTCAGGCTCGCCTTCATCATGAGCTTTACCCTCCGCTTGCTTCACTAAACTCGGAATGATCACAATGTCGGCTTGGAATTCTTCGAATAGCGTCGCAATCAAGGTTAACCGCTGTAGGAGATTACGTGAACCAAGAGGTCGGGGTGGAGTCTCGTCGATCATGTGGAGATTTGGGTATATAGCAATCAACAGTTTCCTTAGTGACGCTGGTTTCAGCGCCTCAAGAACCAGCGTTGAAGCGAGAGTCGCTCGTTTCATGAATTCGTCATCATCCGCTGTAGCAGGATATACCCATTTCAGCTGTCGGGCAGCTAAACTATTGAGTGATCCTTGCCAAAGCGGTTCCGGAATCGTCACACCAAGCGAACCGGCTAATTCTTCGAAGGCATAATTGAGATCGTCAAGTGCTTGGACAAGGGAATTGACTGCGTCAGCCACCGTCTGTTCGTCTCTGAGTGTCTCTATCGCCTCTTGACTTGGCGGTTCGACTGCATACTGTTTCCAGTGTGGCCACTCCTCAAAAGGGACCCCCTCAGCAAAGTCGCCGATGGCAGTGGCAAGTAGTTCGTTCCCAATCCTCGCCGTACTGCGGTTAAGCCCCCAGTAATGGTGACATGAAACAGAACCATTATCCGCTATCTCGAAACCTGAAGCCCCTTCATATTTAGTCAATACCTCCTGACGAAACCAGACGCAATCCATAAAGTCGCAGACGCTACCTTCGAATGTGCTCACTTCATTACCGCGAAAGCGGGTCCAACGTGCAGGGGCCACTGGACCGACCCGAGTAGGCAGCGTGAACATGTATGGGTCGAAGGGCGGCTGGTCGGCCCATGGATCGTCGACATTGATCGCTGGCGGTCTAATCTCGATCCACAGGTGCAACCTTCGTTGGAGGAATGGTGTAGGATCCCTCTGGAGCCCCCAATTTTGCACGACGACCTTCGCGCCCTGTTCTGGCGACCCCAAAGTCACGTCCTCGTTCGCAAATGCATCAATCTTTCTTTGAGTCTGTGCAAATAGATGCAGGTGGCGATAATGGCCGACGAGTAATGTCTTTTGACGCGACTGGAGGTATTTACTCAGATAATCGACTCTTATTTCAACGACTTCCAGTTTGCTCGAGCCAATCACACGCTGAACTATTGCGTCAACTCCTTTACGCGGGTCCCACCAAATGCCATTGCCGTGCGCTTTTTCCACCAACTCAAAGAAGAGCCATAAGTCCGGATTAATAATAAGCTCGAAACCAGAGGATGTGGGATTCCTAAAAACCAATGGCTCACCGATAGCGGAGTCATGCGTTAGATCAAACTGGTGAAAGGGACTGTACCTATATTCTTTCTCTCCATCCACATAGTGAACTGAGCCACTCGGCTTCCCAAGCCTGCCGAGAACGTTGTCGATAGAATCTAAGGTTTCAAAAATCTTAGCAAAGCACTCAGGATCGATTAGAATGCTTTGGCGTTCGACAACATCCTCAACTTCCCGTTCGTCGCGACGAGGTTCGATAGTCCACGCGCCAAGTCTGAACCATGGACCACCTAAGCGCTCTGCAAACAGATCCCCGGAGAAATCCAACTCAGGGATATCAAACAAGTGATCTGGAGCGTCACTTCTGTTGATTATCACCGGCATTTTACAACCATTTATTGATTGAACATTTTGCCCTAATTCCGTGAGTTCCGATCCTTGAGATACGCGTTTGAGGCAATATTTTGTTTACGCGCCACTTTCTACCTTCGGCAAGAACTCACCTGGCATGTTGCGCACATCCGAGACGGTTAGTTCTGTGTTGAATTAATACCTTCGCTCCGATCACCGGAGCCGTTCCGGCATGTACATGGTCATAATATCCGATACATTGAGTGCGTGAAATCGTCATAAAAATCGAATCGGTCATGTGAAAGGAACTGGCCATCTCGGAAGTCACTCTCGATCAGGATATTTGGGACGCGCAGATGGTGCTACTCACGGATTCAGGGTTTAATTAACCACGTCACCCGCCATTGAGCCAAACGCTTGTTAGCGGCTGTGCTGTATGTCATTTGGCGTGAAGGCTTTTTTATCATACAAGCCTGCATGCATTTTGTCCGCAATAAGGCTTGTCGGTATGTTTTTAAAAAATGAATAATGCTCTACAAGAGGCTTGAATTTGTTCTTGCCGTTCGCACTTAAACAATTATAGAATATCCAAAGTAGTTCATAGTCTGATATTTGAGACCTAATTATACTGGTATACCGATACTTAATTTTGCAAATCTCCTCTTTTGAAACCGTTCTACTGTCATAAAAAAAGTCCGTTTGGTCAACCAACTTTATCATTCGATAAAGATTTCTAAAGTAATGGCCAAAGTCCGTCTGAGCAGTTTCGTAATGGGACATGTATATTTCTTCGTATTTGTCAGGATGTTCTTTGAGTTTTGGAAGCATCAAATTGTACCGGTGTCGAAATACGTCTCGTCCTTTTATTGTCACAGCCTCCATTTCCTCTGGCTTCATCGTCTTAAAACCTTTTTCGATAAAATTTTTTTTTCTCTTTTTGCTCACGTAATATCTGTAATCAATAGCAGATACAATTTGGTGATGAAGGTTGAGAATGCTAAAAAAAGTGTTTTCAAAACGTTGAAGCTTCAAAGTTTCGTTTTGTGTTTCAAACTCAGCTCTCGTGGATCTGAGTTCTTCTCTTTGTAATTTTAGTTCTTTACGTTGCAGCAATATGGTTAGGATAATACCTGCGAATGCAAGTCCAGAAAACAATGCGTTTACTGAACCGAACATATCACCAAACGTCCCTCTGGCTCCTTCTTCTAAGTCTTTCAATAAAATATATGTTAAAGTCCATAGTCCAATAATTGCAATTGTTACAATCACAGAAGCAGCAATGATACCATTGTCGCCGTCTTCGTTGCATTGTGTATTTTTTGTTTTCATCGCCAATTTTGTCAATAATGTGACTATTTCTTGTCGCATTGTTTGAGTTCGCACTGTTCTCCACGCCTTGCCGAAAACGCTATGTCGTTTGCCGCAGTGGGGGATTTCGGAGCACTTGACTGTCAACTAAGCACAAATGTTGGCAGAAGCAATGCACTTGATTTAACCACGCAAGCCCCCATTTCGACAAACGGCTGTTAGGCTCAGTATTTCTCTTTTTATAAGTCTGCAATGGATGTCTGTATTTGTGCAATTTCATTAGCACTCAGCTGATTATTTGCTTGTTGCGTAAATACAACCCCAGTTGCCTGAGCAAATCTTGAAGCTACCGTATGTGTGTATGTCCCATTAATAGTTCTTCTTGATGAGTAACTCAATAAGCAGGCTGCTTTTGCTCTAGTAATAGCCACATAAAATAGTCTTGCATTTTCTAGAATAAGACCTGGAGATTGCTGCGACCGTAATGTTGGAAAGATACCTTCTTCTAATCCGTGAATAAAGACAATTTTGGAATCAAGTCCTTTTGAAGAATGAAAAGACATAATTCTAATTTTGTCGAGAGGGTTTTGTGCAGGCGGATTGTTCCCTTGATGATTTTGCCTTTGAAGAATATTGGCGATAATGCTGGACTTTACAACTTCGGAATCCGTTTCAATGTATTCCTTAAGTTCCGAAAGAGTCATTGATAATGGTATATTTTGAATTTGATTTCTCCAATCAGTCACTTCAGCTTGAGTGAAATTGATTAAAATAATTTGGTCAATATCACCAGCTCTTTGGTTTAAGTCTTCATTTAAGTTCCAAGCGTTAACTATATTTATATTACTAATGGCTTTATTAATTGCATTCGGTTCTCGGTTTGCAAAAACATTATTTGGCAATGGTTGATAAAATATATTTCTGTAATTCAAGTTGTTTGCAATAACCTTATTTGCAATAGAATTAGTTGTTCTTTGTCCAATGCCCCTTGGAGCTCCCAACAGCACTCTATGTGCAACATAATCATTTGCATCAGTTAATATTCGCAATAGGCTTATTAGAAATCTACCATGGTCGGAATCTTTAAAAACATCTCTTTGATTTGCATCAAAAGGTATGTTTCTTACTCCTAATGCATCAGTGATTGGGTCGAGCAAGGTTCTTTTGTTTCCCAAAAGAATCATTATGTCCTTAGGGGAAATGCCGCTATTAATAAGACTAGCACAACTATTTGCAATGTATTCTACTTCTTGGTTGGCAGTGTTGAATCTGTTGCCAACAATATACCCATTGTTAGTTGGATTGGAAGCGGAATAAACCGAAGTTAAATTCTTAGGAATCCTATTTGGGTCAGGATATGTATTCAATACATTTGCAGCAGCACCTAAAATATTAACTGTGCAACGGAAACAGTCTTTTAATAAATGATTACTTGCAATTGGATAGTTAACAACAAAGTTCTGAATCCCTTGCGGGAAGGCAAATCGAAATGAATATATGCTTTGGTCGTCATCACCCGATACGAATACATTAACCCCACGTTGGATAAGTATATCAATGAATTGGAAATCACAAGGATTTAAGTCTTGAACTTCATCAATAATTACATGCTCAACTCCAAGCTCTGCCACAGGGTCAATATGTCCACCATTTATTGCGTCCACACAAGTCCGTATAACTTCTCCCGGTAATACGCAAGAATAAGTTTGTGTTCTTGTTGCATAGTGCCCATTAAAATAATTTCTTTCTTGTTGTGAAACAGGATTGTTAAGAGGTGGCAAGTTGGCTGGATTCCAAACCCCAGTGCTCCAAAATGCTTCATGGTCTCTTCTTATTTCACTAGCTCTTGTTGGTGTTATGCCAATTGAACTACTGAATTCGCTGTCGAAAATGTTGTCCAACTCCCAATCATCCAAGATTACTGGGTCAGTTGGATATTGCGCTAAGTTACCCGTCTTGCGTAAAATATATAAAGCTAACGAGTGCAAAGTCGACACTCTAACTCTATGTATATCATTTATTCCAACACTTTGCCCTTTGGATTGAATTCTACGTCTTAAATCATTTGCCGCTGCTCTTGTAAATGAAACAGCGATAATGTTGTCGGGTAAAATATTTTGGTTTTGAATTAACCATGAAACTCGTCCTTCAATTACAAAAGACTTACCTGTTCCTGGACCAGCAACAAGTCTGACCGCTTGTGTCAAATCTTGCGCAGCCGCGTCTTGAACTATTTTTGCTTGATTTATTTGTTGCTGTGTTATTGCCATGTAGTCGTGTTTTAAATATTGCACCTAAAGGTTTCGGGCTTGGCGAAAGTGGCGATTTTCACCACAAATTTTGATGCGGAGTACGAAACTTTAATTAACCACAAATGTGTCCGCAGAGCACTAAACCGCCACTTTTGCCAAACCCGTGTTATAGCCAGTGCTCCTGTTAATCATTCTCATTAAACAAGTAAATTCCTTTTGTTTTTTCCAAATTGTCCTTTACAAACCAAGATATTCTTACGCTGTCCTTAACGTATGATGGTGCGTCTCCCGGAACAGAATAACTACACAAGTCCCAAGTGTAATGTGGGAATATGTCTAAAAAATTCATTATCGCTTTTTCTTTTAGTAATCGTCTAGACGGATTGCTAAATACAAGATTGAAGCTCTTTTCAAGCGTCCAAGAGTTTTTTACTCTTTTAGAATAGTATTCGTTGTGTTTGAAATATTGATTTGTGAGAATTACTAAGTCTACGTTGTTGTATTTGGTTCCGTCCGCATAACTTTCAGATGTAAAAAGTCCTTGGTTTGCGAATAAATAATAATGCCATTTTTGGATATCTCTTTCATCATCACAACCGACAAGCAAAATATTTACTTCATTTTCATTCGGTGTTGGATTGAATTTTTCGTGGGCAAGTTCAAGAAAACCTTTTAGGTTATTGTCCATATTTTTAGCATCTAAATGAGGTTGAGTTTGTTCACCTTTTTTCGCCATTCCTTCATTTAATGCTTTTGATATAACTTCTTTCGTTTCTTGTCTTTCTGGTATTCTGCCAACTGTTTCATACTTAAAGGCGTCCTGAGAGTCAACTGCTTCTTTTGCTACAAAGTCAGAGCATTTTACTTCTATATTGTATAAATAGGATTTGTCTGTGAACTGAACGTCAACGTCTTTGTCGTTACTAGGATTTATTTTTGCTTCAACTCTGAAATTTTCATTATGCTTTTCAGCAAAATATCGAACAGTTGCCGTTTCAACAGCATATTGAATAAACGTCTTCGGCAAGAATGCTTGTTGTTTTATTAGCATTTTTTCGGCCAACCAAAACTTAAACTCCTTTTCAGTCATTACACTTTTTAAAATTGTCGCTGCTTCTAAAAACTCATCGTAATAATGGCTTTTGTCCTGTCGAGATTTAACAAGATAATGGTCTGCTAAATTTAAAATTGCGTCAAGCTGTTTATTTATTTCTTCCATTAGTCTGTTTTTTTAGCATTGGCTATAACTTGCTTATATGTACACAATATTCATACAATACACGCAATTTCCTGCGGCTTTGTATGACCGCGGCCACCCACTACAATTCTGCCATCACTCTTCAGTTCCTGCAAATCCTCTACTCGTGACTGAATGCGCTTAATATTTGTTACCGTCAAAGCTGTGTGCATCTCCGTGCCATTTGAACCGGCGTATTCGAACACTTTCGGATTCTCTCGATTATGTCCCATCTCTCCGAGCTAGTGCGTGCTCTCGTCGTACTGACAGGCAATCGGAATAACTCGTACTCTCCGCGTCGTGTACGGCATGTTCCTACCTACCACCCCGTATCACCACACCCCATCTCCCACTTTCGCACTCACAAGGGAGAGATGGAAGCACATTCGAAGCTCTTACACGGGGCACAACGCTCATCGCCATCCGTCGCAACTGAAACAATGGGCGATAATAGCTAATATTGTCGTCAAAGGCAAGATGTGGTGAACTCTCGGGCAGATTTATTTTCGATGAGCAGCGCAACCCACGCCATTCTTCCGCCCTGAAGCGATTCGTTGTTGCTGCTTGCCTCCATCCCGGCGGCGATTCCCTTCCCGATTAACCCGGCGGCTCCAGGGGCAAAACGAGGAAAAGTAAAAAGGGCAACCGACCGCAGCCCCTTTCACCATTTTCCTTTTCACACAAACACCTTTCCGACTGTCCCGGTCATCGCCTTCAACAATCCGCTTGCAGTAGAATCCGCTCGCCCCCCCTCCTTACTCTCACGACCTCATTACTCTCTTCCCACATAAAAAAGCTTCAGCTCTCAGGACTGTGTGGAAGTACGGCCGTTGAGAGCTGAAGGAGGATGCAATGCGGTATCCGCGTGAATCGGCTGGATTCGCGGATTTTACTACGTTTGTCCCATGGTTCGTCCCTGCCCTACGGCAGGAACAGCGTGAAGCACAGGAATCGCGTCAACCCGTATACCAGCAAAACCGCAACGAGTTCCCACCATGGAGAACGCCATCTGTGCACGGTGCCGTAGAACACCAATGCCGATCCGAGGAGGGCCGCGTGGTTCTTGATCGATTGGACCACGTGCCAGCCGTCATGCGGTATCCAGTCCAGATACCACGGCCAGTGCGGAGCTCGATGCGTCAAGTCCAGCCAGGCAGGCCATACGTGCATTTCCGCTTGCCAGAGAAAGTCCGCGTGATTATACAGCGCCATGAGTAGCACGCCAATCCAGAACCAAGGACGAAGTTTCATGGAATACCCCCGCGCGTCCGTGTGATTACCGTCGTTCAATCCTGTGCTTTTCTTCACGCCTGTGTATCAGTTCGTCGGCCACGTCCAGCGCGCAGTCGAGTATCGGCTCGGTGTGTTTGCCGGCTTCGAGCAGTTCGCGCGCGGTGCCCGTCCAGTGCCACACCGAAACGCGGTAACCGCCCTCCACGATGCGGAGCTCGGCCCGATACAGCCCGCCTGGGAGATGGTGGCTTCGCTTCCACACTCCGGCCAGCTCCCAGGACGCGCTTCCGACGGGAGAGTATCCGCGCGTCTCAAGGATGTGCCGCTCGAAGTACGTGGAGCGCGGCGCGGCGCACGATGCGAGCGCAAGCAGCGCGAGAGCAAGCAACGGAATAATTCTGGAATTATTTTCGAGTATAACCCTGCGAAGTCCGCTGATTTTCATGCCGCTATCCGCCTTTCTTTCCGCCCTTCTTCTTGCAGTCCATGGCGTCTCCTTACATTTTGCGTGAAAATTCTCGTAAAAATTCTCGCGAATTATTGTAAATCCCGCCGCAACCTATTGCGTGGCAACGGCTTGCTCGTGCGTGGAAATCACCCGATGCGCGTAGTTTTCCGCCTCGTGCACCGAACCAAAGAATCGCGTGGTTTTCTGCCCTTTGCCGTCGCGGTGGTATAGGTACGTGCTCGGCAGGGTTGTCGAATTCATCACGTACACCTCATATCGTCCCTGCGGTCGGTCGTCCACCCAGATGTGCACCTGATAGTAGCCATGGGGCAGGTGGATACGCTTCTCGAAGATGTTGGTGTATGTGCTGTTTTGTGAATCGACGCGACTGTACCCGTAATCGGTGAGCACGCGGTGCTCGAATTCCTTTACCGGATCGCGGTCGAACGTGGGTTGCTGGCAACAGCCGGCGAGCAACAGAGCGAGGACAAGTATTGTTTTCATCGCATCACCGTCCGAACGTCATCAGTTTGAAGTTCAGCGGGTCGTCCTGGCCGATGATCTCTAGCGTCTCCATCGACACATAGCCCAAATACTCCGCCTTGAATTGAAGCACATCCTCGGGTTGGTTGTCGGCGAGGAAGAGCCATTCGCCACGTAGATTGGTGCCCGCGCTGCCCAGGTACAGACCGTCGCGGCGATGAACCCGCACTACGGCGCCGATGAGCGGTTCGCCCGTCTCTGCGTCGGTTATGGTGCCGAAGATTTTACCGGAATAGGCGCTCATATTACCGTCCACTTTTAATGAACCATTCAGGATAATTCGGCGAACCATTCGCGTAAGGATTCGGTGGGACACCGAAGCCGTACTGAAGTGCTGCCGACGTATTGATTTTACCATATCCACTTTTTTGCGTCCATGCATGTCCCGTGATTCGTGCTCTAAATCGAGCTTCCCACCATGAGCAGTTCAATGAATCCCGTATAGCCATGAGTTGACCAGCGATGAAACCGTTCGCGTAGCTCGAAGCTGTACCGCCGAAAGGATCGGGCGCATGAAATTCCACATCCCATGCAGTAGCGTTTGCGGTGTCGCCCGCACCTGTGATGACAATACTTGGAAGCACTGCATTCGAATTCCAAAGTCTGGAAGCCGTATTCGAACCAGTGGGCATTACTGTCAACATACCTGAAATGAGTGCGTCATCTGCATCGGAAATGTGAGTAGCAAATCCACTGTAAGATTTAATATACAGGGTCTTGCCCGTAGCTTTTGCCTGGGAAATAGAGAGTGAACCGATTTGCACGGTTCCATTCCATATCCGAACACTTGAATATCCTTGCTTGAATGCTTCGGCAACCAGCGAATCATGCTCGGGAAATCCGCCATTAAAAACGTAGGCTTGGCCCGTGGCGCAGGACGTAAATAATATGATCAGCAGCAGTCTCATGGGTAGACCCGAATCTCTAGAACTGTTGAAGAAAGAAGAGCATCTTTTCGCGCCGCCGCTCCTGGCATCTGACGTGTGGTTACTGTCATCACGCTTGCGGATGTACGAACAATATCATATACCGCGCCCGTGCTGGCTGATATGATTTTGTTCTCCGCCCAGGTTTTGTTCGCGGTAAAGGCATTCGAAAGCGTGGCAGTGTACGTTCCGGTGTCTGCGCGTGCCCATACGATTGTGCCCAAGGAATTTTCCAGTATCGTTGCGGTCGGGGCGCTCGTGCCGGTTTGCGTAAGAAAAGCCCGATACACTTTCACGCCGTTGAATGTGGCTCCGCTCACATCACCGAGCGCGATAACGCTGCTGTCGAATAATCCTGTGCCAGCGACGTTGAGTAGATGCTTCCGTTTCGATAAGTGATTATTGGCATAGGCAATAGTTACATTGCCGGATGAATCGATGGAGAATACTTTTCCAGTACCATATCCCTTCCATACGATGAAGCGGGATTTCAGGTATGTATCAACAGCGCCCATCTTCACTTCCGTCTCCGAACCACTTCTTCCCGAATATATAGCGAAAGGATGTTCCGCCATGAGATCGGAATCAGCAGTTGGATCGGTTGCCGTGAGGTAGATTCGTCCACCACGGTACGTTCCATTCATGTAGAGCGTCGGAGAGTCATTGTCGGCGTCAATCTTCACGTTGTCTTTATTCCCATCGTTCCCGTATAAAGTCATGGTGACGCCAGTTGAATACGGTTCCAAGGTCATATAAGTTTGGAAAATTGATCTATCCGTAGTATTGAACCACAACTCGTTACCCACCCGCTGGATGCTCATAAGTTGGTCGTCCCAAGAACGAAACTTCATTCCTGTTGAGAGAACCATCGCATCGTTCGAAACAGCGAACGATGCTGTATCAATACCACGAAATCCAATGATTTGATAGTCACCGGACGTGTAGGTTACCGTTGGTTTCGCGTTCCCGGCAGGGAAAATGTCTTGAGCGCCTCCGCGCGCCGCCCCGACCAAGAGAAGGGCAGCAAGGCATAAGATAGCTTTGTTTCGCATACTCCACTCCTGTTAGTAGTCTTTTCTAAAGAATTCGAAAATCAGTGTATGAGTTGCTGAATCGTCAGGATAGTTCGGGTGCCCTTTGCCGCTCACTCGTTCGATACGCCAGCTCCCGTTCTCGCCGGTTATATCGTAGAGCAGAAAAGAGCCATAATAGAATTCGGCCCACGAAGGCGCGTAGAACGGACCGATACTAATTATGCCGGTAAGTGCCGTTGTAGCTGTTGCCAAATCCATGATTGGGACGGGTACCCATACGCTATCATAGGCGTCGATAGCGGCATTATATGTGGCGCGCACCAAGCGCATCACGCGAATGGTGTCGGCGCGACCATTCGAGCTCAATACATTAATTTGTAGCTTAACTTGTCCTTTTGGGGCTCTGATACGAGGATCAGCGTACCATGTTGTATCGCCACGACTGCCACCGCCACGAAGATAGGTGGAATCGATGCGGAATGTATACCACTGTTCCGATGCTCTCAAAGAATCACGGAAAATAGTTGCACCCGATCGGGATGAGGGGCTTCCCTGTTGCGCGGTGGAAGCCATCGGGAACGCGAGCAGCACAACCAATACAATGAAATATTTCATGATGTCCTCTCTGCCTATGGGCTGTGATTTGATATTATGAACCACTGATCGTCGTAAAAAACAAGCCATTGCGATTCGTATTGTAGCAATGTCCGCTCGTCCACTCCGTCAACCGTACCGTTTAACGTGACCGTATTCCCAGAGCCATCAATTCGCTTCACAACGACCTGATCTCCGTGGGTGGATGGAGGGAGAGTTACCGCGATATTTTCACCGTTCGCGTCCACCAGATGCACGCGCCACGCAGTCACAGTAAAATCGGATTCGTATTTGCTCGCGTCCCAGGTGTTGCCCGATGGCAGAGCGAGCAAACTATCCACGATATGCCTGAGCGAGTCCACCCTTCGCGACAGTAGTCGCGCCAGTGATTCGACGTACTCGTAATCAATGGAACCCGCAGGATCGCAGGGAATGTGCAATTTCCCGTCCGAACCAAAGTAGATCGGAGGATCGCAGTCCCTCACAATCCACAGTTCGCCGCAGAATTCCCGTCCGTTCAGGATAGGAACGCACCTGCATGTGTCTTGATACTGCAACTTGTAGGCAATGGGCGTTCTGAAACGCACCCAGGTCACAACGCTATCAACCAATGCCCTGATGGTATCCGTTGGGACGATTCCCACGACCACGCTGTCCAGGCATGGAACACCGAGATTCGGGACCCGTATTTGAATGACTGTGGAATCACGATAGTATCCTTCGAGATCACAGTAAATGGTGATGCTCGAATCCTTGCCGCAGCACGGAGCCGTGACGGTACGGTAGAACAGCGTTTCAATCTGGCAGGTGTCGCCGGTGCAAAGGACAGCCATCGGCAGATCGGCCAGCGCCCACCATCGTTCACCACTGATATAGAATGTGGGTTCGTCCTCGGGTTCGCATCGGTAGATACAGATGGAAGTACCGTAGTCGATAAGGCGGTAGGGTTTTCCGCTGCTCCAGTTTGAAGCGCCCTTACCCACCCAATTCGCGCGAAGAAATGCGAGCGTTGCACTGTCGCTCGTGCAGGCGGTGGTGTTTTTGGGCTTGTATATCGAAGTTCCTCCGATGGGATATGTCCACTCACGCACACACAATTCCTTGAGCGTGTCGAGTTTCACTGTGTCGGCGTAAATGTATCTGACCTGTCGCGTACTGTCCAGAGTGCCACCGTCGCACATAAAATAAGGGACAAGGCAGGGGTCACATTCGCGATTTATGATGGTGGTGTCCCTTCCCGAATAGATCCATTCCTGGAATCTTCGTATCACCGTGTTAGTGCGGATTTCCGACCTGCAATTATCGATGATCCTGCTTATCCCCGCCTGACCGAACAACGCACAGTCGACCACCGCCGATCCGTAGTTGTTGATCGTGGTGTCCACTGTCCAGTATCCATATCCAGCCGGGCCGAATCGAATTTCATACATTGCCGCGTAAAACGGATCAATCCAACATGAATCGTCGGCCGCTCCGGCGAAAGGTCGGTCGCCCGACAGTGGGCCGTACCATCTGCTTCCCTTCCTGAGCAGCCAGATCGCGGAGGATGAAGCCGGGAGCGCGGTGCTGCATCCGAATGTGGCCGTGAGCAATCCCTTCTGATAATCCTCCATGAGGATGTACCTCCGATGGCTTCTCAGCGTGTCGGTGCGATAGCACGTGGTATCGCAAACCGTGACCTCCATCTCGGATTCAATCGTTTCCTCCCTTTCCTCGTAACAACCCAAGGGAATCGTGAGAGTATCGAGACAGGGGCTGCCTTGGCATTGATTGATCCACAGTATGGTGTCCGGCACGGCCGCGGTGGTTCCGAGGCGTAGCTCGATGCGTATGCACTCGTCGCCCTGAAACACGAAGCTCGAGTCCCGGCCCCTGTAATGCTGGTTTTCCAGAAGCCGCACTACGTGTTCGCGCGATACGTACCTGCCCGTGGTGTCGCCGATGTATATGCAGTAGATATTGCTGTGCTTCGCAAGACTGTCGAACTGATGCCACGTCAGCGTTGCCGGAGTGTTCGCGCGTTCCCGTTTTCCCGTTGCAATGCTGTCGGTGGAATCCACCGTGACCACGGCACCACTATCGTCCGGCGCGAGCACCCGCGGGGAAACGCCACGCACGTCCGCACCCAACTGTTGGAGCGCGAGGGCAAGCACGAATAATGCGGGCAGGAGCGGCAGCACCCGCGACGAACGGGACCGAAGGCGCGGCGAGCCGGCGTTGATACCGCCCTCCACCGCCGCCCCCGCCATTATGCGTTGATCGTCAGATGACATTTCAGTCTCAGTCCATGGGTTTGATAATCCGAGAGCAATCCATCGGTGATTGTCGCGCGCGTTGATCGGAACTTCACGCTTCCGTCCTTCACTTCCTGCAACGTCGCACTGGCCAAGTCTTCCGCGAATCGGTACAGGTCCACGCGAAACCGCAACCGATCATCGCCGTAGCGTCCGAAGCCGATGTCCAGCCCGATCAAATCACCGGACAGGATCAGCGTGCTCCCGCTACCCGGAACGGGCATGCACAGTACGTGGTATGCGGATGGCACGCCACCATTGAGCGATTCCACATGCACGGTCCCGGTGATGTTGCGTACATCGCAGTCCTGACCCACGCCCACGTAGTACCGCGCGTTGTGTCGATTCCACAGGCTCCAGCGTACCGCGTCCATTGGCCGGAATTGTCCGTCGCTACCTTTGCCCACGCGCTCGAACTCCGCCACGACGAATGCGACGGGGCTGTGACGTATCGGCATGCCCTCCACGCTGCCGCCACCACCGCTCACAACCGCGGGCTTGGCTCGGTCCCACTGGAAGTTGCGGAAGGCGAACTCCACATCGTTGTTGAGTCCATCGAGTGCGTGCGCAACGAGATCCATGTCATCGTCGGCCACCTTTCCCGCGTTGCCACGGGTCAGCAATCGTCGCCGGCGCCGGAGTTTATCCAGCGCCTGCGCCACACCAACCGATACGCGCGCGAGGCCCATCCGTCAATCCTTTTTCGCAACGAAGAGGGAGCCGCCGTTACTCGTGGATTTCGCCACCACTTCCACGCGGTACTCGAACAGGTCACGGGTTTGCTTGAGGATGGATGCCGCCGGGTTGTTCGTGGAATCGGCAACGATGCCGGGTGGCAGCCATATACGCATGAGTGAGTCGTTGGTAATACCTCCCACCACGCGCACGCCACCGCTCGCGAGCAGGAAGGAATCAATGCGCGCGAGACCGCTTTCCTTTCCGTACGCCCTCACGCGCAGGTTCACCGTGACATGCACAGGCCCGAGCGCGGTCATCACGAACCGATTCACCGCGGCCGTGTCCGTGCCCACCTTCGTCCAGCTCGCACCTTTGTAGGTGGTGCTGTTGGTGACGGTACCGATTTTCAAAAGTTCTGTACTCCCCGCGAGCGCCACCGCGCACACGAAGGCGATCAGAAGCAGAGTGAGACCATATTTGCGCATAGCGCCCTCCTTGTCACTGATTGTTGGATAATGCGAGTCGTGCTTTTTCCGTCATGCCGCGCAGGTACTCGTCCACGGTCTCCCAATCCTTGGGGTCGCGTGATTCGATAGCGCGTTTCCGCGCCTGCTTGGCCTGTTCGTACCATCTCTCCACGCTGTCCTCGTCGGTCTGGAACGCGCGGTAGTAATCATAGTATTTCACCGCTTCGTCGAATTGCTCCCGCTGCCGCTCGGTGAGTTCGTTCGGATTGCTGTACATCCAATCCGCCGCGTCCGAGAGTCGCATGTTGTCGGGCATACCGAAGTGCTTCTTGAGCGAGGACACTACCGAGCGGAATTTCTCCGCCTTTTCGGCGAGTTGCTGCACGCTGCGGCTGTTGTATCCCATTGGTTCGTGCTGCATGCGTGTGGAGATGCCGGGAATCTGATCCACCTTCCGCAGCGGTTCGCCGCCGAATATCATGCTGTAAAGCCGGAAAGTTTCGTCGATCTGCGGGGAAACGCCGCTGCGAATGGCGTGCTCGATTTTCAGTGGCGAAATGCCGAGGTATTCACCCATGCGCACGTACATCTCATTCGTGGTGGTGTAATACTGCTCTTCCGCAGGCAGCGCGAGCATGAACTGCGGTACGATCTGCTTGTCCCAATAGAACTTGTAATTCGCCATCAGCTCCACCCACGTCACGATTTGCGGGGAGAGGAATTCCGTTGGCGTATACGGCAGGGAATTCATCTTCTTCAGCGTCTGCGTTGCGAGCTTTCGCGCCTCAACCGGGTCGCCGCCAGCCATGTGGTCCATCATGTTCCACACGAACATTTGCGTCGCGCCGAGCGGCCCATTGTCGAACGGCACCTTGAAAAGCCCGCCGACAGGCATGAAGTGGAAGCGCTCCTCGTCCGGGCGTTCCTTGAGTTTTTCGTACTCGTCATCGCCCATGAGCAGTATGTTCACGGCCCAACCCAGCGCCGTCAGAGCGCCGATATACCCGATCTTGAGGTAATGGAAATTGCGCACACCAGGGTCGGGATCGGTCAGCCGCGACAGCCAGCCGTACATGATCTGCATCGTCGGGTTGAGGAAGCCGGGAGCGCGCACGAATGTGGCGATGTCGTTGTCGCCCGGACGATCCGCGAACAGTCCGGTGATGATGTCGTAGCGCATCTGCGCTTCCTCGTCGCTGTATCCCTCGTTTTTCGCCTGCCGATACGCACCGAGTCGGGCGCTTTCCTCGGAGAGTTCGGCGAGTGCACGCTGTCCCGTTGCCCACAGGATCAGCTCCGTCGGCTTCATGAACAGCGTTGCGAGTTTACCCGGAGCGTCCTTGATAATCGCCATAATGCGCTCGCCGCGCGTCATCACGCCCCAACCCGGCACCATCAACCCTTCCATCAGGGTCTGCTTGAATTTGTTCATGCGCACGAGCTGTGCGGGATCGAACGCTGTTTCAAACGACCGCGCCAGGAGTTGCCCGGTTGTGGCCGTGTCCGGCACCTTGCCCGAGAGCTTGTATATCAGTCCGGTAAGGTGATAGTACGCGGGGATCAAGCTTTTCATGCCTTCCCCGGTGAACATGGCCGTGACTGTATCGCGCGGGATGTTGCCCAGGACGAATCGCAGCGTCTGAGTAATCTGGCGCTTCCACGGCGCGACCACGGGCAGCACCCACCGTTGAATGCCGCGCGCCACCTTCCCCACCGGCTTTGTGCTGCGCGCGAAGAAATCATAGAGAATGGGATCCTCGATCTGATAGAACGCGCGCTCTCCGTCGACCATGGGCGCGATCACGTGCACCGCGCGCGGATCGGTGGTGCGGAAAATGCTCATGCCGGACCAATGCACCACGACATCGCTGGCCGTGACCTTGATCTCCTCGGGAATGTCCGCGTCCTCGCCTTCGCGCGCGCGGATTTCGGCATGCAGTTGCTGTGTGAGATATTCGGCGATCACCTTCCGCGCTTCCTCTTCGCCAAGGGTCGCCATTTTCTTCGTATCGAGCCGCAAACGCACCGCCATGCGCTCAACGAGCTTGCGGACATCGTACGGCACGGTGTTGTCGTTCGAAGTCATCTCCGCGAGCCGCACGGGGGCGAGAGCCATACGATTGTGATAGTACGCGCTCAGCACTTGCCGGGTGCGAATCTCGATGGAATTCAGAAGCGGGATTTTCGGAAGTTCGGACCCGTGCGCCCGCCTGTACTTTGCGCTGATCTGCACGCCGGTGGATGAACCGAAGCCGTTTTCCTCACGCTCGCGCTCCTTGAGAAGAGGGACGTACTGCTCGTGCTTCTTTTTCATCGCCGCTGCCTGGTCGGCGGTAATCAGCCCGCCCGCCACCGCGATCACGGCAAGGTTGTCCATGTAGTCGTTGAGTTCCTTGTACCGATCCTTCCACTCGGGATGCGCCTTTTCGGCGTCCGCCACCTGCCTGCGCAAGTCCTCGGGGCTGATGCCGTCGCTGTATCCGGCGTAGTCCATTCCCAATTTCTCATGCCGGTACAAATCGGTCTTGTCCCACACGTACTGCTCGAATGCCTCCCAATTGTCGGGACCGACATCCGTCACCACATCGGCGATGAGACGATTGTGGAAGAAGATGTAATCGCCGTGCCGCGCGCGCCAGCTCTTGCCCATGCTCGATGTGTCGCGCATCTCCACGGGGATGGTGTAGCCGGCTTTCTCCAGAGTATCAATGGCTTCATCGGTGAGGATGCGTTTGTCGCCCGTGGCGATTACACGCTGTCCGCTGTGTTCCTTGCGTCCGGTACCGCGAATGAAGTAATCCACTTCCTGCGGGATGCGAAGCACGGTCACGTAGGCGCTCATCATGTTGCCCGGCGAGTTCGCGATACGCTTCTCCCACTCCCGCGCCTGCTTCACCGCGCTTTTTCGCCCGGCGAGATATTCGCGGATCATGCGGCCGTACTCCGCCCAGGTCTTTCCCGTCATTCGCGGAATACCCGCGCCGTGCTTCCACTGCCGCCATACCATGCGCCGAATATGTTCAATGGCGTGGCGGGAGGATACACCCTCGAAGAGAATCTTGTCGATGCTGTCGAGCGCGCGCGACCAGAACGGAGGCGGCAGACCTTTGTCGTTGTTGATTGAGTTGCGTATGGCGACGGCGCCGCGTTGCGCATGCAGGAAGTGCAATCGGTTCGCATCGCGCAGCGCTGCCATGAGTTCGGGCGAATCCTTCTCGAGTACGGTTTCGATCTTCTGTGTCACGGGAAGACCGTCGATGGCGCCGTAATTGGTCACGAACAACCGCAGCCATTCCGCGAAGCCCTCTTCGGCCGAGTTTGCCGAGGCCAGACTTCCCGGAGCCGTGGCGAGCGCCTTCAAATCATCGACCATGCCGCGGAACAGGTTCGGGTGCCGATCGCGCAGGTAGCCGCTGATCGCGTGTCCCATCTCGTGCATGTTGTACGCCGCGCTTGACGGATACCGGGACCGCATGATCGCGCTGTCGCTCTCGAAATGCGCGGGATTGCGCCGCGTGGTTTGCTCCTTGCCGACGCGCAGTTCCGCGTGCACCTGGCGCCCGAGCCAATCCACGATTGACCGCATACCGATGCGCTCGCCTTTGCTGTCGCCGCGCATGCGCTTTTCCAGGCGCTGCGCTTCGCGCGTGGTCGTCGGCGTTTGCGTCCATGCCGCCGGCTGCGGAACGGAGTAGCGCCGTGTCGGGATTGCCGTTGGCGGAGGGGTGGGCGAGGTTCCGGTGCTTTGGCGTTGCGCGCGGTGGATAACGGCGCTTTTCGCATCCACTTCGCCTTCACCTGTTTCCGGCGGATACATGGCAATGATCTTCTTGTTGAGACCCGCCAATTTTTTGAGCACTTCCTCGCCGCGCCGTCCCGTGGGAAGGTAGTGTCGCGACTCGTAGCTCTGCCGCTCGAACACCACTCCCGCGTTCTGCAGAAGTTGCGAATCACCCGATTTCAAGGACGTATTGATGAACTCGATACGATCCTGACCGTTCACCGTGCGCCGGCGCATGCGCCAGCCGTTGGCGAACTCCGCCTCGTAGTTGTCATTGACGATCCGTGCAACCACTTCCTCGGGCGCGTACTCGATTTGCTCTCCTTCCGCGCCGAGGCGCCGGAGCATATCGTTCACGTCCTTTTCCAGGATCACGCGGCCGAGAATGCTGGTCCCGTCATCGAGCTTTACGCGCTGCACCTTGATACTGCCGCCACTCGGAAGGCGGGAGAACACCGGCAGCAACGCGCCGGTAATCATGTGGAGTTCCGATTCCTTGAGTTCGGGAGCGGCTTCATAGTCCTTTTTCCATGCCGCCTTCGCCTCGTTCTTCGACAGAATCTCGTACTTGGTCGCATCGTCAACGTCGGTTGTCGGCAGATACTGCGTGCCGGTCACGCTTGCGAGCACGTTGCGTTTCAGCACCTTGCCCGTCTTCGCATCAGTATAATTCGTGCTCGGGAACACCGCGTACACACGACCACTGCGGATGTTGCGCACCCACTTCTCCGCCTTTTCCGCGCCGCTCGTTTCCCATTCGCGCCGTACCGCCTTCGTGAACAGACGAATGCGCAGGTACCGCGTTTTCGCGCCGGTGCGCTCATCGGTGTGCACAATGCGCGAGGTTGCCACTTCCGCGCGTTCCGCCTTTACCGATTCCATGCCAAGGTCCAAGGTACCGTTCAGCGTGGCTTCGTGAATCTTCGCATCGATGCGGGAGGACAGCGCCTGGAATATCAGGTTCTGCGTGTCGACACCGAGATTGAGCAGGCGATTCAGGAATTGCGACATCGGCGGCAGCGTTTCAAGGAGCGCTCCGTCCTTGTCGGTGAGTTTCAGCGAGGTTTTGTTCTCGAACTCCGCGAGCGTGAGATTCGGGACTACGCCGCGCCACACGTCGACGTAAAGTTGGCGCAACGCTTCGCGCGATTCCACGCTTTCGAGATTGTCACGCTCGCTGAACAGGGAGCCGCCCGCGGCATCGCGCTGCCCGCGCGTGAGTGCGCCGAGTTGCGAAAGCCGCCGCGCGATGGTGGAAATGAATCGTTTCTGACCTTCGAGGTCGGTGGTAACGAGCACGTAATGCGGTGCCGCCGCCTGGTTGGTGCGGTGGCTGCGTCCCATGCCCTGAATGGCCATGTTCGCCACCCAGCCAGGCTGAAACACGTAATGAATGCGCTTGCGCTGGTTCTTCGCCGCGCGATCCGCGTGATAAGACCGTCCGGTGCCGCCGGCATCGGAGAAAATGAGAATCTTCCGACGGTCGTTCATGAAATCGTCGGCCTCCACGTCCGCCTTCGCGCTGCTCCGTTTCTCGATGATGGTTTTCTGCCGCCCGGATTTAGTATCGTATGTACGAACCACGCGACGGCTGCGCCCGGTCACTTCCGCAACCATGTCCGCGCCAAACTCGGTGATAATGGCATCGAGCGGCGCGTCCGGTATCACGATTTGCGAGAGACGATCCAGAAGCCGTTCGCGCATGCGCAGGGCTTCGCGGTTCTGCACGGGGTTGCCCTTGCTGTCGAGCACGAGCTCCATGCGCTTGTTGCCGTTCTCGTCCTCAATCTCCCGGTACTCGTTTACGGGGAAGGTGCGCTCCACCATCGCCATCAACGATTCGCGCGGTGTCATGTCAAGCGCTTCCAGGTCCTCCTTGTCGGCCGTGGACAACTTCGATTCCTGCGCCGCCTCGTAGGTGTTCACGAGCTGAATGAGGACGCTGTTACCCGCGTCTATCTGCTTGTGAATGTCGGCGATCATGGACGGGAGCTGCATCGACAACAGTATCTGATTCCAGAACCGCAGATTCGCGCCCCAAAACTGACTCATCAATCGCGCCTTCACACGACCATCCACCTTACCATCGGAATTGCTGGCCGTGAGTTCGAGCGCATCGTTGATATTGTCGAGGACCACCGCCCAGGAATCGCTCAGCGTGTTCCAGATTTCCCGCTGCTCGGGACTGAGTGCGTGCGTGAGAGTTTCAAAGGTTACATCCTCGTAGGACAGGGACCGCGCGAGATACAGGCCCATCGCCTTCATATCGCGGGCAACGTACTCCATCATCGCCACGCCCGCGCCCGTCACATCCTCCACGAACTTGAGCTTCGTCGGGAATTCGGTGCTTGCTCCCCACAACCCAATGCGGTCGAGATAGCCAAGGTTTGTCGGATCGGTGGCGCCGGTGGCGGAGGCGTACACCACGCGCGCCTCCGGGAATGCCGCCACCATGTCCATTGCCTTGATGGCCGTCTGCGATGCCTTCTTCACTCCGCGCTTGCCCTTCATGTCGAGCGCGGTACCCATCTTGTGGGCTTCATCGAAGGCGATAACACCTTCAAAGTCCTTGCCCAGCCAATCAACGATCTGTTTCAGGCGCGTGCGCCCGGCGGAGGTCCGGCTTTCCTGAATGAGGGTGTTGTACGTGATGAAGAGAATCCCTTCATCGATGGCGATGTTCTGATCCAGCTTCGTATCGCTGAGGTTGTGCAGCAATCCACCCGCCTTTTCGCCGAACACCGCAAGGATGTCGCGCTCCGCGTCCGCCTGCAATTTCTGGTTCTTGGTAATCCAGAGGTGGCGCCGGCGTCCCTGATTCCAGTTGTCGAGCAGGATCCCCGCGATTTCGCGGCCCTTGCCCACACCCGTACCGTCGCCGATGAAGAACCCACGCCGCAACCCATCGTCGATGTGTTGCTCGTGCGCCTGTCCCGCGTAAATCACCGCTTCGAGCTGCACTTCGGAGAGAATGCCCGATTCAACAAACTCCTTGCTGAACATCGGCACGTATGTCGGCCGTACCGCTTTCACGCTCGCCATGGCGGCGCTTTCCACGATATTGCCCGGATGCGGCTTCGCACCGGCAATGCTCATGCGCGACGGCACGTAGCGGTCGAATCGGCTGTCGAGGTTGTCAGATTGCTGCGCATCGGCGGACCTGTCCGGGTCCACCGTGTATTCCATCAGATTTCCGGTATCGACTCGGAATCGGGGGTCGTTGCCATCCAGAGCAGGTCCAGCGCTTCCCTTGCGCGTTCCTTTGGATCCTTGCTGCTGAAGTTCGCGTTCTCGGGCTGCCCGTCCGTCAGGAACTGCATTACGTTTTCCGGGCGATCCATCATCTTCACCAAGAACATCTTGAAGTCCTCCCGCATCTCCTCGTCCTGGAGCGGGACGTTGTTCTCCAGTCCCCACCACATCAGGTCGAGTATCGGTGGGTAGTTTCTGTCCGCCGGTTCCCTGAGTTCCCGCAGCGCTTCCAGCGCCTGCTGGTTGATCGGGTAGTTCAGTTGCTGGCCTTTCATCACGTATCCTCCGGAGTTCGCTATCAGCAAGTGCCTCTTCGATGGTGTTGTAGAATTTCTGATACACACCACCGCCCGGCGTCGGACCGTCCTTGTCGATCACGACGATGCGCACCGGCCATCCGGTGCCGTACTTCGCGTATTCCTTGCCCGCAATGCCCACATTCGCGCGGACATTGTACTTTTTCATCGTCTCGCGCCACCACGGTGCGAGCTTCGCGCCGGTCGGCTGCCGTCCGGCCGGGTCCGTGGTCTCCGCGCTCATCGTCGCTCCCTCGCCAAGCACCGCCACCAACCTACCACCTTCCGGCAAGCGCCGCAACATCTGATCGAGATGGAGCGTCGAATTCATCGTGTCGCGCTCGCCCTGCACGGCGCCCGCGGTGGACGAGAATGGCGGATTCATCACCACCACCGTCGGCACAACGCTGTCATCGAGGATGTTGTCGAGCTGTTCAGCATTCTCGCGGAAGAACTGCATCTTCGGGCCGTTCTCCACTTCGCCGAGCGTTTGCTCGAGAATATCCGCCCTGCGGTCGCTGAGCTCGTTGAGGATGATTTCCGCAACGTCGCCAACCGCGAATGATGCCAGTCCACCCACACCCGCGCTGGGTTCGAGGTAGACATCATCCCTGCGCAGATTCGCCAGCCAGTTCGCAAGAAGTGCGATGTGAGGAACGGTGGAGAATTGCTGGAATTCGTCGCTTTCGGCCGTTCTCACGTTCTGCGTCGGAATGAGCGGCAGCACTTGGCGAATACGTTCGAGCACCGCGCGCGTCTCCGCGATGTTGCGTCCGGGGAAGAGTTCCTTCTCGATGATGTAGGTGTTCACCGCCGCTTCCAGTGCGTCGTATGCGTCCTTCACATCGTAGCCGTCCTCCGCGCGAGAAGCACCAAAGGCCCTGTCCGCCATCTGCCAGAACATCGTATTGTTGAGGGACAGGCCCATCGACAATCGCTCATACACCGCATCGCGCAGTGATTCGATTGCTTCCATGCGTTCCACCGGCTCTGTGCGCGGCGCCGTGGCGAAGGTGGGAATGGGCCGCTCCTCCGGCGGCATGACCGGGGTATCCTTGGGCGTCTGCTCGTTCTGCCGAATCCGGTTCTCTCTGCGCCACTCCTCTATTTTTGCGTCGAATTCGCTCTGCGCGACTTCTCCTTTCGCAACCAGATACACCCAGCGTCCGGCTTCCTCGTGCTCCTGCATTCGCAAACCTGGAACGGCCTTGCTTCCCAGCTCCGCAAAGATGTTGCTTCGCGCGGATTCGGTGGTCGCCGATTCCACGCGCTTCACTATCGAGCGATTGGTGTCCACCGCTGGCGTCGCCTGCGGTGTCGGTTCTGCCGGGGTTGCCGGGCGCGCCGTCATCGCGGTAGGGTCCAGGCGCTTCGCCAAATCGATCGATGGGTCGGCCGCGTAGAACGACCACACTTTTTTCGGACCGTACCAGCGACCACGCAGCGCTTTCATGTGGTCGAGATGCGTTTTCGTGTTGCCACTCACTTCCCACACCGGCTTGCCGTTGTTCGTCGTGGTGGCGGTCACCTTCAATCCGGCTGCGGCCAGCACGCGCCGCGCCGCTTCCATCTGATCTGCTGCGGGCGGCTCTGCCCCTGCGGGTTTGGCGGATGGTGCGGCTGCCGGCGTTGATTCACCAAGTAAATCACCCAATCCATGCTTACGCAGGGTTGCGTCCTCGCCGATGTCACGCAGCTCCTTGGGGTGCTCTGTGCCCCACTTCCGCAGTGCTTCGATCAAATCGTCCCGCTTCTCTCCGTGCCATCGCGCATCAACCTCATATCGTCGTATGATCTCTTGCTTACGCGCGCGGGATGCCGCCGATTTCAAGTTGTCGATGGTGTTTTGATGACGGCGTATCTGCCTGACCACATCCGCAGGCGCCATGTATTGCGGTTCGATCTCGCCTTTACTGACCTTCACATCCGGCACCACTTCCGGTGCGGCGCCCTCTTCCAATCCCAAATCGTCGGCGTTGGAGATGGCGAGCAACCCGCCATCGGTTTTCACTTCGTAGCGCACCGAGCGCATCCTCTCGCTCGTACCGGCTCCAAACATTGGGACCATCGAAAAGGTCTCGATTGACACGTCGACGATAACACCGTGGCGCCCACGGTACACATCGAAAGCGTTGGAGTTGAACACCACGCGATCTCCTTCCCTGAACTGCGTCGGGGCGTCCGGGTCCTTGTCGTTCGCACCCTCGCGGGATTCGGGGGCCGCCTGCGTCGCTGCCGGCTGCTTTTCGGGGGTTTTCGCGGGCTCTTTCGGCTCTGACGGGCTCTCGCTTTCCGTATCGGATGTATTTGCCGTTGCGCTTCTGATCTGTTCGTTGCTGAAAACGGCGTAGTTTTCAACACCGTCGATTGTGCCGATGATGCCATCGTGCCCCATGGCTTTCACTATGTCAGCAAGATTCTCTTCCGCCCATATCGAAGCATCCAAGCCCTGCTCCGCTTTGCCTTCGAGCCACGGGAGTACGCTGGCGGGAATATCAATCCCTTGCTTCCTTGCTTCGGCCAGTGCCGCGCGTCGCGCTTCCGGCCGGTCGATATAGAACGGATTCTCAATACGAACCCACAGCGGCATGATGCTGGGTGATCCTCCGCGCACGTCCACGGCTCCCGCCGCCCAATCCTCTGCATCCGTGGGGTCCGCCGTCAAGTAGAACGCGGTTCCCCATACTCCACCATTCGCCAGACCGTCATTGCTGAACACATCAATATCGTCGGCTGTACCATGGTAGACGACATTTCTGACCGCGCTGTTTCTCAGCCAATTATTCGGGCGTTTCAAACTGGCAGATTCAACCACCGGCTTCTTCGCGGGTGCTTCCGGCTTGGGCGGGGTCTGCTGCTCGGCCGACGACAACAGCGCATCGAGGTTCGCATCGTCCACCGCGTCCTCGGTGTCCATCTGCTTCCGCGCTTCGCGGTCGAGATGCTGCTTCGCGGCCATGTACGCGCCTTTCAGGTACGGCGTGATGGCGTCGCCTACCAGCTCGTATGCCGCCTTTGCGAAATCGGCGAATTTGTACACACCGAGTTCGGTGTATTTCAGCGCGATCTGCACGGCTGTCGCCATGGCGGCCGGATCAATACCGGCGGTGAGGGTGTTCCCCGTCTGCTGGAGGAATTTCTTCTTGAGTTCTTCGAGTTCCTGCTTCGCCTTCTCCTGGGGCGTGAGTTCGGCGGCAGGGGTGGGGAGCGCCTGCTCCTCACGCTTTATCTCACGGATGTTTCGTGCATCGACCAAGCGTATGCCACCATCCGGCGCCACCAATCGAACGACATGCCTCTCCTTTTGAGTAAGCCCACTTTGATCTTCCGCCACCGTATATTCACCGGGCCGTTGGCTCCCGAGAACATTCAATACGACCTTTTCCCCGCGACGTTTCCGCCAGTCTCGTGCAAGCAATTCAGGAGATAGTGTTTCTGTCACAGGAAGAACCATCGGATCATTTGCGGGATGCGGTTTCTTCGTCTCCCCGCTACGCAGCCAGTCCTTCATGTCGGCGACGTTGGTTTCCACGGCATCGAGCTTCCCGCCCTGCTTTTTCAGCCAGTTCGGCGCGTAGTTTGCCAGATAACCCTCTTCCGCCTCTTCGCGCGAACCGAAGCCGAGCATGATCTTGTGCTCGTCGAATTTCCCGTCCTCGTTCTTCTGGTTCACCACGAGAACGAAATCGCTGTCGGGGTTCGGACCGATAAACACGTCGATGTGGTCCTTGTCCTTCCCCTCCGTGCCACGGATGTAACCGTAGTCGCTCTTCATCTCGGTTTCCCAGCGCTTGCCATCGCGGTCGACACCGCTGCGCGTGGTTCCCTTCGGGTTCTCGATGCTGATGTCGAGACCCTGCACACGTACATGCGCCTTCTTGTAGTTGCCCGCTTCCTTCTGTCCCTCGCTCGGATCGGCCGCCACCGTCTGTCCCGCCGCCGGTCCTTCCTCCACCGCGAACATATCCGGCGCGTTCTGCTTCTCGATCTCTTCAACGATCGGCGCGTCGCCGATCACCTTCTGCAGCGCACGCATTTTCGCCAGGGTCTGGCGGATAGCATCCTGCACTTTCGGCTTCTGCTCAGGTCGCGCCAGCGGCAATTCGCGGCGATGGAGGGCCAATTCCTCCTTGAGCTTCGCCATGCGTGCACGCGCGTCCGCTACGGCTTTGCGCCGCTCCTCCTGCCGGGCGTTGCGGGCCCCCTGTGCCGCCTGTCCCGGATTCTTCGTTGCGAATTCCTGCTCGGGCGTGAGCTTTCGCGAACCTTGGGGAATGTCGCCAAAGAGCGAGCCCTCATTGGAAATGGGCGCCGCAGCCGTGTCTTCCGCCGCGCGCACCGTGTCGGGAGCTTGGGACGCGGCCGCGGTGCCTTTTTCCACATCCTGCACAGGCAGTTTCACGTCGGCTGAGAATACTCTGTCGAAGGACAGCGTTGTGCCATCCTCGAGAATGAGTTCGCCTTCGGGTCCGCCCTCCTGCTTCACGTCGTACCACTCACCATTGACGTTCACGCGCTTGAGTTGCGCGATCTCGTCAACGGTCATGTCCTGGTAGTCATCGCCGAGGTACTGTTTCTTCTGTTCGTCGCCCACGCTCTGCCACACACGCACAAATTCGTCGGGCTTCAACGAATCGAGGTAGGTGGTCACGTCCGCCATGGGGTTGTCGGGTTCAGTCACGGGCGCCTTGGGAATCTTCCCGCCCTGGTACTGCGCGATCTCCTCCAAGGCCTTGTCGTAGATGTCCTCCCAATCCAACCCTTCAGCCAGCCAGGCCTGATGCGTAGGATTGTCGGATTCCAGCAAGCGCTCCCGGATTTTGTCATACGTGAGCGGGCCATCCTTTTTCACGAGGTTCTTGGCGCGTACCGGGTTCGAGCCCACCTTCACATTGTCCAGCATATCGCCGGTGATGTCGCCCACGCCCGAACCGAAAATGGCCTTGGTGGCGGGCATGCTTTCCAGCGCTTCCGGCGTGATGAGCACCATCTCTCCCGCCTTTTTCTGCGCCACGGCACTGCGTTTCCCGCGCGTATCCAGCATCTTCGCGTACTCTTGATCGCTGAGATTGCCGAGGAATTCATTGCCTTTCACACCGATCACATCATAGCCGCCATCCGGCGAGCGCAACACATTGGCCTTCTTGCCTTTGTACGTAAGGGTGTTGATCGGCTTTCGCGCTTCGTTCCATGCCGCCCACGTGCGGAGCTTCGGGTGATCCTTCTCGTACATCCGCACCGCTTCAACCGGATCGAGTTCGCCGGATCGCAGGCGCTTGACGATGTCCGCGCGTTCGCGCGTTTTCCGTGCTGCCTCGGAAGGCGCGGCGGCGGGCTTCGACACATCGAGAATGCCGCCTGCTATCGATTCCTGCTGCCGGTAATCCATCGTGAGTTCTTCGCCTTCGCCGAGGGGCCGTCGCGCCACAATCGCGTAACTGCCATCCTGCTGCTGCTCCACACTCACGTTCGGGTCGTTGGAATGGTTGATGTACCGCCCGACGAAGTTGGTGCGGTTTCCCTTTTCGTCCAGCGCCGTCGCTATCACATCGCCGGCGGGGTGCTCGTTGTAGGTGAAAACGCCCTGCCCGTGGATGGGGCTGTTCGAGAGATACACCCGGTCGAGGTCCGCCTTGGGCTGCGGGATGATGTCCTTCTCGCTGCGGCTGGCCGCGTAATGCTGGGCGGGGGTAAGCCCCGTGCTCTTGAGATAGTCCTGAAAATCCGTGCGTGCGCCGTCCGGTCCGGTGTCAATACCCGCGTTGCCGGAAGTTGTTGCACCCTGCGGAGTTGCAGGTTTCGCACCGCCCGTTTTGTCGCTCGCGGCGTCAATCGGTCTGTCGACGTTCGCCATCATGTTGAAGAACTGTTGACGGCCGATCTGCACAGTGGTGCCGGGCGCGCGGAAGCTCTGGTCCGAAAGCCGCAATGTCACGAGGGAAGGATCGTCCTGCTGCTCCGCCACGGTCACAGGCCTGCCGCTGTCCACACCCGGTATGGTAATGGACTGTCCGAGAAACGGCGCGATCAAATCGCCTTCCACACCTTCGAACTGCGATACCGGCGGCATTTCCGGTGCCGCCTGCTGCGATGCCGCGCCCGCGCGGTTCGGAGCGCGGCCCATGCGCTTTTCGCTGCCGAAGCTTTGCGGTCCACGCGCCTGCTCGAGTTCGCTTTTTCCTTGCGCGAGACGGTCCTGAAATTCTCCTACTCGCCGCATTCCTTGAAGTTGCTCGGGCGAATAGAACGTATTGGTAGCGGGATCGTAGTATCCGGTCTTTTCCGGTGCCTGCTTCACCGCACCCGCGACAGCCATTGCCTGTGCCTTGACATCGCTCGGTTTCCCGAGGCCACGACGATTTGCGATGCGTCCCGCCTGGTTCACGATGGTGAACGGCGAACCGAACAATCCGATACCCACCAATTCCGTAAGAAGCCGGTCCCGGCCCTTCTCGCTGGTGATGGGGTCATCGTACTGCCGATTGTCGATCCATGCCTGAATCGGTTCGTTGAGCTCTTCCTCGGCGATTTCATAAATGATACCCTGCCAGCCAATTCCCTCCTTCACCTTCGCCACGGCTTTCTCAACGTCCGTAGCCCGGATATTGGCTTTCTGCATGTAGCGCCCGACGAGCGCGCGCTTTAGTGCGATCAGCGATTCGCCCGCGGACTCGGTGCCCATCTCCGCCATGTTGGAAGCCAGGCCCTTCAGTGCGGCGTCGAGTATTGGGTCGCCCTTGGCGATCTGACGGTAGACGACTTCGCCGGCGGGAGACAGGCCGTATTCGTATTGCCCTTGCATGCGCTCGGCCATGCCACGAGCGATACCGGGAACATCGACCGCGCCTGCCGTAGCCCCGCCGACAATCGGCGCGACGATACGCGACATATCGCGTACACCGCGTTTCCCACCGAACGCGCGGAACAGTTGCCGCGATATGAACTGCTCCGCCTTGTCCCGCACAGGTTCGAGTATTTTGAACTTTCCCGCATACGGGAGCATCGGACCCACCATCTGGCCGCCACGATAGAACGGCGCGCGCGTTTCCGCCTCGAACTGCTTGCGGACCACTTCCGCATCGAACATTTCCTTCTCTTCCGGCGTGGCCTTCCCTTCGGCAACGCGCCGCTCCACATCACCCATGCGCCACGAGCGAAGCCCCGCGATGGCATCACCCACAAACGGGAAGAGTTCTTCCGGCGCCTCCATGAATCCCGCGTAGAGCCCTCGCAGCACTTCGGCGGGGTTGTCGTCCTCGGGCATATCGAGGATGGCGCGATACTGCGTGAGTGCTTCATTCAGCGCGCGGCGCTTTCCCGAATACTGATCGTGCACCTCGTATGCACCTGCAGACGGGTCCGTGCGCCACTTTGCCGGCGGGATCGCTGCGAGTTGGCGCTCCAATTCCGCGACCTTGCCCGCCGAGAATTCGCGCACGCGCTTGAACATGGCCTTGGGATCTTCACCTTCGAAGGTGCGCCCGATGTCACCGCTGACCATGGACGCGGGTGCGGGATCGGGCCAGAGGCGGAGTTCCGTAGGCACATCACCCCATCCGTCCGGCTGCGCGCCGGGTATGGGGAATGAGCGATTGATGCCAGCCGCCATCGGCGCCACGTTTGGATCACCGAATGCCTGCTCGGGACTGCCGAAGTTCACGGGAGGGATGGTTTCCGAGGGCAACGCCACACCACCCTGCTGCTCTATCGGCGAGAGTGCGGGCAGTTGGAAAAGCCGCGCCGCCTTGCGTTTCTGCGCCTGGCCGATCTGCTTGTCGAATTCCTTTTCCTGAACGTCCTTCGCGGTCCTGATCTTGCCCGGCTCCGGCTTGGTCGGTGCTGCGGACGCGCCGGCAGTGGCCGTCGGGAACAAGCGCTTCGGTTTCGCCGGGGTCGATGCCGATGCAATGTCCACACTCGGAACAAACGGCGCGGTCACTCCACGCATGATGTTGAGCATGCCCGGCGCCGTCGGTTCCTCGCCACCGAACATCCGCGTCCACTCTTCCGTCATGTAATCACCCACCGGACGCGCGGGCTGCACACGGCTGCCCGCCGGGGCCTGCGGCGCCTGGAAGTACCCGCCCATCTCGTTCGCCACCGAAGTGCTGTCCATCTTCGAATACCGAGGCACGTAGCGGCGCAGGTCGTTCACCAGATTGCCGATATACGCGGGGTCGCCGGACTGATACACTTCATCAATGCTGCGCAACACATCATCGTCGGACATATCCGCGAGGTGCGGCACGTACTGACGCAGGGAGCGGGCAATCGCGAGGCGAGGTTCCTGTGGGTTCATGGGGTTTCCCGATTACTTGCGCATCCAAGGGTTCGGTTTCGCGGGTGCGGGCTGGCCACCACCGGATTCCACGGGGCCGCCGCCCACCACTTGCCCGGTCTCCCACGATTTGATCTTCGCATCCTTCACGGCATGGTCCTTTTGTGCAGCGGTGAGCTTCGCCTCCGCTTTCCTTCGTGCCTGTGTGAGTTCCTGCGCCTTGCGGTCGCGCGAGAATGCGGGAAGGTTGCTGCTCTGTAATTCCTGTTCGGCGCGCTTGAGCATGATGAGTTCGTTTTGCGCGCGTTGCACTTCGGTAGCCGCTACGTCCCTTTCCACCTGCATGGCCGAAAGGTTTGCGCGTTGCGCCGGCGTCATCCGCGCACCGCCGCTGCCGCTGCCACCGCCCGTGCGGCGCTGATACCGCAGCGTCCCGTCCGGGAGCTCGATCTCGTCGGTTTTGAGCACCTTGGAACCGATCTCGCCACCCTGCACGTACGGTACGAGCACACCGTCCTTACCAAGAACAGGAGCGAGAGTTTTGATTTCCTCGGGTTCGCGCTCCATCGTGGAAGAAAGGTCGCCCTCGCCTGTTTCAAGGAAACGGAGATAGCCGCCCGGATCGACAATCCGGTAGTCCTCACCCATGGCTTTCGCAAGAGCGCTGCGCGTGTCGAAGGCACGCTCTTCCTCCTTCACGCCACGCTCGTAGGCACGATCTTCGAGCTGCATGCCTCGGGCCGCTTCCGCCGCACGTCGCTGTGCTTCGGCCGCGTACATCGTGTTTCCATATCCCGTGTACTGCGCTGCCACTTCGGGAGGCAGCCCAGCCATGGACGCATAGAGACGCGAGAGGGCTGCGGCATCGATCGGGAGCCGCCGTTCCTCGCCCATCTCGAAGGTGGGTATGCTGGTCGTCCCGCCACCCGGCTTCTCGATAGTGACGGGATCGCCTGTCGGCTGCATCTGCGCCGGCTGCGTGAGGGACTGATTCCACTCGTTGTACGCATCCGCGCCCTGGCTTCGCGCATTCGCGGCCGCGATGCCGCTGTAAAGCTGGCCGATCATGTTCGCGATATTCGCGGCGGTGCCCAGCCCGAAGCTCCAGTTCTCTCTCGTCCGGCGTTTCACGGTTTACCCCGCCTGTTGTTGGTAGAGGGAAGCGAGAAGTTGTCCGATGTCCAGCCCGCCAGGCACGCCCATTCCCGGTGCGCCCGTTCCCATGCCCGACACCGCGGCACGCGGCTTGCGCTGCGGCGTGCGTGCGCTGGGGTTGCCACCGCTGGCGCCAATCGTTGCTGACATGCGCTGCAGCAACGCCGGCGCGTTGTTGGTGGCGTTGAGTTGTGGGATTTGGAACTGCAATCCTTGCGAACCGCCATTGCCGCCGGGCGGCGCGGAAATGTTCTTTGGCGCGTCGGGACCGAAAAGTGCGTTGCCAAGACCTGTCGCGGCAGTGACCAGAGCGGCTATTTCTAAAGGTTCCATGCTCTCCTCCTATCCGTTCAATTCCATTTCCAGCATCATCTTGTACAGCATGGCCTGAAGCTGCTGCTGGCTCATGCCCATTTGATTGCCCTGCATGATGATGTTGCCGAGATTGTTCATGCGGGATTGGTCCGCCTGGTATTGATCGCGTTCGAGGTTCCCGTAGGCCTCCGCGCGGGACTGCATCAGCGGCAGCGACTGCATGAGCGCCGCCTGTCCCTGCGCCGCGTTCACGCCCATACCCTTGAGGTTTCCGGCGATGCTCGGCAGTTGCGCGATGCTGCGGTAATAGCTGTCATCGATACGCCCCTTCATGCCTGCGGCGTCGAATTGCGGCGAAGACCGATACTCGTTCTCGAACCCCTTCCAGTTCGTCAGCATCTCGTTTCCCTGGTGCGAAAACTCGGTACCGAGGAATCGCACATCCGTGGGATGAAGCCGTTCGTGCCAGTTAACGAAAGGTCGCGAGATGTAGGGTGTTTGTTGGTCCGGCATTACGTGCTCCTCATCGTTTCGTCCGTTGTTTCAATCGTGATCTGCTGGATTACCGGGTCGCGATACCCACCGAGAGATGCGGGGATGGTTGACGCATCCACATCCACGCGCACGCCGAACTTGTACTCACGCACCGTGCGCGCGCGTAGACGCGCAAGACGGTTCCGTGTCGACGGGAAGGTGATTGTTGCATACGCCGCGTTTTCCCGGTTCGCGTACATTGACAGCGTGAACGGCCGCGATGCGCTGCCGGCGTCGCGCGCCACATAGCACTTGTGCGGCTTCTGCCATGCGTCCCGCGTACCGATCCAATGACTTTCGAGGTAGCACGGGATGCCGCCGCCGTCATCGAGGCGCGTTTCATTGCCGAAGCGAAGCAGCACCGTGGAACCCGAGGAGACGATGCGCCCGTACAGCACATGCCTGCGCTGGGCGTCGGTGAACATGCCGCGGATTTCCAGATTCATCTCGTCGGCGTTCGCGGTCCACGTCCAGAAGAACTTGTAGCACCGCCAGTTTGCATCGGCCACCGAGTACACATACACCACCGTGTACGGCGCGAATACGGGATCCTCGCTCACATTCAGCACGAGCCAGAGTTCGTCGCGTTCGTCGTGGTATCCGACCACCGCCGAGGCCTTTGCCGAGCGCGGGAGCGCAAGATATTCTCGATACCACGAGTCAATGAGGATGTTTTCCGGCGACGACCCGGTGAACCGATACACACCGTCATCATTGAGCCAGTACAGAGCGCTACCGCCGCGCGTAATCGTCTGCTCGTAGGGTGTGCCGATGCCGTAGCCAACATCCAGCGTCATCACCTGATCGTCGAGGCGATGCTCGAGGTCGATGAAATAGCTGTTGTGGGTGTTCCAGAGGAACATGCGGTCCATGTACTCTTCGAGCCAGACCGTGGCGCTGCTACCCTCCCGCCATATCCGGTTGAGCTTCCAGAACACGTCGAGTTGCGCGCTGTCGTTGGTGTCGAGCGCACTCACGGCGATGCGCGTCTGTCCAGGATCGCTGTTCACGCCCCACGCGAAGAGCCGCTTGCGCCGGATCATGAACCCGGACGGCTTCACGGAGATTTCATCGTCGAGGTGCGATGCGAGCGGCGACAACCGTGTGATGTTCGTGGCGAGGGATGCAACGGCATCGTCCCAATGCAGCGTGATCGGCCGTCCCTTCGAGTCCGCGCTCCACACACCTTCGGGCGATTCGAACATCGTGTCATCGATATAGTACGTCTGCGAACCAACGAGCGCACTGAACGGGATCATGTAGAGGCGGCGCAATTCCTGATGGTCCACGCGGTCGGTACGGTGTATCCGCATGCCGTATATCGCGAAATGCGTGATGCGCTTGTTGTAGTTGTCGTCGGTGATGTTGAAGGTGAGTTCGAACACCTTGTTTCCGTTCGCGCCCCAATAATCCTTGCTGAGCTCCACCACGAGCGCCGTGGAGAACTGCGCATCGTATTCGTCGAGCACCGGCACCAACGCGAGCTTGTAGCCGCAGAATTCCAGCGCGGGTCGCGCGGCCGTCGTCGCATCCGCGAGCGATACGAGTATCGAGCTGGTGGAGCCGAGATCGTACGCGCCAGCCGTGGTACCGCTCCAATACGGCTTTCCCCAATCCCATAGCCAACCCTGCCGCACATTGCCACCGGCGCCAAGCGCTTCGGATCGATCATCCGCCGATGTGATGGTGAAGGTGGGATACGTGCGCGCGCCTTCCTCGCAGAGATTGAGATGGATCAGGTAATCGTCCTCGGGACCGAGCGCGAGACGCACCTGTCCGTTGATTACGCGAGGACGGCAGAACGGTACGGATAGCGGCGTCGGTGTGAGCAGCGCGAAAAGGTTGCCATTGCCACCGTTCGGCGCATTCGAGTACACAGCATATTCACTCTGCCACGCGCCGGTCGCGTACTCGCGGTAGATCAGCATGGTGTTGTGCTGCACGGTGACGATACCGCTGTCCCAGCGCACCACATTCCAAATCCGCCATTCGCCGGAGTTCGGGCATGCGGGTAATGCGTCGCTTGTGCCATCATACGGCCCATCGTCCACCGTGGGAACGGCGCCCAAATCCGTGTAGGCCGCAAGGCCCGGACGCGGACGCGCTTCCCCGATCCCGGTATCGAGATCGAAATTCACGCATTCGAGCAGAGCATCGCCGGGAATGTCGTTCGAATCCCCGTCGGTGATGCGCCCGCGCGCGAATTGCCGGTGAACGTGCTTCGCCATGACTTACTGATCCCGGTTCTGCTGCTTGAGCATGGCCATGTCGTTCATCAGTTCGGTGCTCAGTGCCTTGGCAACGCTTTTCTGATCCTCGATCAGGTTCTGCATCTTCGCGCTTTCGCTCGCCTTCATGCCGCTCTGTTTCAGCGCATCCACCGCAACGGCCAGCTCGAAATGCGGGATGATGAATGCGGGCAAATCCACACGCTTGGTCGTGTTCACATCGCGGCAGTCATCCAGCGTGAAGCTGGTGTCCGGCAGCCGCTTGGTGGTCACGGTGACGGTCGTAAGCGCCGTGGTCAGACTGGACGGAATGCGGATCAGCAATGTCGGCGTCGCGTTTCCGAGTTCGAGGTAGTATACCCGCGATTCCTTGTACTCGAAGTTGCGCGATGCGCGGAAAAAGGCCTCACGCGATTCCATGATTACGTAGTTACCGTCCTCCAGAGAAGGCAGCGAACCAAGGTCGGCCACCGGCACGGTGAGACCGAGGATGCGGTAGAACGAAATTCCCGTCATGTCCACCGTGTAGAGATCGGCGGCCGAAAGCGACACGAGCGGCAAATCCTGACTGGTGGTGAAAAACGGGTTGAGCGCTCCACCGCCGAAGGTCGCGGTTTCGATGATTTTGCGCTGCATCATCGCGTGCAGCGCCGCCGGCGATACGCGGCCCGAGTCCACTTCGTTGGTGAACGTCTCCGCGCGGGAGTAAGATTGGGCTACTGTGAACATGGGGTCACTCCTCGTATTTCATATCGAGATGATTCATCAGATTTTTCACGTTGATGTGCGTGACGAGCTGCTTGGTGCGGATTTCATCCACCGCTTTGACTAAATCCTTAATATCCTTGCTGATCCGCTCCTCGAAGTTTTCTATCTTGCCGAGAAGCTCCTTGGTGCTTACCTTCCACTGTTCATGCTCCGTTGCCAGATCACGCGCCAGTTCCCCCATCGAATGCTGTTGCGCCGCGAAGTCCTTTGTCAGTTGCGCCCGCTGATCCTTGTCCTTGTTCCGGCGGATGTTGTAAATCAGCGAAGCAAAGGCCACGGAAGCCGACACAGCGGCGATTGCGAGGGAAATAATGAGAAGTGGGTACTCCATGCTCACTCCTTGAAGGACAAAAGGATTGCGCGCGCGAATTGGAGGATCATCTCGTCCCACTGACTGCGCAGGAGAATGTCCTCCGCGCCTGTTCCAACGGTGATGTCCGGCTGCGTGCGGAGATACCGCAGTTGGAAGGCGTTCGTGTCGCCGTGATTGTAGGTGTCGTCCGCCAGCGCGAGTACCACGTACTCGCCTTCGATGAAAGCGCGGGGAACGCGCCGTTCTTCCACGTTCGTCTCTTCCAGCGTCTTGTCGATCAGCGTGATCGGTTCAAACTTCACGCGGTACGCGGTGGGGTTGCCTTCCGGCCGGAGACGCGCGGTCACCTCGTATGCGAAATCATCGGGCAGCTCGTACTTCGAATAGTTGGTGCTGGCCGTGAAGAACGTGAGCGTTTCCTGCGATAAATGCTCGGGGAACTGCGCGGCGAGCCGAACATTGTCCTTGAGTTGCGCGGCAGCCGTATGCAGGATTTTCCTGCACGCGAGCACCAATGCGCCCGCCATCGCCTGCGCCGTCCATTCACCGTTCTGCGTGAGGGCATTGGTAATCAGCGTGCCGTTTCCGTCGCGCTCGTACTCGTCGCCCATCAGGCGCCGGAGACTCAGTATCAATGCCGCCACTCGTTCCTGTGCCATTACAACCCCGCCGCCATGCTTTGCAGCACGTTTTCAATGGCTTTGTCGGTGTCGAAGAAGCCACGCAGCCAGCGCCCTTCCTTGAGCGCCGCACCCACACGCCCGAGCGTATGGCGCTTGCGAAGGATCCATTCACCTTCGCGCCACTTGCTGATCGGATTGGAGGTGTTGGCCTCGGTGGAGAAGAAGCCGCTCGGGGTTTCCTTCATGTACTCGATCACGCGCACAGCTCCGACATGGCCCTGCCAGGTCATGCCGTTGCGCCAGATGGCCACCGCACCCACAAGGATGGAAAGCGTGATGAGACCGTTTTTCTGAGCGTGCGCAAAGAAATTCTGCGATGATGCCGTGTTGGCCTTGATCCAATCGGGAATGCCCACGAGTTCAGCGGTGTACGCCACCGTCCACTCAATGAATGCGTGACAGTACGCGCTCCCGAGAGCGGTTTTCACGCCGCGATTGAATCGGTCTTGCCAGTAGCCGCGGTTCCCCCGCTGTTCGCGCAGTCCCTCGAACACATCGAGGACGCGAAGCCACTGCTCCCGCACCCGCGTCACAACTTCGCCGAGGTCGCCGCGAAGCATGTCCTCGGTTACGCGGAAGGTGTCCGGCGAGGTCTTCATCGCTTCGAGCGCATTCAGGATTTTCAGTTCGTGCTCCGTCATGGCTTACTCGTAGGTTGGTGGCAACGATGGTGTGTCCACTTTCTTCACTTCGGCATGCGAGAACCCGGAGCGGTGGGTCTGCTTCACCGTGCGAAGCTCCTCATCGGCGAGGTTCCGGTACCGGTTTGCTTCCGTTCTGTACTGCTGCGCCATGCCTGGTTGCGCACGCCGAAGGAAAAGGCCCGCCGCGTACTCCGCCGCCTGTTCGCACATGCGGTAGCGCAGCACGGGATCGTAGCGCTCTTCCACGTTCAAATCGGTGTTGGGGCTGTACGAAACGGCTTCGGCAAGGGACATGCGCACGATGATGGTCTCGCCGCTCTGCACATTCGCGACAGGCGCGAGCACGAGCACGGTTTCGCCACCTTCGCGGTAATGGGACCAGATATAGGGTACCGTACCGATCCCGCCCGCCGCCGTGGCGTACTGCTGATGGGATTCGAGCTCGTTCCGCGTCACCCAGCGCGGTCCCGATGGGCCGGGGCCGATGTCGCCGGTGATGTCGGACGGGACGCTATGCGAACCCGTGAGTGACGGCACGATTTCCAGATAGCGAACCGGCCATATCACGCCCATGATTTGCTCGTACCGCTTGTTGATGGCGTAGGCGGCCTGTCCCGCGACAGTTGCAATGTTCACGCGCTCCTCCACGTGGATTTGCGCGTCCTGCAACGCCCGCACCACCCAGCGCAGGCGTTCGTAGAGGACCTGGGGCTGAACGTCCTTGGTCTCACTCAGCCCCAGGTTGTTCATTGCATACGATATGTACTCGCCCGCCTGCATCAGCCTTCGTCGAGGAGGTCAATCGCTTCGAGCGAAGGGAGGTCACTCTTCATGATCTTCTCCGCGTACTTCTGCAACGTGTCCTCGTTCGGGTTGTTCAGATACGTGTTGAGTGCTTTGCGAAGCGTGGCCGCGCGGTTGGGGTTGTACTTCAGTTCGTGCGTGTCGTTGTAGGCGATGATCGCGCGTTCGAGCGCGTCCTCGGTCTTGAAATGTGCGATCGCGGCCTCGTAGTCGATCTGCTCCTCGTCGGCGGCGCTGGTGCGCTCCGCTTCCCGCAGACGCTTTTCGGCGAACTCGTCACCCTGAATCGCGCCTTCGAGAAGTTCGATACGCTCCTGCTGCTCCTCGATGATCTTGCGCAGACCCGCTTCGCGCGCACGCGCCTGCTCCATGATGGTGCGGTACGTGCCTTCCGGGTCGTGGAAGAATGCGTTGCGCAGCCGGCGCGCACCGTCGGGCGTGTCGGGATCGTACATGGCGATGGGGCTGTCGGGACCGTAGTCCGGCGCCTTCTCGTCGGTGATCTCGAACTCGTCCGGGTCGTTCTCGGACAGGCGGAATGCGAGCCAGCCAGGCAGCGCATGCAGCGGACGCAGGGGCGAGAATACCACGGCATGATCTCCCGCCATCATCGGCCGCGTACCGTTGCCCTTGTAGCGCACGACCGTATCGCACACCTTCGAGTTCACATCCACCTTCGTTGGTTTCTTCTCCATGGGGTTTCTTCCTTGCATTTATCCATCGGCGGGGATGCGCGATCTGTTCACGCATCCCTCACCGAGAATGGTTAGCTGTTGACCGTGGTCCACGTGCCGCCGATACCGCTGCCGGGCTTGCCGGTTTTGATGTAGATGGCGGCGTTGGTGTAGTCCACATAGACGCTGCCGTTCGGCGCGCTGTTGTAGTTGGTGGACGGCGCACCACTCCCCCAAATGAGGAGGGTTTGCGCGTCCTTCGTCTTGCCGTCGGCCGAGGTCGACCCAGCACCGGGATGCGTGAACGCGATGCACTGAGCCCCGTCGGGGAAGTCCCAGGCATCGGCAATCGCGCGGTTGTCGCTGTTGTCGATGAATGCCGACCGAAATTGATGGGCCATGATGTATTCTCCTGCTTGTGTTCTGTTGGTCACTGTTTCCAGTCATCGGGACGGTTGGGGCGTGAAGCACGCCCCCGCCTTACTCCAGCTTTGGCCAGCCGAAGCCGATCTCATAGAAGTCGTTCTGTGTGCCGTTCTTGAAGCCAGACTGACCGGATGCCTGGAAGCTCGCCAGTGCGCGTACATGCGTCGCACCGGGCGGAGCAGCCCGCAGGAGGAGCCATGCTGAATTCGTTCGTGGATATGTGTCTGTGGTTTTTCTCGCGACAACGAAAGTGCTGGCGGGCATGTTGCCTGCACCGAGGAATGCGTTGGCTTCCGTCACGGATGAATCGGGATAGGAGCCGACACCGTACTGCACGGTGAACGATACGCTTGCTGTGTCGAGATTGGATCGAAACACCAAGGCCATGAGCAGTGAATCGCGGATCGGCAGGGACGGAAGAGGAATCCATCCCGTGGTGTCCACATACAGCGTTGCCGCTTTCACCGTCTCCGTGACTTTGCAGTTTTTCTCCTGATCGGCGAGCTTCAGCGAAGCGTTGAACCGCATGATGGGCGCCAGGGTGGTTTGCCACGCCTGCGCGGGTTTGGGTTGGGTGACCTTTGCGGGCTGTCCGAGGCCCGTGAACGGGGCCAGCATGAACAGCGCGAAGATGAGGAGCATCAGTTTACGCACGTCGCACCCCCTTTTAGTAACTGCCCGTGTAGGGCGAATACGTGATGAGGATGGCAGAGGTATCGTTGTATGCGAACGCATCGGCACCGAGTCCCAGCTCGTCGCGGGGATCGGTAACGTCGGAGCGCATGAGCGACATCCACCAGTGCATACCGAGTTCCTTGTTCTGCTCGTGGTCCCACGCTTCCTTCGTGAACCACATCTCGCGCTTGCCAAAGGCCTGCGAGAGGAAGCCCGCGCCGAAACCGACGCTGCAAACGAGGTCGTTGGTGTCGAGCGCGTTGTCCGTGATCTTCGAACCCACCCATTCGCCGCTGGGGCCGTAGGCGGGCATGCCGATGGCGGAGCCTTGGTTCTGCAACACGTAGCCGTTGTTGGTCTGCATGCCGAAGAGACCGGGGTTGATGTAGATGACCATCTGCTGGTAGACGGCCACCGCGTTCCCGAAGAACGGGTTGTTCTTCAGCTCGGGCGGCAGCGACAGCAGCATCGTCTCGCGGAAGGCGCGGTCACCCATCTCAAGCTCGAGCTGGTTGTAGGCGCTCTCCTTGGTGACCAAGCAGTACACATCTCCCATCCTCGTGCGCACGGGACGAGTGCCCAGGCGGAAAAGGTCGTTGCGGAACGCGATCAGGCGCGAGGTGCTGAGACCGTTCGCGGTCGGACCACCCTGCAAGCAGGTGTTGGCCGCGGCGACAAGATTGGTCTCGTAGCCCGCACCGCCGGGACGCGAGTTCGCATCGCTGCCGTGCAGCACACGGCCATGGCCAGCGACGAAGATGTTGGGATGGGAGTAGTTGGTCAGACCGGTGTTGCGGGCGTCCACCTCGCCGCGAAGCGTGGTGAGTTCGGCCGAGTAACCGGTGAGAAGGGTCCAGTTGATGTTCCCCTCGGTGTAGTCGCGCAGCCACTCGGCGGCGGCGGGACGCACCTCGTTCTCGATGGCCTTCTGCATGGAGTCACGCAGAATCTGACCATCAACACCGCCTTCGACGGGGATGTTGAAGGCCTTCTTGGAATTCCAGAGGAAGACGGAGCGGAACAACCATTCCACACCTTCGCCCGTGCCCTGGAGTTGCGAGCGCCCGTGACGCGGGAGTCCGCGATACCGGCGCTTGACCGGGACGTTGATCTTGTCGAGCCCACCCTTCTTGAACTCGGCGAACACCTCGATGGGCGCTCCCGAGAACGTCACCTTCTCCTTGTCGACGTTGCCGACGGGAGGAACGCTCTCGAAAGCCATATCTGTGACGTAGTTCTGGCGTAAGAACTTCGTCCAGAAAGCGCCGATGGTGCTTTCGTGAAGGATGGTATCGCTCAACCATTGCGGATCAACGATCTCGCCGATCTCGTAAGAGTTGATGCCTTTTCCCATTGTTTGGGTCTCCTGTGAAGTTGTGTAGCTTCACGGCGACCTGCCCCACACCGATTGCTCGGTACTGTCTTGCCGTTATCGTTCTCAGTAGTATTTGCTGCGTCGGGCTTCCGGCAGCGAGTCAATCCAGTTTTTCGCCGCATCGCGATCCTTCTGCGTGCGCAGATTCTGCATACGCCATTCGGAGTCGCGGTACTGCTCGGGTGTCGGCTGCGGTGCATTCACACCGCGGCGAACGTCGCGCCCTTCGCCGGGGACACCGGCGAGGGATGCCGGGAACAACCCGGCACGGCGTTCTTTCGCCTGGAAATGCTGCTGCCGTTTCTGCGCCTTGCTCTTCGCGCCTTCCGCACCCATCGCCTGCACCACCTCCGTGAAATGCTCGTTACGCAGGTGGAATGCGATGGCTCCTTGCTTGAGCGCGGGAGCGAAGATGCGATTCCCGAATTGGTCGCGATCATCGAAATAGAGTTCGTTGACATCCTTGTTGTTCTTGCGCTGGGCGAGCACTTCATTGATGGCCTTGTCGATAAGTGCATCGGGGATGCCTTCATCGAGCAATGCCTGTCGCTCGTGATCGATAACCTGCTTCTCGTAGGTGGGAAGCTGCGCAATACGCACGGCCCGCGCTCGTCCGGCCTGATGGAGGAGTTCTTCCGCGTGCTGGCGCTGGGCTTTGAGATCATGGTACGCCTCGCGCATTTCCGCGTGCAGACCCGGTGCAACATCCGCCAAGTCACGCCATTCCTGAGCCGTGGTTGGTACGGTGAGACCGGCGTCCTCCAACTCGCCTTTATATTTTTCGGCGAGCATGGCCTCGGTCGTGGGTATCGTCTCCAAGGTCTTGGCAACAAACTCTTCAACGGACACATCGGCGCCCGAATTCGCGGCACCGGCGTCGTCGGCCGCATTCGCGGCATCCTGCGCCGATTGCTGACCTTCTCCCGGCTTCTGACGGTCCTGCGGTGCAGGGGTTGCGTCAATCGCACCGGCGTCGGCGAGCAGTTCGCGCGCTTCTTCGGGATTGTTCTTGATCCAATCACCGAATTTCGATGAAATCGCCTGATCCTTCGCCTTCACGGCGGCGAGCAGGGCATCAACCGTTTTGTACTTGGAGAGGAACTTCCCGTTCTCGTCGACGAGCCCCGCCTTGCGGAAAGCCGCATAGTCGGTTTCGTCGAACACGGGATCAAGTTCGTCCGCGTCCTCGGCTGAGTCCTGACCGGAACCGTTGTCGGCGGCCGATCCATTGTCTTCCCCGCCCTGGTCCTCGCCACCGCCGGCATCGTCGTGGCCTTCCTGACCTTGGCCCTGGTCGGAAGGGGACGCCGCGCCATCGTCGTCATCATCCTCGCCGTTCAGCTTGCGCAAGTAAGCTTGGTATGCCACCGAGCCAGCCTGCAACGCTTTCTGCGCTTCGGGATCGAATGCGAGTTTTTCCTCGGGGATTCTGGTGTACTTTTCCTTTTCCATATCAGCTATCTCATAATTGGGAACAGTGTTGTCCTTCGTGCGTTGAATGGCCTATGGTTGAGCGCTTCACGCGAATCGGTGAGGTGCGCAATGAAACGCCCAACCCTTCTGATCCTCGCGCTGGCCCTGGGAGCATGCGCCCGCATCCATGAAGTACCGCCGCGTCCGGTTGACGATCCGCAGGCCTCGCCTGTCGTGGAGTCCACCGTTGGCACGGCGTATCGCTACAATCGCGTTGTCGAGCGCCACGATACCCTCTTCGTGTGGAAAGGTACTCCCGACCGCATGATGGCGTGGTGCTACGTGTACCACCGCGGGGAACTTCGGTATATCGAAGTGCAGGACTACGCCGGCCAAACCACCGCGAACCTGCTTGATTTTCGCCCGAAGATTTACCACATTCCCGTCTCGAACGATTACATTGACTTCGCACGGCGCTACGCCGCACACTGAGGAGACCGCCATGAAAACCACCATTCTCATCATCGCCGCAATAGCCGCGCTGCTCGTGATCGAGGGGTGCGGGACGAAAGAGCCCGCCGACCCTTTGGCGGAATACCGGATTGACACGTTGGTGTACGATCCTTGCATCTTCTGTGGCCGAATCGACACAGTGATCGAAAAGAACTATCGCTATCGCCCCACTATTATCGAGGATGGCGAAGAGCCGGAACTCTACGACTCGTGGGCAGAGAGCAAGACCATGGCGGACATACCGATCTATCACATCTGCACTGACTGCGACGGTCCGGTTGTCGTCGAACCCATCTACGATAAGAGCCGGACGATGACTCTCAAGAAAATCCGACTCACGCCCGCACAGCGCGCAAAGATTGCCAACGAGTAATGGTGCATTATTTACTTTGGTGAACGTCATATTACTGATTGCGGCTGCCTATCCTAAACGAGGGAGATTGATACCGAGCGGGTTCGCGTCAGGGTTCTGAGTTGGCGCTTCTGCCCAATTCAGAAAAACGCGCTTCATAAATTCACGCATTCGATTATACGGATGAGTTGGGCCGTTTTCGCCGGGCATGTTTTCCGCCTCTTTAACCTTGTACAGATAATACATTAGGTCGCGAAGATCGCCCTGAGTGGAGCTTGGGCTGTTTTTGGGAAAATCAAAGGAGAAAACCCCAGCTTTGTTACGCCGTATCAGTCCTTCATCAATTGCCTTGGTCGTCATTTTGGAAATCAGAGCATCAACTCCTGCGTCGATCCCCCTTTCATGCAGCAATGGGTGATAGCCCAACGATTGTGCTACTTTTACGAGCTTGGCTCTGGCTTCTTCGGCGCGTGCCGGATACAATTGCAGGTTCCCAGGACTATTACTGTCGATAAATGGCGAGAAATGCGGAACTCCGTCGATAGATAAAAGTGGTTGTTCCGTGAATGCAGATTCCGGTATTGCATCATTTTTATATGACGCATAAGTGTAGTCGTTTCCGTTGTTCCGATGCGTGAAGATGTTCCAGTCATTAAATTTGTTTGCATGGTTTGCATCGGTTTCTGTCTGATGAATCAGTTCTTCACGGACCGTATCACTTAGATTCCTTCCGACCGCATTCTTTCTCGGCTGATCCGGATATTCGCTCTGCCAAAGAGCAAATTCATCAAGCTTTGGCATTGAGAGTTGAACACCTGCATCGTCCTGCCACGCGAGTGCCGATTCCTGTTGCTTGTTTGCAGGGAACGCAGCGGTCACCTTAGTGGGCTTGGTAATATCCAAGGAAGCAAGCGCTCCTCCGCTTGCGTTTTCGTATAACTTTTTGAGCGATTCTATAATCAATTTTGCGTTTTTATCTCCGTAGGCAGCGGTCATCACTGCGCCATATGGCACGGAAGTTTGGCCCCATCGGGTGCTTCCCGTCGGCACCAGATCGCGCATCATTGAATTGTAGATCCCAGCGGCATTGAACTTGTTGGGGTCCGGCCGCGAATTGGCTCCAGACGGCTTTTCTCCTTTGTTAATCCGATTCAACGCGGCTTTCCGCTTTGCTTCCTCCTCCGCTCTCGCCGCTTCCGCCTGTCTCGCCGCAGCGCTGCGGACATTTGTCACATCCTCGCCGTATGCGCCTTTGTTGCGACTCCACAGTTGCATTGCAGCGTCTTTCGCGGGATCGGCAGACTTAGTGGGAACATATTTGAAGTTTTCCGAGGCGGGATATGCAGTGCCGAGACCGGCTCCAATCATCGCTTGATTGGTCAACGGCAACACTGGCACCGACCGCGCACCCTTCCCCGGCGGATCACCGCCGGCGGCGTCAGCTCCCGCCGCATTGGCGAAGAAGGTTCCAAGAAGCTCGTCGAAGTTCATTGCATAACCCCCTGTCTACTCATCCCCGCCGCTTCCGGCAGCATGTTATCTGCGGGGTTCGGCTGCGCACCGCCGCCGATCACCCCACCATTCATCATTCCGCGCATGGACAGCGCGCTCCGCATATCGCCCAGCCCATTCCCGCCCGTCTGCATGAGCATATCGCGCAAACCCGCCAGCACCGCGTTATCGATACTGCCGTTCTGCATGTTGTTCGCGAACGCATCCTCATCCTCGAGCATCTGCAGAAGGATGTCGCCGTATGGGGCATACTTGAACTTGATTACCACGCGCCACTTCCGCAGCAACTCCGGCGCGTCCGACCATCCCGACAGCTCAAGCAGTTCGGGGAAGGAGAACTCGCGCAACAGAGGATCGAAGGCGCCGAGGAATTGCACGCGCTCGCGGAATTTCAATTCCCGTTGCGCCGGCGTGAGCGGGCCCGTATCCACCACCACATCGTATCTGCCGATGTCGAGGTCGTTGATCGGGCGATCAGCCATATAGTCCCAATCGTTGATGTAGAATCCGCCCGATTCCGGCGATATAACACCCTTCTTCCCCGTCGTGCGAATCCAGCGCTTGGCCGTGTAGTGCCGCTGGATGGTGTCCAGCGTGTAACCGCAGGAATTTTTGTAGAACGTCTGCACCTGCTGCATAAGCGGCCGCATGAGGGTTTGGGCCTGCGCAACCATGCTCTGGTACAGGTCCGCGCCGTCCTTCTTCGCGTCCTTCTCGCCGGCGAGCGCCAGAGGCACGCCGGTGAGACGCGGAATCAGGTCGAGATTGATGGAGAAATCGAGGTTGATGAGACTTTCCGCGCCCGGCGCGTCATTGAACCTGGGCGGCTGCATTCCCGGATTGCCTTGCGGATCCCACAGAAGCACGCGGCCCATCTCGTGACTCTTCCACGTTTGCAACTCTTCCACCGGAATCTGGCCCTTCGCCGCGATCACATCAGGGAATTGGCGGCGCTTCACCCACTCTTCCTGCAAGGACATGGCGCGGTTCATGCGCCGCTGGGCATCCAGCGCGAGGGAAACAACGCTCCCGCGCTCGTTCTTGCGAAGGTCGTAATTGAACGCCTCAAGGATGTCGATGGCGCAGCCGCGTCCCTGCACGGTGTACGCGGTATCGAACAGAAGTTCGTCCGACATCAGACCCGGCACCGCGGCGCACTGTCGCCATTCTTCGAATGGGTGCTCGCGGACGGCGCTTTCATCCAGCCCGAGGGAAGCCAAGGCCTGGCCGATCACTTCGCGGTTCTCCTGCGTATCCTCCTGATACTGCTCCGGTATCTGAATCGGCTCGGTGGCATCGGGATCGATAATCACCAGGCGCGTGGCTTGCACGCGGTAGTGAATCTCGATGGTGCGCAGCATTCCCGCTGTTTTGTCGATGTAATCGTTCGATTTCTTGTCCCAAGGATCGGTGGAGCGCACCTTCTTGTTTCGTGAGTTCAGCACCGATCCGAGGTTGCTGATGGCTCGTTGGAACGAACTCCAGAACGTGCGATTCTGCTTTTCCACTTCCTCGGGGCCAAATACGGACAACGCACGCCCGCGGATTTCCTCCGACAGCCCTTCCTCCATGTGTCCGTAGGTCTGCCCGATGTATCCGCTCGTTCCCCATCGCGTGATACCGCGCCACATATCGAGCATGATGGACGGGTTCTCGTCGTCGAGGTCGGCCAGGCAATCGAATCCGTTCAAACGCTCCCACACGATCTGACCATCGATGTAGCGCGGAGTCTTGCGGAAACCCTTGTACATCCATCCCCAACCAGCGATAGCCGCGTCCATAGTGACCGAGCGCAGAACATCGTCCGCGTTGGTCTCGCGCAGCTCGTGCTGCATCACTTCGGTGAGCACATCCGAGATGTCGAAATCGCCGGGTTCAACCGGATACGTTTTCGCGAGCTGCATGCTCCCGATCTGCACGCCGTCGAGGGTGACAATCTGCGAGTGCAGCACATTGAACGTGCGCATGGTGATGTGGTGCTTCTCGAAGTACTCCTCCTCGCTCTGCGTCCACTGGCGGCCGACGAGGGCATCATAGCACATGAGCATGAAATCCCAGCGCGGCATCATGCGCCGCACCGCGGTTTCATACATCTCCTGCACTTCTTTTACGCCCAGGGCCATGGTAGCACCTACGAGAAGTTTACATCGTAAAGCCGGCGCACTGTGCCGGATTCGCGTTTCTGCTGCTGCTGTATCACATCATGCCGCGCGATCTCCACCGGCGGCACTTCAACCCTGTGCGCCATGAAGGTCACACCCAGGCCGATAACGCTATCATCGAATGCTTTCACACCTGGTTTCAAGCGCTTGCCCTCCGCACCCATCGCGCCGTTGGGTTCGCGCGTGAACGTGGTGAACTCGAGCCACGGTTGCGAGAAGTACAGCCCGCTCGGGTTCTGTTCGAGATACGATTGTATGGCGCCCACCAGCACGATCTTGCTCTCATGCGTGGTGAGCCATCCCAATTTTTTGTCCACGAGGTCTTTCCCGTCGTGGAAGCGCACGCCGGACAGCACGCGGTCGTAGATTTTCCGAAGGTTGTTGATGACTTCGCTGCCGCCGCCGCCCTTGTTCCGCTCCACAAGGATCCCTGCCCTGCCGTACCAGAGACCGAGCTTTGCCAGCATCAGCGCGAATTGCTCTTCGGACGCATGCACGCGCACAAACGCGGGGAATGTCATATCCACGCGATCCATCACGAATGCCGTGCTGTAATCGCCCTGCTCCAATCCCTCGGCCACGTCGGCACCGATCACGTAGCGGTAGTTCCATCCTGGACGCGGCTTGTGCCGCATGAGTATCCATCCGTGACTGTCTGCCCATGCACGCACCTTCAGCCGGTCTTTGTTCACGCAATGGCCGTTGGTGTCGTAGACGGGTGCGAAGCTGTTCACCACATGCGAACTCGCTTCATCCTGCGCCCAATCGAGGTTTACGCTTTGGATGATGGGAATGCGCTTCTCCCCGCGCGCGGTCTGCTGCACGGAGTAGGATTGCGCAAGAACGGTGGTGCGCGTGAGGTGCTTATCCACCAACTCGGGATCGAACACCGGCGAGCCGGACATGAGGAAGGCTTCTTGCCAGCGCGCGGGGTATTCCTGCTGGAATCGCCTCTTGGAATTACCGCACTGCTCCCGGATCGTTGCCCGGCGCCACGCCATCTGATCGTTGGTCAGCCCATACGTGGCCTTGATTTCCTGCTCTTCGTCGGTGAGTGTGGCATCGGTCACGTTCTCGAGGCGTGCCGGACGGGTGTACTCCGGGTTCTCCCACCACCCGTAGAACAACGGCAGGAACGAGCCGTCCCAATAGCCCAGCGGATGCGTTTCGCCGTTGTGGTCCGGCTTGTCGCCCCATCCGCTGTGATTCCAAAGCAGGTCGTAGAGGTCTTTCGCGCCGTAGAGACGGCACAAATCATCCACATGGTTGATGGCATCGAGCCAGCGCTCGTAAAATGCGCCGCTTGCGCCATTGGCTGTCCCTTCGAGCACCACCAACGTGCCTGGCAACCGCGGCACCGCATTGAGCATGGCGAGAAGCAATTCCTCGCCACGCTCGAAATACGGGACTTCCGTTGCCACCACGGACGACGAGGTTGTACCCTGCGCCGGTCGCTTGTTCGGCGTGAGTGCCGTGTGGCACTTCACAAACGCTTTCGTGTCTTTGAACTTGTGGGTAGCGCGGGAATAGACGGGGCGCTCGAAGTAGTACGGCAGGTTTTCGTAGTAGCGGTCCCACATTGCGAACATCGAATCCGTGGTGGCCGCGATGTCGCCGATGAGGTCGGTTTGCCTGGGTCCGGTACTGAAGTAGTGATACCAGAACGCGCGGGAGGTCCAATAGGTGGTGAGCTTCACCTGTCGGGCCTTGGCGTTGATTACGCGCTCGGGCACCTTGAGGTCCACGCGCAAATGCTCCATCAGCGCGTTTGTGCGCTGCTGGATGGGCGTGAACTCCAAGGATACGTTCCCCGTGGTGTGCTTCTCCTTCGGTGCGATTTTCAGCGCCAGACGCGCAAACAAGGCGGGATCGTCCCGGCATAGATCGGTAAGCCGGTCGACTTCGCCTTGTGTGAGCACGCCCGCTTGCATCACAACCGCCAGTATCAGGAGAAGGAACGCATTCATCGTTCCCTCTACGCGACCCGACGTTCGGAGTACACGCCTCGGATCGCCGCTGCGAAGTATCGCCCCGCGCTCGGCGCCGTGGTCAGTTCGATGAACTTGGATTCGGGAACGCCGGAGTATTCCCACACCGCGCCGTTATGGAACTGCACGCGCAGCACCTCGCTTTCGGGGTCGTAGCCCGCCGAGGCGAGGTTGCTGCTGTCCAGCGGGATCATTTTGATTTTGCCGGTTTCGTCACTCATGGGAACACTCCAAGCCGGAATTCCGCCGGCTGCGGGAAGAGTTCGTTGTCACCACCCCAGGAAAAGCCGCGCTTCTTCGCTTCCACCACAATCGGATGCGATGGAAAGAAGATTGCGCCCGGTTCCTCGCGTTTGGCGATGTTGGGCGCCATCTGCTTCGCCGGCGTCGATCCGTGGGGATTGAACGGCAGGTTGAACGTGAGGGCCGCGCCATGCGCGTGCATGCCCGGTCCGGGTGGCACACCCTCCACCGCGGAATCGTAGCACGGCCCGAGGAAACGGATGCAGTGCCAGAGCCCGTACTTGTCGATCCAGTCAATGAATGCCTGTATGCCGAATTGTGCCTTTTCGTTGCAACGCAGCTCCCGAAATCCACTGACGGGTGCGGGCAATGTCACCACACCGTCGCGGCTACGCGCTACGTTCGGGGGTCCGTAGTGCGTCAGCACTTCCGAAGTGCCTTCCGGCACGAAGTATGCGCCGAAATCTTTCATTTCAGCGTGGTTCGGGGTTCGTGGCTGAGTGCGTAGCTCGGTAGATACGGCTTCACCACTTCGTAGCAGCCGATGGCGGCAGCACCGAGGATGACGGCAACGATACCCTTCACCCACCAGATTTCGCTGAGCATGAACAGATTGGACAGGTCGCCGACAATGACAAGCACGCCCGCGATGATGATGACAAGCACTCGCAAGAGCTTCTTGTCCACGCTCTCAAGGAACCGCGATAGCACGGATTTGAGTAGCCCCACGATCACGGGTGTGATGACGGGAATGAGCAGCGGGAGAAACTGCTCGGCGAGCTTTCCGATCAGGGATTGCTCGGGGATAACGCTCTCCTGCGCGAAAACCGCGAGCATGGGCATGAACAGCAGCACGGCCACGAAGCCGAGCCAGCGCCACGAAGGGATGAATAAAAAGCGCATGTGAGTCCTCCACGGGGTTCAGATGACGATGTATAAAATGCCCGCCAGTATGGCGAGCGCCACAGTCCAGGTGGAAAAAGTGCGGTAGGCGTCCCACAAATCACCCCAAGTGGAGGTTGAGGAAGAGATTTCTTCGTTGTTTGAAAGGACCGCTTGGGGAACGCGCACATTGAGACTGCCAGCCACCAGCGCGAGATAATCGATTGGCGGGACGCCGTACCGCAGTTTCAGCTTGTCGAATACGATCTGTGTTTGCAGTGGACGCACGTTGCCGTCCTCGTCCACCGTTTCAATGGTGATTTCGCGGGGCAGGGTTGTGTCCGCCTCCACGTAGAGTGCGCCATACACGCCGATGCTGTCCGCCACGCGGCGCAGCTCCATTTCCCATGCGTCGAGCTTTGCCCGGCGCTCAGCGAGCGCGCTGCTATCTCCAGGCACCGCATACGGCACCTTTACAATCTGGCCGGGAAGCTCCACCGTCTCCACAACCACCGCCGGCGTCGGATGCGGCGGGATAACCACGCTCTTGCGCCCGTATTGGTACGAGAACCAACCCACGGCCACAATCAGGGCGACAATCAGTGCTATTACGATCAGCGTGCTGTTTTTCATGGGTATAGGAGCGGGGGGCAGAGACCACGGTGGGACGGGCAAGACAGTCCGTAACCTCCACCCCCTACGCAGGTTGTGGTACAAACGGGATCATGGCGCGGATCAGCGCTATTTGCGCGTCCGCTGCGGCACGAGACAGTTTGACGATGGTGTCAATGCTTTCGGGAGGAACCGGGATGGATGCGTCGCGGTGCAGGAACAAAGCAAGCTCTGTATCATCGGCGGCCTGACCACCCAGCAACGGATCGGCATACTTCGACACCGATACCATGCGGATCAGGTCACGATCCATCCGCACGCGCGCTGCGGTTGGAGCCCATTTCCTCGCCTGGGCAATCGTGCCGGCAATGGACGTGAGCGATGCGCAGAGGGTGTAATAGGGTCCGGGGGATACCGTTCCCTCGGGCAGGCGTTCACTCACGCCCTCCACTACCTCGTACCGCATGCTCTCATTTTCCATAACCCGTTGCCCGTTAATGTGTTATGGCAAACACTTAAAGTTATACGGGAGGGAATATAGCGAATCAGGAATGCGATGTCAAGTGGATACGCGCGGCGCTTCGTGTTTCACGTGAAACAATCTCGCGCATGTTGTTGCAATGCAATGTGTTACGCTTCGGAGAGGGCACAAAAAAAGGGCCGGATTGCTCCGGCCCAGCGTCCCGTATGGGAGGGTGGAATCAGTCCTCAACGGGGACGGGACGAAATCCAAGCATCCCGCTTCTCGCGGCACTTCTCGAGTGTCGGCGCCACGCAGGAGAACAATTCGCCGTCTTCGGCTCGGTAGTCGTACTGCACAAACTCTTTTCCGCGATGCTCGAACGTCTCATACTGCTCGCGGCCGTTTCCGAGATTGCTGGGATTGAGTGACATGACATCCTCCGTTGGTTTGGTGACTGATTCCAACCCTTCAACGTGCCGTGGATGTGAATGTTCCCGCCTTGGGAACAAATCATTTTCGCGTTAGTTTAACGACGTGGAATCAGTCAACATTTTTTCAACGGAGGATGCCATGTTGTCGAAAATGAAGCCCCTGCCGCCCACCTTTGAGTACCTGGTGCTCAAATCCTTGGATTACGCAAACGCCTACAAGATCATCCACGTGTGGCCTGATGTCGAATCCGTGGAAGACCTCGCTTCGCTGCTGTGGGCCGATGTGCAGAATTACATTGAGCGCCACGGTTTCCCCTCGGTCGATTTCACCATTGAGGACGTGGAGAAGGCGCTTCGCGAGAAGGTTGAGCATGACCGCGCAGCCGCGGAAGCAGAAGCCAACCGCCCGCCCCTGTACGACATCGAGTGCACGGACCCGGTTAACGGAGAGATCGGCTACGTTGTGGTTGGTGGCGGCCCGTTCGAGCACAACGTCGAATGGCCTGCGCGCGACGACACCGGATTGCCTCGGGCGCGGTACAACACCCCCGAGGAGGCGGAAGCACTCGCGGGCAAGGTGCGCAACACCTTCCCGAATCTGGAATTCCGCGTTGTGCCGGTGTGATCGGTAATCGGCGATGAATAGGAAAGGGCCCAGCAATGGGCCCTTTTTCATCTCCTGCAAATGATGGGTTAATCCTCCCGCGCGGGGAGATTTTCGTTGTTGGACATTATGGCAGTAAGCTACTGCGATTTTGGCTGTTCGGATTTCGGACGCTTTTCCTGCGTTTTCTTCGCGCTGCTTTGGGCGGCGGACTGGTCCAATGCAGCTCTCGCGGCATCGGTTTCCGCACCGATTTTGGCCTTGGGGAGCGCGTCCTTTGGGTCGTCGGGCTCCTTGTAGAGGCCATGAATGCGGTTGACGCGATCCAGAGCGCTTACCTTGTCGTGGAGTTCGATCACGGGGCGGCCCGAGCGGTCCATGTAGACGCGCTTGATGATGCTTGTGTCCATTTCCTCGAACGGGAGGAAGTCTATCACGTACTCGGGTTTGATGATGGGCTTGCCGTCCTTGGTTGTGCCCACTTCCACCATATGAGTACCGATGTTCCTGATAATGCGCCGCATATCGGCCCTGGCAATGCTCGCGAGTTCAGCCATGGCCTCATGCGCGCCCATTGCCTGGCGATGCAGCATCAGCTTGCCGAGATATTCAACGCGCTCCTTTACCGCCGGCTGTTTCAACAGATTCGAGGCGGTGCTCGCTGCGCTCCGTTTGGAGTATCCAGCATCGATCGCGGCTGCGGTACCGCGGTCGCGTGTGCGTACATGCTTGATATATGCAAGCGCAAACATTTCCCGGTTTTGGTTCACAAGCGGTTCACGCCCAGGATGATTCTCGAGTTCGGGTGGTATGTCGTTTGCCGCCGGGTCTTTATCGCTGTTGCTGCTCATGATTTGCCTCGATAGGTGAAAATAAGTTGCCACGGAGGGGCCGCGTTCCTACCGTTCTCCGGCCCCTTGCCCGGAAAGAGATGTCTCAAGAGGCGCCCTATGCCAAGGGCCTTCCGGTGCTTGCGCAAGCGTGCGCTGCCCGTGGCGAATCGCTTTCATGCCCGGTCAGCGTATGGCCGCCGGGCGTGGTGGCATGGTGCTCGGATGTATCTTCGAGCGATTGACTGCTTTCATGTGTCGCATGAGTTCTTCGAGCGTCAAGTTTCATCACCTCCTTGAATGTGGGTTTCCCCCACAACTACATAACCAAGACCGCTGCATATCAGGGCATAGAGATTTGCGCTTCCATACGCCACCAGAGCTATCGGTGCACCGCTATAGCGTTTACGATTTCTCCCACGGCTCGTGATCGTCGGGCTGATACGGCGGTGCAACAACCCGTTTTCTGAGCACGCGCACAAAATGATCTAGAACGTCCGTGCTCCTCCGCAGCATGCTGGCAGTATTCAGCAGTCTGGTCAGAGTGAGACACTCTTTATTGCCGCTGAATACTGCCTCGCGATACTTTTTCAGGCTGTCATAATCAAAGCCGAGGGGCGCCAGTGTTTCCAGCACTTCCGACAATTCGAGTACCACGCTGGCAAGGTTGCTGTCGATGCCGGACAGTACATTTTCGAGATTTCCTAAACTGAGAATGTCATTATCATTGTCGGGGCTGCACGGCTCCGGCGGGCAGGGTTTTTCTCCGCCGATGCCAGTGGTTTTTCTGATGACCTCATGCGGTGTGAGTTCTTCCATGGCTGTTTCTCCTGTGGGTGTGATATTGATTGCGTGTTTGATGAAATTCATGGCGCAAGAAAAAGTCGTCATGCGACACGAGATCAACGTTCTTCGGTTCAGCGATACTGGAATCGAACCCCTTTTCAGGTAGTTGATTAACTCGGAATGCGCCGGTTCAGCCATCTTCGTCCTCGTCGGGGAGTTGCGGGTTGTTAATGTGATCCGTCAGGTAGTTGAGTAGCCCGGCCTGAATCAGATGGTCTCCATTCTCATACATCCAGACGATGTTCGTATCTGGGTCTTTGTACGCAAGGATAAATGGGCAGTCTCCATCCAGGATGCGGCCAAGCGCATCGAGGACTTCATCCGATAGCGTTGTCATGGCTCTGTTGCCTGCTCCGCCAAAGGTTCCGTTGGCTGTGTGCCAGCTTCGGGCGGCATCCATCCGTAGTTTTTTTGCAGAATCTCGGCGACGCAGGGATCAAATACATCCAGACAGTTTAGATTTTTCTCACCATCTGCTTCTGTGGTTCTTACCTCGATTCCAGTGTATTTGCTTGCACTTACCGAGATGCTCCGAGTGGCGAATCTTTCGTGCAAAAATCGCGTGCGTTCTTCAAGGCATGGGACACAAATAATCGGGTTTTTCCTAACGAGTTTGTCGTGGGCTCGGGGTTTCCATCTCACATATCCACCGCAGTCTGCGCACTTGTCATACTTGTAAACTGAGCCTTCAATCTTTTCCGTATCCATTGTCACTCCTCCTGGGTGTGCTGTTGCTTGAGTTTTTTATACATCTCTCGGTACTCATCGATGCGGCGCTGCTGCACGTACACTCTTTGACAGAGCAACGCGAAGAGCTGATCGTAATACGGTGGATGCCCGAGCACTTCGAACATGATGGTCACGCGCCGGTCGAGGGTGAAATGTGCGTTGGAGACGCCGCATATCTCCTCAAGGGTGGTCAAGCGGAATGCTGTCTCCGTCAGCCGGATCGTCCGCTCGGCTTCCTCCAGTCTCGCCTGCAGATGTCGTTGCCGCTCCGTTTTTGCGGCCAGTAGGTTGCGAATCGCCGATTTCCGCAATTTCATAAACCATTCCTCCATCGTCGAGATTGGATTTTCGGATAATGATGCGGTCCTGCCAGTCGTGCGGCATGAATTCCGCTTCGGATTTGGTGACGGTGAACTGTGTGGTGTTGGTGCGTCGGGCGAGGCGGTAGAAGCCCATGCGAATGAGAACCAGGTAGTTCTGCAATCGCTCGTGCATGCCGCGGAGACTGTTCAGCTCCCGCACCCACTTGGTGATGCTTTCGATGTGGTCCCGATTTTGCGATTTGCGCCCGCAGCAGGGACAGTCGATGCCTTGGTTCATTTGGCGCCGTCCCGTTCCTGCAAGCTCCTCTTCCATTCGATCTCGCTGACGATCTTTGCGAGAGCTTCGTTGGGGTGAATGTCGAACTCGAGCGCGCGCACAACGGCGAGGAACAGGTGATCCTTCGCGCGCTGCTCGACGGGAAGATGATCGAATGGCACCATGCAGGGGTGCTCGCGTTTTTGGGGATCCTTGACCGGGCCCCAGGTCCAGCCGTCCTTGATTTTGTCGCGCATCCAGTTGTCGTGCGAATCGGACGGCTTGCTGTCGGGGTGGGCGAGATGGTAGAGGACACCGAATATGGCGCTTTTCTTCTGCCATTCGGGCGCTTCGTCCCACGGTGGCTGCGAGTTGTCGCCGATGGCCTGACAATAGGCGCGGTTGACTTCGTGCGCCACCATAGCCGTTTTCAAAAGCTTTCGGCCCATAATGGCGCGACGGATGCGGAGGCGGATTTTCTTGAACATGGCTTCTCCAGTGTGTATGAGTTCATCAGAAAAGGGATTGCTGCCCGAGTACATCCTCGGTGAACTGCCGTAGCAGCCGGCGGATTTCGTTGCGGATGTAGGGTGACGGGGTCCAATCGTTGTTGATCCAGCGCGGATACCAAGCATCGCGCATGCGGCGCCAGACATCGCGCGAGAGATGCGACAGGTCGGTGATTTCCACGGCCGCGAGTTTACTCACGATCCACACCTGTGCGCGCGGGTCGTTCACGTCGCAGGCGCGAAGCATCGATAGCATGCTCGCAACATTGCCGGGCGTAACGCATTCCTCGCCTGGTTCGGCGCCGTAGACCTGCGACGGCGGGAGGTCGTGATCGGTGGGCGGCGGTGCGTCGTTCGTCATAGCAAACTTGCCACCAGAGCGACAGCACTAAGCACCAGCAGTGCCACCAAATGAATCATTGAGGACACCACGGCAAAAATGCACCATGTGCGAAACAGCTTATACTCGGTATCAGGATGCATTATTCTTACCTCTTGCGGATAATACCATTTATGCGAGTCCATCTTTTACCACAATGCTCGCACTTTATCCAGCATGCTATTTCTACCGGGCGATGTGTGTAAATGGTGTCCCGCACCATTCCGATGAATCTATCGTTTGGTGCATAAAGGACTTCCAGTTGAATGTCCTTTATCGTAGATGAGTCGCGCCCCATCCAATATGTTTCAACTACCGAATGCGTAATGATGAAATTCCCCAAAGGATTCGCGGCCCTAGCGCTGTCCATCTGCGAGCATGGCACAAACTGTTGTGCGTGCACCGTGCAACAGGTGAATGCTATTGCAACCATGAACATGAGCAACCTGAATGTGCACCATACTATTACGTCGATCCATTTACCAATGATGTGTGTCATCGTCCGTGCTTCTCCATGATTTGGTTCAGTTTTGCACCGACAGACACCATTCGGTCACGCCGGCGTTTGTTCTGCTCGGTGGGTTTCTCCTCCGCCACGTCCATCGCCTGCCGCATGAGTACATCAAGCTCTGTGCGCAATTCGACAATGGCTTCCAACTCCTCCGCAACCGCTGCTTCCCTGCTCTCCAGGTGAATGCGTCGGGCGTCGAGTTCCGCAGCGGTGGCGGTGCGTTCCAGCAATCGGCGATACTCGATACTCGCCTCGAAGCGCTGCCGCTCCTCGTGCATGCCGTCGAGCTTGCCGCGATGGTAGCCGCGGCGCTCGCTCGATTCCGTCTGGTGCTTGAGGTAATCCATGCACTTGTGTACTTCCGCGATCTGTTCGGGTTTGGGGAAAAAATTGGCAGGCACCAGCCGCTTGAATCGTACTGGCCCTTCGGGATGCCAGATGATATACAGCGCCGCGAGCTTGAGTTGCGGTTCGCTGATTTTCTGCTCCAGCAGCGTATCGGTCAGCCAATCCAGTTCGTCCTTCGTCATGTCCGCACCGGATAGCTGTTCCCATCGCCGGATAACCACGAGAATGGCCGCCTCCCTGAGTTGTTCAGGGGGAGCGCCCGCCCCCTTCAGTTGCCGGAATGAGTCCGCTGCGGACAGCGCGGTCGTTGTATTTGTCGATCCTGTGGTCATTGCCTACGTGGTTTTTTGTTCGATCAGTGTACTTGCCTTCCAGCACCTTGGTGTAATTCGCGTCGTTCTTGATGATCCAGTCGAACGAGGCGATGAATCCCGTTTTTCCGGAGCCCCTGCAGAACGGTGATTCGTTGACGATGCTGAATATCTCGGGGTAACGCTCGCGAAAAACAGCTTCGCCGTACCGTGCACGGAGATGCCGCTCGCGCTGGCCGCTGAGTTTCATCACAGGCGTAAACGGAGGCGAGTCCATGGTGCGGTTCCAGGCCGTTCTCACCGATTCTTTCCAGCGAGAATAATCCCGATTATGCACGTCCACCCCGCCATCACCATCAGCAGCGTCGGCCTCGGCCGACAAGGTAGATGCGTTAGCATCTACCAGAGTATTATCTGAAGATGAGAATGAAGATGAAGATGAAGAGCTATCGTTCGCTATATGGGTCGCTATGGCCTCGCCATGGGGTGGCTGTGGGGTGACTATGCCTACCCCATCAAATAGGCCGTTTTCGCCCTTTTGACCGTACCGTTTGGCCGCTCCGCGCTTTCCATTCTCGCTCTGGCTCTGCCTGCGCTCCTCCTGTCTCTGCCGTTCACGGTCCAGTCGCGGGTGAATGTATCCGGTTCCGTCGTCATTCAGGCGGAAACACCGCTTGATTCTGCGCTCCCAGGATTCGCGGAACCGCTCCGGGTCCATGCGTGCAATCGCCGCCAATTCTTCAATGTCAGTGGATAACGCAGTCTCGCGCCAGCACACGCACATCAGCAATGTATAGGCGCCTATCTCCTCGGCTGACATTACCAACGTATTGCCGTCGGCCAGGAAATCAGATGGGATGAATTGGAATGATGGGGAAGTTTCTCTCATAGCATTGTCGCTCTGATGAATTCCGCGGCCAGTTCGGGGACTATCGCATTCCCGTATCCCTTCAGTCGTCCGAGTCTATTCCGTTTCGCACGTTTGAGAGATAGAGAAGTGCAGTCTGCCACGTGTGGTAATCCGCATAGTGCGGGCTGAATTTGTCCCACACTTCGGGGAAGCCCATGATCCAGCGGGAATGCGCCGGGTTGAGCTGGGCGGAGCTTGCCATCGGTACAATGGATCCATTCGGCATCACTCCAGAAGCCGCTCCGGGCAGTCTGTCCGTTCCCTGGCTCGGTCCTCCGTTCGGGCCGTCCTGCGTGCATGGCGTCGGCCATGGGGCAAGATTCGCCTGTCTCGGAAGTTGATCGAGACGGCTTCGTCCGTCCTTTCGCTTCTGTAGCATCCCATGTGTGTCCTTCCAATCCCGCGCGTTGGGTGTCACCCACGATGTCAGGGCGACGGCCTGCAAATCTCCGCCCCCACTTCGCTTTCTGCCCAACTCTTTTTTCCGCGTCTGTGATTCCGGACCACCGGTTGCGTTGCCCGCCAGTGGCGTCGGCCAACCCGCGAGCTTCGCCACTCCCGGCAGTTTGAGAATCACCGCTCTGTTTTTTCCGTAGCTGTGCGTTGACGATGCATCGTTCTGGATCGGCGTAGGCCACGATGTACAGCCTCTGCCGTTTGTGGTGCGCGCCGATCCCCGCAGCGCATAGATCGAACGGCGCAACGGCGTATCCCTCGTTTTCCATGTCAGATTGAACAGTATCGAGCCAGTGCAGGCCATCCTTTGACGCAACCTGTTCCATATAGAGCATTGGAGGTCGGCAGATTTTGAGGAGATGGTGGAGTGCGGGCCACAAATGCCGCTCGTCAGCAAACCCAGATCGCTTGCCTGCCGCGGAGAAAGGTTGGCATGGGGGTGATCCGGTCCATATTTTTCTATCGTCGGGAAATCCGGCGAGACGGAGGGCGCGCGGCCATCCTCCGATGCCTGCGAAGAAATGACATTGCGTGTATCCCATAAGTTCATTTGGTGCGACATCCATTATACTCCTTTCGTCCACAACACCGTATGGTATTTCTCCCGCGTCAATGAGATTTCTAAGCCATTCCGCGGCGAATGGATCTATTTCGTTGTACCATACCATCACGGTCTCCCCCACACCAGCATCGCGGCATCGCGCTCGTGCTGGTTCGTGCGCTTTGTGTATCCCGTGAGCTGCCGGAACTGCCCGGCACCCATCTTTCTCGCATTCGGTATGATTTCGAGAACGCGCATTTCATTCCGCTTCACATACAGCGACAGCAACTCCCCCTCCCTGTTGGCCGCACCCGCATTCCGATTGATTTTCAGCATGCCGCGGTAACCCGATTCGCCCTCGTGCCGTTGGTACGATTTATTGATTTTCCAGGCGGCTTCTATCACCACGAGCAATCGCTGTTCGTAGAGAGTGAAATGGTTATTGAGTTCGTACACCGTATCCCAGAAGTCGAGTGAGTGTAGTTTCAGCAGTTTCTCGTTGGGCAGCCACAAGGCGAAACCCGTGGTTGCGCCGGGGTCGATACCGATATATGCGTAGGGTTTACTCACACCACGTCCCTGTAATTGTGTTCGTCGAGCTGATTGATTGCTTTGTCGAGGCGCCATGCGGCATTATCCATACGCCGCTTGTATTCCCGCATGCGCTCGATGCGGGATAGGCGATGACGCATGTTTCGGATTTCGATGTATATCACGATAATAACAGCGAGGAAGGCGGACAATAGTATCGCCAGCTTAATTTGCAATTCGTACTCGAGAAGCAAATCATGCACAGTGTCGTGCTGTGGCTTTGTCTCGTACCGCACCGGCCCTTGGGAGCTAATAGTAACGCCAGAATACAGAACCATTAAATCCGAGGTATCAAAGTTCGATGTTCCGTAGGTAAGTTGTATTCTGTTTTGCAGGCTGTCGAGGCTCATAGTTATCACGGTATCCATCGAGTCCCGCACATGGCCGCTACCTACAAACTCCGTGGGGAGTGTTACCCACCTCGTGGTGTCAACGAAAGCATGCTGCGCATGGCCGTCGGTGGCAAATGCAAGTATCACAATAAAGAGTAGCGCTTTCATACGATTCCTGCCGTCTTTCTGTTTCGGGAAAAAAGTGCCGGGCGTGGATTCACGGGCACGCCCGGCTCGCGCCATCACCGTTCTTTCGGTGATTCCGGGGAAATGTTATTTTTGGACCCGCCCCGGTCGGGTACCTGTTCGTTACTACTTGGATCGACAGTGCTATTCCACCCGCAGTTGTCGCACACCCATCGCTCGTCTTCGTAAACAACATCCGGCGTGACGCATTGCGGGCAGGCATTTTCCGGTGTATCCAGATACCAATAGTATATTTTGCTGTCGCGTCCCAACCAGCGATCCGACGGGAATAAACCTATACGGATGGCTCGCTGCGTGTGCTCCCATGTCCCATCTTCGAATACGAGACAAAAGAAGTGGTACCTCAGCCGTTGCCATAATTCAACGGCTAATCGTTTGAGCAAAGCCTTCATCCCTCACCCCCTCCCGCGAGGGCGGCGCGGAACATCTCGACGATGCGGTGGTCGGGTTTCAACACAACGCGGTCAACCGGGATCGAATTGCCGGACGAAAACAACAGCAGGAATTCTTGCGCCGCCGCCCGCAACCGCTTGCACTCCGCCTCTTTCGCGGCGAGGGATTCTTCTGCTGCGGCCAGCTTGCCCGCTAGTTCGCGGTACCCATCAAGGCGCTGTGCCGCTTCCGGTGAAGCCATCCAGTTTTTCGCCTTCTCTTCCCATTGGGCGAGCATCACATGGGGGCATTGAGTGCCGGGGTGCGGCACGCCACGGCTTTCATCTGTCATCGGCTCCGTTTTCCTGCACTTGGTCCAAACGGTTGACCCAAGCGGGCAATACGAACAATTCTGTCCTGGTTCCATTATTTCATCTCCGGAAATTCGTTGCACTCTCTGCCGTCGAGCAGCCGCCCGGCGCGATTGCGTTTAGCATTAAAGCGCAAAGACCCTGACTGAATTGGGCCGCCAGCCCCTTTGCGCGTCTCTCCTTTTATGAATCGGTATGCTCTGGAGAAGGGGATGCCGTACTCTTTCGCCAACGCGGTACCGTCTTCGCCCGCCGCATAGCGTATGCGGATTTCCCTTACCGCCGCATCGCTCAGCATTGCGCAGTGTTCGCCGCAATGCTCGCGTCGCGTTAAAAGCTCCAGATTGGACAAACGATTATCCGTTTTATCCTCATTTTTATGGTGTATCACTTCTTCTTTTCCCGGCAATTGCCGACCAGAATTCCACCAAACCACATGATGCTCATAAGCATATCCGTTTGAATCGGCCAGCGGGTGACCTACGCCAACGCGCACCTTGACGTACCCATGGCTGCTATACATTTTTCCCGCATTCCAACGGTAATGGTCCAAGCCGCTAATTTTCCTGCCCTTGCCTCTCCCGTCGGGAATCCGGTCGATTGGCACGCCTAATTTCCGTGCGCGCTGCTTACGAGTAGGCATGCGGATACTCCTGTATTTGAATGTCTGCGGGAAAGAGCGAAATATCTTTGATTACTTTGCCCTTAGAGCCGGGTAACTGTTTGACCAGTAGTGGCACGCTCGATGCTCTGCACTGATCACGGATCGAGCGCACCCAATCTAAATCCATCGGCCTCGCCTTGGGGCCGCTTTCTCCGCCGACGATGATCCAGTCGAGCAAGGACAGAATCTCGGACCGAAAGTGCTGCGGCTTCGTTTGGTGAGGATAGCCAGTCAACTGCATCGACAGCCATGGAGTGAAATCCACCGGCCCGAGCAACGGCTCGGCACTCACGAACCGAATAGTCGCCGGAGTTCGCAACAGGAGCGGGACGCGCTCGTCGGCCGTCGCCTGGTCCTCTACGGATACGCCCAGCCAAACATGAGCAAATTGCTCGCGCCATCCCGACCACGGCAAAACGCCGCATTCGGCTTTCAGTGCAAGCATCTGATCCACGACGCGGTTGCTTCGAAATCCAGCAAGCAGGTACTCCCGCATCCTTTCGGGTCTTTTCGTCAATAGCTGAAAAACATGATGCCTCGCCAGCGCCATCACCGCGAAAACCTTGTCAATGAACTCGTCCGGCACGTCCTCGTGAAACAGATCACTCATGGAATTCACGAAAATTTTCCGAGGCCGCATCCATCGCAGAGGCTGATCCAGCCGATCCTCATGGCAGCGCACATCCGTGAATTGTCTGCCGGCGTATATGCCGGTGTCGCCAGAGAATCGTTTGAATTGCCGCTCCGCATAGCAGTTTTTACAACCCTGTGAAACCTTGCTGCACCCGGTAATCGGGTTCCACGTCCAATCTGTCCATACAATTCCGCCGTCCCGCTGGTCAGCCATCGCTTTCCTCCTTTTTTACCATCACGTCGTTGTCGGTCAGTTGAACAACGCCGTATCCAAAAATCACAGTGTCAGACAGTACCGATCTGAGCGTTTCACTATATTCATGCACGCTTTTCTCGATCATGCGTACCTCGCGCGGGGGTATGCGCAGACGAAGCGCGACAATCATACATTCCCACCATTTCAGGCGGCGGTCGGCATAGATAATCGGGCGTTCAGCCATCACATTTCCTTTGTGTTTTTCACCGCATACCACAGCGCGTTCTTCCGTCCAGTGGCCTCGTTCAGCACCGTACCATATCGCGCCACCCTGCCCTTATCAGCCAGTCCATTCCTCCGGCCAGTAACGCGGTTGATTGTCCATCCGAGTTTTTCCGCTATCTGCAAATCGGTGAGTGGTCCCTCCCGCAGCAGCACACCGTATACCAGCATTTCATCGTTCCCGAGTTTCGGCACGATGGAGTAGTACGCATCGTTGCGCTCGGTGATCGCATGGTTGGGTATTCGAGAGGGCGGATCATCGCCACCGTCGAATAGTGGCAGGTCCACGGTCTGCCCATGATTGCAGATGCGGTCCAATTTCTGTGAGTTGCGGATGTATCGGCGCGTGTATATCGGCATCGGTCGTACTCCTGTGGGCACCGCGGGTGGCGTCGAACCAGCCATCAGGGGAGGGAACTGGACCCCTTGCTCTATCCTGCTTGAGCTACGCGGTGCTTTACTCATTTGCGTTCAGTCATTTCCAGCTTCCAGCGTTTTGCCACGGCGACGGGTACGTTCAGCTTGATCGCCACTTCCTGCGGCCTGGTGCTGGGTTTGCGTTGGTAGATGTCCCGCGCGTTGTTGCGCGCCTTCTCGTAGAGTTCGTCGTCCATGGTCAGAGCGCCGGGTTGCCGTTCTTTCCGTCCTCTCCCAACTCCATCTGCACCTGCTTGGCGCTGCCGACCTGACCACCGAGGACTGGCTCACCGCTGTCGCCTTCGGGTGCAGGGGGATCCATGCCGAATTGCAGCCCAAGCGGAGGGAACGAAAGTGCGGGAGGCATCAGTAGCGCGGGCATGAATGTGTGCGTGATTTTCAGTGCCTCGGTCACCAATTCAAGCTCATCGTGCATCGTTGCAGTGATCCTGCGAAGGTGGTTCAGTATCTCGGATTTCTCCGCGTACTGTTCATCCTTGTCCAGTGCTTCGATAAGCGCGGCCTGGCGCTTGGCATCGTTCGAATAGAGGGGTTTTCCGTCCGGTCCCACTGCATCAGTGATCTTCTGAAGCAGATTCTTCCGAACGCGGCTCAACTCTTCGTCGAGAATCCGAATCTGGTTCTCGTTCTGCCGGACACCGTATCGCAGCCCGAATCGTTGCTTAGCGAGCTGGAAAGCGCTTTCCGGCGTGTCGGGGATGCGCGAGACAGGAGAGAACGGCATTTTCGCTTCCGGCTGTGCCGTTTTGGCTGTATCTGGTTCTGTGTTCATGTAGCGTTGCTCCTTGATATTACGGCCGTCGTGCAATCTCTGCGTGTCGGGCATGCGCGCCGAGTTCCCACGATTTCGCCTCGAGTTTCGACCTTGAGTATGAATTATGCCCTGTGAGGTCCTACGGCCACGGTGTTACTTCGTCAGCGCCTGGATCGGGATGTTGAGCTGGTTATCGCCGGCGACGATGAAGAGGTATCCCTTTTCCTCGGCCACCTGTTGGATATGTTCGCCCATCTTTGTCCGGATATGTTCATCGTAAGCCGACAAATCCTCGCATTCGAGATGAAGCAATACGCTGGTGCTGTTCTGTTGCTCGTAGCGGACGCCGATCTCCATGGTGATCGGTGCGGTACCCACGTACAGCGCTCCATGGATGGAGAATTTCTCCGGTTTGTTCTTCACCACGATTTGTCGATCGATGGAGGCGGAACGCTTGGTGCCGTCGGCTTGGTCGAACTTTTCGATCTCGCTGATGATCTTCGCCTTGAAATCCTCCAGCGAGGCGATGAGCGTCTTGTGGTCGCACTCGACAAGCATCTCCCGGTGAAACCGAATATGCCGGGCCAGGTCGTGGCTGCTCCAACCGGCGCCGTTGATTTGCCAGCTCATGACATCGGCGGATGGCACCAGGTTGGCTTCGATGACGGGTGCGCGGTCGCTCGTGATGTCGCGCATCAACGTGCAGTCGCCGGTTTCCTGGTCGTAGACGACGATGGAAGCTTCGGGATGCGCAGGCCAATAGCCCATCGCATTTACGATGCTATCGTGCGTGCACTTCTTCGCGATGAATTGCGGTACGAGGACGGGCGCCGCCGCCTGACCGACAGTGAGAGAGTATGCGCCCGGCGCGGCGCAGTTGAGTTCGATGGGTTGCGTTGCCACTGTCATGCCTCCTTGGCTGGTTTGATGAATTGGAGTTCGGGTTGCGATCTCTCTGCATACGTGAGTGGGCGGGAATACACGGGATCGAGACGACCCTCGATGTAGTACAGCATGGTGTTGGTGTGATAATCCGGTTCCATGCGACAGTCCACTTCCATTTCCTCGAAGCCGCGACGAATGATCCCTACGATACGCTTCACATCGCCGTTGAGCTTGTCAAGCTGCTCCTTGTAGTTCTTCATCACTTCCTTGCGCTGCTCCGTCACCACGGAAATTTCCGTGAGCAGTGACGGCAGTTCCGTCTTCATGTCGTCGATTTCCCCTTGCGTGTAGTTGTAGGGGATCATCACGGTTTTGTACAGGGGATTGTCCATTGCGGTCCTCACTGAATTACGATTTGCGGACCCGATTTCGTGAACTCGATGCGCTGCGGCATCATCGCTATGAGTTCGGGCCGGTGGGTGATGATGAATGTGAAATGGGCGCCGGAGAGGTCGTGCACGCGCTGGAGCATGCGCAGGTAGCGCGGCGCGTTCTCGGGACTTAGTGCGCCGTCTGCCTCGTCCAGGAACGTGGTGCGGATGTCGAGATTTCCCTTGCGCTTGCGATATAAAGCGATAGCCTGCGTCATCGCAGCATCGATCCACACCCGCTGTCCACCGCTGACGAGTTTGAATGCGCGTTCCTCGCCGTCGCGCAGCACGGTAATGCGGAAATCGGGGAGCATGCGCTTCCCTTTCGCATCGGGCCGCGCGGTATCAATGCGCACGCGGAATGGACTGCCGAATACGCTGAGTAGGTCGTTGGCTTCCTCGGACACTTCGGGACCGGCCGCGTTGATCTCCATGGCCTGAATGCCATCGAGTCCAACGGCCTCCTCCACAATCGCCCACTCCTGCGCCTCGGTTTCGTGAACCGCCGCTTCGATCTCGAGCGCCGCCACCTTTGTCCCCAGCTCCTTCGCGCGGACAAGATTCTCCTGCTCCACTGCCAGTTGCGAAGCGTTGCGGGTGGAGTCGTCGCGTAACTGCTGGAGGCGAAGGCGGGTCGTGGAAAGTTCGTTCGCGAGGCGGTCAATCTTGGCAACGTATTCGGTGCGCTCCCGCAATTCCTCCTGAAGCACGCGCATGCGCTCCTGCAATTCCGCGGTTTCCTGCTCTTCGCGCTGCGCCTGGGCGAGGATGCGGGTGGTTTGCAACTCCATATCGGCATTGATTTCCACAATGCGGCGCTCGGCCGCCTGCTTCTCGATCTCCGCGTTCTTGCTCTTCTCCTGCAATTCCTCCCAGCGCTCGGATTCGAGTTTCGTGAGTTCGGCGAGCAGCGTATCCATCGCGTTGGGGTCGTAGCCGATGGCGTTGAGCGCTTCGTTCCGCGCGGTGTCGCGGTCGCGCATAGCATGCAGCCAGTCGTCGTGCGCCACTTCGGCAATGCGGGCCTTCTCCGCGAGTTCGTCAATATGCCGCGCCTGTGTGTTCGCGGTTTCCGTCTGCTCGTTCAGCAGATTCACGCGCTGCTCGCCGAGCATTTCCTCGCTCTTCGCCGCTTCGGTAGCGTGGCTCAGGAGTTGGCACGTGTTCGGAAAATCGGTGTCCTTGCACGGCACCTGATCCAGCAGCATTGCTTGCCTGTGCACGTCCGCGATTTTGGCGTCGAGCGCATTCAACTTCTGATCGCACGATTGATTCCACTGCGCGAGACGTTCCTGTGCGTAATCGTGCTCGCGTCGAATATCGTCCGCATCCTCCCGCAGCGCGCGCATGCGCTGCTCGTCCTCGTTTTTCTCGGCATAGTTGGAGCGCCATTTCTCCTGATACTGGCGTCCGGTTTCCAACAATGCGTCGCGGCGCGCGCGCAATTCAACGATTTCCTCCACTCGCTGGCGAACCAGGCCCACATTGTCGAGGATACGCTGGTTGTAGGTGACGATCGATTGCAAATCGTTCACGGACGTTGCTACTCGGGTCTTGATCGTGTCGAGTTCCGCGTGCAACTCCCGCAACAGAGTATCGCGCCGGCCAACTTCGGCGAATAGCTTGTTGAATTCCGCGCCACGTTCGTCAAAGAGTGCGAGTTTCACCTGTGCGTCGCCGAGTTCCTTATTCGCGGTTTCCTCCTGCGTTTTGAGAAGATGGATCTCCGCGTCGAAGTTCAGCGCGCGTTCATTCAAACTGTCAATGCAGGCCTGAATCACGTCGGGGTTGCCGCTGGTCTCCTTGAGGGTTTCAATGCGGAGACGCACGTCCTCCAACTTGGCAACCGCGGCCCTGCGCTTCTCCGAGGCGATTCTCGCGTATCGCGGGTATTGATCCTCGCCGATGAGCTCAAGGAACAATGCCTTGCCCTCCTTCTCGGAGAGCTCCGCGAAGCTCGGTGCGGATTGCGCGCGGAATGAGCTGTTGAAAAAGAGGGTTTCCGAGCCGCAGAGTTCGCGTGCAATGCGGTCGTATCCATCGGCCTTCCCGTCCGGGTTCAACGGTTCGCCGTTGCGGGTGATGTACCGTTTCTCGTCGCCGCTCTTTGAGTCGATGAGGATTCGCGCCTCGTACTTCTCGCCGCCAATGGTGCACGTGAGTATGCGGTGGCTGTCGCGCAGCCGGCAGTGATCGGCGAGCTTGCCATCGCGCGTGACGAGACGCCGGTACAGGTGCATGTTCTCCAAAGTGGTGCTTTTCCCGAACCCGTTGTCACCGACGATGGCGACCAAGCCGGGTTGCAGCGCGTCGAAATCAATGAAGATTTCGTCCAGCCCCGTGTTGTCGTGAATTCCTTTCCACCCTCGCAGACTGAGTGTGTGCAGTATCATTTGCCTATCCTTGCTTCTGTTTTCGTGGTACTGTCAATGCGTACAGCGTGCCGCGCGTGTGGGGTTGTTGCCACAAGTATAGATGTGATCAAACGTCATTTATCGTCCTTCCGGAACATGAGCCAGACGCACCAGGCGAAAAACGCCGTCATTACGAAGAAGGGGTCAATGTGCATCGCTTACCTCGTTCCTTCCCCGAGAAGTTTGAAATCCTGTGCCTTGAGTGCTTTGTAAAACGGCACGCCCTTCCACATCACGTAGGGAAGAAACACCTCAAGCACATCCATCTGTCCGACAAGAATATCCGCTACCTGGAGTTTGATCCTCTGGAGCGCCATGCGCCATGCGGTACGATGTGCCTGCGCGAGGAGTGCTTCGTCTTTCGCACGTGGTGCGCGAGCACGCGATTTCGCGTTCCGCTCTTTGCACAGTTGGAGAAATACGCTTTCAACGTTCACGGGTATATTCACATCGAGCGGTCGTTCGTTACCTGCATCGAGGGAGAATACAATCGCGCTGATTTTACCCTGTGAATACTCTTCGTAAACTCGCTGCACGCCGATTTTCAAAAGCTCAACCTTGATCTCGAAGACGCTTTTTTCGGCTGGCACACTTGTAGTGGAAAGGAAATAGGCATTAGCCATCTCACTCACCCCCTTCCGCGACCTTTTTGTACTCGTCCATATCCACGAGCACCAGAATAGGAGTCAGTCGTCCCACCATCAGATGTGGATTGACCGATGCGTCCGCGCCCATCGTGATTTCCACGCCACGTCCAGTAGTCTTGCTGCTAACAAAATCAGGGCATACAACAACCTTCGCATTGGCTCCGGCGTCGCTACTGTCCATCTGATTCAGTTTGTCAAGTATTTCAAATAGCCGCATCACTCCCCACCCCCTTCCGCGACGAGCCGGTCGTACAGAATATCATGGAGCGGGTGGTAGAACGGCGAGTTATCGCTTTCCCACGTTTTTTCGCCGCAACGCATACACCGATCAACGACCCATCGGTCAGGGTACTCCACCATATTCATGCCGCTAACAGAAGTACTGCACCCGCATTTTATGCAAAAGTACTCGGAGAGGTCGGGCGCGTTCTGGCCGTCTGCCGGGCCAATGATCTGAACTCCGGCAATGCGTTTTATCAGTGCGTTTTTGGATTGTCGTTTGCCGCATAGGATTTTTTTCATACGTCTCGGCATAATGCGGGCGTCGTCGAGCATCCAGTATCGTTGGCTGTTCATGTAGCGCACTGCTTTCATCTCACCACCCGCTCCCATATTTCACCACCTCCCAAACTTTACCCTCGTTCTCAAGCCATTCACGGTGAAGATTTTGCGCGATGAGCTTGTGTTCTTTAGGCACAAGGAAAAGACGGGCGAAATTTGATGGGTATATGACGCGACGGTGTATGGTGTACAACTTAAAACCACCGGCACTTTCCATTACGACGGCGCTATAATCTTGGTCGTTATGCAACACCAGCAATAAGTCGCCATCGCTCGGAAGTGGCTGGGATTGTGTGCTGCTTTTACCCGGCGCGCTCATGCTTCCACCCCAGCCGCTTCGAGTTCAACAGCATCGAACTTTTTGAGCACGGGCTCGGTGAGTACGCGGCCCTGCGATTTTGCCCACACTGCCGCTTTCTGACGCAAGGTCTGTGCGGACACAATCTCCTTGGAGAATGGGCTGTCAACGGTGACGCGCTCCTTGTCGTATTCGATGGTCAGATTGTGATAGGTCTGGCCAGGGAAGGTTTCCGCGAGGAGCACATGCACACGCTTTTCGTCGAAGGTCTCATACTGCTCGCGCATGATTTTCACGATCACCCGCACGTCGCAGTTCTGGATATGCGCGGGGCGTTCGGTGATGTCGGGAGCACCATGGCGCATGTCCACGCGCATGTTGGTGCGCTCGATGGAGGGCAGTATCACCTGGTCAACGATTTCGTAGCCACCGCGCCACACGTCCACGATCAGCATGACACGCGGGCCTGTTTCGCTGTAATCGGTGTGAATCAACGAGCCGGGATACCAGCACGAGGATCCCAGCTTCTGCGTGCGGTGGATGTCGCCCAGCGCAACGTAATCAGCATGGGGCTCGAGGTCAGCGGCGGCGAGTTTCAGGCGCGTGCCGACGAGAGTCTGTCCCTGATCCATCACGCTGCCGTACACGTCGTTGTGATACAGCAGCACGCGCGCGAGGGAATCACCACCGGGTATTTCGGCGAGTTCGGCCGAAAGTCCGTGCATCACCAGACGCAGCGCCTCCACTTCCATGCGCTGCCCTTCCTCGATGGACGCCACGTGCGGAGCCAGCCACCCCTTGCGAGGGAACGGCACCAGCATGAATGCGATGCCGTCCTTCACAAGGAGCTGAGGGTAGCGCGCGAAATGGACAAACTTGGCCGTGTTGAAATGGTTGAAGTGTTCGAGAGCACCGGGCGTTTCGTGGTTCCCTTCCACACCGAGCACGTGCATGCGGTCGGCCCAGCGCATGAATTCGGCGTCGAGGTCGTTGCTCAGGTCCTTGTCGCCCAGGATCACCGCGGAATCGTAAACGTCTCCCACCCACGCCGCATGCGTGCAGCCGCGCTCGAGCGCGCTCTCACGCGCGAATGCGAGAGATTGGAGAACAACGTCGCGGAATTTGTGACAGTAGTGCAGGTCGGCGATGTGCGCCAATCGTATGCGTATCATTGAGCGGTCTCCAGTATCGGCAGTTTCAGCATGGTTACAATGGCCTTGGCTTGGTTCTCGGGTGTCTCGCGCAGGAGTTCGGCGAGGCGCTTCTCGGGCTGCGAGTGCTTGCGGGAGTAGAACAGCTCGTTGAGTTTCTTCATGCGTTGCACATCGTCCGCCGCTTCCCAATTCGCCTGAATCTCTGCGTCGGGATTCGCGGGAGGAGGCGGAGCGCCGCCGGCGAGTTCAGGCGGGAGTGGAGGATTGCCGTCCCTACTGACGGGGCCCTGATTGTAGCCCGCGTCCGATTGAGTCTGTGGAGATTCCGGCAATCCTCCCTCGGGGAGTTGCGGCCGTTCTTCGTGCTGGGGAATAGCATGGTGTCCCCCGCCCGACGAGCGTCCGCCGTATAGCAGTCCTGTGGCGCCGATGGCGTTTGCTACAACCAGCATCCGCACATTGGGATCGCCCTGTATCAGTTGATCGATGTCGGGAGTAATCACCGGCACAACGAATGTCTTCTTGGTCTCGTCCTCGGTGTACGAGGTAGGCATCCCCAGCGCTTTTCGCGCGACAGAGGCGATGGCGGACGATTGCGCGCGTTGGTGACGGTAACGCTGGAGCACCGGCCGTTCGCGTTCGTGGTATTCGGTAATTTGTTTATCGGACATGCCCTTGCCCGGATACTTCGCTGTCCCCTTCTTCATCCAGTACGTTTCCGAGGAATTGAGGCTTTTCTCGATGTTCTGGCGTATCACCGCATCCACATCGAATGTGCCGCTCATTGTCACCGTCCGCGTCGTCCCGTCCGGCATGCGCACCGCGCCGGTAGCGCTGGCCGCTCCGAAATTCGGGTTGCTCCCGTCGTCATTGATGCGCGTATCGACCAGGGATATGTTGGCGGCCGCGAGAATGCGCAACAACGCGGGCAGTCGCAGCGAGAAGTTGCTGCCGCTCTTGTACCATTCCCGCTCGTAATCGGTGAATCGCAGTTCGGCCACGCCGAACTTGAGGAACGGTGACGCTTCCAGCAGGAATTCGGCGGGACGCAGCAAGATATACTTGTTGGTGTCGCGGTATTCCTCTTCGTTGAATGCTTTCATTGCGCACCGCCTTCCAGTATGCGCGCACCGCCTTCCAGTATGCCGATTTTCGCCCGCAGCGCCTCATTTTGCGCCGACAGGAATGCGTTGTGTTCCTCAGCGATTTCCTTGACGCGGTGGATGCTGTTCCGCTCCTCGGTCACGTTCGCGAGTTCCTGCTTTGTGGCCGCGAGTTCGGCGAGCAGCGGCTCGAACAGGGATCCAAGGCGCGGCAGCGTATCGATTTCCACGAGAGTGAGGAATGCATAGTCGCTGCCCGCCGCAAGCTCCCGCAACACCATGAATCGTAGCTGTTGCAGTGTGCCTTCGGAGAGGCAGTAGTACGGCGATCCTACGGTCGAAATAGGCGCGGAGCGCCCCGGTTCCGCTGGGGTGGGCGAAACCGGGGTATCACCGCTGGCGTTGAGGAGAGACGCCGTATCCTGAGTGGTATTGACTTCCGAATTCATTTGTATTACCTTTGAACCTTAGCTTTCTGTTTTCAAAGGAAGGGCTCCGTGATCGCGCACGGAGCCCTTCCGCCATTATTTACTCGGCGAACAGTCGGACGGGATAGTCGTCGACGGTGGAGCCCACGCGCACGCGGATCACGGCATCCATTCCGTCACGGCTGATCTTGCCCTTGGTCTTGAGGAAGAACTTCACATTCACGCCCGCATCGCGGCCATTGGCGTCCTTGATGGGGGTGAGGAGCACATCGTCCAGCAGGTCGCGTCCGTCATCGCTGGTGGCTTCCACGCGGATGGCGCCGGCGTCCACATTGCGGATGTTGGCGTTCACGCAGCGCCCGCAGCGAGCGGCGACGAAGCTGAAGACGTTGTTGATGGGATACTCGCCGTTCTTGCTGAACGAGGCATTGTAGATGCGGTCGCGCGGGTTGAGCACGGGATACATCCATTCGGACGCCGCCATCTCGGTCGCCGCGCTGTCGGGGAGAACCAGGTATGCGCGTCCACGGTACTCAGCATGAATGCTCATGCTCTTGCTGGCGGCGTTCTCGGGCACGAGGTAGCGCACGATGGCGCCGCGTCCTTCGGCCACTTCCGCGCCGTCGAGCTTCACCGTCCAACGGTAATCGCCCACGTTCTCGAGGCCCGCCACATTGACGGCCATTTCGAAGGTCTCTCCGGTGAAGGCGCCGCTCGGACGCACGCGCGCGAGGGCGGGCCGCTTCACGGTCACATCGAATGCGACGGGACGCGCCACCGAGCGCGGGCCTGCGTTGCGACGATCCCGCGCGTCAACCGTGACGGTGTACGTTCCGGGCTTGTCGAAATTGCCGCTCCACACCCAGCGTCCGCGCTCGGGATCGGTGGTGTGATAGGGGTTGCCACTGCTCGTCGGAGACAGCACGGTGCCGCCACCGAGCGCATTCATACCGCCGATTTTGTCCACGGTGGTGCCGCGCACCTTGATCTCGTTGAATGCGGGATAGCCCACTGCCGTGACCAGACCATCAGCCTGAATCTGCAACTGATCGTATTCCTCGGCCACCACTTCCACGATGAACTTGTCGGGGTTCAGCGTTTCGCTCTGCCGGACGAATTCCTCGATGGGCACGCCGGTGGTGATGGGGTCGGTGTCGAGAGCACTGCGGATTTCCGCCCGGGTGAACTCCAGCGAGCCCACCTTCACGCGCGCGGTGCCTTCCTCGATGTCGGGCTGGAGAGAGACGCGGTTCGTTCCCGCCTGCACCCACAGTTCGAAGATGCCCGGACCCTTGTCCGCCTTCCAGTTGAAACGGTACAGGCGTTCGCCGCTGCTGCCGTGCAGAATGCTGTCGCTGATCGCCTCGGGATATGTCAGGGTTTCGATCTCGGTGCCGTCCTTGTAGACCTTCACCACGGGCGGGGTGGTCACATCGTCATTGTCGCCCAATCCCTTCACGCTGATGGTGAAATCGCGGGCCTCCCCGACCTTGAGCTGGTTATCGCCGGCGGCCGCAACCGCGGGCATGTTCTTCAGCAATTCGAGGATGATTTTCCGGTTCTTCACTTCCAGCAAGCGCTGCTGCTGGAGGAGTGACGCTTCGGCGTCGTCGCGCTCAACGATGATGATGAGCAGTTCGCAGATGACGGCCAGGTAGAGGAAGAAGTACACCTGATACTTCTTGTAGTGGCCGCCCTGGGCGGTGCCGTTCATGGTAGTGCTCCTCACACTTGATGCGCCGGCGGTCACGCATCGTTCGGTCTATTCTCCGGCGCCCCGTCTGCGCCGTCCTCCGGTAAAAGAGGGAGTTCGTCATATTCGTTGTCGATTTCCTGCGTTGGTCCTTCGACTATCGTCCCGATCAGCCATATCAGACCCGCCATTGCGCACGCGACCAGGAAAGCCGCGATGGGGTTCAATGGACAGGGCATCGCTCGTATCTCCGCGAGAGGTTGTTGTACACGATCTGTTCGATCAGCACGTCCTCGGGTCGGAAGAGAATGGGGTCGCAGTACCACGCGAAGGAGCCATCGGCAGCATTGCGCGTGATGTAGAGCACCCGGAACAGGCGCGATGCCTTGCAGTTGCGGAGGGCGTTCACCACATCGTCCACGGTGGCATAGGGCCCCGTCGGCGCCGTGGTGCCAGCCAGATACAACGCTGTGGCTTTCTCGTGCAGGTCGTTGACGCGCGCGGCCTCTTCCTCGGTCAGTTCGTAGCGGTCCTCGCTGGCAACGTCGGCCAGCAGTACGCTGATCCGATCCGTCAACCGCTCCACGTCCACATTTGAGCTGTACATTTTCGTCTCTCCTCGATAGGGTCTCATTTGCGCAACCGACAGGATTTGAACCTGCTTGGGATATACTCAGTGTTAGCCAGCACCTTTAGAAAGGGACCCATGTTATGATTTTCACTGAACTTGTTGGGCCGTCCGTATCTTGAGCTGTTTATCTGGCCTGTTTACAATACGGCTCGTGCACGACCCACCCGGACCCATTCAGTCCTGCGTATACCAATTCCGCCACAGTTGCACCACGATCTTCAGTCTTTATCGGGAGGGGGCTGCTGGAACGCCCCCGTCCCTCTCTTTGTGCTGCCGCAGATAACTGCGGTGTCGCCTTTCTCGCTTGGGCACTCTGGTTTCCGCCAGCCCGGCTTCGTGCGCGTCACCCAAGTCAACCGCACACACCAAACCCTTTCCTGTTACTCGGCGACTGCTTGTGTTGGGTATTACATCGTCGTATCTCCTGTATTTCGGGTTTCGGGTCCTGGTGCTCGCAGCAGGGATCGAACCTGCACGGGGTCTTGCGACTGATCCATCCCGACGAGTTGTGCCTCGTCACCGGACTGCTCCGGTAGCATGGGACTGCATTGCCTTTTCTGCCATGCGAGCATTGCCGGGGGCGGCAGTGGTTGAGCGCTCACGTGATTGGTGAACGGCCACCCCCAGCGGTGTTTTCAGAACATTCGCCGCCGCCATGCGCTGTACGTGGCTGCGCCAGTAGCGCGGCCCGCTCGCCACTTCGCACGCGACAACCAATCGCCCGTCGTTGCGATACCGCTCCACCGTCCTGCGGTGAACCGACAGGAATTCCGCCACACCCTCGGTGGAGAGCAGGCGGTCGTTCGGGTCGGCCTTGTCACCGTGCAGCGCGACGTAGAGTTCGTCGGTGGTGATGGCGGTATGGAGTGTGGTGGGGCGCATGGTTTGAAATTCGTTACATCGTTGTTGTTTCAGTGTTGATTACTTTGCAGCGAATCCAGAAGTTCCCGGATTTTTCGACTTTCTTTCTCGTGCCCATGCTGGCGCTTCAGAGCTTCCTCCAGTACCAGCTTAGTGACCACTAAATCCCCCCGACGATAGCGCATGTATGCTGCCGTGCGTGCAATTCCGAGCCGTTTGGCGACATCGCCGTAGATTCCTCTGTATAGCTTCTGCCGCATATTGATTTTCTGCGTGGATGCGTGCATATTGTGTTGCATTTTTGTCGCTTGCCTGATCGGTGAAGGTGCCATTGTTGTTTCATCAAGGCGGTGCAATATACAACCAAAACAACAATGATGTCAAGAGGCGGCGACATTGTTGAACAGAAATAGTTAGGACGGGCATGGAAAACGAATCCGACGTGATGATCCAGCGGCTGAAGGAATTGTTTCAGGTGGATACCGATGACAACCTTGCGCTCGGATTAAGACTTGGGCGGGGCAATATCACCAACTGGCGGAAACGTGACGCCATGAGCAGGCAGCTTGTGGAGCGACGTATTCCTGGCGTGAATTGGGATTGGCTCACCACGGGCAAAGGAGATCCATTCATGCCCACACCCGAGGGGCGAGCGCTGAAAGAGCGCGTGGAGATGCACAGAGGAGACAGCGGTGCAAGAGACGGAAATTCAGTACGAGAGGATAAAGCACCGTTCACGGTGCCTGTTGTATCACGTATGGACGAGGACTCTATGCACGCGGAGTATCAACGTCTCGCCGAAGTGTACGGCTTACGCGAGAGATGGGAGGATTTACCCGACCGTACAAGGGAAGCATTCAAGAAGGAGTACGTGCTGATGTTGGGACAACTGCGGCGCGTGCAATCGGAGTACGAGCAGCGCATGTTGGTGGCAATCGTGGACGATTCGCGGGAGCGGTCCACACGATGAGAAGGCCGCAGAAGCGATTCAAGAATGGGGCGTGGCGTGGGGTATTTTACGAAGGCAAGCGCGAAGAATGGATTACGCTCCTGGACAAACGGGGTCGGCGCCTGACCAATCCCGATGATGAGCGAAACGCCGAAGCGGCATTGACGATTGCCGAACAGGAACGAGAGCGCGGAGCGCTGATGCGAAAGTCCGCCTACGCCGGTATGGTCGTTCGCGAAGCATGCGCGCGGTTTTTCGATTCCAGGGGTCAGGCCATGGCGCGGAGCACGCATGTCACCTACCATTCGGCATTCACCCACCTTTCGCGCGTACTCGGGAACATGCGCGTGGGAGAGGTGCGGCGTGGCGACATCGAAACATTCCAGAGCGATCTGCTCGCGCGTGGCCTCCAACCGCAAACGGTGGTGAACTATCTTGCCATCGTGAGTTCTCTCTTCGGCTGGCTGGCCGCGCAGGAAATCATCACGCGCAATCCCGTCGCCCATGCGCGGCGCGTGCGCGTGCCGGAGAAGCAGCGTGCATTCCTCGCTTGGGCCGACGCCGACACCCTTCTGCAGTACATCGATCACGCCGCCTATCGCGTGGCGGTGGCGCTTGCGCACTTCGCGGGTTTACGTAAGGGAGAAGTATTGTCCTTGAGGTGGGAGAATGTGATGTTCGAAGATAGGGTTATACGAGTGGTGAACACGGACCGATTCACCACGAAATCGGGGAAAGAACGTCTCACGGTGATTCACCCGCGTCTCGATGCGATGCTGCGCGATCTCCCCCGCCCCAACAGCTTTGTGGTGCACAGGCAGACCGCGCCGAAGGTGGAGCGTCCGGTAGGCCGCTGGGCGCTGGACAGGGTATTCTACGCGGCGCGTGCAGCCGCGGGGCTGGATCATCTCCGCTTTCACGATTTGCGCGGAAGCTTCGCCACGGAGCTGCTTCAACGCCACACGCCGGCGGTGGTGCAACAGGTGATGGGACACGAGGACACCGAGACCACCATGGCGTACTACAACCGCCTCACATCCGCAAGCGCCGCCGACCTTATTATCCGTCAGCTTGTCCCATAGATTGTCCCATACATTGCGCCGCATCATGCCGCAAACCGCCGCAGCGATGCACATTTCCCGTATTTGCCCACGTTTGCCGCAATCCCCGTAACTCATTGATACCGCATAAGATACCGACAGGCGCACCCGTCGCTTGTGGAAGCTCGCTCGGGATGCGCCTGAAGGAGGATATATGCTCTTCAAGCTACGGAGCAGGGCAATACAAGTTGCAGTGGAAATAGGGCATTTATCCGGTACCATGGAAGTTCCCGAAACGGGGGGATTTCGCGTCTTTTGGGCCTAGTACAGCGTGAGTTCGAGGAGCACGGCTTCGCCCGGTCGATGATCGCTGCTGATGCGGGTGCCTTGCTGCGCGGGTTGTGTGGCTTTCCGCGCGGGAAAGACCTGCCGCAACTGCCGCGTGCGCGCTGCCAGCGCATCGCCAAGGCGCAGCGTGATGCGGCGTCCGCCCTGCGCATCGACGCGCTTGTTGAGAATGAAGAGCAGGAGGCGCGTGCTGTCGCGCGTGTCGCGGAATTCGCAGTACTCCACAAAACTGTCCCGAGGTGCATCGGCGGTGGCGGCACCGAAGGCACGCGCTTCGATGGCGGTCACGGCGAAATCATCGGTGAACGCCGCGCCCTCCTCCACGCTCATGCCGCGCTCCCAGCGCGCATGCTGGAGCAGCTCCCCCAGCGGACGCAGCGCGGAGCGGAAGAGGACGCGCGTGGAATCCCATTTGTCCTCGCCATTGCTATCGCGCCGGCGTGGCAACGATGTGTGGGGATCGAGAAAGCCGATGGAGCCCATGTCGCCGTAGCGCGCATCGCGCCTGTCGCGCAGCACCGCTGTATCGGCCACGCCCGGCCAACTGGCGTATTGATAGCAAAGCAGGCCGCCGGCGCCATAGGCCAGGTGCAGATTGCAGTAGGCGCGGAATTCCGCGGCCGTGGGCTCGTACAGCCAATTGGTGTCGGGTATGGCCAGCACCGGCCAGCCCGTGCGGAATTGCCAGGAGTGATTCTGCACGGCGGGCAGCCAGGGCACGCCCCCTTCGCGCGCGCGCATGCGGGCATGCGTGCGAAACCAGTACTGCATGTTGCGCATGTTGGACCAGGAATTCTCGCCGGCCACTTCCCAACCGGCGGGACGGTAGGTGGAATCGTAATACCACGCATCGCCCGGTCGCGCGCGATACGCTTCGCGAAACGGATACACGTACATGCCCGAACGCACGCCACGCATCATGGCCGCCACGGCGCGCAGGCGCGTGGTGTCCAGGGCGGCTTCGCCGCTGGTGTACACAAAGGGCTGCACCGCGGCGCGCGCCGTCCCCGCCGCCTCGCGCAGCATGCCGGCAAGCAAGGTGTTGATGGGCCAACTGCCGTCCTCGGGCAGGGATTCCGACAACTCCAGATACGTGAGCGCGGGCCAGGGACAGGTGGAATCCGCGCCGATGTTGCGCATGCGCTGCCGTATCGCGGCGATAAGCGTGCTGTCCGTGGCGGTGAACAGCCCGAAGGCGCGCTCGTCGCTCAGGCATAGCGCGTCGATGGCGACGTCGGAGACGCCGTGATAGTGGAGAATGATATCCGCTGTGCCCGCCGCACGCGTGCGCGCATTGCCCTCCTGCGGCGCATCGTCGGCGGCGCGCACACGCAGCAGACCCGCGTCGTCTTGCTCGAATTGCAACGCGCCCAGGCGCAGTTCCGCCACAGCGCCGCGCGCGTGCAGCAGCGCCTGCCCGAGATCGCCGCCGGTGATGCCGAAGCGCAGCGAATCGTGGCCGCGCACGAGCAGCGACAGCACCGTGTCCTGCGAAAACAGCGGCAGTCCCGCCACCGCGCTCACGCGCAGCGAAAGCACATAGCGTCCGGATGCGGCCCCGCCGGGCAGTTGCGCAAAGGGAGCGCCCGCGCCGCGAAACAGCAGTCGCGCTCCCGCATCGCTGCCGGCGCGCAGCAGCAGCACATTTTCGCGCTCGTCGGCGAGCAGGGCGCGATCGCAGCCAAGGGAGGATGCGGCGCAGCGCGCATCGAACAGTGGCGTGCCGGCGTTGCGCTCCGGCGCATCGCGCGGGGACTCGGGGTGCAGGTAGCGGCGTTCGGCATTGGAGAGCTGCCAGAACCAGGGATCGTTGAGACTCAGCGCCAGTCCGCGGGCCTGCGCGGCGCGCGCCAGTTTCCAGGCGACATTGCTGCTGTCGCCGGTGACGCGCTCGGGAAACACGATGATATGCGCCAGCGTCAGGCCGAGATCGCGCATCTCATCCCAGCGCGCGGAATGCAGCACTTCCCCATTGCCCCGCGGCTCGGCCGCGGTGTCGGCCACCCAGCTCTGCCACTGCGTGTTCGGCACCGGATAGCGCTGCGCGCCACTCACAAAACCGCAACCGATATGAAACTGCGCGCGCGCTTGCAGGCCGAGGCACAGGAACAGCGCGATGGCGAGCGCGAAACGCGGCCTGCACCGGCCATCGCCTCTCCACCGCACGCCGCGCGCTATGGCGCAGGCGGCTGCGCGGCCGTCACTGCGGCAGTTGCGCATCGAGGCGCTCCAGCGGCGGCAGGAAGGATTCGTCGAAGAACTCGAAATACAGCGTGGTGCCGACTTTTTCCACAACGCCGGATTCCTCGATGGTCTGCTGATAGGTCGCGTAACACGACAGCGCCGATTTCATGGCGGCGATGTCCGCTTCGCGCAGGGGCACGGCGCAATCGATGTCGTCCTCGGTGGAGTGTTTCAGACGAATTTGTCCGTTCTGAAACGCCGAGCCGCCGGCATCGGGCAGGGTGAGCAGCGCAAGCCGGCGCGGACGGTAGCCCTCGCGTTCGCGCAGTGTCACGAACACGCGCTTCACCACCGCGTGCGTCACGAGGTGATCGTGAAAGCCGCTGACTCCATGCACCGCATAGGTGACCAGCACATCGGGTTCGAGCGCAAGTATGTGCTCCTCCACCACGCGCTCGATCACGCGGGGATCGAGATCCTTGAGTCCGTTGTCCGGCATATCGAGCACGGTCATGCTGCTCAAATCCAGGCAGCGCTGCACCGCGCGCATTTCCTCCAGGCGCACCACGCCCATGTCCTCCACGCTCAAACCGAGACGGTGGCGCTGCAAGGTGGCTCCACCGCGGGTGAGCGTGAGCAAATGCACATCGTGTCCCTGTTCGCGCTGCGCATGCATGACCGCGGCGGGTCCGAAGGATTCGTCATCGGGATGCGGGAATATATAGAGAAAAACCACTGTGGGCTCCTTTCCAACGATGATGAGGAAAACGACCGTGCAAGGTACGGAATTTTTTCGCGGTGGGAAACGGTAGCGGCGGAGTTGCCATGGCCGGCGGGTTTCAGCCTCCGAGGGGGATGAATTTTCGCGCCGCACCCGCTTTTATACGAGAATTTTTTCACTTTTAACCATGTTCTAACGCGGCTTTTCTGAGGTTTTTGTTGTATATTGGAAAACACAGCACCGGCTCGCGCTTGTATACGTGAATTCGGTGAGATTGGCTGATTTTTCTCTTTCGAGGAGAATATATGGAAGGCGACATCAGACGTGAATTCATCGCCGGCATCGAATTGTTCAGCGATCTGGATGCCGAGGAGGTTTCCCTCATATCATCGCGCTTTGAAACGAAGGTGTACGAGCAGAATGAAATGCTGTTTTCGGAGAACACCCCGCGCGAGTACATGTTCATCATTTTCGATGGCGAGGTGGAGCTGTTCCGCAGGACCCCGTTCGGCAAGGAAAAGCGCATTTCCATTTTCAGCAAATGGGATTTCCTGGGCGAGGGTCTGCTCATGGACGATTCCCCGCATTTCATGTCGGGTAGGGCCACTTTGCGCACCACCGCTTTTGTCATCAGCCGCGCCTCGCTCGATGAAGTATTCGCCATCAACAGCGATATCGCGGTGAAAACCACTTCCCGTGTGGCGCGCGTGATTTCGCGGCGCATGCGACAAACCACCACGCATGTGGTGAATGTGGCCGTGCAGTACGAGAGCGGCCGCACGCGCATGGAGCACGATTTGCTGGGCGACCGCGAGGTGCCGGCCGAGCGCTACTACGGCATACAGACGCTGCGCGCCATTGAGAATTTCACCATTTCCGGCGTGCCGCTGTCCTTTTTCCCCGCGCTCATCGAGGCCCTGGCCATGGTGAAAATGGCCGCCGCCAAGGCGAATTTCGACCTCGGCCTGCTCTCGCGCCCCATCACCGAGGCCATCGTGCAAGCCAGCCAGGACATCATCAACGGACGCCTGCACGGGCATTTCGCCGTGGACATGATTCAGGGCGGCGCCGGCACGTCCACCAACATGAACGCCAACGAGGTGATAGCCAACCGCGCCCTCGAAATCCTGGGCTACGACAAGGGCGAGTACAAGTACTGCCATCCCAACAATCACGTCAACCTCTCGCAGTCCACCAACGACGCCTACCCCACCGCGGTGAAAATCGCCTTGCTGAAAAGCAACATCGTTTTCATTGAAGTGTTACGTGAACTGATCGACTCCATGCGCTTGAAAGCAAAGGAGTTCGCCAATGTGTTGAAAATGGGACGCACGCAGTTGCAGGACGCCGTGCCGATGACGCTGGGGCAGACCTTCGAGGCCTGGGCGGTGACGCTGGAAGAGGAAATCGATCGTTTGGAGGAGAATGCGCGCCTGTTTCTGGAGATCAACATGGGCGCCACGGCCATTGGTACGGGCATCAACGCCGATCCCGGCTACGCGTCGAAAGTGGTGGCGCATTTGCGCGACATCACCGGCTTCCCCGTCAACAACGCCCGCGACCTGGTGGAAGCCACGCAGGACACGGGTCCCTTCATCATGTACTCTTCGGCCATCAAGCGACTGGCGGTGAAGCTGTCGAAAATCTGCAATGATTTGCGTTTGCTTTCCTCGGGTCCCCGCGCCGGCTTCAACGAAATCAATTTGCCGCGCATGCAGCCGGGTTCGTCCATCATGCCCGGCAAGGTCAATCCGGTGATTCCCGAGGTGGTGAATCAGATCGCCTTCAAGGTGATCGGCAACGATCTCACGGTGACGCTGGCCTGCGAGGCGGGGCAGCTCGAGTTGAACGTGTTCGAGCCGGTGATTGTGCAGAGTTTGTTCGAATCCATGGAAATGCTGAAAAACGGCATGAACACGCTCAATCACCGCTGCATCAAGGGCATCACGGCCAATGTGAAGCGCTGCCGCGAATTGGTGGAAAAGAGCATCGGCCTGGTCACCGCGCTCAATCCGGTGCTGGGGTATGAGACCTGCACGGCGCTGGCGAAGGAAGCGCTGGAATGCGACCGCGGGGTGTACGAACTGGTGCTGGAGAAGCGTCTGCTCTCGCAGGAGGAACTCGATCGCCTGCTGGCGCCCGAGAACATGATTCAGCCGCAGAAACTCGCCCGCGGGACGGAGGAATAAAATTCCTCACGCGAAGGCGCGAAGGTAATTCCTCACGCGAAGGCGCGAAGACGCGAAGGAATGGTTAGGCGGGGACGATGCCGCTGCGGGTCAATCCAGATCCCGCTCCGGAATCGTCCCCGTTGCTTTTATTGATGCCGTTTACTCTTCACTCTTCACAATCCTGATGAATGCGACGGATAGTGTCAGTCGGCTGCGCCGGGTCGGGTAAAGAGTGAAGAGTAAAGAGTGAAGTGCCCGAAATCACGGCGGTCGATCCAGTTCGATGTGCCCGGACAGTGCCCCGCTTTACTCTTTACTCTTCACTCTTCACAATCCTGATGAATGCGACGGATTGTGCCAGTCGGCTGCGCCGGGTCGGGTAAAGAGTGAAGAGTAAAGAGTGAAGTGCCCGAAATCACGGCGGTCGATCCAGTTCGATGTGCCCGGACAGTGCCCCGCTTTACTCTTTACTCTTCACTCTTCACAATCCTGATGAATGCGACGGATTGTGCCAGTCGGCTCGCGCCGGGTCGGGTAAAGAGTAAAAACGAATCCCGGAAGTTGAATCGAAACAGCGCGCACGGCTGCCGCCCCCGCTTTACTCTTTACTCTTTACTCGCCACTCGCCACTCGCCACCCCTCCCGGCTCCCCCCTCACTACCCTCACCCCCCTCATTACTCTCTTGACAACTGCATATTGATTGCGTACATTGAGTTAGACATTTGACTAACCACGGTGCCACCATGTACCAGGAAACACTTTTCGCCGCGCATGAAACGCGCATTCTGCCTCCCCGAAGCATTTGGCGGCTGGAAAGAAAGGGCATTCATCTCGGGACGAGCGGCTACTCCTACAATGACTGGGTGGGTCCGTTCTACCGACACGGGACCAAGAAGCCGCAGATGTTGGAGTATTACCGGCATTTTTTCCCGGTGACGGAGTTGAATTACACCTACTACACCATGCCGCGGCCCAGCACGCTGTTTCAGATCCGCAACAAGGCGCCGCAACTGCGTTTCAGCGTCAAAGCGCATCAGAGCATCACGCATGAGCGCAAGCCGGTGCAGCAGAGCTGGCAGGAATTCGCCGACGCCATGCTGGTGCTTTCCGACACGCAGCAACTGGCGGCAGTGCTGTTCCAGTTTCCCTACAGCTTCAAATGCACGAACGACAATCTCAGCTACCTCGACGAGGTGGTGGAGTACTTCCAATCCTTCCGTATCGTGCTTGAACTGCGGCATGCAAGTTGGTACAACGAAACGATGTACGCCTACGCGCGCAAGCGGAACATCACGCTCTGTTCCGTGGATGCGCCCGATCTGCCGGGACTGAGCAACAACATCCTCTGCCCCGGCCGTTCGCTGTCCTACTACCGTCTGCACGGGCGCAATGCCGCGAACTGGTTCAGCGGCGACAACATCACCCGTTACGACTACACATACACGCCTCCGGAACTCGAGCAAATCGTCCGCAACATTCTTTCATTACTGGAGATGTCGTCCGATGTTTATGTCTTTGCCAACAACCATCCTCGTGCTCAGGCAATCGAAACTGTCGCCACCATCGCCCAGGCACTTGATGCGCATCCTTCGCTGGCGCAGCTTTGACCAGCACCGCGGCGAACGCATCGCCCGCGGCTCCTGATCTGTGCTAATCTGTGCGGAATCTGTGCAATCTGCTCTGAAAATAGTGTCGCTGCCTGCATCATGCGCTTCTGCGCGGTGATGAGTAAAGAGTGAAGAGTAAAGAGTAAAGTTTGACGGTAGTAGCCGGGAGTCAACCCGCACCACCGCTGTCCCAGCAGGCAATGTACGCGTGTTTCGCGTCACTTTCGACAACAGGTGTTGGATTGCTTTCCTTGCGGCTACTGCTCGGATCCTTGTGGACTTCCACGAATAATCTGTGCTAATCTGTGGATAATCTGCGAAATCCGTGGTTTTAAAACCGTGTCGAATCCGAATAATCCAATCACCGCACCATTTTCATTCTCCCGGGTGTGACGAAGGAACATGAATGACTGTGGTTTTCCCCCTGTATCAAATCCACTCCGACAATCCCGAAGATCCTCCCGCCTGGCGCAACCAATCATACAAGATTATTCCGTCCGCTATTCTTTTTCCCTGTTTCGCGCTTCCCTTTTCACAAAATAAAAAGAGCCAACAGAAGCTGAGGAGGAGACTTGCAGTTGGCTCTTGGAAACAGTGAATGCACATCAAATATACATAAGCGATTTTCTTAAAGCAAGGGTTTACGAAAAAAATTTAAGTCGTTGAAATCAAAGGGTTTTCAGGAATTGAGCGCTTTGAGGGCTTGCTTGACAATCTCGCCGGTGGACATGGACGCATTGCCGCGGAGCACGTCCGCCACTGCTTTTTCGGCCGCATTGCGGGCGTAGCCCAGCGCCGAAAGTGCCAAAAGAGCCTCGTCGCGCTGCGAAACACCCCCTCCGGCCCCCTCCCCCGCCGCCGGGTGCATGCGCGCCATGCTGTCGCGCAGTTCCACCACGATGCGCTCGGCGGTTTTGCGCCCGATGCCGGGGATGCGTGTCAACGCGGGCACATCGCCGGCGAGTACGCGCGTGCGCAGTTCCTCGGGATTGATGCCGGAAAGTATGGTGAGCGCGGTGCGTGCGCCTATGCCGCTGATGGTCTGCAAGCGAAGGAACAACTCCCGTTCAGCCGCGCTGGCAAAGCCGAACAATTGCATCGCATCCTCGCGCACGTGCAAATGCGTGAGTATGCGCAAATCCGCTCCGGGTGCGGGTAGCGACTCGTAGGTGGCGAGCGAAATGTGCAGCACATAGCCCACACCACCCACGTCCACCACGGCGGACACGGGCTCTTTCGACACGAGACGACCGGCGAGAAACTCAATCATCGCTTGACACGCTCCGGATGTTCCTTGATGAACGCCTCCCAGCCGCTGCCGCCCGCGCGGGGCGACTGCATGTGCATGGCGTGACACACGGCCAAGGCCAGACCGTCGGCCTCATCCGACCGGCGGAAATCCTCGCTGATATTCAGCAGCACCTTGATCATGTACTCCACCTGCTGCTTCGCCGCGGCGCCCGTGCCCGTCACGGCACGTTTCACCTCGCGGGGCGAATACTCGGTGATGGCGAGCTGCCTGTGCACGGCGGCCAGAATGGCTACGCCGCGCACATGCCCCAGCTTCAACGTGGATTGTATGTTCTTGCCGTAAAATGCCGTCTCGATGCAGAATTCATCGGGATGCCACGCGTCGATCACTCCCAGCAGGCTGTCGTACACCGTGCGCAAGCGCACGGGCACGGTATCCGACGGCTTCATGGTGATCACTCCCGAGGCGATGCGGTGAAACGAACGCCCCCGCAGTTCTATCACCCCGTAGCCGGTGACCAGCGAACCGGGATCGACGCCAAGTATCAGCATTCGATGCTTACATCGATTCCATCACGGAAGCATCGATGTCGAAGTCCGCATACACGTTCTGCACGTCGTCATGCTCTTCCAACGCTTCCATCAGACGCAGCACGCCCTCGGCGTCCTTGCCCTCGACCTTGGTGGTGTTTTGCGGCACCATCTGCACACCGGCTTCGGTGATTTCAATGGATGCGGCGGCCAGACCATTTTTCACCGCTTCGAGTTGGGCGGGATCGCAGGTGATCTCGAAGGCATCCTCCTCCACGGTCATGTCATCCGCTCCCGCTTCGAGAGCGATCATCATCAAATCATCCTCGTTGAAGCTTTTCGGAAGCGCGATAATACCTTTTCGCGAGAATTTCCAGCCCACAGCGCCGTTCTCGGCGAGGTTGCCATTGTTTTTGGAAAACAAATGCCGCAGTTCGGCAACGGTGCGATTTTTGTTGTCGGTGATGGTCTCCACGATAAACGCCACACCTCCGGGTCCGTAGCCTTCGTAGGTGATTTCCTCGTAGTTCACACCTTCGAGTTCGCCTGTGCCGCGCTGAATGGCGCGCTTGATGTTGTCCTGCGGCATGTTCGCGCCCTTGGCCTTGTCCACAGCCAGGCGCAGGCGCGGGTTGCCGTTGGGATCGCCGCCGCCATCACGCGCGGCAATCGTTATTTCCTTGATAATGCGGCCGAAGAGCTTGCCGCGGGCAGCATCCTTGGCGCCCTTCGCTCGCTTGATGGTGGCCCATTTGGAATGACCAGACATGAGTTCCTCCGGTGGTTCTATGGTTGCGTGTTATGCTGCGTACATCTGTTTGGCGGGCTGGATGATCTCGTTCCGCGTGCGTTCCTCGTTGGCCGGACGTATGTCGCGCAGTTTGAGCTGCGGAAACACGTTGCCGTTCCACGAATTCTCTTCAATAGTGAAGAGAATGTCCACGAGGCTGCCCGAGTGCTTGACATGCTCAAGCTTCGAGCCGAGCGAAAAGCCGATACAGTCGAAAACGATGGTATCCTGCCGCACTTTGAGTTTCAGGTGGTCGCGACCCACGATGCGTGGCGTGCCGAACACCTCCACGTTGTGGGCGAAGAAAATCGGACGCATGTTGCCGGGTCCGAAAGGCGCGAATTGCTTGAGGATGCGGAAAAAACGCGGCGTGATGTCCGCCAGCGTGATCATGGCATCGGCCACGATCTCATGCGTGAGCATGTCCTCGTCCAGCATCTCGGCCGCGACGGCGTTGAAGCATCTGCGGAATTCGGGCACATTCTCGATTTCCAGCGCCAGGCCGGCAGCGTATTTGTGTCCGCCGAATTGCAGCAGCAAATGTTCGCAGCGTCGCAGCGCTTCGTAGATGTTGAAATTGAGAATGCTGCGCGCCGACCCCTTGGCCACGCCGTCGATGGTGGTAAGCAGCACGGTGGGCCGGTAGAATTTCTCCACCAGGCGCGAAGCCACAATACCGATCACGCCGGGGTGCCAGTCGTTGCTGTGCAGCACGATGGGGCGTTGTTCGTCGCCGTCGAGATACTCCGCGGCAACCTGCGAGGCGTGATTGAAGGTTTCCTCGTCTATCACGCGGCGGTTGCGGTTTTCTTCCTCCAGAATCAACGCACACTCGCGCGCGCGCACTTCCTCGTCGCAGGTCAGCAGTTCCACCGCGCGCGTGGCATCGCCGAGGCGCCCCACCGCGTTGATGCGCGGCGCCATCACGAACACGATTTGCTGCGCCGTCAGATCGCCGAAGCGCAGGTTCGAGGATTCCATGAGCGCCTTGATACCGGCGCGCGGATTGTTGTTGATAATTTTCAGGCCGTAATGCACGAGAATGCGGTTCTCGCCCACCATGGGCACAATATCGGCCGCCGCGGCGATGGCCACGAAATCGAGGTACTCGTACGGCACCTCGCGCATGGCATAGTACTCGGCCAGTCCCTGAATGAGTTTGAAGCCCACACCGGCACCGGAGAGGTACTTGAACGGGTAGTTGTCGCGCGGTTTGAGTGGATCGAGCACGGCGTGCGCATTCGGGATTTCATTGCCCGGCTCGTGGTGATCGCAGATGATCACATCGATGTTGCGCGTGCGGGCGTACTCGACCTGGGTGACGGCGGTGATACCGCAGTCGATGGAAATGAGCAGCGACGTGCCAATGCCCGACGCATAGTCGATGCCGGCTTCGGAAATTCCGTACCCCTCGCTCATCCTGTCCGGGATGTACACCTCGACCTGGCAGCCGAGGCGACGGAGAAACAGAAAGAGCAAACTGGCGCTGTTGGTGCCGTCGACGTCGTAATCACCGTACACAAGCACGCGTTCGCCGCTGTTTTTGGCGGCGACAATACGGGAAACCGCCTTCTCCATGTCGTGCATGAGGAAGGGGTTGTGCAGTTGGTCGAGCGTCGGACGGAAGAACGCCTTGGCGGACTCGTAGTCCTCGATCCCGCGGGAAATCAGGATCGAAGCGATGACTTCAGGTACATGAATCTCCTCAACCAGCCGACGGATTTTCGCAGGGTCCCCGGGGGGCCTGATACTCCATCTGGCGTCCATGAATGGTTCCTTTTTTTGAAATGATTTATAAACATATTCTCAACTCACAATTTCAATGTCTTGAGGAAAACAGGGATCTCGTGCCTGTCTGTAAGCCGAATTCTGTCTATCCCGACAAGCGGGACGAGGCAGCCATCTATCTGGATTCCGCGTTGCCGCGAAATTCTTGCGACCTACCCGAGTGACGGTTCGCCGGGGCGAACACCGCGCGGGCCACGCGGCTCTTGCGACGGCACTCCTACATGGTCTTGCTCCGGGTGGGGTTTGCCAGGCCGGCCTGTCACCAGACCGCCGGTGCGCTCTTACCGCACCATTTCACCCTTACCCCGATTGCTCGGGGCGGTATCTTTTCTGTTGCACTTTCCGTCGCCTCGCGACGCCCGGACGTTATCCGGCACCCAGCCCTGTGGAGTTCGGACTTTCCTCCCCCGCCCGAAGGCGGAGGCGGCTGCCCGACAGACACGAGACCCGAAGGTCAACGTTTGGTTTCGAGAGCGATTTCCTCGGACACGAGGATGCGCCCGCAATGTTCACAGATGAACAATCGATCGTTCTTCTTGATTTCCAGGATGCGCTGCGGCGGCACAATATTGTAACAGCCGCTGCACGAACCTCGGCGGATCGGCGCCACGGCCTTGCCGTTTTTGGCGCCGCGGATGCGCGTGTACATCTGGAAATAATCCTCGTCGATTTCCTTGAGCGCGCCTTCGCGACGTACGGCCAGGTCGCTTTCCTCCTGTCCGGTGCTCGCGAGGATTTCACGCAGTTCCTCGCGCTTCTCCTCGAGTTCCTTGATCAACTCGTCGCGGTCCTTCTCGAATTGGACTTTGCTGTCCTTGAGCTGCGTGGATTGCTCGGCGTACGCTTCGATCTCGGCCTCGAAGGTGGCGATGGTGTTCTCGGCCACTTCCATCTCGCGCGTCAGCGCGTCGTATTCCTTGTTGTTGTGTACTTCGAGCTGTTGGGCGCGGTACTTCTCGATTTTGGCGATGAGTTCGAGCGACTCCTTTTCCTTGGTGGAGCGGTCCACCGCGCCCTTCTTCAACGCTGTATCACACTCCTCGATGCGCTGCTCGACAAAGCGCAGGCGTTCTTCCATGCTATTGACCGCCTCGGGAAGATCGCCGCGCAACTCGCGCAATTCATCGAGTTCCGTGTCCAACAACTGCAACAGATACAGGGATTGAAGCTTGTGTTTCAAGGGGACTCCTTTTGTCTCATTTACGCGAACCGCAGCGGGTTCGTGGTGGTTCTCGTCGGTAAGATATCAATTTTTTGCTTCTCTTCGAAAGGCACGCTCTCGAGCATTGCGCACAGCAGGCGCACGAATTGCTTCTCGGTATGGTGATGCCCCGCATCGATGAGGAGAATCTCCGTACCGTGGTCGAGAAAGGTGTGATGGCCGAGGTCGCCGGTGACATAGCACTGCGCCCCCGCCGCGATCGCCGCCCGCACATACGAGGATCCCGCCCCGCCACACACCGCCACACGGGTGATGCCCGGCTGCGGATGGCGTGCCGCAAAGCCCGTGGATACGCGCACGGCATCGCAATCGAGACGGTCCTTCACCAGTGCGATCATGCCCTCTTCCGTCAGCGCCTTTTCGAGATCGCCCACGAGCCCGATGCCATGCGCCGTGGCGGTGGTGTCGATGGACGTCGTTGTGAAAAGGAGATTGTACTCGGAAAAGCTGCTCTGAAGGCGTACGCGCAGTGATGCCACGTCCCACGCGGGGACGGTGATGTCCACACGCGCGCCGCCGTCCGCATCGCCCGAGACGCGATAGCGGCTACCCTCGGCCTCGATCGCCGCACGCAGTAAAGGCAGCACAGGCATGGCGTCGGCGGAGACCTCAACTTCCAGGCGGCGGTCGTGTCCGCGGGCGGGATCGAGCGCGCGGCAATCGCGAAGGCCCAGCAGCGCGGCGAGTTCGGTGTTGATACCACCGCGCACGGCGTCGGCATTGGTGTGCGCGGCGATGATGGCGATGTCGTGGCGAAGCGCCGTGGCGATCATGCCACCGAGACGGCTGTCGCTGCGCACAGCGTTCAACGGACGGAAAATCAGCGGATGGTGGGCGACGATGAGCTGAACATCCGTGTCGATGGCTTCGGCGAGCACCTCGGGGGTGACGTCCAGACACACGAGGACACGACGCACCTCGCTGTCGGCAGCACCGACGAGCAGGCCGATATTGTCCTTGTCCCAAGCCAGAGCGGGAGGCGCCCAGGCCTGAAGAATCGATATGAAGTCAGCGACGCGTGCCATAAAAAAAGTGCACCTCTGCGATGCACTTACCCTATGAAAACCGGCGCTGGTGTATTTCCTGTTGCCGTCGTGCGGCGCTGTGCTTTGTGATCCATACATCCAGTGCTATCGATCAACATACTTTGGTGGAGCAGAAGGGAGTCGAACCCTCGACCTCTACAATGCGAATGTAGCGCTCTCCCAACTGAGCTACTGCCCCAGGTTCAGTAACATAGCAAACGCCCGGCGGAAAATCAAGTGGTGGCGAACGGCATCGATTTCGGCCCGTCCAGAAGGGGTACGACGCTTTTTCCGGAGTTTAACGTCTCTTGTGATTTTGGCCTGAAATTGCTCCTCCGCCCAAATTCATTCTTCCACGAACGCGATGGGTGTTCAGCGCACGCGCGATGGTATGTCCGGGCGGCTGCCGAGTCCATCAGCATCGGCGCATAATGCTTCATCACGCGGTGATTGATATATTGTGAAATCACCACTTGATCGGATTCGCCATGCCTCGCTTCACGATAGCCCTTGTCTTCGCCCTGCTTCCCGCGTTCCTGCATGCGCAGGACAGTGTGGACGTCACCTTCCGCTACACCCCTGTCGGCAATCCTTCGCTGGTGCATCTGCCCGGCGAATTCAACAACTGGGCCAACAACGCCAGCGGTGTGATTGCGCCCAATCCGCAGTGGACCATGACGAAAATGCCCGACGGCAGTTGGGAGAAAACGCTGCGGCTGCGCGTGGGTGGAGGCAGCGGTCCGGACGGTGCGTATCAGTACAAATTCAACGAGAACGGCAGTGCTTCCGGCTGGTTGTCCGATCCACTCAACCCGCGGACGTTCGGCTCCTACGGCAACAGCATCATTCACGTGCGTCGTCCCACCATTTTCCACATTCTCCCTCTGGATGGCAGCGTGCTGGGAACGGCAACGCCCGTGCTGTCGGCACGGATCTTCCCTTCCGTGGGAAGGAGTATCGACACGACTGTATCCGAGGTGCTGATTGACGACGTGCTCCGTGTTGGATTCCCCGGGAGTTTCGATGCCGGCACGCACACCCTGACCCTCGCTCTGCCGATGCTCGAGGACGGCGAGCACCTTTTGCGCATCATTGCCAGCGATGGGGCGGGCAGCGCATCCGATTCGTTGCGCATCACCGTGCAGGCCGCCGCACTGCAATGGCTCACGCGGAACAATCCCAAGGTGTACGACGACGAGGTTGTGTTGCAAGGCCTGCTCGCCGATCCCTCCGTGGAGAATGTGCGCATCGTGGTGAACGATACCGACACGCTGCCAGCGAATCTCCTCAGCGATCTGTTTTTGCTTCAAGTCACCCTGCGCGAAGGCGACAACCATTTCCGCGCCATAGGACTGCTTGATGGCGCCCTCACCGTTTCCTCGCGGCTGACGCTCACGCGCATTGTGGATCACGCACCGCTTGCGGAAATCAGTTTCGGACTCGCGGGTGGGAACATCACGCTGAGTGCCGTACAGAGCAGCGATCCCGATGGAGGCGATCTCAGCTACCGTTGGACCTCGGATGACGCGCTGAATCCAGCGTCGCTCAACCTCAGCGCGACCGATCCCATTGTGCAGCTTCCCGTTCCGGCGCAGCCTGGCGAATACTACGTCACTCTTGAAGTGCGCGACCCCGAAGGCAACGCGGGCGTGGCACGGAATTATTTCACCGTGCCCACCGAGGGCGGCGCGGTGAGCTTCGGGACGGTGAACGGCAATCCGCGCTGGGTGCGCGACGCGGTGGTGTACGAGGTGTTCGTCCCGGCGTTCTCGGCCTCGGGTACGCTGCGCGGTGTGACGCAGCGCCTGCAATGGTTGCGCGACCTCGGCGTCAACACGCTCTGGCTCATGCCCATCATGGACAATCTCGGCGAGGTCAATGCATTCAACGGCGGCTACAACATCGTGGATTTTTACAATGTGGACGAAACGCTGGGAAGCATTGCGGACTTCGATGCGCTGGTGGATTCGTGTCACGCCTCGGGCATTCGCGTCGTACTCGACATCACACCCAACCACGTCTCCGGCTCGCATCCCTGGGTGCAGGACATCCGCACGTGGAAGGATTACAGCATTTACCGGCCGTACATCGAGCAGCGTGTGGCGGGCGACGATCGCGGGCTTGGCCAGAGCGTGTTGAGCGAACAGGGTTACGGGCTGTATGCCCGCTATTCCAACTGGTCGTTGGCGAATCTGAATCTCTCGCAGGAGGCCACGCGTCGCGCCATGATGGACGTGTACCGCTACTGGCTGCGCGATCGCCGGGCCGACGGCTTCCGCCTCGATGTGTATTGGGGTCCGCAAAACCGCTACGGTGAGAGCGTTTTCTGGCGGCCTTTCCGCGAAATCATCAAGCGCTACAAGCCCGAAGCGCTGGTACTGGGCGAAACCGACGGCACGGGTGTGGGCAGCGAGCGCAATTACGCCGACGGTGGCGGCGCGATGGACGCGGGTTACGACTGGAACTGGTATGGTCAAATCAAATCCACGTTGGGCAACGGCGACATCACATCGCTGCACAGCCGTACGAGCAATTACTCTCCCGACGATCGCTACAACTATTACACCGGCGTCAACGCGCATCATTTCCGTTTCCTGGAAAACCACGACGAAGAGCGCATCGCCCAGATGTTTCGCAGCGATGTGCGGCGCACCATGCCCGGAGCCGCGGTGCTGCTCACCACGCCGGGCATTCCCATGCTCTACGCGGGACAGGAAATCGGTTGGACGGGACAGCGGGATCGTATCAATTTTTCCACCCCGCCGCAGCCGCAGTTGTTGCCCTGGTATCGTCGACTGATCGCTTTGCGCAATTCGCACGAAGCCCTGCGCACTCCCCTGCTGCGCCGTCTCACCAACAATACCGCGGGAGTGTACAGTTACGTGCGGCCATGGAAGGATGGCAACATCATTGTGGCGGCGAATTTCCGTGATGTGGCACTGCGCAGCAGCATCACCATCGCCGAGGGCGATGTGTTGCTGAGTACGCCGCTCGAGCCGCAGGCGACGTACTACCTCAACGATCTCACGGTGGACAGCAGTTACGCGGTCAGCGGCGCGACACTTGCCGCGCTTCCATTGGATCTGGCGGCGTTTCAATCGCGCGTACTCCTTCTCGACGACTCGGCGCATTTCCCCATTGTCACCTCGGCCACTCCCCTGCCAGATGCCAATGCTCCGGCGCTGAGGATAGAGTCCACCGCTCCGCATCCTCGTCGTCTCGGTGAGACCGGCACCCTGTACTATCGCCTGGACGGCGCACCCGGCGACGACTACCGTGTGCGCGTGCTGCTCCACGACCAGCTTGGACGGCTGCTACATGATTCCGCAGGGCAGCCCGGGGGCGATGCGGAGCGGGGCTTGGGTTCTCACGCCCACACCCTGCCTGCCACCTTGTTTCCCGCAGCGGGCATATACCACTGCCGCGTGATAGCCACGCATGCACGCACGGGCTCCGTTCTCACTGCTGCAACGACATTGATCACTGTGCGATAGCACCGCAGGCCTCTGAGCAAACGCACGGAGATCCAGGTTTCAGAAAAAAACTTGGGTGTTCTTTGCATTCCGACAATCTTCGCCGTATATTGTAAATCCACCGCGGGGTGGAGCAATTGGTAGCTCGTCGGGCTCATAACCCGAAGGTTGTAGGTTCAAGTCCTGCCCCCGCTACAAGATCAAGGCAGAGCACACGCTCTGCCTTCTCGCTTTGATCGCGGGGGAGAAACACTGAGCACGAAGGGTTCGCGGGGTGGAGTTCGCCGCGGCGAAGTGGAAACGCAGAGAGCACGGAGGGCTTCGCCACACGGAGTTCACGGAGGGATCGCGGGGACTTCTCGCCAATCAAAACCAAGGGACGCACTTTTCGGGGAACAGAATTATGTATTGGACCTATGTTATTCGAAGCGACAATGGATTTCGATACATCGGACACACGTCCGATCTCGAACGACGTCTTTCTGAGCACAATAGTGGACGCAACCATGCCACGAAGCATGGGAAGAACTGGACGCTGCTCCATGTGGAAGCACACCAGACACGCTCTGAAGCAATCAAGCATGAGCGCTGGCTCAAGTCCGGTGTAGGACGGGATTGGCTGGCTATGAATGTCGCGGGGTGGAGTTCGCCGCGGCGAAGTAGCTCGTCGGGCTCATAACCCGAAGG